>Ga0265298_10004282_pt1 | contig 18319 bp, 12 predicted proteins | sample AusTroGonzalo_MG_3_FD_193486 | JGI IMG/M metagenome (GOLD analysis project Ga0265298, IMG submission 193486) | Bovine rumen microbial communities from tropical cattle in Woodstock, Queensland, Australia - Gonzalo_01 | ecosystem: Host-associated > Mammals > Digestive system > Stomach > Rumen ... | reverse complement strand
CTTTCTCGAATTTCCAGACCTTGTCCGCCGAAACCATGATGATCGACATCGGCTTGCCGGACTTGGCCTGGTACTGCGCCATCACCTGCCGGCAGGCCCCGCAAGGCGTCGCCGGGGTATGCCCCAGACGCCCGTGCTTGCCGCCTGCCAGCGCAATGCTGACCATATCCTCGTCGGGATAGCGCGTCGCGGCGGCGAACATCGCTGTCCGCTCGGCGCAGAGTCCGGACGGAAAGGCGGCGTTCTCCTGGTTGGCGCCGTGTACAATCGCCCCGCCGGACATCAGCACCGCCGCCCCGACATGGAAATTGGAATACGGTGCATATACACACTGCATGGCCCGGATGGCCTCGGCGGCCAGTTCGCGGTCCGCCGTGCTCAGCTCATCGATGGAATCGTATTCTTCGTATGCGATGTGAATCTCCCGCTTGGTCATAAGCTCGTGTGGTTTAATCATTCAAAGTTAGCAATTATCTTGAAAATTCGGTATTTTTGCCCTTGAAATGAAGATTTGCGTAGGACTTTCCGGAGGCGTGGACTCCAGCGTGGCGGCCTTGCTGCTCAAGCAGCAGGGCTACGACGTGTTCGCGATGTTCATGCAGAACTGGCACGACGTCGAGGGCACGCTCCACGGCGACTGCGAGTGGGAGGAGGACAAGTTCGTGGCCGAGATGGTGGCCCGCAAGATCGGTATCCCGTTCTATTTCATTGATTTGAGCAAGGAGTACCGGCAGCGCGTGGTGGACTATCTCTTCGACGAATACGCCCACGGGCGCACGCCCAACCCCGACGTCCTGTGCAACCGCGAGATCAAGTTCGACGCCTTCCTGCAGGCGGCGGAGCGCCTGGGCGCGGACTGCGTGGCCACGGGCCACTACTGCCGCAAGGAGACGCTGCCGGACGGGACCTGCCGCATCCTCGAAGGGACCGACCCCAACAAGGATCAAAGCTATTTCCTCTGCCAGCTCAGCCAGGAGCAGCTCGCCAAGGCGATGTTCCCCATCGGGGACCTGCTCAAGCCGGAAGTGCGGCGCCTCGCCAAGGAGGCGGACCTGCCGTCGGCGGAAAAGAAGGACTCGCAGGGCATCTGCTTCGTCGGCAAGGTGGACCTGCCCGTCTTCCTGCAGCAGAAGCTCAAGAGCGTCGAGGGCGACGTGGTCGAGGTCTTCGCGCCTTACTACGCCGATTCGGCGAAATACGCCCGCGACCGGGAGCTGTTCGCCAAGGGTACGGACCTGACGGACAGCGAATTGATGGAGCTGTCCACGGCGATTGACTACAGCGACATCCGTTTCGAGACGGAGACCTACCGCTCCGGCAAGCACCATATCAAGAAGACGCGCGACAAGGCGAACCCCTGGGCGAAGCGCATCGGCCGCCACGAGGGCGCGCAGTTCTACACCATCGGCCAGCGCAAGGGCCTGGGCATCGGCGGCCACGCCAGCCCCGTCTTCGTGCTCGCAACCGACATCGAGCGCAACATCATCTACGTGGGCGAAGGGGAAAACCACCCCGGCCTGCTGCGCAGCTGCCTGCGCATCGCCCCGGACGAGATCCACTGGATCCGCCCGGCGGAGGCGATGCAGCCCGGCGAGCAGCGCCGCTACCGCGTGCGCATCCGCTACCGCCAGCCCCTGCAGGACGCCACCCTGCTGATGCGGGAGAACGGCCTCTTCATCCTTTTCGACCAGCCGCAGCGCAGCATCACGCCCGGCCAGTTTGCCGTCTGGTACGCCCCGGACGGCGAAATGCTCGGCAGCGGCGTCATCCTGTAATCCATCCGAGAAATGTCCATCCTGACCCGCAAATATCCTTTCCTGCTGCACGGCCACTGGGCGAAAGACTGCCTGATCTACTGCCTCATCGTCGTGGGGATCCTGTACTTCCTGCAGCCCTTCGGCTTCAACGGATTCGGCGGCAACAAGCTGCTGACCGCGCTGATCTTCGGCGCCGTGACCTTCTGCTGCTGTGCGCTCTATGGGCAGTTGGTCTTCCACCCCCTGCAGCGCAGGGCCCGGGTCTGGCGCATCTGGCACCAGGCGCTGGGCGTGCTCGGAATGGTGCTCTTCATCGGCATCTGCAACTATTTCACGTTCTCACTGCTCTTCAAGCTCCCGCTCAAATGGGAATACTTCTGGATGTTCCTGTGCTGGACGCTCATCATCGGCGTGGTGGTTACGGTCTGTTCCACGTCTATCGACTACTTCCGCTTCCTGCGCGGACGGCTGGACGCCCTGCTGGACAAGACCACCCAGGAGCAGGAGAACATCACCGTCTGCATCCACGACACCCGCGTGCGCGGAAATGACGTCTCCCTGCCGATCAACGACCTGCTCTACATCGAGGCGCAGAAGAACAACGTGGCCGTCTGCTACGTCCAGGACGGAAAACTGGTGCGGGAAGAGATCCAGTCCACCCTCTCCGGCGTGCTCGAAGACCTCGCGGAGTACCGGAATATCTTCCAGTGCCACCGCTCCTTCGTGGTGAACCTGAACAACATCAGCTCCGCGAAGGGCAACTCCAACGGCTACACCCTGGAGCTGGGCGGCGGGCTCGCGACGATCCCCGTGTCGCGCTCTTTCGTGCCGAAACTCAAGTCCTTCATCGCCTAGCGATTCGTCCGTAATTCTGTCCGTTCGTCCGGACCCCTAGTTGTCGGTCCGTGATTCTGGATGTCCGTCCGGGATATTTGGAAGGCCGTTTTTTCGTGTTCACCTTTGCGACATGAAAAAGTTGCTGACCCTCCTTTTCGCGGCGCTTGCCGCCTCCATTTCCGCCCACTGCCAGACCCGGATCGACGGCGTCGTGACCGACGACCGCGGCCCGCTGGTCGGCGTCAACGTCTTCGTCGTCGGCACCATCGACGGTGCCGTCACGGACACGCTCGGGCGCTTCTCCTTCACCACCACCCGCACGGGCGAGCTGACGCTGCGCGCCGTGCTCCTGGGCTACGAGGAGCAGACGCTCGCCGCCGACGCCGCCCGGCTGCGCGGCCTGCAGATCCGCCTGCGCGAGCAGGCCGCCTCCATCGACGAGGTCGTGGTGACGGCCAGCACCTACAGCATGGGCAAGAGCTCCCAGATCAAGACGCTGGACGCGCTGGACGTCGTGCTGTCCGGCAACTCCTGCGGGGACCTCGTGGCCGCCCTGCAGGTCCTGCCCGGCACCCAGAAGGTGGGCGAAAACGGCCGCCTGTACGTGCGGGGCGGCGATAGCGAGGAGTGCCAGACCTTCATCAACGGCATGCACGTGCTCGTCCCGTACGGCACGAATGCGGAAGGCCAGGCGCAGCGCGGCCGCTTCTCGCCCTTCCTCTTCAAGGGGATGAGCTTCTCCCTGGGCGGCTACGGCGGCGAATACGGCCAGGCACTCTCGGCCGTGCTGCCGATGGAGACGACCGACGTGGCCGCCAGCGACAAGTTCGGTGTCAGCGCCTCGCTGCTGGACTGGAGCGTCGGCGGCACGAAGGCGTTCCGCCGCAGCAGCCTGTCCTTCAACGCGAACTACACCGACCTGGGCCTGCACACCGCCATCTTCCCGGACCGCTACGACTGGACACGCCCGTACCGGAAACTCTCCGGCGAGGCGCAGTTCAAGCACGAATGGGACAACGGGAGCACCCTGAAATCCTATGTCGGCTACGACCGCACCACGCTGGGCCTCCGGACCGAGGGCCGGGAGCTGTCGCTCCTCGAGCACAACGTCTACGCCAATGCGACGCTGCAGACTACGCTCGGTCGGGGCTACCGCTTCTTCGCGGGCGTCGCCAATTCGACGGTCTTCAGCGACATAGCCGACGCGCTCGTGCGCGGGGACCATTATCACAATTTCCGCAACGAAGTGCACCTCAAGGCCGAACTCCGCAAGAGTTTCTCGGCGGCGTTCAAGCTCTCGGCGGGCGTCGAAGACTATATCCGCAACAGCCGGACGCAGTACGACGGCACGGGCTACGCGCTCAACTACAACCTGCTGGGCGGCCACGTGGACGCGCAGATTCGCATCGTCCGGACGCTCTTCCTCAACCTCTCGGCGCGCGCCGAGAAGGCGAGCTACAGCCGCGCCTGGTTGCTGATGCCGCGCGTGACGCTGAGCTTCGTGCCCGGCAAACGCTTCCAGTCCTCCGTCATGTGGGGCCGCTACAGCCAGAGCCCCGAGGACGATTACCTCGCCCGCGGGCTGGGCGCGCTGGGCCAGAGCACGGCGGACCACGCCATCCTCAGCCTGCAGTACGGCACGGACCGGACCCTGGTGCGCCTCGAGGCCTACGACAAGCGCTACCGCGGCCTGCCGCTGCTGCGGGCGGACGTCTGCACGTCGGACGGCTACGGCTACAGCCGGGGCGTGGACCTCTTCGTCGAGGACGCCTCGCTGATCCGCAACCTGACGCTCACGGCCGCCTATTCCTTCAACGACGCGCAGCGCCTGTACCTGGACTACGACACGCCGCGCACGCCTTCCTTCGCCTCCCGCCACAACTTCCGCGTGAGCGCGAAATACGGCCTCGGCAAGGTCATCGTCGGTCTCGCCGACTCCTTCGCCAGCGGGCGCGAATACGAGGCCGGCACGACGCCGTGCTACAACAGCCTCGACGCCAATCTCACCTGGCTGGCGCACCCGAAGGTCATCGTGTACGCCTCGCTGAGCAACCTGCTGGGCCGCACGAACGTGTACCGCATCAACCCCGACGGCTCGCCGGTGGCCGAAAGCCGGGACCGTTTCTTCTATATCGGAATATTTGTTTCACTTAAAAACAGCAAAGCATATGACATCGCTAATTTCTAAGAAAGGCATTCTTGCCACCGTCCTCTTCCTGATGATTTCCCTTTTCTCCGCGCCCGCGCAGGACATGCGCGCGCTGCTGGGCCAGTCCCTCTCGCGGCTGCAGGAGCCCACGCCGGAGGCCTTCCTGACCTGCATCGCGGAGCTGAAGCGCATCGACGCCATGTTCCCCGACCAGACCGCGCCCAAGTACCAGCTGGCGCTGCAGAGCCTGAATTTCGCCGTGATGAATCCGCGGGCGGAGCAGACGGAGGGCCTGCTGGCCGAGGCCGAGCAGACGATCGCCGCCCTGGCGGAGCTGCCGGCGGCGGATCTGTCGGACGTCTGCACCCTGCGGGGCTTCCTCTACATGGACCGCATCGTGCAGGATCCGGCCCGGAACGGCCAACGCTATTACCTGGACGTGATCCAGAACTTCGAGAAGGCCCTGAAGGCCAATCCCGACAACGCGCTTGCAAAGCAGCTGCAGGAGAAATTCAACGAAGGCATGGCCCAGGCCATGCGCTAGAACTCCACCGCCTTGTGGAGGGTTTCCGCAAGCAGGCGCGCGCCCTCACGCTGGGGATGGATGCCGTCCCGGCAGAGGCGCGCGCTGTCGAAAAGGTCATAGAGATCGACAAGTTGCAGGTGCAACTGGGCGGCGATGTCCCGGATGGTGGGACGGATCCCTTCTTCCAGCACGTCCGGATTGAGGATCGTAACGGGAATCAGCTTGAAGATGCGGATAGGCGCGATGAGCACCACCCGCGGGTGCGAAGGCAACGAGAGATAGGACTGCACCAGCCGGAGATAGTCCTCCCGGAAGATGCCGGGATTCCAGTTCCAGGGCTTGGTGTCGTTGGTCCCGAGCATCAGCAGGACGATGTCCGGCTCCCACGCCAGGCTGTCCCGGTAGGCTTTCTTACTTGCATAGGGCGTCTCCGCGTCGAAGCGGGCCGCGGCGTCGTTGTGGCCGAAATTGCGGACCTCGAAGCCCTCGCCCAGCAGCTGCTGCAGCACGGCGGGATAGCTGTACTTCGCGCGGTTCACGATGGTGAAACCCCAGGTGATGCTGTCTCCGACGCAGGCTACCTTCTTCATGCCTCGGCGGGTTTGAGCGACCGGGCCACGGCCTCGGCCACGTTGATGCCGTCCAGCGCGCTGGACACGATGCCGCCCGCGTAGCCGGCGCCTTCCCCGCAAGGGAAGACCCCCGGCAGCGAGACATACTCGAGCGTCTCGGGGTCGCGCGGGATGCGGACCGGCGAGGAGGTGCGGGACTCGACGCCGAGCAGGAGCGCGGCGTTCGTATAGTAGTTGCGCATTTTCACGCGCGGGAAGGCTTTCTGGAGGCGCTGCGCCACGTGCGGCGGCAGGATTTCGTGCAGCGGGGCGCTCACCACGCCGGGGTGGTAGCTGGTCGGCGGCATGGTCTTGGAGACCTTGCCGAGGCAGAAATCCTCCATCCGCTGGGCCGGGGCGGCCATCGGATTCTCCGCGCCCAGCGCCTGGGCGACGTCGTACATCTTGCGCTCGACCGCGTGCTGGAAATCCATCAGCTTGAAGGGACCATCGCCGGGGACGTCCTCCGGCTCGATCTGGACGACGACGCCGGCGTTGGCGAACTTGCCGCTGCGGCCGGAGTTGGACATGCCGTTCAACACGACGGTCTGCTCTTCCGTGGAGGAAGGCACGAGGACGCCGCCGGGGCACATGCAGAAAGAGAAGACGCCGCGGCCGTCGACCTGCTCGACGAAGGAATACTCCGCCGCCGGCACGCCCGGTTTCCACTGGCCGTGGTACTGGCACCAGTTGATCTTCTCCTGCGGATGCTCCACGCGCACGCCCATCGCGAAGCCTTTCGCCTCGAGCGCGCCGCCCATGCCGGCCAGCATCTCGTACACGTCGCGCGCAGAATGGCCCGTGGCGAGGATGATGCGCGAAGCGCGGAACTCCTGCCCGTCGGCCGTCTTAACGACGTGATCCTGAATGGATGTAACCTTTGCGTTAAAATGATACTCCCCGCCGTGTTCGACGATGAAGTTGCGGATATTCTCCACCACGACGGGCAGTTTGTCGGAACCGATGTGCGGGTGCGCGTCGATGAGGATGTCCTTCGAAGCGCCGAACTTCACCAGCTGGTGCAGGACCTCGCGGAGGTCCCCCCGCTTGGATGAACGGGTATAGAGTTTTCCGTCGGAGAAGGCGCCCGCGCCCCCTTCGCCGTAGCAGTAATTCGAGTCGGGATCGACGATGCCGTCGCGCGAGAGCTTCGCCATGTCGAACTTGCGCGCGTGGACGTCCTTGCCGCGCTCCAGCACCACGGGCCGGAGCCCGAGCGTCAGGAGCTTGAGCGCGGCGAACATGCCGGCCGGGCCGGCGCCCACGACGATGACCGGCTCGGCGCCGTGGACGTCGAGGTACTCCGGAAGCGTGTAGGGCACGTACTCCTCGCCGGGCCCGTACGCCTCGTACTGGTAGCGCCAGACCGGCTCCTTGCGCGCATCGACGGAGCGCTTCTTCAGCACCCATTTCATGCCGCCGGCCTTGGCCTCGATCTCCTTGAGGCGCGGCTCCCGCGTGAGCGGGCAGACTACTTCAAACTCCTTCATAATCAACTAGAAATCAGACATCCGGGACACGGGGGCCACGTCCAGCGGCGTGCGCTCCCCGGCCAGGTAATGGTAGTATCCGGCGATGGCGATCATCGCCGCGTTGTCGGTCGTGAACTTGAATTCCGGCAGGTAGGTGTTCCAGCCGCGCTTGCGGCCCTCGGCCTCGATCCGGGCGCGCAGGCCGCTGTTGGCCGACACGCCGCCGCCGATGGTCACCTCCTTGATGCCGGTCTGCTTCGCGGCCTTGATCAGCTTGTCGAGCAGGATGTCGATCAGCGTCTTCTGGAAAGACGCGCAAAGGTCTTCTTTGTTCTTCTCCAGGAAGTCCGGATCCTTCGCCATCTCGTCGCGGACGAAATAGAGCAGCGAGGTCTTCACGCCGCTGAAGCTGTAGTCCAGCCCCTCGATGTGTGGCTTGGTGAACTTGAAGCGAGTCGGATCGCCCTCCTTGGCCAGGCGGTCGATGATGGGGCCGCCGGGATAGCCCAGGCCCAGCATCTTGGAGCATTTGTCGAAGGCCTCCCCCACCGCGTCGTCGATGGTCTGGCCCAGGATCTCGAAATGCAGCGGGTCGTCCACGCGGACGATCTGTGAATTGCCGCCGCTGACCAGCAGGCAGAGATACGGGAACGCGGGCTCCCGCACGGGCTTGTCCGGCTGGCGGATGAAATCGGCCAGCAGGTGGCCCTGCAGATGGTTCACCATCACGATCGGGATGTCCAGCGCCAGGCCCATCGCCTTGGCGAAGGAAGTGCCCACCAGCAGAGAACCCAGCAGGCCCGGACCGCGCGTGAACGCGATGGCGGTCAGGTCCGAGGCCTTCACGCCCGCCCGGGCGAGCGCCTCGCTCACCACCGGGACGATGTTCTGTTCGTGTGCGCGCGACGCCAGCTCCGGGACCACCCCGCCGAAGGCGCGGTGGACGTCCTGGCTGGCGATGACATTCGAGAGGAGCCATCCGTCGCGGATGACGGCCGCCGAAGTGTCGTCGCAGGAAGATTCTATGCCGAGAATGATGTCTGCCATCTGAGTACAATTATTCGGCAAAGATAGCAATTATTTCCGCAGGCGCGCATATATGGAATTACGCGGAGATTTTCTTATATTTGTAGATTACAAAAGGCATGTACAGGAAAAAGGGATATATCATCGCGCGCATTGTCGGCTTGCTGGCAGTGTTGCTGATGGCGTTTCTCGTTGCTATTCAGACGCCTTTGGTCCAGACACGCCTGTCCAAGGTGGGGCTCAACCAGCTCGTGGCCATCATGGACGGCCGCGTGCAGTACGACGAGCTCAAGGTCATGACCTCCGGCGTGATCGTCATCCGCAACCTCAAGCTGATCGACACGCATCCCTACACGGAGGACGTCAACGGCCGCGGCTGGGCTCCGGCCGACACCGTCGCCCACATCGACAAACTGACGGCCACCTTCAGCCTGACGGGCCTGTTCCGCAAGGAGGGTCTCCACATGGGCCGCGTGACCATCGAGGGCGGCAGTTTCCACATGGTCAGCGAGCCCGGCGAGGAATACCACGACAACCTTTCCCGCATCTTCCACCTGCAAGCCTCCGACGCCCCGCCGTCCCGGGACAAGCTGTTTGATATCAAGAAACTGCGTATCAAGGACTTCCGCTTCCGGATGAACAGCTTCCTGCCCGACCACGGCACCTACAAGGGCTTCGGCGTCAACTTCGACGACCTGGACATCACCCTGGATCTCACGGCCTACAAATTCGCCATCGCCGACGCCAAGATACGCGGCGACATCGAGCGCCTTTCCGCCCGGGAGAAGTCCGGCTACGTGATCCAGCATCTCACTTCCAGCTGCGAGTTCGGCTTCGTGGACGGCGCCCTGTTCGAAGACTTTGTCCTCCGCGACGCCTGGTCGGACATCCACCTCCGCGCCCTGGCCCTGCAATACGAGTCGACGAAAGATCTCGGCGATTTCGTCAACGTGGTGCCCCTCGAATTCGACCTGCAGCGCTCGCGCGTCGCCCTGCAGACCCTCGCCTACTTCTCCGGCACATTCATCGACAGTCCGACGGTGATGGAGATCCGGCGCGGCCACGTGGAGGGCCCCGTGCGCGACCTGACCGTCGAGCGCCTGATCTTCAACGAAACCTATTCGGGCGTCTCCGCCACCGCGAACGCCCACATCATCGGCCTGCCTGACATCCAGGAGGCCACGCTGGACGCCCAGCTCCAGGACCTGACGGGCACGACGACCGCCTTCTCGCGTTTCCTCGGCGGCCTCACCCCCGACAAGCCCGCCCCGGATTTCAGCCAGATCGCCCACAACGTCCCGCTGACCCTCCAGGTCGAGGCGACGGGTCCGTTCAACGACCTGGACCTCGATATCGAGACGCAGAGCCCCTCCGGCTCGTTCAACCTCACGGGCTCGATCCGCAACGCGGTGGATCCGGTCCGCCCGATCGAACTCGCGCTGAACCTGGCCACCCACGAACTCGACCTCGGCGACATCCTGGGCGTCGACATCCTGGGCACGGCCACCCTGCACACCCGCGTCCACGCCGTTCTCGCCGATGGCGGCGGCCTGCCGGACGCCACCCTGGACTCCCTCATCATCGACCGTATCCATGCCCTCGGGCATGATATCCACAATATCCGGCTCACCGGCTCGCTGCAGGACGGCACCGCCGCCGGACGCATCCAAAGCAGCGATCCCCTGCTCCGCCTCGACCTGACCGGCCTGGCGGACCTGACGCCGAAGAACGGCCGCGCCCGCTACCGTGTGGACGGGCAGATCGCGGACGCCAACCTCGCCGCCCTCGGCTTCGACGCCGGCGGCAAGCTGTCCCGCGCCGCCACCAACCTGCACGCGGACCTGGTCCGCCTCGGCGAGCGCTTCGACGGCAGCGTCCGGCTGGAAGACGTCCGCCTGACCGACAAGGAAGGTGCGCACCAGCTCGGCGACATCCAGGTCAACGCCCGCACGGACGGGTCCTGGCAGGAAATCGACTTCAACGCGCCCTTCCTGGAAGCGCGCTTCCAGGGCGACCGTCCGGTCACGCAATTCGCCCGCGACCTGCAGGAGATCACCGTGCGCCGCGACCTCACCGCCCTCTTCACCAATGAGTTTGAGCAGCAGGGCTGCGGCAACTACAGCCTGGACGCCATCTTCCACGACACGCGCGAAATCCTGGCGGTCTTCGCGCCCGGCGCGTACATCGCCGACAACACCGACTTCTCCCTCACCACGACGGACGAGGGCCGGCTCAACGGCCGCGTCAGTTCAGACCGCATCGCCTTCGGCAAGAATTACCTCCGGAACGTCGACCTGCTCTTTGACAACCGGAACGGGGCGCTCCTCGCGAACGTCATCAGCTCCGAGCTGCGCGCCGGCACCCTCGCGGTGCTCAACCCCGCCATCACGCTCGGGGCGGACGACAACCTCCTGTCCCTGGGGGTCCATTACGACGATTTCTCCGGCACGGGCGGAGAGGCCACCGTCAACCTGGAAGGCCGGATGTTCCGGGACGAAGACGACGGCGAGCTGGTCATCCAGGCCCACCCGGTCGGTTCCTACATCATGGCGGGAGAGGAGACCTGGAGTTTCGCGCCCGCCGACATCATCAAGCACGGCCAGGACATCCGCCTGGACCATTTCCTGATCAGCAACGGAGCGCAGCAGCTGCTGGTGGACGGCGGCTTCTCGTCGCGCCGCAGCGATACGCTCTCCCTGCACATGGACCGCTTCGACCTGGCGCTCGTCAACCAGTTCCTGCCGGCGCAGTTCGGCCTCGAAGGCCTGATGAACGGCCAGGCCACCGTCACCTCCGGTCCGAACAAGGCCCTGGGCATGATCATGGACTTCCGGCTCGACACCCTGCGCCTTTCCGGCGTGGATGCGGGTAACATGACCCTTTCCAGCCAGTGGCAGAACGAAGGCAAGGAGCTCGGCATCAGCCTGGTGGACCACATCGACGGCCGGGACGCCCTGCGCGTCGGAGGCAGCTACTTCCTGCAGGAGAAGCGCCTGGATCTCCAGGCCGGCCTGGAGCGCTTCCCGCTGGCCGTGGCCTCGGCCTTCCTGCCCGACGCCATCACAGAGCTGAACGGCGGCATCAGCGGCCACGTCAGCCTGACCGGCCCGATGGACGACCTCGTCCCCCACAGCGACGACCTGTACCTTGACGACGCCTACGCCCTCGTCGGGCTCACCGGCGTCGGTTATACCCTCAGCGGCCCGATCCGGGTGGACCAGAACGGCGTCACCCTGGAACACGTGGCCGTCCGGGACGACGACGGCGGCAGCATGACCGTCGACGGCGGCCTGCTCTACCAGCATCTGAAGGATTTCTCCGTCGACGCCCGCGTGGCGCTCAGCAACCTCAAGGTGCTGGATGCGCCGGAGCGGCCGGGCGTCTCCTACTACGGCTACCTGCGCGCCTCCGGCACGGCCAACGCCCGCGGCCCGCTGACAGCGCTCACCATGGATGCGGACATCAGCACCTCCGGCGACGGCGAGGTGCACATCTCCCCGTCCGCCAGCGCCGGCTCCGCTTCAAGCAGCAGCCACCAGTTGCTGACCTTCACGGAGCCGCGGCGCGAGCTCGACCCGTATGAGGAAATGCTGGCCAGCCTCAAGAAGAAGGAAGTCACCCCTGCGGACATCACCATCCGCGGACGCGTGAACATCCAACCGGCCGTCCGCGCGCTCGTGGAAATCGACAAGGAAGCCGGCAACGTGGCGGCCGTCAGCGGCCAGGGCACGGTGACCCTCACCCTGCGCCCGTCCCGGGCCATTTTCGACCTGAACGGCGACTACAACATCAGCGAAGGAACCTACCAGTTCGTGCTCCCGGGCCTCCTGTCCAAGAACTTTACCGTCCAACGCGGCAGCTCCGTCAAGTTCAACGGCGACGTGATGAACACCGAGCTGGACATCAACGCGACCTACGGCCTGCGGGCCTCGCTCGACCCCATGCTGGGCACGGGCAACCTGTCGCGCCGTCCGGTCGACTGCGTCATCAACGTCGGCGATCGCCTGCGCGCGCCGAAGCTGAACCTTTCCATCGACGTGCCGGACCTGGATCCGACCACGCGCATGGCCGTCGAATCGGCCCTGAGCACGAGCGACAAGGTCCAGAAGCAGTTCGTGTCCCTGCTGCTGCTCGGCACCTTCCTGCCCGACGAGAATTCCGGCGTCTTCAACCAGACCGCCCTGCTGTACTCCAACGTGATGGAGATCATGTCCGGCCAGCTGAACAACATCCTCCAGCGCTTCAAGATCCCCGTCGACGTGGGATTCGGCTACCAGGAGATGCGTACCGGCGAGAACCTCTTCGACGTCTCGGTGTCCACCGAGCTCTTCGACAGCCGCGTCATCCTGAGCGGCAACTTCGGTAACCGTCAGTATTCGACCGGTAGCGCCGGAGGCGACTTCTCCGGCGACGTCGACCTGCAGGTCCGGCTCGACGAGGAGGGCAAGTTCCGCCTCACCGTCTTCTCCCACTCCGCCGACGAGTTCACGAGCTACCTCGACTTCTCGCAGCGAAACGGCATCGGCGTCAGCTTCCAGAAAGAATACAAGTCCTTCGCGGACTTCACCCGCAGCCTGTTCATCCCCAGGAAGAGACGCGCGCAACTCGACGAGCTGGAAGCGGAGAAGTTCGCCGAACAAGTCATTATCAATATCGAAGATGAATCCGGGGAAACTGTACCTGATTCCGACACCGCTCGGTGACACGGAACCGGCCGCGTGCCTGCCGCAGAGCGTCCTGGAGACGGCCTGCGGCCTGCATTGTTTCGTCGTCGAGGAGCTCCGGACCGCGCGCCGCTTCCTGTCCCGCTACGGCCTGCGCGGCCACATCGACGAGCTGGATCTGCACGAACTCAACGAGCACACCACCCCGGCTGAAGTGGAGGCCCTGCTGCCCCTCTTCGACGGGCAGGACGTCGGCCTGATGTCCGAAGCCGGCCTGCCGGCCGTGGCCGACCCCGGCGCCGCGCTCGTGGCCCTGTGCCACCGCCACGGCATCGAGGTGGTTCCCCTGGTGGGTCCCTCCTCGCTGATGCTCGCCCTGATGGCCTCCGGCCTGAACGGCCAGTCCTTCGCCTTCCGCGGCTACATCCCCGCCAAGACCGACGAGCGCCGCGCGGCGCTCAAGGAGCTGGAGAAGCAGTCCCGCACCCTGAACCAGAGCCAGATTCTCATCGAGACGCCCTACCGCAACGACGCCCTGCTCGCCGACATGCTGCAGATGCTCTCCCCCGCCACGCAGCTCTGCATAGCTGCGGACATCACCCTTCCGACGCAGTTCATCCAGACAAAAACGGTCGCCCAGTGGCGCAAGGCGCCCGCGGCCGTCGGCAAGCGCCCCTGCGTCTTCATCCTCCTCGCCTAAGCCATGAAAATCGCGCTGCTGACCCTGGGCTGCAAGCTCAATTTCGCCGAGACGGCGACCTACGAACGCGGCTTCCTCGCCGCGGGGCTGGAAGTCGTGCCCTGGGGCCAGGCGGCGGACGTGTGCCTGATCAATACCTGCTCCGTCACCGCCACGGCGGACAGCAAATCCCGCAACCTGGTGCGCAAGATGCACCGCCTCCACCCGGAGGCGCGCATCGTCGTGACGGGCTGCAGCGCCGAGCTGCGCCGCGCAGAGATCGAGCGGATCGAAGGCGTCTCGCGCGTCTTCGGCGCGAAGGAGAAAGGCCTGGTCGTCGCCGAGACGCTGGCGCTCCTGGGGCTTCCAGCAAACGAACCGGTCGCCGAAGCCCTAACCGCGCAGCAGTCGGTTCCCACGAATGCGCCGGATCGCGTCAGCGATTATCCGGCCATCCCCCTCGAGGGGGTGCAGGGGGTGAAAGCGAATACGCAGCAAATGTTTGCTGCGTATTCGGCTGGACTTTCAAGGACGCGTGCGTTCTTGAAAGTACAGGATGGGTGCAACAACTACTGCAAATACTGCACGGTCCCCTACGCCCGGGGGGAAAGCCGCAACCTGCCCATCGCCGAGTGCGTGCGCAACGCGGAGAAGATCGCCGCTGAAGGCGTGCGTGAAATCGTGCTAACGGGCGTGAATACGGGCGATTTCGGCCGGACGACCGGCGAATCGTTCCTCAACCTGCTGAAGGCCCTGAACGACGTCGAAGGCATCGAGCGCTACCGCATCTCGAGCATCGAGCCCAACCTCCTGACGGAGGAGATCGTGGACTGGATTGCCTCCGGGACCAAGTTCCAGCCGCATTTCCACATCCCCCTGCAGACCGGCTCCGACGCGCTGCTGGAGCGCATGGGGCGCCACTACGACACGGCCTTCTTCGCGGAGCGGCTCGAGATGATACGCCGCAAGATGGAGCGGCCGGGCGCGCCAAAGGTCTTCTTCGGCATCGACGTGATGGTCGGCCTGCCCGGCGAGACGCAGGAGCTCTTCAAGGAGACCTTCAACTTCATCGAGCGCGTCCACCCGGCCTTCATCCACGTCTTCCCCTACTCCCGCCGTCCCGGCACGCCCGCCGCGGCCATGCCCGGCCAGGTGGACGAGGCCACCAAGAAGCACCGCGTGGCCGTGCTGGAGGAGCTCTGCCGCAAGCTGCACACGGATTTCCGCGCGCAGAACCGCGGCGTGCGCGAACGCGTGCTCTGGGAGTCTACCGTCCACGACGGGATGATGGAAGGCTATACCGGCAACTACATCCGCCTCTCGCAGCCCTACGACCCGGCGCTCGTCGGCACGCTGGCGGACATTGTAATAGATTGATTATGGAGCAGAAAGCAAAACTGACCTTCCTCGGCACAGGCACTTCCGCGGGCGTCCCGATGATCGCCTGCGACTGCGAGGTGTGCCGCTCGGCCGACCCGCGCGACAAGCGCCTGCGCGCCTCGGCCCTGGTCGAGTACGGCGGCCTGACGATCCTGGTGGACGCCGGCCCGGACTTCCGCGCCCAGATGCTGCGCGAGAATGTGCATCACCTGGACGCCATCCTCTTGACACACAACCACAAAGACCATACGGGCGGGCTCGACGATATCCGCGCGTTCAACCTCGCGGAGCGCCACCCCGTCAACATCTGGTGCGAGCCCTACGTGGAGAACACGCTCCGCCGCGAGTACGGCTACGCCTTCGCGGAGGAGAAGTACCCCGGAGCGCCGGAATGGCACGTCCACCACATCGACCCCACGAAGCCCTTCACGGTGCATTCCAATGCCAACGAGGAGATCCTGGAGTGGGAGCGCGGCTTCGGCTACCATCACCTGCCGCCGCACCCCGCCCCCGACGCCACCGTCGAGGTCGTGCCGATCCACGGCTGGCACCACCTCGAGAAGAAGCTCTCCGTGCTGGGCTACCGCTTCGGCAACATCGCCTACCTGACCGACATCAAGATGCTGGACAGCGACGCGGAGCTGGAGAAGCTGCGCGGCGTGGAGTATGTCACCCTCGGCTGCGTCAAGATCGACCCGCACCATTCCCACCCCTCCCTGCAAGAGTGCCTCGATTTCTTCGAGAAAGTGGGCGCGCGCGAGTCCTACATCACCCACCTGTCCCACCTGTTGCCCCGGCACGAGGCCTTTGCGGCCATGCTGCCGCCGCACGTGCATCCCGCCTGGGATGGATTGGTATTGGAATAAAAGCCTATGATACAACATCTTTCTCAACTCGGCGAATTCGGCCTGATCGAGCAGATCCGCAAGCGTTTCAGCAACATCCCGGACGGGGTCACTGGCATCGGCGACGACTGCGCCATCCTGCCACAGCAGTTCGGACGGGACACGCTCGTCAGCACCGATATGCTCATCGAAGGCACCCATTTCCTGCGCAGGGACATCTCTCCCTACGATCTGGGCTGGAAGTCCGCCGCCGTCAACATCAGCGACATCGCCGCGATGGGCGGCCATCCGACCGCGACCTTCCTGTCCCTGGCCCTGCCGGCTACCACCACGACCGAGTGGACCGATGAGTTCCTGCGCGGCTATGCCGAGCTCTCCGAGCGTTTCGGCGTGCCCCTGCTCGGCGGCGACACCACGGCATCCCCCGACCGCATCTGTATCAACGTGACCGTGCTCGGCGAATGCCCCTCCGTGCGCGGGGCCCTGCGGCGCGACGGTGCCAAGAAGGGCGATGTCATCTGCGTGACCGGTTCGCTGGGCGACTCCGCCGGTGGCCTGAAGGCCATTCTGGATGGGGTGAAACGCGATCCGGACGTGCAGCGTCTGATCGACAGGCATTACCGCCCCGTCCCGCGCGTATCCGAAGGAGAGGAACTGCGTCTGAATCTGGGCGTGAACGCCATGATGGATATCTCGGACGGCCTCGGCTCCGACCTGCAGCACATCCTCGACGCTTCAGAGATGGATGCGGAGATTGATGTGACCTCGATTCCCCTCTCCCTGGCGCTGAAGCGCGTCTGCACCAGCCAGGGCTGGGATCCGGTCGAACTGGCCGTCAGTGGCGGCGAAGACTACGAGCTGCTTTTCACCTGCACCCCGCAGACCGAGATGCTGCTCAGCGTCCCGCACTTCGTCATCGGCAAGATTACGGACCGTGCCCGCGGCGACGCCAAGATCAACTGGCGCGGCGCCTCCCGCCCCCTCTCCCCCGGCTTCGACCACTTCAAGAAGAAATAGGATCTCCCCCTTCTCGGTCCTCCCATCCTCAAAAAGGGCCTCATTTGAGGACGGCAAGCCATTTTTCCGCCTCCCATCCTCAAAACAAGCCCCCAGTGAGGACGGGCGCCATCCAAAACGGCGGAGGCGGCAGGGCTGCTGATGTCCGGGCAGAAAAATGCCCGTCCACCAGCACCCTGCCGCCTTTCCGCCATCTGCCTATAGCGCCAGCCGCCCCGCGCACGCTCCCCACGGCCCCCGACGACACAGGCAAACAGCCACAGGCCCCCGCACGCCTCCCCACCGGCTGGCGCGGTCAACAAACCAATCTATTTCCTGAGAACCTCTATCTTTTCGGGACGAATCGGCGGCTAACAAGAACCAATATTTTGTGTTAATGCCAATGCAATCCTTTCCTTCTCCTGCGAACCAGCCGTGTTAAGGCGGAGGAGAGGAAGACCAATGGAAACAAGAACCGAATCTTTCATCATATCTCGACGCCCTTGATCAGAGCCACTCTTGTGATATTGAGCACCATCCACTTCTATGGCCAATTTAGCCTTGCGTGTAACTGTGTCATAGATCAAGAAGTCAACATGCGTCCATGAGCGTGAGGCATACGCCCGTTGTTCCGGCGTGAGGTGAGAGGCCGTCGTTATTAAGTGCCGGAGCGGATAGTGCATCAAAATGCCAAGATGTGTGAATCCTTTCTCCTTAATGGTGTCTGAAATAGCCCAGTAGGTAAGATTCTCCGAATCATATTCAGAGACCCTCTTGTGAGTCTTATAAAAGTTGAGGAGCTCTTTTGTGTAGTCCTCATAGAGAAGGTCAAATATAGAAGAAATCTCACTCTGTTCACTCTTCCCTTGATAATACTCTATGTAATCAATAAGATCCCGAATATTCGAATCAGGCTGCTCATCGGCAGAAACAACGAGCGTGAATTGCTTCTTTGCCCGGGATACGGCAACATTCAACAAATGGGGATCATCTGTAAATTCCCGGATCTGATTGTCGACGGTTGAGAGAACAATGGCGTCATCCTCACGACCTTGGAACTTATGGACAGTGGCGGCGACATAACTGCGTCCGGTTGCTTGAATTGCAGATTGGAGCGCATTCACTTGATTGTTATACGGCGCGATGATGCCAATATCCGTAAACTGTTCTTCCAGTACAGGCAAAATCTCCTGCGTGATTGTTTCGACCTGGCGGAGATTAACGGTTCCTCGTGCATGGTTACCCTTTACAGTTCTTACAACACGAATGGGTGCAAACTCCGTTTGGCTCTTCTTCATCGGGATCAATTCGCCATTATAGAACTGTTTGCTACAGAATCCGATGATAAGAGGGTCACAACGATAATGCTCCCGTAAA
>Ga0265298_10004280_pt1 | contig 18331 bp, 10 predicted proteins | sample AusTroGonzalo_MG_3_FD_193486 | JGI IMG/M metagenome (GOLD analysis project Ga0265298, IMG submission 193486) | Bovine rumen microbial communities from tropical cattle in Woodstock, Queensland, Australia - Gonzalo_01 | ecosystem: Host-associated > Mammals > Digestive system > Stomach > Rumen ... | reverse complement strand
ATGAAGCTCCGCTTCCCGTACGTGCGCAAAATCTTCATTCTCGGCCTACCGCCGAGCATTATGCAGATTAGCAACAGCCTTTTGAACGCTATTTTGGCGCGCAGCCTCACATCGTATGGCACACGCGATTTGCCGATAGTGAACGGTATGACGGGTGGCGACCAGGCGATTGCCGCATTCGGAATCCTGATGAGCATCGTTTCCATGATTATTTTGCCGCTTATGGGCTTTGTGACGGGCTCGCAACCGATTATTGGGTATAATTACGGTGCAAAGTACAACAACCGTGTCCGCGATGCGCTCAAGTTCACCATGCTCTATGCCACGGCTTTCATCGTAATTGCGTGGATTCTCGTGATGACAAATACGATTGCGTTTGTGGCGCCTTTTGTACCGAACGATCAGAACATGCAGCAGCTCACGTGCAAGGCGCTCCGCACGTTCATTTGCATGATGCCGTTTGTACCGCTTGGTATGGTGTCGGGTAACTTTTTCCAGGGAACGGGCAAGGCTTGGCGTTCGATGTTCCTGAACGCTTGCCGTCAGCTCATTTTGCTGATTCCGTTCTTGTTGATTATGCCGCGTTTCTTCGGGCTCCGTGGCGTGTTCATGGCTCAACCTATCGCTGACTTTGTGACGGCCTTCATCGCCATCATCATGCTCCGCGCCGAACTCAAGAACATCCCGCGCATTTAGCCATTACATCATAAAAAGGCGATGCCCCATCAAGTGGGGCATGACATCCTTCGCTTTGTCATTCAACTTCGTGGCATGACTGCTGCGGGTATCAAATGCGAGTCCACAAGTGGTCTCTCGCTTGATACCCTTGCATGTCATTCCCGCCACCGAACTCTTTGATCACTTAGTGCTTTGACGCTTTGCGTCAGCATCTTCGGCTCAATCATGACAGTCTGCAAGCAGACTGTCGCGACACTCGCCTTGAATGCTACTAGCACTTATGTGAGCATGATCCGCGTATGGGGAGGGAATCTCCATCTCGTCGTCTTCTCGTTATAAAAAGGAGATGCCGGATCAGAGTCCGGCATGACAATTTGGGCTGTTACATGTTTGCAGTATTGAGCAATCCATCGCTTTCGGCGATGAGTTCGTTCATCTGCGTGACTTCTGTGCCCTGTCGCGACACAAGCCCAATGGAAATCGTCACCGGGATTCTTGAATCCATCCACGAGAATATGTGACGCTCGATGGCTTTGCATAATTTGTCGGCGCGCTTTTTGGCGTCTTCGGGTGAAATCCCGTTCATGAGAATCAGGAACTTTTCGCTATCGTAACGTGCGAGCAAGTCGGAATCGCGCTTCTCGTCGTTCAACAATCGGGCCACTTCCTTTAAGATCAATTCGCTACACATTTCACCGCAAGAGTCGATGATATGCTTGAAATTGTCCACGCGAATCATTGCCACATGGACAAACGCCCTTCCGCGACGTGCGCAAACCAGTTCGCCTGCCGAACGGTCCATGAACGCCTGGCGGTTCAGAATCCCCGTTAGCGGGTCTATCGTTGCCGCTTCGTAAAGTTCGCGGCTAAACGCTTCTTCGTTTGGGTCCTTGTAGGCAATTTTTAAAACCATCTTGCCAATCTGGAGCCTGTTGTCCGGATCTAGAATCTGCTTGTGAATGTAATTTCCGTCGACGAAAGTGCCGTTCGTGCTGCCGAGGTCTTCAACCGTTACGTTTTGTCCGTCAAACGTGAGCGCGCAGTGCCTACGGCTCACCAGTTCGTCTTCAAAACGGATGTCGGCGTCTTGCCCACGGCCGAGAATCAGAGTCCCTCTTTCTAGTGGAACCTGTGCGAACTCGCTCTGCGGGTACAGGACAATCAAATGCGGATGAACGATCATCGGTTTTAAAATTTCCATAAAATCCCTTGTTAATCCCGACTTAAATATAGGAAGTCCATCTAGAACATAGTGGACGAAACTTCCCACTTCCTACTTTTAACTTCCTACTCATAATACGACCATGATACAGCCTTTGTCACATTGATTGTAAAAGATTTTCTTACATAAGGTTTTGTGTAAAAACGTATTTACAAACAATGTTGAAAAAATGTGAATTAGTCAGTGGATTTCCTTATATAAATTTTTTTTCACATATCTTTAATAGAAAAAATTTCCTTTTTTCAATTAAAAAAGTAGATTTCACTCGGTGTAGTCTATTAAGAAGGCTGGTCTTCTTGATATTCTGCGTGGTCGGAGAGAACCGAAATGGATAGAAAAACAATGAAGAACAGAATCAAATCCTTTAAATTGTGGGTGTTGAGCTGTGCTATGCTCATTGCCGGTGTCCAAAGTGCATCGGCTGCATTGACCGGGTGTGAGGGAACCGTTTATCTTAAGCTTCCGTCTGGTTGGACTACGGCTTATGCTGTTGCTGGTGGCAACTTTGTTGCATTTAAGAAGAGCACCGCATATCCGAGCTGGTATGAAATTTCCACTAAGTCTATCGGTGGAACCAACAGCGGTACCGAATTTTTCATTGCAAGTAAACAAAATGACTACGGTCAGGCTCCTTCGATGACGAGGGATACCATTGATAAAGCTATTCAGTTTTCAACGGGATCGGGCTTTACCTGTGATGATGTCGGTAAAACGACCAATGAACTTTGGATTCAGCCGAATCCGGGTCAACTGACCAAGCCCTACATCAAGGATGTTCCTCCTTCTGTGAAGTATTTCTTCATCTTCTTGCCGAACTCGGTTGAATGGAAGAGCGCAACGCCGATGATTAGCGAAGACGGTAAGGAATCCAGAAAGATGAATAAGGATCCGGATCGTTGCGGCTGGTACTTTAGGCGCTATATTGATGAGGCTCTCCCGACGTCTGTTCTTGTCCATAGAGATGACGACGAATCTATGGCTGAAGCCTTTGGTTCTGAAGGCGGCTGGCTTGAAAGTGGTGCTGCACCGACTCCAATTAATTTGGACGGTATGTTCATGCTCTACAGTACCGATACGCTTTATTTCGTGGCTGATGCTGAAGAAGCTTCCAAGTTCCCGAGCATTGTGGAAAATGGTAACGGCTGGGATACAAAGCTTCCGCCGGTAGAAGGCAACTGCAGCTACGATTTGGCCGCTCGAATTTACGATACTGACGCTTCTTTGCATGGTGCATTTACTTGTAACCCGGACTATTCTCCTGGTGCAACAAATGGCAAGACAAATGCCTGTTTCTATCCTAACGTCAAGTATCCGGTCGTTTCGTCCCAGTCCCAAGACGTTCCTTGCATTGGCGTGACCCAGGGAATGGTTAAGGATACCCTTATCGACAAAAAGATGACTCTGACTGCAAAGGGTAAGGCTTGCTTTGGTGCCCAGGCCGATGAAGCTTTTGCTGCCATGTTTACACCGACTCCGGGAGTCAACGAAGCCTACTGCTTCAATATGACTTTCAACCAGGTTTCTGATGGTGCGTTTGAGTTTGAATCCGATACATACCAGAGTCCAGGTGCTCCGGTTAAGGGTGGCTTCTATCCTGCTGAAGAAACGCCGCAAGCCGCGATGATGATTTCCGATCGTTTGGTTGCTGCCGAAAACAAGCGCAAGGCTGAAGGCCCGATTTTCTTCTGCCCTGACCAGCAGGGTGGTACCGATGGCCTCCGTACAATTGACGCCAACGAAGGTGTTGCAAAGAGCGACCTCATTTGTAAAGGCCCGGGTTGGGATGGCGGTATCGATTGTGAAAAACTCTTTGCCGGTGGTTCTGAATTCAATGCAGAAACTTTGACGGGTAAGGAAATCCAGAAGGCTCTGGGTGTCTCTTATGATGGTGACGGCTGGGGTTGGTCTTGCGAACAGCTTGGCCCGAAAAATTGGACTTATTACAAAAAAGACACTGAAGTTGCAGTGGGTACGTTGATAGACAAGAATGAGATTGTAGATGAAAACGGTAAAAAAGTTACGGATGCTGTAGCCCGTTGGACTTCTGGAAAGAGCGATTCCGATGTTCTTACCGATGGAACTGGCCGTAACCAGCACTTCTGCTTTGAATCCCATGCAAACTTCCGCTTCAAGAAGGGGCTTAAGTTCAGTTTCCGTGGTGACGACGACATTTGGGTCTTTATCAACAACAAGTTGGCCGTGGACCTTGGTGGTACCCACCTTGCCGCTCCGGGTTATGTAAACTTGGATAAATTCTTGCCGAATGCTATTGTCGGTGACTACTTTGATATCGATATCTACTTCTGCGACCGTCGTACTACGATGAGTAACGTCCATATCAAGACGAACATGTACATCCAGCAAGAAACTGGTGTGAAGGTCGATTGGACCCAGAAGGGCGATGCCGGTTCCGACTATCGTTCTAACAAGAACAAGCACTTCAAGATTTGCTATAAGAAGTCTGGCGGTGGCAACTGCGCTGCAACTTTGTCTTCTGATGGTGGTGAAGAGAGAAAGTGCGACGATGAAATCCTTAAAGCTGGCTATCAGGTCACTTTCGAATTGACTCGTGATCCTACGGGTATGGATCCTAATGAAGTCGTTGTTTCTCCGGAAGCATTTGCTTCTACTCCGAGCCAGTTCAATGGCGGTATTGACGTTTCCAATCCGGTGGATCCGATTATCAACGAAGAAAAGTTGAAGGATTTCTTGAAGGGTGGTACCTATTACCTGTTTGTAAGAGTTTCTTCTCCGGGTGACGAACATCCTGAATCGGATTACATCAAGATTAATGTTACTGGTTCTGTTGGCGTGGCCAACCGTGAAGCCGTTGTTGTCGATGCCAAGGGCAACTACAGCCTTCCGTATGAATTCATCGATAGAAAGATGGCTTCGATCCCGGTTGATGGTGCTCCGGAACTCAAGCAGTTGGTTCCGCTCTACATCGCCGCTCTCCGTGATCCGTGTTCTTCTGCTGAGGGTTGCAACAAGCCTATTGAAATGGAAGCTTCTCCGGGAACCGCTTACTCCTTGTCTGCAACGAGCAATAAGGCTCTCTTCTACGAAATGAAGAATGGCGTGCTTACCCAGATTACCGATCCGAGCGCTTCTCGTAATATTGGCGATAGCGGTGTCGATACGGTCTATGTGACTGTGCTTGCACGTTCCTTGCCGGCTGGCACAACTGAAGAAAAGGTCTCTGTGAAGGTGACGGGTTCTTCTCGTACTGCCGATATCACGTTCTTCCTCCCGGAACTCTGGTTCGTGGCGACTCCGACTTCGACCAAGTCTGTTTCTTCTGACCCGGATTCCAAGATCCGTTTGAAGGGTGCTTCTGATACTTTGTATCTCCTTGCTGTCAATCCGGACTACTCCGAATGCGGTGACGCTTGCAACTTCAAGTTGGGCCAGGGTGATTTGACCTCTGCCGGTTTGAACATCATTGGTGGTGGTACGATTGAAAATGGCCGTGGCTATGTCGTCGTTCTCTCCAATAAGGTTTATCTGAAGAAGGAAGACGGTTCTGGTACGGCAACGCTCGAAGTCAACGTCTCTGGTGCTCCGAACGTGTCGAGTGTCTATACGAACTTGCAGTTCCAGGAACCGCCGGTTCCGACTCCGCAGTTGGCTGATATCTTCGACGTTCGTGGCGAAGTTCCTGCTTCTGAAATGAACATCCCGGTTCCCTACTTCGATCCGCAAAAGGAATACCTTGATGGTATCGGTGACTCCCTTGTCATTTACTACCATCGTAATTTCCACAAGGACTCTCTCCCGAACAAGATTGTCGTCTATTGGGAAAGCGAAACGGACTCCTTCGTCATTGGTGCTGACCGCATCAAGAAGGGTACAACTTGCGGTGCTGATGCTGGTTTGGATGAGGATCAGTGCTTGCCGCGAATCATTCTCAACGACACGGTGTTCTCCAAGCGCGTGAAGACGGGTGGCCATGGTACGCTCAAGTCCTGGGCTACTTACAAGCCGACTCCGACGAGCAAGGAAGTTACATCTGCATTCGATGGTGTCATTTACGACCGTATTGCTCCGATTATCGTGTCTGCAAGAGCCAAGACCGATACGTCGGGTAAGACCGCTCAGTTGAAGCTTACGTTCTCTGAAGACATTCAGAAGACGCAGACGGGCGAAGCTCTTGGTGACAATGTGCTTTCCTTCTATATCAATAATGGTAAGGAACCTCAGTTTGCTCAGAGCATCCCAGTTCACTCAAGCGTTTCTTACGGTAAGCAGTATAAGGAAGTCCAGTCTCTGATGTATAGTCAGACCACTCTCTTCCCGCAGGCTGGTGACTATGTCCACTTTAGAGGCGATGCTGGCATTGGCTATATCGAAGACGTGTCCGACTTCCGTGAAGCTCCGGGTGCCGATACTCTTCGTCCGGCTAACGATGATGCCCTCTTGTGGAACGTCGCTCCGGGCTATGACGCAACGGATCGCCTCCCGTCTCCGTGGGTACTTGTCACGGGTGACGTGAGCTCCTACGTTGTCCGCTTGATTCCGCCTGCTGTTGGTGGCATTCCGACGACACGTTCTGCTTCCGAAATTGAAAAACTTCCGATTATCACGGTGTTCACTTACGATGCCAACAAGAACGAAGACGACTTTAGAGCGGATATCTACGATGCTAAGGGTCAGTTCGCAAGCTACGGCTTTGTTCCGCATGGCTGGTTCGTCAAGAGCGATATGGGTGCCTTGATCGAATCGGACGACAAGTTTGCTGGTATCGATAGAAATGCAGTGTTCTTCGAATATGAACTTCAGTTCTTCACGAACTTGGGTGCGTTTGTTACGAGCCAGAAGGGCCGCATCACATGTACCGATGAAACCTACTTCGGTGGCGACTGCGTCAGAAACCGCAGAAACTTCGGTATCGTTTGGAACATGAAGTCTGATGATAACCGTCTCGTGGGTGCTGGTGCCTACGTTACGAAGCTTTCCGTTTACGTCCAGCTTGCTAACTTCGGCAAGATGAACAAGAGTGAAAAGACTGAAACGTGGGGTGTTCGCCACAACGCCGATACGCAGTACTGGGTTAACTTCAAGAAATAATAATCGGGTTCTGTAGAACTTTAAAAAGGCCTCCCTCGGGAGGTCTTTTTTTATCCGCATACCTTTATTCTTGAGGTTTTTATTTCGGGCTTGAAACGCGAACAACCTTGCTCTCCTCTGCATGCTTTTTCTATATTTCAGGCATGCGTAAGATTTTAATTGCAGCTTCTTTATGCGCTTTGGCCTGGGCCGGATCGCCAACTGATTTGGATTCTCTTTTCCGTGGTAACGAGTACAAGCCTGCACTTAGCGCATCGCTTCGCGATACGACTAGCAATTCTGCCGTTCCCGCAAAAGTCTCTGGCAAGAATGACAAGGCCGATGGGTTCTATATGCTCCAGTTCGAGGCTGTCGGTGATTTTGACGCCGCTCAGAGACGTAAGGCTCAGCTTACCGCTAGCACGGGTTACACCATCCAGGTCGTATTTGATACGCCGTTCTACAAGCTTCGCGGTGGTGGATGGACAAAGCGCAAGGTAGCCGAAGATAAAGCTCGCGAGCTTTCCGCATACAACATCAACGCCTTTGTCGTTAAGATTCGATAAAGCGTGTCAAAGCGCTTAACGCACAAAGAGCAGGCTTTGCCTGCTCTTGTTTTGTATTTGGTTCTCCTTTGTCAATTCCGGCTTTATTCTTTACATTGTCACCCCGGATTTATTCTGGGGTCAGTTTTTGGTATGTTGCTCTTATGAAGCAACAGAACTATTATGTTTATTTGCTAACGACTAACAATAACCTCACATTTTACGTGGGTGTTACGAATGATTTAGTACGACGTGTAATAGAACATAAAATTCATTGTAATCAGGGATTCACGCAAGAGTATAACGTGAATAAGCTTGTCTATTTTGAAACTTTTTCAAATGTAAATGATGCAATTAAAAGAGAAAAACAGGTGAATCGTTATAAACGTTTGAGGATGTTTAATCTTGTGAATAGCATTAATGCTGATGGGGTTGATTTATCTGAAAAGATTGGCATTACAAAGGCTATGGTAGAGAATGCCAAAGCGTGCATGTTGAATACCGACCCCGGAACGGAGTCCAGCATGACATTAAGAAGAGACTTCCTTATTACACGGCCTACCGTCTACTTCTTACTTCCTACTATCTACTACCACTACATCACGCCGAGCATTTGTTTGATGCTGTGCTCATCTCGTTTGATGAGGGCGCGTTCTTCGGGTGGCACATACGCCATCTTGCGCTCGCTGTCGGGTCTCTTGGATCGATCGCGGAGAACTACATTCTTGTTTGTGAGCGAATAGAAGAACGGTCCTGTCTTGATGAATTGCTTTTGGTGCAGCGCTTGTTTGATGGCGTTGCTTAAGACGGCATTGACTTTGGCATTCGTATGTTCAACATGGTGCAGTTCCAAAAGCCTCTGCAACAGCACTTCTCCGTGAATCGGCGATTCGCTATCCACGTAGAACTTGAACTCTTGAATCAGCTTTTCTACTGGGAGTTCCGCAATCGGCATATCGTCTGGCGTGCCCTTGATTTCAAGGTGCTTCATGAAATACGGCTCAATTTTTAAATCGTTGCCCTGTTCAATTTCGTCTAACGGAATTTCTTCTTGCGGTGGCGGTGCGACACTTTGTTCAATGGCTATCGTCGCAATGAGGTTCTCGGTCTCGTCTGCGTTTGAAATGTTCCATAGCGGAAGCCACATGTTGAGAACTTTCCACCCGAGTTTTGAAAGCGCGTTCGGGCGCGTGTATTCGCGGTCTTCGACGGATTCTTTGTAAAGCCCGTAACTGCAGTCGCTTTCGATAACGGCAAGGAATCGCTTGGCGTTGTTTGCGTCAATGACGACCGGCCCTACCGGAATGTTGCCCTGTGCAATACAGCTCTTGAAAGCGATGGATTCCTTTTCAAAAAGTTCTTTAATTTGTGTGTCAAGAACGGATTCAAAAGCTTTTGCGTTGTCGCTGGTGCTTGAATCCTTAAACGAGTTTACCCAATCCTCAAAAAGGCTTGATTTTGATTTTGTGAGTTTGTCTGCGTCCTCGCTAGTCATGAACAAGACAAGATTTTGCTTGGCCAGTGTGCTGCAAATAGAAATTTTGCGGTTTTCAACAACGCTTGAGGCCTTTTCTACATCGGGGCAGGCAAAGATTACATCGCGGTACAAATCTACGGCTCGCTCTGCGGTCTTTATGTAGAACTTGTTTGTCAAGTTTCCTTGCGAAAAGTATTTTGCTGTGTTGGGACTTTTTTCCAGAAGTTTTTGAATGGCCTCTTCGATCTCGTTGCAGAGTGTTTGATTGGAGGCTACAATTCCTAAAGTCTGGCTCGGATTCTTTGCGGCATGTTGAATTGCCTTTTCTGCAATGGCCGAAACTTTGTCGTGGACGATTTTGAGCGCTTGTGGTTTCCCTGTTGGTAGGACGGAAGTTGGGAACGCCGCCATTTCGTTATTGTAAATTCTGCTGTTTGCAAAACTGAATAACGTGGGGTTGGTATATTGCGTTGTGTAACCGATAATGCGCGTCGGAATTCCCTTGCGGAGCGCCGCCGAAAGCACATTGTCCTTGAAGAATATGAACGTCGATGAAATGTCCGTGATGCATGCGTCCGTTGCTAGCATCTCAAGTGCAGGGGCGCACGGGTTACCAAAGAGAATCACTTTCTTTGTTTTTAATATCCCGGGCATGGCCTCGGCAATGGTCATGCAATCGGCATCTAGGAAGAGCGTTGCATCGTACGACTCAAAATCTTTGTTGTAGGTTTGCGTTAACGATACGCTGTTAAAAATTGCAGGATCCTTTTCTACGGTCTCATGCGCGGTGCGGAAATTTGCATTGCAGAATTGATCTAAAAGCGTTTTGAACTGTTTGCTTTGTTGCTTGCGGTTCTTGGCCGATGGGCTGAACAGTTCCGGGCATTCTGCGGTGGCCGCCTGCATTTGGCAATTTGTCCAGGCGCGAGCGAATGCCATGGCGAGATCCTTATTGGCGTTCTTTGTCTCGCTTATGAACTGTGCGAGATTTTCGCATGGCGAATCGCTGATGTTTTCCATGTGCTCGCGAAGCTGTAGGTAGACGTCCTGCTTACTCCACTGTGTGGCCCAACGTTCAATTTTGAAAGTCCACAAATTCACATTTTGCGTATCCATGGATTCGCTTAAATTGAGCGACTTGCAGATGCTCTGGAGCTTCTTTTGAAGTTCCTCGATGCTTGATTGAATATTGTCCAAATTCTCGGCGAATGGTCTGAACAGGTGCCACTTGGAAAGCAACTGGAGCAAGTAATCGTGCTGATCGCTGTTCTTGATGCGTGCACGGAACACGTAGTAATGGTGGATCTTGTCGGCCAGGTCTTTCCAGTCGGTTTTCTCGTATTTCCAGTCTTTTCCGAAAAGGCGTGCGGCGAGTACCGAGGAATCCTTGTACTTGCGTCTGTATTCCTGGATTTCGATAAGCTTGTCAATTTGCTCAATGAGCATTTCGTCGGAAGTGATGTTCTTTGGATTCTTGAAAACGCTGAGTAAAATCCGTTTGGGTCTGCGATAATGATCTGAGAGAGCTTTGAGCGCCGAACTCAGGCTCTCATCAAATTCGTTTCGTGCGGAGAGAACATCTTCTTCGATGGCGTCTTCGGTGAAGACGTCAGAACCTTTGCGGCGGTAGCTGGACCAGCGCGCACCCGCATTGGGTAAATCGTTCAGGTCGTCTTGGTAGGCAATCCAACCATTGGAATGGAGATCCCATTCTTCAAAGGCGGGAATTTCGCTATCGAAATTCTTCTTGAAAACTTCGATGAGCGCATGTGCGTCCGAAAGCTTGAAACCTTCAAGATAGAGCTTGGATTTGGTGATGCTTTCGACAAATGGCTTGATGTTTTCGATCAAAGCCTTTGCACGTTCCAAATCTTCGCCAATCATTTTTTTGCGCTCTTCCGAAACGGCGGGCAGCGTAATTCCTTCAAAGGCGCTGTAGATTTCAAATCCGTTTTCATCAAAGAGCAGATGTGCTATTTGCTCTAGGCTCGAAAGCATGGACTTGAATTTGTTATAGCGCACGTCTTCGATATTTTTGAACAAGTCGCTTGCAAACTTTGTCCTCACGGATTTTAACTTTGCAATTTCGTCAAGCAGTTCCGTGAGCTTGACTCCGCTTGGCTTGAGTGGAAAATTGACGGCGTCGTAATACGAGACGAGTTTTGCTCGGGTATCGCAGAGCGAGGTCTTGAGTGTATCGCGGTCAGGTCCCTGGAACGAACGGAATGGCGGCTTCCAGGCATTTTCGAAATTGAACTTGGTAATGGCCCTGCGGCTTACTACGCAGACTTTTTTCTTTTGTTGGATGAGATCTGCAACGATGTTGACGGCAACTTTAGACTTTTCCGCTCCGGGAAATGTTTGAACGGCGAAGGCGTTATCGCCGTTTAGCGCATCGATGACGGCCTTGTTCGTTTGCGAGTCGGTCGTATAAGGGAAATAGTGGTCTGCCGAGTTGTAAACGTGATCGTAAGGGATCTCGTCAAAGAGCGATGGCTTTGGCAAAAATCCGTCATTTCCAATGGTTGCGGTGAAGAATTCGTTGTTCGCGGCCTTGGCCGTTGTCCAGCATTCGCTTGTCAGCTTCTTTTTGAGAAGTAGCCTGTTGGTACTGTAAAAGGTGATGCAAAGGCCGTTACGTGTAAATTTCCAATCGGTCTTGTGGGCAATCTTCTTTTCAAGCGTATCGAAAAATTTCTGGATTTCAAAGGATCCGTTCCTGTAGAAATCCGCTGCAATCGGGAACTTGATTTCTTTATCGAGAGTTGGGAGAGCGATGTTCTCGATGGCTTCTTGTGTAGAAATAGCTACGGTATCATGTTCAATGTCGTAGGTGAGCGGAATCAGGATTGCTGGTGCGAGCGATTTTTCGCCCCACTTGATAAATCCTGTCGCCATGTACAAGTCCTGATTGCAAAAATCTTCGGCTTTGGATTTGAGAACTTTGCGGAACTTCTCAAGGTCGGCAGTTTGTTTTTCTTCGTCGTATTTTGCAGAAACAGGGAAAAACTGCGCAAGCGCACGTGGCTTGGACTCGGTTTGCCAGGTCTCAAAAAATTGGTCGCCGTTTCCTAAAAGCAGCGGAGACTGGAACTTGTTCTTTTGCGAGAAGCAGAGCAAGCGGTCTTTGTTTTCAAAAACGGCTGCCTCTTCGCGAATTCTTTCAATTGTTGCGGACATTGACGTTGATGCCATGCCCCGAATATAAATTTTTTTTAACCAAATAGACGCTAAAGATGATTCATTATTATAGATAATGCGTCAATCAGTGTGATTGGTGCGTCATTTTCGGTCAGTTGAGCCTTGTGACATACTCGTCCGAAAAGCATTTCGGGCGTGATGCCGGCCTCTTTGTCCTGGCGTAGGCTGTGGGCGAGTTCGCGCTTGGATAGCTTCTTGTTGTTAGCATCTACGATGAGCGGGTGGTGCAGGTATATTGGGCGGTCGGTTCGTTCGAGTGCATCCATCAATGCGATTTGCCTTGCAGTAGAATTGCGGATGTCTTCACCACGGACGATATGCGTGATACGCTCGTCAATGTCGTCGACGCAGACGGCAAACTGGTAAGTCCATTGGTTGTCGCGGTCGCGGATAGGGAAGTCCCCGCATTGGAGCTTGGGGTTCTCGTGAAAGTCGCCGAGTCGCAAATCATGCCAGTCAATAAACTTATTCGGAACAATAAACCGCAAATTATGTGGTGCTGTATCAATACTTCCTACTTCCGGCTTCCTACTTCCTACTTCTTTAAAGCATTTGCCTTGATAAACTATTTCTCCGGTCTCGCTTTGCGGGTTTTCTGCTAAAAGCTGCTTGCGGCTGCAATAGCATGGATAAACGAGTGACTTCGATTCCAGTTTTTGAAGGGCGGCCTCGTAAATTTCGTTTCGCGCACTTTGTATGCTCTCGGAATCATAGCGAAAGCCTAGCCAGTCCAGATCCTCGCGGATGCCTGCAATGTAGGCGGGGCGTGCACGACTTTGGTCGTGATCTTCAATTCTCAGGTGTACTTTTAAATCCCATTTTTTAGCGGCTGCCCACACGTAAAGGGCCGAAAGCAAGTGGCCTTCGTGAAGGTAGCCTGTGGGGCTTGGTGCGAATCGAATTTTTCCTGACATATTGCAAATGTAAGATACGGAACAAATATAAGTTGTAAAATTGTTACTAAAGTCACATAATTTTTATGAAAAAACATAATTATTTCATTTTTTGCGTTAAAATGGCGTTTCTTATAATATATTATTGGTGTTATGGGATGTAAAAACTGGAGTAATTATGGGTGGAATGAGTATTCTTTCAAGAGCCTGCGTGGCTCTAGTCTTTGCTTATGCGGCAAATGCGTTTGCAGCAGATGTTGTCGCCAAAGCCTCCAACGGCGCAACTGTGATTTTACATGACAACGGTCGCTGGGAGTATCACCAGAACAACAATAAGATTCGCGATATTCGTGAAAGTGCCATTCCCGAAGATGCAAAATTCAACGTGATGGTCGAGTATGAAAAGCCGGAACAGGTGCGCAAGAATATGCGCCTTGCTATGGAAGCCGCCTTTGCGACGGAAGAAGAAATTCGCGACAGCCTGAGAACCGTCCCGAAAGGCGGATACATCTATTTTCAGGTGAAAACGTCCCAAATTAAGAAAGGAATGCCGCGTAAGCTGACGTATTCGTTGTACGATGGTAGCAAGAAACCTATATTTACGAAAACAGCTTACGATACCGAAGCGGTTCCGAGTGAACAGAGAGGCGTGTCCAACTTGATGGTAGTCCCTGTTTACGGGTACCCGAAGTCTAATGTGATGCTTGCGCGTGTGCAGGCTCGCGACGGGATGGAGACGCTCGATATCGATATCCCCGTTAGGTAATTTGCATTGTTAAAATTTGCGGTAGTCGATCTCGAAACGACCGGCGGACATGGTGAAGATAATCGAATAATGGAAATCGGAATCGCCCTGATGGACGGTTCCGAAATTGTTGAAACGTACCACGCGCTTGTAGATCCTGGACAGCCGATAACGCCGTTTGTCCGAGAACTCACGGGCATCACCGATGAAATGGTAAGTGGACAACCGCAATTTGGCGCAATTGCAGAACATGTGGCCGCTCTTTTGCAAGATCGCATTTTCGTTGCGCACAACGTTCAGTTCGACTGCAAGTTCATGACGGCCGAGCTGAAGCGCTGCTGCATCAAGTTCAACCCTGCGAGACTTTGTACGGTAAAGCTTTCGCGTCGAGTTTTCCCGGGGCAGCCGAGCTATAGTTTGCACAAACTCACGGAATCGCTTGGGCTTCCGGATTTTAATCATCATCGTGCTTTGGACGATACGCTTGCGGCGGCCGCCATTTTGAAGTCTGCACTGGAGAAGGTCGGTGAGGCGGGCGTGATGAAAAACGTCGTGAATATTTCCGTCGCCAAAAAGCAGGCGTTTAGCAAATAGCTGTTGGTCAATGGCTATTGCGAAAGTTGAGTCTGCGAGAGCCAAAGTGTTAGCCTTCATTGATCGGTGCGCTTGCCGTCATTTCTGAATGAAACGGCTATTCTATAAACATATTATCAACATTTTTCTAAGCGCTATCCCAAAAGAAATGATACGATTTTGTTTCTTTTAAATTACATTTTAAGTGTAAACAGGAGAGGAGCTTATGAATAAGAAGCTAAAAAGATATGCTGCTTTTGCGGCGTTTTCGCTTATGTCCATGTTGGCTTTTAATGCTTGCGGTGACGATATTCCCGGTCCACAGGGGGCAAATGGCTTGGATGGTCAGGATGGTGCAACTGGTAAAAAGGGCACTGATGGTAACGATGGCATAAGTTGCACGGCTGAAGCTTTGGAAGATGGCTCGGGATTCGAACTGTCTTGTGGCGAAGAAGTCATAGGAACGATTAAGAACGGAAAAAACGGTCTTAATGGCGATGATGGCGAAAGTTGTACCGCAGAACCGATAAGAGAAAATACGGCCTTTGAACTGAGTTGCGGCGATAAAGTCGTCGGCGTCATCAAAAATGGTGACAAGGGCGATAAGGGTGATGACGGAAAATCGTGTTCAGGAAAAGCCGCTGCTGATGGCTCCATTACGATTACTTGTGGAGGCCAAAAGGTTGGCACGATAAAGAACGGCGAAAAGGGCGATGCTGGAGAAAGTTGTTCTGGAAGCGCCGCTGCTGACGGCTCTATTACGATTACCTGTGGTGGCACGACGGTTGGCACGATAAAAAATGGCGAAAAAGGCGAGACTGGTGCCGAAGGAAAATCTTGCACAGGTACGGCTAATGTTAATGGATCTGTAACGATTTCCTGCGGTGGGAAAATCGTCGGAACAATCAAGAAAGGTGAAAAAGGCGATGCTGGTGAAAGTTGTTCTGCGACTCCGTTAGAGGATGGTTCTGGCTTTGCGCTCTCTTGTGGTGATACCGACGTTGGCGTCATCAAGAATGGTAAGGATTTACAAAAAGTAAGAGGTGTCGGTTTTGATGCCTGGTACTATGGGAAGAATGCGGAGGAAGAATTGTGTGGTCCCAACCACCGTGTCGTTTCTAGCGCTGTAGACTGCGATGATCCGGATGGAAATGGTGGCTGGTGGTATGTGGGAACTTCGGGCGTTACGACGGTTGTGTGGGGACCAGAAAAAGAAGCCATTGTAGAAGATCCTGAAGGCGGAAAGTTCTTTTCGACTATTTATTTTGAAGAAGATGATGACGGTAAATTAATTCACGAGGGGCACAATATCATAACCGCTAAGGTTGAGCAATCAAAACCGGATAACTGGGATGAAGGTTCTGATGGCGCGGAAACGGAAGGTTTCTGGATCGGTAATGACATGGCCTCAGATGCTGTAAATGGAGCCGATGTTACGGAATGGCTTGGACTATGCTTAAAATATGTCGCTAATAGACCCGATTTAAGATTGAGTTTGAGAACAGCTTCTGTTGCGGTTGTTGGCGATTACGACGATGTGTTTTCTTATACGTTGCCCGAAACGACCTCTAAGGGTTTGGTTGTCAATCTTCTTTGGTCTGATTTTAAAGTACCTGATTGGATTCCGCGAAATGAAAGGAATTCGTTAGCAAGTACTGTGGAACATTTTTGGGGCGTAAAGTTTAATTTCTCCGCGTGGGATTATGCGGATTCTATTGAATTCAGCATTGAAAAAATCGGCGCTTATGGAACCTGCGAAGATTAAGGCTCCTTCAAAATACCAGCTTTATACTTGAGTTTCAGGATGCGGGCGGCGGATTCTTCAATCCGTCGCTTGTATTTTGAGTTCTTTTCGCAAAGTTCCATCATGATATCGAGCATGTCTTTGGCTTTGGACGTGTAAGAGATCATGAGAATGTCGTTGCCGGCGTCGATGATGGCGGTGACGAGGCGTTTGAAATCTTTTTCCGGATAGGTCTTGCGAGGCTGAATTTGCGTTTTACCGCTTGCCCATGTGCGAAGGGAAGTTCCCCAGAGGTCGTCGGTGAGCATGACCATGTCCGGGAATCCACGACGGGCCATTTTTACAATGTTGGCGTCGAAGACGGCAGGGCGGCTTGAAATGCGCAGAAAATGGACACTTGACATCATCGTGACGGGGATGTCGTTTGCTAGAGTCTTAAAAAAGGAAATGTTCTGGTCAATTTTTTCCTTTGGAGAGGCACTGATGGCGATTTGCAAGTCGCTGTTTGTCCAGGAATCGTAACCGGGGAAGTGCTTGGAAACGCAGATGATATCGTTATCGCGCATGCCGTTGACAAATGCCCTTACTTTGTAAGCGTTTGATGTGTCGTTGCCCCACGAACGGCGACTCTCTTCCATGAACGAATTGGATCCGCGGTGGTCCTTGGACGGGTCTAGAACTGGAGCCAAATTCATGTTGATTCTGATGTCTTTGAGGGTGCGCCCGATTTTTTTCGCGAGCATGTGGATTTGCGTGGAATCCATGTGGCGCATTTCACGGGCACTCGGGAGGGCTTCCCATTTTTTTGAATACGATACTAAGCGGTTGACGAGGCCGCCTTCTTGGTCAAGTGCCGTGAAAAGAGGAATCTTCAGGTTGCTGTCGATTTCGTCCATTCGTTTTTTGTAACTGTCGAAACTGTGGAGGTGCTTGCCGGTGATGAGCACACCGCCGAGTTCGTTTTCAATCACGAATTGCGGCGAGGTGAGGAACACCATAATCATTTGTGCTGCTTTTTGGCGTATGGACATGGAATTCCACAAAGGCATAAGCTCGTCTGGCAAGTTGTAGGGATTTGGCTTTGTTTTGGCAGATTTCTTGACTGTAGTTTCGGACGAGCTAGAGGTCGCGAGATTCGTCGAGTCTTTTACGAGGTTCGCAGAACTTGATGAACCAATTGCCGCTGCGTTTGCCGAGCTGGATTCCTCAAGATTATCCGATGATGAAAAAGTACAAATCGGCGTTATTGACGATGAAGAAAATGCGCACATCGTCTCTTCGGACGATGAACTTGGGTACAAAGGTGTTTCGTTTTTTTCAACTGGGACTGCGCTTTTTACAGATGCGCTTGTCGCAGGCATTATAATGCTGTCTTCGGGAACCAATGGCGCTTTTGCTTTCGGAACGTTTCCTGAGGCAAATGCGGAACAAGTTGCGAAAAGAGCAAGTATAAGTAGAAATCTTAAAGGCATGGGTCTGAAACTAAGAATAATGTCATTAGTCATTGGTCAATGGTCATTAGTAATCAATAATCACGCCGAAGGCGTCAAAATTAAGCTATTGACTAACTACTAATGACTATGTTACGGCGATTACTCTTCACTCTTTTTCTTTGCACCGAATCGGCGGGGCTTGAATTCGCGCGGCGGGAATTCGAACTTGAGCTTGCCTTTCACGAGCGTGAGGTAAGCATCGAACAGGCGGCGAGTCTTGTTGCTGCGGAAGCCCTTGATAAGCGAGGTCTTTTCGCCAGCGAGCAATTTCTTGATGTCGTCAAGTGGGAGTTCCTTGCCCAAAAGAATCTTCGGGAGCGTGATGCCGCTCGGTTCCTTTTTCACGTAGCTTTCGGAGACGTAGCCCGTGAGCGTTTCGTAAACGTCGGAACCGTCAACTGGCGATTTGCCAATCACTTCACCGAGTTCAATTTCTTCGGGCTTTTCGTCAAAGACAAATTCAACCTTGTTCTCGTCGTTGATGACGAGAACGGCTGAGAATTCGGCGCCCTTCTTGCTGCGGAAACCTGTTAATGGGCCTATCTTGCGCTTGGTCAAGAGCTCAACGATTTCGCTTTCGGACAAGTGCTTGCCACCAATAATCTTGCGGATGACGATGCCATCTTCGGTGGTGTAGCGGCTGACCGTTTCGAAAACCTTCTTGCCGTTTACAGGGCTGAAACTTGCTTCGTCGGTCGTGCTTTCTTCCTTGAA
>Ga0265298_10004279_pt1 | contig 18334 bp, 9 predicted proteins | sample AusTroGonzalo_MG_3_FD_193486 | JGI IMG/M metagenome (GOLD analysis project Ga0265298, IMG submission 193486) | Bovine rumen microbial communities from tropical cattle in Woodstock, Queensland, Australia - Gonzalo_01 | ecosystem: Host-associated > Mammals > Digestive system > Stomach > Rumen ... | reverse complement strand
TGGATATGCAGTAGACACTTATGATAATAATAGGTAAAGATAGAACCATAGCCAGCACTGCGAAGCATGCGATACTGTTTCATGTTCAGTCGTAGCATCTGACCGAAATGGCGTAATCTGTAGCCTAAAGTGAAACGGGCTCCGTCGGTGGCGCCTACGGTGTTGTCGCCATGATTCCTGTATTCCAAGAGGGCTTCGGGCATCGCATAGACAATGCCTTTTTCTGCAAAGGTACGTGTCGTTACCCATCCATCGTGCATCAGGGCGTGTTTCCAAGGACGGTCCAAGGACACCTCCCTTGATTTCCGATTGAACAGCATGGCACATCCTAAGGTGATGTTGATGACGCAACTTTTGAAGTCCTTGACGGCTTCAGGGTAGATGTGGCCATATTGCCTATAAGAGGGATGCAACAGTTTGAGATCGCCATCGACGACTCTTACATCAGAATGGACGATGATGGGTTTGTCGGGATGCTGGGCTTCCTGGGCTTTCATCGCTTCGTAAGAGAGTTCTACTTTGGTGGGATGCCAGACATCATCCTGGTCGGAGAACATATAATAGTCGGCTTCTACTTTTTCCAGAAGACTCATGAAGTTCTGCAGGGCGCCGCCTTGAGAAGGATAGTCCATAACGGTCACCCATTCCGGATATTTCCCGGCATAGTCGTTCAATAGCTCTACTGTCCCGTCGGTGGAACCGTCATCGTGGATGTATAGATGCCATTGCTTGCTGCTTTGTGACAAGATGGAGTCGATCTGCTCCCGGAGGTATTTCGCTCCGTTATAGGTCGCCATCAGGATAGCGATGCTATTTGTCATATTGTCGTCTTTTATCTGTTCCATATACCTTTTGCGTGACCATTAATGAGTTTGTTGAATTGTATCTTATTGACGATGAGGCCGGGAATGTTGACGAGGCACATTACGGCTATAAACCAGATAATGTCATTCGTAAACCTGACGGCGAGATAGGCCAATGGAATAAACAATATTGCTGCTGAAGCTGAAAATATCAGCTGCAAACGTAACTTTCCGATACCATTGATGAAATAGCTGTAACGCATGCTATAGATCAGTATGAAAATGTATATCGCAACCGCGATGCTCATTCGGATGTCGATAGTCGTATCCTGACCTATCCAGATGGTGTAGACAAGGTCGGATACCATAATCATGACTATCATGCTGAGGAAGATGCCGATGGTCATTAGTCGGAGTTTCCGGGTGGCGTTGTGTATCCACTGAATGTCGCCACGTTCATAAGCATCGGTAGTCGCATTCCAGAATGGCATGCAGATGACCGTAAATACCACGAGCAGAATGCTGAAATATCGATAAGTAATCTGATAAGGTGTTACCATGGCTGGTGAAAACAACTTGGAAATCAGAAGATTGGATGTCATAAACAGGATGACGCCGGATATCTGGATGATGAAAAACCGGATGCCCATGCTGATAACTGCTTTGGCTTCTTTCAGATCGACAAGACTGAAGGCCGGTCTGAGATGGGGAAACTTATAATAGAATGTGTATGGATAGGCAATGAGATAGACGAGTAGGGGACAGGCTGTATTGACAAGTGCAATATGGAGTAGGGAGTGGCTACCGCTGATGTAGACGAGATAAGTGCTGATGAGGGCCAGCGTCTGTCCTATCGCTATCAGCACATTACTGACGGCAGGTAATTGCAGCCCCATGTAGAAGTTGCCGATGAGTTTGAATATGAATGTTGTACATACCAATGTGACTGTTACCATCAGTACCTGATCGAGATTCGTGGTTTTTGCTGGTTCGACATTGAACAATTGATATGTATCGCTTGTAAAGATGAGCACCAACAGTATGAGTAAAGTTGGGATAATGATGTAGGTGAGCATGGCGAAGGTCGAGGCTATTAGTGACCTGGCACGTTGCGTTTCGCCATGGGCCAGATAAATGGCCATTTTGTTTCTCAAACCATTGCCAAGTCCGATGTCCAGATTATCAATCCATAACATCACACTGCTGATGGTCAGCCAGACACCATTGTTATATTCACCTAAGCATTTCAGTGTGACGGGCACCATTAAGAGCACAATGACGGCAGACCATCCTTTGGCAATAAAGGACACCAGAATGTTCTTCTGGAGTCGTGAAGAACGTTTCTCGCTGATTTTGTTTTCCGTCGTCATGGCCTTGAAGGGGATAATTGGAATCTGATCTTCTGTTGAGTCAAGAGAACAATGAACAACGTAAACTGCACGACAAAGACCATGCTCAAGAAGACATTCTCCTGATAGAACTGCAGTAGTAAGACATCTACAGCATAAGTATAGAGGCATGTTCCAACACCGTTGCCGTTTCTGAACAGACGGTAGAGGAACCCACAGATACAACCATAAACGGCAGCAAAGAAAGCAACACCCCGATAGCCGAAATCAATGTAGAACGGCTGGAAGATGGTGTAGACATTTGTGGATACTGGTACAAAGACAAACTCCTGCAACTTGTCCTTGACTACGACATCGGCTCCAAAGCGTTTCAGGAAGAGATAAACGGTTTCGAAAGTGTTTGTCCCAAACTGGGGAATCACTTCCGGTGACAGTTGGCAGAATGCGACAGGGGGCGACAGCGCATACATGGTAAAGAAGTCGAAAAGCGTCTCTTCCTTTTGATAGTCGCTGTCTTCTCCAGCACGTCCCAGATTAAATATGTAGAATAGAATAATAATCAGAATGCTGAAGGTAAGGATGGTGCGTATGCGTATAACCTTCTTCTCGAAGAGCACAAACATGGTGCTGACAAAAACAAAGAACATCATGCCCTTCTCCATGATGGCTAACGAGTTCATCAGGCAAGCCAGACCCAGTACGACAATCTGCCACATGGGAACCTTGGGATGAGCCCATAAGGCTACGACAAACAAGGCTTGGTTGATGACGGCAGAATAGTTCAGGATGCCTTGTCCCTCACCATAAACGGCCAGTGTGCGGACATTGGTCATCAGATCTTCTGTGCCGAACATGGTGACAATCTGGATTACGCGATAGACATATAGTGGGGTGATGATAAGTGAGATACCGAAGAAAAAGAGGAAAAGGGATTTGTTGAAATCGATGCCACCTGTCGTCACACTTTTGTCGGTATCAGAGGATAGCATATAGGTGCCAAATGCACATAGACAGAAAATGGGAAGCCATAAAAGGAAACAGATATAGAACTGTTTCGTAATGGGATACAAGTCTGTGTCCAACAGATAATACAGTCCCAAGATGAGCACCCAGATGGCAATGGTCAGGAACCAGGGAGAGAAATATCCACCTAATAGATTCAATTTGATATCCTTTATTCCTTTGTCCCTATATCGGATGATACCACGTGTAAGAAGCAATGCCAACATAATGAAACAGAGCAGATACCCTATCAGGGATTTGTTGGTGTGCTGAGGTACGGTATTTTCCTGTATCACTGCGAATGACAGATAGGCGCGCTCTTTCAGGGCTTTCTGACGTGCATATTCTTCTACGGCTTTCTCGTGCAGGGCATAGGCGTCTTTGGATTCATTTTCAAGGGCTTTCTCCTGTTGTTTCAGGGCATTGGTGCTGATATCAGTATGACTGTCAATAAAACGACCATAGTTGGATATTGCCTGTTGGTATTTGGCTTGGGTTGCTGCCATGACTCTTATGGCATTGTGCAGGGCAGAGTCGACAACAGTATGACGGTGCAGGGTAATGATATCCTGCAGATGAACCGTAATACTGTCCAACATTTGCGAGGCTATAACGGGGTCTTTATCTGTAAAACTGATGCTGAGCGAAGTCTCGATGGTGCTGTAGTTATAGTTGATACGGTCGAGTACGGCCTTTATCGTATCTTCTTTATCCAGATACTGACCGTATGTCATATGTTTCCCAGGTACTTGTTTCTGCGAAATGTCGTGGGCGAAATCTTCGGTCTTTAAAACCTTACAGTAGATTTCCATGTCGTTCATGCCAGTATTAGCCCCACCCATGGCATTCTTGAGGTATGCTTTCGTATTATTGAAACCGATGGCAAGTTCGGTTTCTTTATACTCATCGCTGAGTTTGGTAACAGCTGTATAATCCTTAGGCACACACAGCCACACTACTAATGCAAGCAGTGTGGCTATGACTGTGGCGAGGATATAGGGATGCCTTTTCAATATAATAGCTTTCTAAACATGGATGAACTTCTCTCGGTTACGCCAGAGCAATAAGCCGGCCCTGAGCAGAAATCCCAGAATCATCCAGACGATGAGCGTGACGATCTTTGGGGTGCTGCTGTGCTTGACAGGGACACTGGCCTCTTGGACAATCGTAAAGGCCGGTGTACGCTCCTGAACCTTGGCCTTAGCTAACTGTAGCTGCTCTACGACTTGCTGGTAGATGGTATACTTCAACTGCATCTCGTTCTCAAGTTCGTCACCCCTCAGAACGTATGACTGCATCTTCAAATTCTGGTAGGAGTCACCGAATGCTGCATATTTCTGTCGGGCCTTGGCATACTCCTTATGGGCCTCGTCGAACAGTTTCTGCATGTATTCCAAATCAACGCGCGCTTTCTTTGTCCGATAGTCGGTAATGGTACGTTGCAGATGCATTTGGGCAGAGTCTGCTACCGATGCGGCTATCTGAGGATCCTGGTCTTCTACAACGATGGTGATGACGTTGGTCTTTTTGTCCACAGAACAGTCCATCTTGCCATTGATGGCCTTGACGACGTCGAATTCTTTTTTCGTCAGATGCTTGGGATCTGGTTTGTGGCCTGGCTTAGCCTGCTCGTCACTGGAAAGTTTCTCTTTCAGGCTGTTCAGCCAGTCCATGGGATATTCGTAAAAAGCTAATTTCTGATGCTTTTGCAGGTAGTCGAAGTAGGTATATGTTTCACCAGTCTTGCTCCTTGTGACAGTGACCGGGAACATGCCGACCACAAATCCTGTCGATGCCATAAGGTCTGGATAGATTTCCGGATAAAGGGCATCACCAGTCTGACCGATCTTCATGTTCATACCCACCATGGCTGCTATTGACGAAAGACTGCCTGAGAAACTGCTACCTGACTCCTCAGGCGCAAGAATGACGGTCGATTTGTAGACCTTCGGCGTTGCAAAAGCCAGAACAACGCCAATGACACCTGCTGTACAGGAATAAATACAGACCTTTCGGAAGTCGGCTTTCAGTATCTTGAAGATATCGATGATACTGATGTCGATGTTTTTCTTCTTCTCTTCCATAACCGTTTATTTAATCAGGTTGGCGATGGTGGCTATCATCGTGGCGATAGAGGCAGTGCTGGTACCGATGCTAAGCCATTCGGTCAGACCGAGTCCGCGACGGCGTGACTTGGTGGGTACGACAATCTGACAACCTGGCCTCGGTTTGTGCTTCCGGTCGGCCTTCGCCACCATACCGTTCATGTAGATGATAATGGTTCGGCTGCGCTTGCCTGAAGAACTGACACCTCCGGCCAAATCAATATAATAGTCGGCTTTCTCACCGGCTTTATAGCGTACGGTATTGGGGTAGAGCACTTCGCCGTTGATGCTGACGGTACTGGTGTAGCGCGGAACGACGATACGGTCGCCTTCACGCAGATAGGGATCATCATCACTGCCAGGGTTGGCAAGGGCCTTATCCAACTCGATGGCTACGGGGAAGGTGGTCAGCGTCAGCAGCTTCTTTACGTCGATGGAGTCGTTTCCTGAGTTGCGTTGGGCGGTACGGAGCATTGTTTCCATCATCTCACGTTCTTCCTGTGTCATCTGACGAAGCAGCTTGGCGCCCTCAGGATAGGCTTGTTTCGTCAGTCCACCAGCTTGCTTGATAATCTCGCTGAGTCGCTGGTTGCTGCTCGTTAATGTGTAATTGCCTTTGAACTGCACTTCACCTTCAATGATAACGTTTTGCTGTTCGTTATAGTTGGGACTGCGGCGGATATAAACCTCGTCATAAGGCTGTAGGGTGAAGGGGGCCTCCCCTTGTGGAATCGTGAAGTCTGGATTCAATGAAAAACTGTAGGTGAAGGCTAAGGTGTCGCCAGCTTCTGTCGCATTGGGCTCGATAATACGGCGTGAGACATCCACTTTTGCCAATGAGGCTGCATTTGTCAGACCGCCAGCCTGAAGAACCAGATCCTCGACAGTCTCGTTGGATGCATATTTATAGACGCCTGGATAGTTTACCTCACCGTGAATGGTAATGGTCTGGTCTTCTTTCTCTTCTTCACGGCTTCCAACGTAGATAACGTCTTCATTTCTAAGTTCGACATCTGGCACGCTTCCTTCCAGGATGCCAAGGATATCCACGCTCTTCACTTCAAGTGTACGGTCCTTCTTCATACGGTGCATTACGGCATGCTGGCCGATGGCATTCTCGGTCAGACCATCGGCAGCTTCAATGAGAGCCTTAACCGTACATATCTGTCCACCCACTTGATACATACCTGGACGGAAAACGGCTCCTTTTATCTCTACCGTGTTCTGGTAACGGTGCAGGGTGGAGTCGACACTTACGGAGTCTTCGTCCATCAGTTTGAAGTCGTTGAGGTCAAACTCTCCGACATTGAATACGGAGTACATCTGTCCGGCCTTACGATGGATGCGGATGGCCTTTGTATAGGCATCGCCCGTAAAACCGCCAGCATATCGGAGTAGGGTAGCGGCGCTTTCTGTTTTTTTCATCTCATAGAACATGGGACGCTTGATTTTACCGGCGATATTCACCAAGGCCTCATACGGTCCTACGGTTACGATATCATTGTCCTGCAGTCGGACATCACCAGTCAGTTTGCCGTTGAGTAGGAAATCGTAAACGTCGACATTCGACAGCAAATGACCGTTACGATACACCTTGACATTTCGCAGGGTTCCGATCTCGTTAGGACCGCCTGCCATATAGAGCGCATTATAAACGGTGGCAAATGCTGACATGGTATAGGTGCCAGGCATCTTGACTTCACCTATCACACTGATGGTAATCGTGCGCGTCTGTCCTACGGTCAGTTCGATGTGCGACCCCTGATACCTCGGGCCGAGTACACTTCTGAGTTTGGCCTTGGCCTGACTGACAGACAGACCGCCCAATTGAATAATGCCGATATCCTCAACGGTCACGTAACCGTCAGGCGAAATCGTTTCGGTAAAACTCTCCTGAGAAGCACCAGAGATGTCGATGTTCACCTCATCACCAGGGCCGAGACGGTAGTTCTGCGGCGTTGCCAGATTCATGGAACTTTCAAACGTTAAGTCCTTATTGTTGAAAATATCGTGTCCGAAGATCTTGCGCTTGGGCTCTTTCTCTTTGTCGAAGTCATCGAAAAAGTATTTCAGAGAGTCGGGCATCATGAAGTCCACGGCATCGTCAAACTCGGTAAACTCCTTGTCATTCTCGTCATAGGTGTTCTGTTTAGTTTTCTTCCGACCGTCCTTCACACGGTATGGAGATACATTGCGCTTCTCCTTATCGACAATGTCCTGTCGTTTTTCGCCATTAGCCTCACGCATACGTTTCTTGACATCCTTTGAGCCAGCGGTGATGTCCTCGGCTCCCAAGGCACCATTGTTCATCTGACGCTGGTATTTCTTGCGCAGACGTTGCAGTTGCTCCATTGTCACACCGCGTTGCATAAGTTGGGTGACAATTTGCTGGCGAGATACACCTTTGGCGTTTTGCTCAATCACAAAGTCCATCACCTGATTGTCGGTCATGCCCGACTGTGCCCAGACTGTTGCAGACATGAGCAGAAGTGATATCATCAGCGTAGTAAGTCTTTTCATACGTTATCTTTTACAGGTACATTATTATATATAATATAACAAGATTGTTCGTGGATTATTGCATAAATCTCGGCAAAGGTATCACTTTTTTTCTAAAAAACCTGCTTTTATGAAGAAAAATGTACTATCTTTGCAAACGGAAATGATATAACTAAAAGAACATGAATATGAAATCCTACCTGTTATTAGTTCTTCTGGCAACCAGTACAGTCGTTAAAAGCCAGAACGAGTATGCTATCACAGTAGAGAGCAGACAGCCCTCAGGTGTCATCGACGAGATGCTCTATGGACAACTTTTTGAGCACATCTATTTCAGTGCTAACAATGGCGTGTGGCAGGAACTGATACAGGAACGCTCGTTTGAGCCGGAGCAGTATCCGGGCATTCATCCGCGTGACGGTTATTTCGATGGTTGGTATATGGACGACGACATGGTGTTACATTCGCCCACCCGTTACGAACAGCCGCTTAAAATAGACAGTATAGAGACCTGTGACTTCGACCTGACGATGGACGTGAACTGGCGTGCGTATAAACTGGCACGACGCAGTTGGAGTGGGGGCTTGATGGACATCCGTTTCGCTTTTCGTAACAAAGCAGACGGCACGCCTTATTTTGTCCGTATACACGATCCCTATTATGAGAGCCGTACATTTACCCCCGCTCAAACACAGTCACAGATTGACGCTGCCAACGAGGCTGCTGCACGGGCTGCCCTTCAGCGGCAGAGCGCCACTGCCGACTTTTCTATCTGCCAGATGGAAGTGCGTGAATCGCAAGGCTTTGGGGGACGTCCTGGGCGTCGTATGAATATGCTTTCGCCTTTGGCATCGGCTCCGGCCACAAAAGAGCAGGTGAATGAGGAACAGAAGTGGCACAAGCTACGCATCGAGAGTCGGGGCAGCAAGGTAGTAGTGTTCTGGGACGGTCAGCAGGTACTAAGATATGACGGATTGGAGAAAGCCGACCGCAATTTTCTAACGTTCTGGGTGAACTATACGGAGGCCACTTATCGTAATATAAAACTGACAGCGACAGACGGCAAGGTGCTGTTTGAGGGCACGCCCGGCGATGTACAGATTCCAGCCGTCGCACAGCAGTGGACGGCTTTCGGCGATGGCGGCAAATACCGTCTAATTAAGGATGATGCCGTGAACATGCGTTATTCGCAGGAGATCACAGCAGGCAAGGCTGAGGCTGGTATCTTCCAAGGGCCGCAAAACATAACGGTACGTGAAAAGTATGTTGGTTCTATCTATGCAAAGGGCAAAGGTGAGCTCATTGTGGGCCTGCGCAATGCCAAAGGAGAATTTGTGGCGCGTCAGTCACTAGGCAAGGTAAGCAAGGAATGGAAAAAATACAATTTCACCCTTGAACCGCAGTCTCTCGGTAATCAGGACGATGTTAAACTCAGACTGAAAATGGTTGAAGGCAGAGTAGAACAGATAAGTGGTGACGGTGATTTTGCAATAATGGTTAAGGGTGGCACCGTACAGGTTGATATGGTCACCATGTCCACCCAAACCGGCCTTGACCTGGGCGGATTCCGCCCCGACATTCTCCAGGCTGTCAAGGAATTGCATCCCACTTGTCTGCGCTGGCCAGGCGGCGGCTACGTGGCGCAGTACGACTGGAAGTGGGGCATTGGTCCACAGGAGAACCGTGAGCGCTGGGCACACTGGATGTGGATGGACTACGACCAGAACTGTTTTGGCACCGATGAGTTTATACGCTTCTGCCGTGAGGTCAATTCCGAGCCCATCATCGTGGTAAGTGTCAAATTCGAGCGTCCGGCAGAGGAGTATGACAGTATCCTTCAGGATGCGGTGAACTGGCTGCGCTATTGCAATGCCCCCGCCACCGACGAATGGGGTGCGAAGCGTGCTGCCAACGGCCATCCAGAACCCTACAATGTTAAATACTGGGAAATCGACAATGAGATGTGGGAGATGGGTATCGACCGCTACGAAAAGTGCGTGCGCGACTTCAGCACTGCTATGCGCAAGATAGACCCGACAATCAAGATCATCGCCTGCGGCGGATTCCGGGAGGATGAGCAGTTCATCCAGCGCAGTGGCAATTACTTCGACTACCTCAGTCTACACCACTATGAGCAGCAGGGTGGCTATGCCACTGGTCCTGCACGTCTGGGACAGCAGTATGACCGCTATGCCAAGATAATAGCCGATGGACCCAATCCGAATATCAAACTGTTTATTTCTGAATGGAATCTGAATAGTATCGACTGGCGCACAGGTTTGTTTGCAGGTGGATTCCTAAATATGTGTGAGGCGCGCGACGTGGTAGCGATGGGTGCTGCAGCCCTGTTTATACGACGCACCGATGCCCCCGATTGGAACAACGCCTTCATTAACTTTGATTACAAGGATCTTTTCAAGGCACCTAACTGCCAGGTAACTGAACTTTGGTACGACCATTTCTCAAAATATCGCCTGGCCTTCAGTGGTGATACCGGTAATTTGAGTGTAAGTACGACTATGCAGGAAAACGGTTCTGCTGTGATTGTGAAAGTGGTGAATCCAATCGACGAGCCTGCCATCTTGCGTGTCAAGGGCGATTGGATTGCTGTGAAGGAGGCTGCTTTTGAGTATTACGCCCCAGGCTCGCTGACCGTCGCCAACAGCATGGAGAACAAGCATGCCGTTGCTCTTCAGAAAGCAACGCCAAAGACCGATGGCTGCGATGTCATACTCTCCGTCCCCGCTCTTTCCGCCGGTGTGTTGACGATTTCCAAATAGTAAGATGTGTTTTTTTGCATAAAAATTTGGTGTTTCATATTTTTTTTGTAATTTTGCACACGATTACAACATCTTTAATCTGGGGTTGACTGGATTTGACAGCGGGTAGAGATGGTACGTAAGCACGCGGAGGCTCGTTGGCTACCTCCTTAAACATAGTGAACAAAAAATTAATTGGCAACAATGAGTATGCTCTCGCTGCTTAATCGAAGTATAGTAGATTGCTAGCTTAATTCCACTACAAGGTAGAGGAACGAGACGTCGCTCCAAGGGTGTTGTTCCGAATCTGAGGATCCAGCGGCGCAGGTTAAATCGGGAATAGTCTGTATGGGCTCCGACGTACAGATGAAATTTAGGAGCTAAGGCATCAGTTGGTGGTCCAGGTCTTGCTGTTGCTCGAAAACCAAAGGCTGGAATAAGCGTGTAGAAAGCGTATGGTTTCCCTGTTTGGACGAGGGTTCGACTCCCTCCAGCTCCACAATGGTTCTCCCACGAGGGGAGAATGTTAACTATAAAATTTTATAACTATGAGAAGCAGAATGCTTTACAACGTTTTTGCGTTGATGTTAATGACGGCTGCAGTGTCGTCGTGTGAGAAAATGACACTTTCAGAAAGTGCCCAGTCTGAGAATGTTGAAACAGGGAACGTCGTGTTAAGGGTGACGCAGTTCGAGCAGACACCCTTCGATGCGCAGACTCGTGCAGAGGTGGGAAGTGTGTGTACAAGACTTTGTTTTCATATCTATGGAGAGGATGGCATCCGTGTGAGTTATGTCAATCAGAAACAGGAAGACTCAAATTTCGGTACGGCTTCGTTCTCTTTGGCTGAGGGACGCTACATCTTAGTGGTGGTAGCACATAGCGCTTCCTCGAACCCGAGTTTCAGTGCCAATGAGAAAGTGAGTATTTCCGGTAGCAACCTTGGCGATACTTTTTGGTGTTGCGAAACGTTTGAAGTCGGTGAGAATGATGTTGAACTGAGTCTGAGTCTGAAACGTATTGTCTCGTTGTTAAGATTCATTCCGACTGATGACATTCCTGCCAATATGAATCAGGTGTTATTTTCCTATAAGGGCAGTAAGGGCTCTTTCAACGGTCTGACTGGTTATGGTAGTACGAACACATCGCAAACGGTTACACTTGATGTGGATCCTGACGATGACAGGTATGAGTTCTATATGATTCCAAGCTCAGACAACGACTTACTTGATATCAAAATGAGTACCTATTATATCGAAAGCGACGGAAGAATCCATAGCCTGACGGAAAAGGAAATCAGTCAAGTGCCAGTGAAACGGAATTGTATAACGATTTGCCGAGGAAGCCTCTTCGACGGAAACAGTTCTTCCCACTCTGTCTTTATCACCATTTCCGTGGAAACAGATTGGGATGAGAATATCAATGTGAGCTTCTAAGACTTCTACTTGTGATGCTCCTTCATGTATTCTCGCGGTGACATGCCGTAGACACTCTTGAAGAGAGTGGAGAAGGACGTCGGGTTGGAGAAGCCGCAGGCATAAACCACCTCTGTGATATTCATATTCTGGGTCGTCAACAAGTTGGCGGCCTGTTTTAATCGCAGTGTGCGGATAAAGTCGTGCGGGGTCTGACCCGTCAGTTCTTTCATCTTACGATGCAAGTGAACACGGCTGATACCCACCTCGTCGGCTATCATGTCGACACTCAGGTCGGAATTGTTCAGTTGCTTGTTGATGGTATTCATGATACGCTCCAGCAATTTCTCATCGGGCGATTTCACCTTTACCTCCTCCATCTGTTCTTCCAGTTGCTCTGTGCGACCGAATTTCTGACGTAGCAGGGTGCGGGCATTGATAAGGTTGGCAATCGTCCGACGCAAGATATCCATGTTGAACGGCTTGACGATATAGGCGTCAGCACCGGTCTCCAGACCTTCCAACTTGTCCTCGTCACGGTTCTTGGCCGTCAACAGTATCACTGGCAGATGGTTGGTCTGCGGGTTCAGTTTCAGTTGGGTGCAAAGGGTATTACCATCCATTTCGGGCATCATGACGTCGCTGATGACAATATCCGGATGTGTGCGATAGACCTCGGCAAGCGCTTCCCGACCATTGATACAGCTATGGATATCATAGTCTTCCGAGAGTTCCTTGGTCAGGTAGTCTCGTATCTCGTCGTCATCCTCAGCGATAATAATGGTGGCACGTGTCTGAAGGTTCTTGTCGGGTTGTAACTCCACAGGAGATATGTCCTCCACCTCCATCATGTCTGTCAGGTTGGCGGTGGTGTTTTCTTTCTCCTCAATCATCATCTCCTCTGGCCTCAAGTGGGCATTGCCTAGAGGAATGCTCACGATAAACTCACAGCCTTGCTCTAGGTTATGGGCTTTAATAGAGCCGTAATGGAGCTCTACCAGCGAACGGGTCAGGTCGAGACCGATACCTGTACCGAAGTTGCGGTCGTTAGTGCTGGACGGCGTTTGATAGAAACGCTCGAAGATACGATCCAGCTTGTCCTCAGGGATCTTCTCACCGTTATCACTGATGGCAATCATGGCATTTTGTTCGTCATGGGTAACTTTGATGTCAATCTTTCCACCGGCAGGCGTAAACTTGAAGGCGTTAGAGAGGATGTTGACAATCACCTTGTCGAAATTCTTCCTGTCAATCCATACAGGCAGACGGTTCGTGTCGTGTTCAAAACTGAGTGCGATCTGTTTCGATTGTGCCTGATGCTTGAACATATTGTGGATATCTTCAGTAAACGCAATCAGGTTTGTTTCCTGCATACGCATCTGCATCATGCCTTTGTCGATCTTACGAAGGTCCATCATCTGGTTGATGAGATTAAGGATACGTTCTGCATTGCGTTTGATGGTCAGGTAGACATTATGGCGCTGGGGGTCTGAATCTTGTTTCATCAGCGAGAGCAACGGTGTGATGATGAGCGTCATCGGCGTACGTATCTCATGACTGATATTCATGAAGAAGCGTAACTTGGCCTCTCCCATTTCCTCGGCATGGATATGCTCCTGAATGCGCAGGCGGTCTTTCTCTTTCCTCCGGTGTCCGATGAAGAATTGGGTGAGAAGGGCGCCCAGAATCAACAGATATAAGAAATAGGCCCATGCTGAGCGATACCACGGACTATGCACAATGACCGTAAACGCTTTATCGGGTGTCGTCTGGCCGTTGCGTTGGGCCTTGACCCTGAAGCGATAGGTGCCTGGGGGCAGATGGGTGAACGTAATCTCATTCACACCCGGCTGCAGACGGTTGTATGCCTCACCATTGATGCTATATAAATAAGATATGTGTTCCGGGTTGTCGTAGGTAAGTGTCGAGAACTGAATGGTGAACGTATTGTCGTGGGAGGCTAGCTGGAAACGGTTAGCAGCAATGACAGTCGTATCACAGATCTGATAGCCGTCTGACTTCGAAGAACTGCTGATGGATACGCCATTGACGAGGAATGACACTAGTCTGACCTTGGCTTCCCATTTAGTCTGCTGGATCAGTTCGGGGTGGAACCAGGTGATGCCGCCAACGCCGCCAAAGAGCATCAGGCTACGTTGAGGCCCAGCCAGCGCACAGGAAGCACCGTCGGAGAACTCATTTGACTGCAGGCCGTTGTCAACAAAATAACTGCTGGCCTGACCTGTCTTCGGAGCCAGACTGCACAGACCGTGATCCGTGGCTATCCAGAGTACACCATGTTTGTCCTGTTCAATAGAGGCGACACCATTATCGGCCAGTCCATTTTCCGTCGTATAGTGCTCTAATTCTTTCCGATTCAGGTCGTAACTGTAAAGACCATCGTTGGTACCAATCCATAATTGTCCGTCAAATTCCTTGGCGACACGGGTGGGGGTACCATAATTGAGACAGTTCTTTCCGAACACGTTCGTCCAATTCTCTTTCTCTACATCCAGACAGCACACACCCATCGTCGTTGCAACATAGAGGCGTCGTCCGTCAGGCGAAAATGACAGTGTAGAGATGTAATCGTTGACAAGACAGTCCACACTCCGGTCGTTTTCAGCTTTCTCGTTAGTGACATAGGCCTTCTGTTCGTTTGTCGTGAGGTTGATGCGTAGCAAACCCTGTCCCATGGTGGCTAACCATAGTTCTCCAATCTTGGAGACTGCGATGCCAAAGACACTGATGGTCGGATGTTGTGGATACTTGTGATAGCTCTTTCCGTCGGCATCGATGTAACCAAAGCCTTCGCCGTAACTACCTATCCATATCCGTCCGTTCTGATCTTCACCGATACTTAAGATGGAACCGGGGAAATTCTCCTTAAAATGTTTGAGTAGGCGTTGGTCAGGATCCAAACAATACAGTCCGTCTTTGTCGGTGCCTACCCAGCAGCGTCCCTTACTATCAATGAGGGTGCTGATGACGCAGGCCTGACCGATATTGTTCAGCTTGTTATCGAGCTTATAGCCCATGTAACTGAATTCTGAAATCTGCCTAGGTTGCATGAAAATGCCTTTCTGCAACAATCCTAACCAGACATTGCCACCGGCGTCTTCCACAATGGAGTAGACTTTACTCTTGCTTAGATCTACATCGCGGCAGAAGTACGGATTGTCATCTATCTTACCGCTAACGGGATCGTATATGGCCAGTCCTGTACCGTCGTAACCAAACATCATCTTACCATCATGGCTACAATAAATGGCAGAAATATGCTTGTGGCCTGTCACCTCGATATGCTTGAAATCGCCACCATTTGCCGGACGGACGAACACACCCTGATTCGACGTACCTAAGTAGAGATTGCCGTCTTTGTCCTTGCCGAGCCTGCGCGTTGAACTGCGCTCTGTGTCTGAGGTGTTGAAATAGCGCCTGACGTTTTTCCCGTCGTATTCCAGTAATCCATCATTACCAGTTGCCAACCAAACATGCCCTTGCGGGTCTTCTTCGATAGCATTGATGGTATGAATATCCTTTAAAGGCCCGCCTATTTGTTGGGCATGACTCCGGTCTGTCACTTTCAGCAGACCATGTCCGGACGTTCCTGCTAAAATTTCACCGTTTTTTCGCAAAAGGAAACATGTCATGTAACATGGGACAACGTTTTTGTCTAAATCTGTAACCTCTATATCATAAAAACGGTCGCCGTCGTAGGTCTGAAATGCACCATACATACCCATATAGAATAGACCGTTCTTATCTTGTATCATGCAGTTCACATAGTTACTGGCCATGCCATTTTCTGTTCCCTGCTCTTTTTTTAATATATGGAACTTGTAACCATCGTATTTATTGAGGCCGTTTCGTGTGGCGACCCAAATAAAGCCGTCATGATCCAGATAAACCTGACTCGTAAAACTGCTCGATAGTTGCTTGTCGGCATCGAATAGTTTGCCCGTTTGTGCAAACACAGTTAGCACACATATAGTCAGTAATATAGTAGTATACTTTCGTAACATTGTTCGAAAATTAACAATTTGTGTCAAATTCTGTGCAAAGATAGGCTTTTTTTTTGTAACTTCCAAATAAATGATACATTTTGTTAAGTTTATGATTCATAAAATAGAGTTTGTTCGGAAAAAAATGTGTAATTTTGCACCGGATTTAATAAGATAGACAGTTTTTTAGGTTAGTTATATAGTTAGTAGTTAGTTTGGAAAAACCTTGTATAGTTTAATTGCCATGAACCATTTAGAACTTTACATTGTTTTGGTAAAAGCCCGGACTTGTGAAAGCCCGGGTTTTTTATTGGGTATAACAAAGTTATATGTTTATGTTGAAACCGTTTTTAAAACCTCTGAAACAAAAAGCAAAGGTAATATGGCAATAATGTTGTAATTTTGCAGCCAAATGGAAATAAAACGAAATGAAACGATGAAAAAGAAATTTCTTCTATCCGTTCTGCTGCTGATATGCCTGTTGGTATCCAATAATGTGATGGCTCAGCAGCGCCGTCCTATCGATAATCAACATCCATTGTGGCTGATCCATATCGATGTGTGGAATTCGGCTGATCCCCAGAAAATCATCGATTTGATTCCGGACGATATTAAGCCATACGTTTGCATGAATCTTTCCTTGTCGTGTCAGTATGATACGGAAACCAATATGTATCGCATGCCGCGCAATGCCGTGCGCACGTATAAGTCGTGGGCGTCGGTCTGCCAGCAGAATGGCATGTGGTTTTCCTGTCAGCCGGCATCGGGTGGACACACTCATATTCAGGACAACGATTTGGAAACCTTTGAATATTTCTTCAAGACCTATCCCAATTTCCTCGGTTGGAACTATGCAGAGCAGTTTTGGGGCTTTGGTGATGCTGGTGACAAAGGCTCGATGACGACATCTTCCCGTTGGGCGCTCTTTGCCAATCTGGTGGAGATGTCGCACAAATATGGTGGTTTCCTCACCGTTAGTTGGTGTGGTGGTATCTATCATTTCAATACTGATCCCATTGCTGAACTGAAGACAGAACCGCGATTTTTGGAGGCTTGCAAGAAATATCCTGAGGCCATCCTCTTCCTCTATAAGTATACGCACTGTAGCAGCTTTTATAATAATGAAAGTGTCTGCTGGGGACCGTTCATCTCTGGCCTGACGAAGAACTACGGTGTGCGTTATGACAATTGTGGGTGGAACGACATGTTGTCAAAGCTTTTGGGCGATAAGCATGGTAAAAAGTACCCTGGCAGTGCCGGTATCGGTACGGTGATGGAGCAGACCTGTGTCAATGGTGGTGCTGTTTGGGATGGGCCGGAACTCATCTGGCAGGGCGAATGCTTCCAGAACCAGAGTGATACGCAGGTTGATGGTTACACGCGTCGCAATTGGTCTCTTTTCCCTAATTTCAGGGGCATCTGGCTCGACATGTGGCGCAAGATCATTGATGGCACGATGTATATTCCCTCGCGCGAAGAGGTGGTAGAGAAGACGAAAGTTGTCATCATCCACGACACCAACGACGATTTCCGTGTATGGGATAATCTCTATGATGGTCTTTATAAGCAGACTGATCCCGGCAATCCCGGTAACGGACAGTTGGGGAATAATCTCTGCTATTTCAAGTCGACGGGCCGCTATGGGGCTATTCCGATGGTAACAGGACTCTATGATGCTGCCGCAAAAGCCATCCCCGTCCAGGTAAACAAATCCAATTATACCTCTCGGTGGGGCACCTCTGCAACTGCATCCTCAAAGAAGGTGACGGAATTTAATGATCTCTATCCTGAAGTGTCGAAGGGCGATCTCTATGTCAATCGCTACCATAATCAGTTGGTGACCTATACCCCGTACACCTATTTTAATTCTAAGAAGACGGCTTCGGCCGATATCCCTTTGAAATATAACACCTGCGACACGTTGAAACTAAAGTACGGCAAACTCTCTAGCGGTATCATTCGTGAATATGCCGACCATATCGATTTCTATCTGAACAATTACCGTAATGACACCACTACGGCTCAGAATGATATCATCACCCTGGTAGGTGTAACGGTCCAATCGACCGCCACGCTGACCAAGCATACGACGGGTGCCTCTGGTTATTCGGCCAGTCTGACCAATGAGAGCTATGATGAGGCCACGCAGACTTATACTGTTACCGTCAAACACATGGGACCGGTCGATTTGAGGATTGACTGTTCAGGAGCCGGCAAAGACCGTCTGACCGATCTGCTACCAGCCGAAGCCTTGGAACAGCCCAAACAGCCAGAGCCTTTCAAGGGTCCCATTGTGATTGAGGCCGAAAACATGGATCGTAAGAGTGCAAACTGTTCGTTGACCAACTCTGGCTGGTGGGCACAGGACTATTCCGATTTTGCAGGTCTAGGCTTTATT
>Ga0265298_10004278_pt1 | contig 18336 bp, 10 predicted proteins | sample AusTroGonzalo_MG_3_FD_193486 | JGI IMG/M metagenome (GOLD analysis project Ga0265298, IMG submission 193486) | Bovine rumen microbial communities from tropical cattle in Woodstock, Queensland, Australia - Gonzalo_01 | ecosystem: Host-associated > Mammals > Digestive system > Stomach > Rumen ... | reverse complement strand
CGGCGTCACGTGGAATGCGCGGGAAAGGCCCCCTGAGAATCCCTGCACATCGACGGCGGAGGCATCTACGAGAAAGAAGCCCGCTACCAGGAAGACGACAAGCGTCAGCGTCATAGACGGAATCGTGGTGAAGAGCATGTACCTGATGTGCGTGAACAGGTCCGTTCCCGTGGAGGAGCTGGCCAGGATCGTCGTGTCGCTCAACGGCGAGGGCTGTCGCGAATACCAGGGAAATCTGGCTTGGCCCGTCGCCGACGTCGCGGCCGAACACCGTTACGCCCAGAACGATCATCCCGATGAGCGCGACCAGCGGCGTAAAGGCGATGAAGACGCGGCGCGGCGTCAGCTTTCTGGAGTCTTCTTCTTTCATTTTTGCTTTGAAGGCTTTGTCCCCATGTCCGAGAAATTATATCAAAAAATCAGCGTGTTGTAGCGGAAGACGGCCGACGAAAAAGTTGTAGTGACAAGTGCGCATTTGGCGCGTGATTTATTGTATAATTACATGCATGGTGTGCATATGGGCGAAACGAAGCACAGAACCTTGACGGATGCGCTGAAGGCGGAGATACTTTCGGACAGGTATGCTGCCAGTAGCGCAATTCCAAGCGAGACGCAGCTCTCCCGCAAGTTCGGGGTCTCTCGCACCACAGTCCGCAAGGCGCTGGACGCACTCCGCCACGAAGGGTGGATACGCAGCGTCCGGGGGCGCGGCACGTTCGTCACGCGGCAGGGCGCCGCGCGCAAAATCGGCCTCGTCGTTCCTGGCGTGTCGTATTCCGAGTTCTTCCCGCCGATTGTCGACGAGATATCGCGCCTGACCAGGGATAGCGGCTACACGCTTCTTCTGGGCAACGCGGTGGACAGACGTCCCGAAGCCCGTGCGCGGCAGACGATTTCGTTCGTGCGCGACTTTGTGGCCGAGGGCGTTGCGGGAGTCGTCTATCAGCCGATAGAGATGATTGCCGATGCCGAGAAGGCCAACCGGGCGGCGCTATCCGTTCTTGACGCGGCGGAGATTCCCGTGGTCATCATAGACAGCGACTTCACGAAATCGCCGCGCCGAAGTGGCTACGATGTCGTCGGCATCGACAACGTGGCGGCCGGAATGTCGGTCGCGGAGCATCTTATGTCACTTGGCGTTGCGAAGATACATTTCCAGTCCAGGCCGCTCTGTTCGGCGAGCGTCAGCGACAGGCGCAGCGGCGTCATAGCGGCGATGTCGGCGTTCGGCGCGTTCTCGCGGAACTTCCGCGACTTCAAGGCCGAGCCCGACGACATCGCGGCGCTCAAGGCACATCTCAGGCGCGGGCGTCCCGAGGCGTTTGTCTGCGGGAACGACACGGCCGCCGTCAGGCTGAAGATATCGCTAGAAAAACTGGGTTTTCGCGTTCCTGACGACATACGGCTCGTCGGCTTCGACGACGTGAAGTACGCGAAGATCGTGACGCCCCAGCTGACGACCGTGCATCAGCCGTGCGAGAAGATCGCCGAGGTGTCGTTTCGTCGCCTTCTGGCCAGAATCTCCGACCCTTCTCTGCAGCCATGCACAATCTCCCTGCCCGCCGAGCTCGTTGTCCGCGCATCGTCAGGTCTGCCCGTGTCCACAAAAAAGTTGTAGTGACAACCGCACATTTGCCGTGAGGTTTTTGATACAATTCCGTCCGTAACGAGCAAAATAATTTTTAAACCACCTAAAAGGAGGGAGACAATGAAACGGGTAGCTGACAAATGCATGGCATGTATGGTTGCCGTGGTAGCGGGAGTGGCGGTCGCCGACCTGCCGCGCCTTGACTCGTCGCAATTCGACTACAAGTATGAAATGAATGCGCTTCCGACGGCCGAAGACATGGACAACAGCGGCGCGAACGACTTCACCGGCTCCGGCGATTGGACCACCCTTGAATCCGGCGCGCTCAAGATGGACATGACGGCGGGCGGCAAATATCTTATAAGCGACAAAACCGTCGGCACCGCCGGCGATGCCTGGCTCGGCATGGGCGCGACATCTGCTACTGGCGGCTCCGGCTACACGATTGAGACGATCCTCAAGATAGACAGCCAGGTGTCTGGAATCCAGTACGCATTCAATCTGCAGGCCTCCACAGGCGACTCCTCGATTTGCAATGCGTGCCTAAACTTCACAACCAACGGCATCTACTGGGGCAACACGCTCCTCACCAACCTCGACGCGACCGCGTGGCACACCTACCGCGTCGTCCGCGAGGGAAGCGGCGACGTAAACAAGTTTTCCGTCTATGTCGATGGCGTTCTTGTGAAGGACGGACTTGGGAACGGAATCTCCGCGACCATCAACCGGGTGCTTTTCGGTTCGCCAGGCGCAAGCGCCTACAAGGGCAAGGCCACGGTGGCGTATCTGCGTTTTTGCAAGGGCGCCTTCGCGCCGCCTGCGGCGCCGACAGGCAAGGCGGCGAAGAAGTGGTCGGGCGAGTTCCCCGTGCAATACGAGATGAGCGCCGGCGATGCGCGCTTTGTCGGGAAGCCGGCTGGTGGAACGGACTGGTCAGGCACTGCCGACAGCAATGCGCCCATAACGCAGAACGGGGTGCTTTCGGTGATTCTTGAGCAGGGAGAACTGGCATGGTGGAAGGCGAACGATTCCGTCTGGAGCGCCAATGTCGGGCCGGACACGGCCTACACCGTGGAGCTCAGGATCAAGATCAGGGACAAATGGGCTCTCTCATCCGTGGGGGATCGCGTCGTCCAAATCATCTGCGGCAACCCGCGCGACGCGGCGGTGTTCTACATCGGCACAAGCAGCGTCACCTGGGAACCGAGCGGGGCGGCTACATACACGGCGATAAGCTCGGCCGACAACACGGATGCATGGCATACGTTCCGCCTGACATACAGCGGCGCGTCCCAGAGCGGACGCCCCTACGCCTACGCCCTCTGGCGCGATGGCGAGATCATCGGAGAGAACCTGAAGAGCAGCACCATCTACAATCAATACGCTTCCTCTGGTTTCCCCAATCTCATGCGCTGGGGCGTCACCAGCCAGACAACGGTCGGCGGGTCGTTCGACGTTGACTACCTTCGCTGGACGACCGACGGCGCGTGGGACTACCGCGAGCAGCCCAAGGGCTTGGTGATATCATTCTACTAAGGACAAGGTGAGAACGCTGATTTCATCCGCCGCGCTTGCGGCGGCTGCGCTCGCGGCGCCGGCGTCGGACAGCGCGTTTCTGCCGTCCGGGCGCATGGCACTGGGCGCGAACTTCTGGGCGAGCCACGCCGCGACCGAGATGTGGCGCAAATGGGACGCGGGCGTCGTCGATGAGGATCTCCGCGCCCTCGCCGAGAATGGCTTCCGCATCCTGCGCGTGTTCCCGAACTGGGCGGATTTCCAGCCCATCCACGCCTGCTTCCTGAGCGGCGACGACTTCGACAAGGTTTACGAGACGCGGCTGTTCGACGCGGAAGAGCCGCTCCCGGACACGCCTTGCGGACGCGCGGGTGTAGATGAGCGCATGGTCGAGCGCTTCGAGGAGTTCTGCGACCTCGCGGAGAAGCACGGCATCAGGCTAATCGTCCCGCTCCTTACGGGGCAGATGACGTTCAGGAACTACATTCCGCCCGCACTCGCCAACCGCAATCCGTTCAGCGACCCATATGCGCTCATGTGGGAGGGACGCTACCTCGAATGCATGGTTTCGCGCCTCAAGGCCAAGAAGGCGATCGTCGCATGGGAGAGCGGCAACGAGGCGCGAATCCTCGGCAGGATCGAGAACGCGTTCCAGTCCGAGGCGTGGCTCAGGTACGTCCACCAGGCCATCCGCTGCGCCGATCCGTCGCGTCCGGTAATCGGCGTGGACGGTCTCAACATCTCGCGGGAGGAGAAGTGGCCGAGCGCGATGAATGCCGCGCTGTCGGACTACGTTACTATGCATCCATACGGATTCTGGGGCAATGCCTACAACGACGATTTCCTCTCCGTGCGATCCCTTACGTTCGCCGCCGCCCAGACGTATGCGCTGGAGCAGATCGCGGGCAAGCCGGCGTTCATCGAGGAGCATGGTTCTCGCCGGCAGGAGCAGACTAACAGGCGCGGCGTGGCGGAGTACATGCGAGGGATGCTGTGGAACGCCTGGGCGCTTGACTGCAGGGCGATGCTCTGGTGGTGCGCCTACGACCAGACGGGCATGACCATCGCGCCCTACAACTGGCGACAACCCTGCGTGGAGCTCGGCATTTTCCGCCGCGACCGCACGCCTTATCCGGCCGTGGACACCGTACGGAAGTTCGCCGCTCTGCAGGACGCTCTTCCGTTTGCCGCGCTGCCGAAGGCGAAGACGGACGCCGTTATGCTCACGACCGACCCGGACGTCGTGCATTCGTCCTATATCCTCGCTCGACAGGCGGGCATCATGCCGCGTTTCGCCAATCCCGAGGAACGGCTGCCTGACGCCGACTGCTACTTTCTGCCGGATGCGCTTGGCCGCGCCTATCTCACGATCGAGCGATGGGAGGAGCTCAAGGCGAAGGTTCGCGCAGGCGCAACGCTCTACCTCTCGTGGAACGACACGTTCCTTGACTCGATGGAAGAGGTCGGCGGCATCGAGGTCGCCTTCCGCCAGCAGACGGACGGCTTGGACGTCTGCGACTTCGGAGACTTCAGGCAGACGTTCGCATATTCCGTGAAGCGCCGCTTCAACGCGCTCACCGCCGAGACGCTGGCGAAGAACCAGGACGGCGAGGGCGTGTTTTTCCGCAATCGCTACGGGAAGGGCACGGTCTATGTGTTCGCGCACAACTTCGAGAAGACGTTCTACGCCGCTTCAGGAGAATACGAGGGCGATGCCTGGAAGGTGTGGGCGAAAGTGCGTCCGGTCGAAAGGCTTCTTGCGACGGGCGACAAGAACGTGTTCGTCTCGGAGCATTGTTTCGTCGGCGGACGCTGCGGCCTGCTTGTCGTGAACAACAGCGGGCGGCCATACGCAGGCGCGCCCGCGTTGCGGAAGGGGTGGCGCGTAAGCCTCGCCTTGACGGACGACCCTGCTCTGGCAAAGTGGGAGGACGGCAAGTTGACGCTTGCGCCATGCGCTGGCATCCTTCTCATGGCCGAAGGGGACGGGGCGCGGTGATAGCGAAGCTTCAGCCGAATCGCGTAAGGCGCACCTATCTCGGCGGCGGACGAATCGATGGCTTCACAGGTGTCGTCGCCGATTGCAGTGACGGCGTTCCGCGTCCGGAAGACTGGCTTGCATCCACCGTCACGGCGTTCAATGGAACGGATGAGGTCGATGACGAAGGCCTGGGGCGGATGGAAGACGGGCGGCTCGTCAAGGATGTCGTCGGCGATCTGCCGTTTCTCGTGAAGCTCCTGGACAGCGACGAGAGGCTTGTCATCCAGGCGCATCCGACGGTGCCGTGCGCGAAGCGTCTCTTCGGCTCGTCTGTCGGCAAGACGGAGTGCTGGTATTTCCTGCCTGGCACTGCGCCGGACGCCTGCGTCTATCTCGGCTTCAAGCCCGGCGTTACGCGCGAGACGTGGCGCACGGCTTTCGAGGCGCAGCGAGGGCTCCTTGACATGCTCCACCGCATCCCTGTCGCACCGGGCGACTTCGTGTTTGTCGATGGCGGCGTTCCCCACGCCATCGGCGGCGGATGCTTCATGGTCGAGCTGCAGGAACCAAGCGACCTCATGGTCGTCGCCGAGCGTTTCACGCCGTCCGGACGCCGCATCCCAGACGCAAAGATGCACGGAGGCATCGGCTGGGAGAAGATGTTCGACGTGTACGAATACGAGGCGCTGGAATATGAAGAATTCTGCGGTAGGCACATGCGCCGTCATTCGCAAATGGCGATTGACGCAATCGGCGCAAACGACAAATGCGTGTCGCAGATCTGCGGGCCGGAGTTCACCGACAAATTCTCGACGTGGCGAATAGAAGGCCAGGGGCGCCTTGCCCTGCCTCGTCCGGCCTGCGTAATCGTGACGAACGGCGCAGGTGCGGTGAACGGCCTTGCCGTGAACAAAGGCGACAGGCTCCTCGTCGCAAACGAGAAGGTCATCGAGACAGAAGGCAACGCCACGCTTGTCGTCTGCGCGTAAAGCATCTTCGCTTGCGGCGAATCGGCGAGTATGGTAGAATCTGCGACATGAAAACCACCTTGTGTTTGAAAGGAGATTTAAGATGAAAGTCATTCGTATAGCCGTTGCGCTTGCCGCGTGCGCCATGTCCACGGCCGTTGCGGCTGATGTCGTGACTGTTGACATCGCCCCAGGCGAATGCTGGTGGGGCGCGGCGAACTTCTTCGGGACGAACATGCCGTTCACGGCCGGGACCGACCTCAAGATAGACCTCAGGCGCAAGAACTATTCCAACCAGTGCGCGTCGCTGCTCGTCTCGGACCAGGGGCGCGTCATCTGGGCGGATGCGCAATCCGAGATCGAGATCAAGGGCGGCAAGATCACGATGGACGCCGACTCCGCCGTGTACGTGGCGACAGCTGGCGAAAAGACGCTGGCCGGCGCGTACCGCCATGCCATGCGCCGCTGGTTCCCGCCGTCTGGCCGCGCTCCCGATCCGCGCTTTTTCACTTCCCCGCAGCTCAACACGTGGATCGAGCTGACGTACCACCAGAACCAGAAAGACATCCTTGCGTACGCCAAGTCGATGGTCGCGCACGGCATAGAGCCGGGCGTCCTCATGATCGACGACACGTGGCAGACGGGATACGGCGACTGGCGTTTCGACGCGACGCGGTTCCCCGACCCAAAGGCGATGATCGGCGAACTCCACGCGATGGGCTTCAAGGTGATGCTGTGGATGTGCCCTTATGTCGGCATGGACACGCCTGCGTTCCGCCGGATCGCGTGGGGACAGAACCCGGACGACGTCCGAGGGTATGCGGCCAGGGGCGGATTCCTCCTTGAACACAATCCCGCCGCACCGGGCGAGGGGGAGTATGGTTTCAAGGACAGGCCGAAGGCATGCGGTTGGTGGAACGGATATTCCGCCTTCCTCGACTTTTCGCATCCGAATGCAAACGCATGGTTCGCGGAGACGCTGGACGGCCTCGTTCGCGACTATGGCGTGGACGGGTTCAAGCTCGACGGCGCGGACCTCGGCGCATACGGCCTCGGCGACCGCAAGGCATTCGACCCCAAGGCGACGAACGGCTCACTCAACAACGGCTATTGCGCCTACGCGCTCAGGTATCCGTTCTGCGAAGTCCGCAACACATGGCGCATGCAGCAGATGCCGGTCGTGGTGCGGCTCCACGACAAGATGCACGAATGGGGCGCGCTTGCGCGCATCGTGGCGGACATGATTGGCGCGGGGCTGCTCGGGCAGCCGTTCATATGTCCTGACATGGTCGGCGGCGGCGACTGGGTCGCTTTCATCCCGGGCTCGCCCTTCGAGCAGGAGCTGTTCATCCGTTCGGCGCAGATACACGCCCTCTCGCCGATGATGCAGATTTCCGCCTCGCCGTGGCGCGTCCTCGACGCAGAGCATCAGGCGATCTTCACGGAAATCCTGTCGCTCCGCCGGAAGTTCGCTCCGAAGATCGCCGCCTTTGCCGAAAAGTCCGGCAAGGACGGCGAGCCGATTCTGCGCAATCTTGAATACAACTACCCGGGCACGGGCTATGCGGGCGTGATAGACGAGTTCATGATCGGCGACGACCTGCTTGTAGCGCCTGTTATGAAGAAGGGCGCAAGGGAGCGAAAGGTCGTCGTGCCTCCAGGTCGCTGGCTTGCAGACGACGGGAGCGAAGTCGTCGGCCCGTGCGAAACGTCGGTTTCCGCGCCGCTTTCGCGCCTTCCGCATTTTGTCCTGGTTCGGGAGGCGAAGGATCGGGCGTCTTTTAAGTTATGTCGCGAGCTGGGCTGCGAAAATGGCAAGATGTGCGCGATGTCGGACGAGTCTTTGTCCCGGCTGGATGGTTTGTTCTCACGGCGCATTGCGGCGATCCGCGCAACGCCGAACATGGACGTGCCGGACGGCGCGTCGCGTCGCTATCTCTCGCCGCGCGGCGATGACGCGGCGGACGGACTCACGCCTTCGACTGCGTGGAGGACGACGGAAAGGTTGAATGCGGAAAAGCTTGCGCCGGGGTCGTTCGTCCTCTTCGAGCGCGGCGGCGTGTATCGGGGAGGCGTCAAAGCCTGCGCTGACGTCACCTATACCGCCTACGGCGCGGGTGAGAAGCCGCGCGTCTATGCGTCGCCTTGGAATGGCGCAGACCCGGCGAAATGGGAGAGGACGGAAGCGCCGGACGTCTGGAGATGCCGGATCGGGACGGAGGACGTCGGCACAATCGTCTTTGACGGCGGACGCACCAATGCCGTGAAGATCGTTCCCGTCTGCAACAAGGACGGCACGTTCACCCAGCAGTATGGCGGGCGCTCGTTCGACATCGGATACAGGAGTCTCGCGGAAGACCTGCATTTCTGGCACGACTACTCCGCGAAGACGAAGTTCCAGCCGCATGCGAAGGGGACCGGGTTCCTATATCTGCACTCGCACGAGAATCCAGGCACGCGGTTCAGGTCCATTGAGTTCTGCATCCGGCGGCACGGCTTTGCCGTCGGGGGGAACGACAACGTCACGATTGACAACATCTGCGTTATGTACGTAGGTGCGCATGGCGTCGGGGCGGGAACGGTCAGGAACCTCAAGGTGACGAACTGCGAATTCGGCTGGATCGGCGGCTCGATCCAATCTGAGGGAATATTCGGACGGAACTGGCCCACGCGCTACGGCAATGGCGTCGAGATATATGGCGGCTGCGACGGGTTCACGGTCGAGAACTGCTACGTCCACGACATCTACGACGCGGGGCTTACGCAGCAGTTCGACATGCGCAGCTGGAGCGGCGGCGCGCCGGTCGTCCAGAGGAATGTCCGCTATTCGCGGAACGTCGTCGAGCGGTGCAATTATTCGATCGAATACTTTCTGCACGGCATAAAGGACCCTGCGGCGAACCAAAGCCGCATCGAAGGCTTCGTCATCGACCGCAACCTGATGCGTGATGCGGCAGAGGGATTCTGCCGCCAGCGCCCGGACCTCAACGGCGGAGCGCACGTCAAGTGCTGGCGCTTCACTGGCGGGCTGTTCAACAACCGTGCGTCCGGCTATGTCATACGGAACAACGTCATGTCGGGCAGCCGCGACATGTTCGTTGAGATTTCGTCGTCGATCATGAATCCAGACGGGTCCGATTCCATGCCGAAGATGGAAGGGAACGTCTTCGTCGGCAGGCAAGGACAGCGCTTCGGCGTTCTCAACCATGGCAAGGCCGTCGAACTCAAGTACGACGCTGACGGCGTGACGCGCCTCGCCAACCGTTACGGGAACAACGCATTCGCCGCACATGGCATTTATTAGCCAGCTTCCCATGCGTGATACAATAACTCACTCTTAATCCCGGACTTTCTGGGATTTTCCGGGACAAGGGTGTTTTGGCACAAAGTCTGTTTGCCGGGGCGTCATTTTTGGTATAATACGCATTAACGACAACATACAACCGACTGCACGGCAGATGTATCTGAAACAACTTGACATACTGGGCTTCAAGAGCTTCGCCGACAAGACGCGGCTGACGTTCGATCCGGGGCTCATCGCCATCGTGGGGCCGAACGGATGCGGGAAGTCCAACGTCTCGGACGCGATCCGCTGGGTCCTCGGCGAGCAGCGTCCGACCGCGCTGCGCTGCTCGAAGCTCGTGGACGTGGTGTTCAACGGAACCGACACCAGGAAGCCCCTCGGCCTCGCCGAGGTCTCGATCACGTTCGCCGACTGCGAGAAGGAACTTGGGACCGACTACCACGAAGTGACCGTCACCCGCCGCGTTTACCGCGACGGCAGCGGCGAGTACTTCATCAACAAGCAGCCGAGCCGCCTCAAGGACGTGCAGCATCTCTTCATGGGCACGGGCATCGGCACCTCGTCTTACTCCGTCATGGCCCAGGGCCAGATCGACGCGATCCTCTCGTCCCGTCCGGAAGACCGCCGCGCGGTGTTCGAGGAGGCCGCCGGCATCACAAAGTTCAAGGCTGACCGCAAGGACGCCCTGCGCAAGATCGAGCAGACGGAGCAGAACCTACTTCGCGAGGCGGACATACTGCGCGAGATGAAGCGTCAGATAGGCTCGCTCCAGCGCCAGGTCGGCAAGGCCCAGAAGTACAAGGAGCTGCGCGACGAACTGCGCGGCGCGGACATATACGTGTCGAAGCGCCGCATCCACGACTTCGACCAGGAGCTCGAGCGCAACTCCGCCGGCCGGCAGGAGACCGACAAGGCGATCGCGGACGCGTCCGCCGCCGTGTCCGGCGCAGAAGACCGCCAGCGCGAGATAAACGCCGACCTACACGAGCTGGAGGAGCGCCTTCAGTCGCTCGCGAGCGAGCAGGCCGCTGCGGAGGGCGCGTACCGCCGCGCGACCGAGGTCATCGGCGTCAACGCCCAGCGCATCGAGGAGTACAAGTCGTTCGCGGAGCGCGACGGGCGCGAAGTCGCCGACACGCGCCGCCAGCTTGAGGACGTCAAGATGCAGTCCGAGTCGCTGGCGCAGAAGACGAGGCTTCTCGGCGATTCGCTGGAGGCCGCCCGCGCCGCGCTCGACGAGGCGGAGGAGAACTTCAGGAACTCGCAGGAGCGGATCGACGCGCTCCGCGCAGAGGTGCAGGAGGCCCGCGCGGGGAGCGTCCAGTGCGACAGGCAGGCCGCCGCGCTGCGCGACGAGGCGGCCCGGCTTGAGACCGCCGCGAGAGAGGCGATAATCAAGTCCGAGAGGCTTTCCGCCGACGAGGCGCAGCTGAAGTCAGCCGTCGCGGCGGCGTCCGCGAACCTCGCCGCGATACGCGGTCGCTCTGCGGAGGCGAAGGCCGCCGAGGCGGCTGCGGAGGAGCGCCACTCCGCCGCCAGGGAGTCCATCGAGGCTCTGCGCCGCGAAATCCAGGACGCCCGCGACAACCTCGGCGAGATGCAGGCCGCCGCCGCCGCGAAGGAGGCGCAGCTGGAGATGCTGAAGGACGAGGCCGCCGCGAAGACCGTCCTGGAGGGGATTTTCGAGGGCGGCGACGGCGACGTGATGATCGCCGCCGTCGAAACCGGGCGCGAAGGGGCGTCCGTCAAGGAGGGCGACCGCCTTATCGAGCATCTCGCGCTCGACGAATCGCAGACCGAGACCGCCGAGCAGCTGCTCGGCGACATCGTCCTCGTCGGCGGGGAGAAGGGCGTATGGCGTCCGTCCACGTCGATGGAGCCGCTTTCCGGGCACAAGTCGCCGATAACCGAGGCCGAGCAGACGCTCGCAGAGCTGAAGACGAAGATCGCGGCGATGCAGGAGACCCTCGCGACCGGCTCCGAGCGGCTGTCCTCGCTTTCTGACGCGCTTTCGTCGGCGGAGGCGGAACTGTCCGCCGCACGGCGCGCCGCAGCGCAGGCCGAGGGCGAGGAGACCTCCGTCGCCCGCGACTTCGCGCAGCTTGAGTCGCGGCTCGCGGCGGCGTCCGCCGAACTCGCGAAGATCGCGAAGACAGGCGCGGACGACGCGGAGCGACGCCGCGCGATAGCGGACGAGGTAGAGTCCACGATCGCCCGTCGCGACGCGCTCCTGGACGCCGCGTCCGCGAAGCAGGAGGAGCTCCGCGACCTGGAGACGGGCGGCGTCGCGGAGTCGCAGAAGCTCACGGAGCGCAGAATCGCCGTGAGCCAGATGGAGCAGGAGCTCTCGTTCGTCGGGCGCCAGGCCGAGGACGTGACACGGCGGCGCGGCGAGCTGGAGCGGGCGATCGACGGGCGCGAAAGCGGCATACGCGGGTACGAGGAGTCGATACGAAGGCTGACGGAGGAGAGCCAGGACCTTCTCGACGGGCTTGACACGCTCAAGGAAAAGGCAGAGACGCTCAGCGTCCGCGCCGACCAGGAGCGCGCGAACCGTGGCGAGATGATCTCCAGGCTCGCGAAGGCCGACGCCGAGGCCGCCGCGAGACGCGCCGACCTCGACAAGGCGAGGGACTTCCGCAGCAGACTCGAGGTGCAGGCCGCCGAATCGACCATGCGCCGCCAGAACGTGTACGACCATCTCCAGGACGAATACGGGCTTTTCGCGGACCAGGTGATGCGCGAGCCGGACCCGGAGTGGAAGGGCGGCGTCGTGCCCCCAATCGAGGAGCTGGAGTCGCTTGTCGCGAAGCTCCAGTCCGACATAGCCGCCCTCGGCCCGGTCAACATGGTGGCGATCGAGGAGTGCCGCGAGCTCGAGGAGCGGTACGCGAGGGAGAAGGCCCAGGAAGAGGACCTCCTCGCCGCGAAGACCCAGATAATGGAGCTGATAAACAACTTGAACACGACCTCGTCGGAGATGTTCAAGAAGACGTTCGAGCAGGCCAACGCGAACTTCCAGGCGATGTTCTCGAAGCTGTTCGGCGGCGGCGAGGCGCGGCTCGTGCTGCTCGAAAGCGCCGAGGATCCCCTTGAGTGCGGCATCGACATAATAGCGCGTCCGCCCGGGAAGCGCCCGCAGTCGGTGACGCTGCTTTCCGGCGGCGAGCGGACGATGACGGCGGTGGCGCTCCTGTTCTCTATCTTCATGATCAAGCCCGCGCCGTTCTGCATGCTGGACGAGCTGGACGCCGCCCTGGACGACGCGAACATCGGGCGCTTCGTCGAGCAGCTGAAGGAGTTCCTCGTCAAGTCGCAGTTCCTCATCATCACGCACAACCAGCACACGATCGCGGGCTCCGACCTCGTGTACGGCGTCAGCCAGCAGGAGAAGGGCGTCAGCCGCATCCTCTCGATGAAGCTTTCCGACCTCGGCAGGAAGGCGAAGTAGCTGCGTGAAGCGCCTTCTTGACATCGTTCTCGTGCTTGCCGCCGCGCCGTTGTGGCTCCCGCTAGCGGCGTTGGCGTGGGTCGCGGTCGTCGCGACTACGGGCTTCCCGGCGTTCTTCCGGCAGGAGCGCGCCGGGAAGGGGGGGCGTCCGTTCATGATGACGAAGTTCCGCACGATGCGCGACGGACCGGGGAGCGACTTGGAGCGGCTTACGCGCACGGGGCGATTCCTCCGTTCGACGTCGCTTGACGAACTGCCGCAGCTGTTCCACGTCCTTTCCGGCAAGATGTCGCTCGTGGGACCGCGTCCGCTGCCGACGGCCTATCTGCCGCGATATTCGCCGGAGCAGGCGCGGCGGCACGAGGTGCGGCCCGGGATAACCGGCTGGGCACAGGTGAACGGACGAAACGCGATCTCCTGGGAGAGGAAGTTCGAGCTGGACGTCTGGTACGTGGACCACGTCTCGGTAATGCTTGACGTCAAGATACTCTTCCTGACCGCGATGCGCGTCTTTCTGCGCAGCGGCGTCAACGCGTCTTCGTCCGAAACGATGCCGGAATTCAGGGGCTCGGGCGCGGTTCCCCACGCGCCATGACAAAGATCTCCGCGGCGCCGGGCGACACGGCATAGGATTCGCCATACGCCGACGCCGAGACCTTTAGCCCGTCTTCGAGAACTCTGACGGCAGACTCGTCAAGGGAAATCGACAGTTGCATTTCCCGGACAGGATCTCGGTTGACGACGACAAGCGCGTCAAACGTCGTTCCTGCGAACTGTGCGACAACGGCGCCGCCGTCAGGGGTTTTCAATGACTTCACAAAAGGCGGCAGCTTCCCAAGCCGCTTTGTCCCGATAGGGATTTCCGCGCCCGTGTGCGCAACAGAAACAAGGTCCGCGTTCATGAATACAAACGCCCGCGCCTGAAGTTCGCGGTTTACCTGTCGAACTCGATCATAGACGGGACTGCGCGTACCATCCTCACGGATAATCGATTCGTGGAACTTGAGCCGCGTCTTCGAGTACGGATTCCAATACGTGAAGTACTGCAGCATCCGCGCCCCGTATGCCAGATTGGAGTACATCTGGAGTCGAAGCATCGCAACAGTCGGAACAGGATACACGTAGTCAATGACATTGTGCGCGACATCGCAGGCGAAAAGCGCCAGCGGCAGACGCTCCCGTCGCGCCAGACCCGAAAGATACTCCAGCTGACGGTACCAAGTCGGGCACACATAGACGTTGTTGCCGGTGTCCAGATACGGCAAGGCTCTTGTCGTATCGGCCAGTCGGCACGGGTAGAAATCGGCGCTGATTAGCCTTGGCTTGAACTCGCGCAACATGCGTTCCATGTAGGCGGCATAGTCTGGAACGCCCATTGAGGTGCTTGCGTCTGCGATGTGGTTCACATAGCAGGGATGACGTCCGTCCACGGCGTCGATGCGGCGAATCGTCTTGGCTACCATCTCGAAATCCTTGTACTTCGGCTCGTCCTTCACATGCCACATCAGAAGAGCGGGATGGTCTTTCAGCATTGCAACGGCTGCTTCAAGCCCAGCTTTGTCGAACTCCGGCAGAAGCACGGAGAGCTTGATGCCCGCCTTTTGGGCCATGTCCAGGAAGCCGCGCATCTTCTCCGCGCTGGACGCGGCTTGCATCAAGGCGGTGAAGCCCGCCTCCCGTGCCTCCTGGTAGCGCTTGACGGACACTTTGTCCTCTGGAATGCCCCACCAGCCGAGAATCGGAAGTTCCGCGCCCGTGGCCGCCTTCACGCACACCAACGCCAGACAGGTCCGGCAACCCCTCTTCGCCCAGCATTTAAGCCAACTCACAGCCCGCTCCTATCCAACGCGCCGACGCGCCTCGGCAACCAGAGACGACGCCTCCCTCAGCAGCCGTCCGTATGGAGCGCGAGTCTCCACCCAAGGCGCCATCAGCATTCCCTTGTAATGCTCCGCCGGAAGATTCCTCTTGCAGAATACGGCTGTCGCGGGGAAGTTCTCCTTCAGCCCATAGCAATTGGACGCGCACGGGATCACATCGTACCCAGCTTCGCACAGCGACAGGTATATCTTTATGAGCGGATCGTCAAACGACGGCTTCTCCGTGCGATATGTCCAAGGACTCTGGATAACGGTCTTGGGCATCCTTCGCGCGAATTCGTCCATCGGATGCCGCCGGATGTAGTCGCTCCACACCCAGGCCCTGCATCCAAGCCTTTCGACGCAATCGACGAAGTATCGCACGTCATGCCACCAAAGGTCGCCCTGACGGAAACGGACCAGAGTTGTGTTGCGAGACTGGTATTCGACAATGTCTTCTTCGTCCATTCCAAGATGGATGAATTCCGGGTGGTCAAACATCTCGTATGCGTCGCGGACGAGGTCTTTCACGACGTGATAGTATTTCGCCGTCGATACCATGCGGGCATAGTCCTTCAGCCAGAAATCGTGGCAGCAGGAGAGGTTCATCTTTGGCGCAACCGCGAACCCCATGCCCTTCAGTCGCCGCACCTCCGACAGCATCTTCTCCGCGCTCCAGCTGCCCGCGACGGCAAGTTCAGGATGACTTGGATAGACGACGAACTCCCCAAGGTCGATCAGCAGCAGATTCGAGCCATCGTCGCGAATCTGCCGCGACAGCGAACGCCACAACGTCTCGTCAAAGCGCACAGCCGTCCGCGTGTCGTATCCCGGCGAACAGATTGCGGCAAACTCCTCGTCGGTCAAGATGCGCGTCTGTATTCCGTCTCGGGCCGGAGGCGTCATTATGTCGCCCCACATGTTGTTGCCGAACTGAGGCATATAGCCCCATGCGAATTCACTGCCGCCGCCCGCAGGCAATCCCGTCGCCTGGACGCTCGCGGCAAACGCGGCGGCTCCACCCAAGAACTCTCTTCTGCTGACCATGGCAGTCAATCAGCGAACAATCAAGGCGAGCCCCCGTTTGTTGAAACGGGCTACAATCGTCGAAGAACCGTCTTCGTTTGGACGGACGGTATATCCGCCGAAAAGGAGCTTGTTGAACGGAGAATATGCCAACGCAATCTTGTCGACAAGGCCTGCCGCAAGCTCATCGCGAACAGTGCAAACCGGCAACCTGATGTCCTGATTCTGCGCAATGCCGGCGGCATTGCCAGCCCAGCGGAAGGGAATCTTGCCATCGGACGTCTGGATGTCAAACGGCACGTCGGTCTTCGTGTTGCGGATGCCGAATTCATCAGCCACATTCAACACCAGCTGGAGCTGCGAACCAGAATTCAGCGTGATCTTTACGCCATTAAGCGCATCTGCGCTCAACAGGCGCACGGGACTAGACGTCACAAGAACGTTCTTGCCGCTTTCCGGCATGCTTTCATCCCCGCCATCCCCGAAGCGTGCCGTTCCGCCAAGGCAAAACGTTCCTGTGCCCTCTTTCGTAAGCGTTCCGTCAAACGTAATCGAATTGTACATCTCGACCGCCAGACTGCCGGGAATGTTGACGCTGGCGATTCCAGAAACCTTCCAGCCACGAGTAACATCATTCATCGACATCGAATTCTCAAACGTAAGTCGCGTGTGGTTGCCAAGCGTCACCGCATCAGGGCGGAACTCGCCCGAAGCCACAGGTCCGCCAAAGGCATTAGCGTTTCCCGCATACACATTCATCGGCCCTGCCTTGCTGTCCGAATAGAAAAACCGCAACCCGCCACCGAAACCGGAATTATTCCCTTCTAGATAATACGTGCCTATTTTATCATTTTCACCCGCATTCAACTCCAGATCGCCAGCACCGCGAATCGGACATTCAATGTGAAGTTTCTTGTATTCACGAGCTGTGAATTTCACAGACGAACCGCCGGAATGGATGACAATGGCACCTGCGGCATCCCAATACTTGTCCTGAGTGCCGACATAGTATTGGACGGAAGAACCCGGCGCAAAATGGACTTCCTGAGCTGAAAATCTGTCGAACTGTCCGTAAAAAACTATACCCGACTTGATCAGGAACTTTGCAAGCGGATAGGCGAATGTCTTCGTTCCGTTGTCGTTTTCGTACGCCAGAAACGTATTCTCAATCGACAGCCAGCCGGTCGTTTCCGCTGTCGGACATTGACTGTTCGACCAATATGTCTTGTATGCCTCTTGTAGTGCCGATTTTGTGTTTGACGTCCCCGCGCCATTCCCCGTCAGCATTGACACGTATGCGTCATACGCAAAGTAAACCACCTTGTCATCCCCATCGCTCTCGATCTCAAGCCTCTGTCCCGGAGGAAAAGCATTCGACCCAAGAACATTCTCAAGCTGCACGTTCGTTACATCTGGCGGATTGGCGGCGGCTGCGCCCGTCAGCCGGAATAGTGGATACCGCTTTGCCGTGCGATCCGGAGAGGATGCCCCCGTCAACCGCAAGTTGAACCGCCCAAGCACCAATGCCGTAGAGATAACCATCGGTTGGCAGGTTTCGCCGCTGATAGTCTGGGAATAAAATCCACCGTCACATAGATTGAGGGTTCCAACCCGATTCTGGACGCTCGCGTCCTGATTGACAAACCATCCGCCTTTATCCACACGCAACGTGCCCGTAAGCGTTGCACCGCCCGTTTCGTAAAATGACAGCCTTTGCCCTTCGCTTACGGCAAGCGTTCCACGGCATTCTGAAAGATCCCCGAAGAGACGCACGGTTGACAGCGGCGTCGAGGGGATCGTATCGGTCGGACGAAGCCCGAATACAAGCGCCGTCCCCTCCTCGGATGTTATGGATGCATCGAAAGCAAAGGCGGCTGTCGAATTCGGAACAAACGTCAGGTATTTCGCTGGTGTCGCTTCTCCGGCCTTGACAACGACCGATCCGTCTATTACACATGCACTGCCGAAGCTGTACGTTGCACCGTCAAGAAGCCACAGTTCCGGCCAGACGACCTCCCGACCGCCAGATACGGCAACCTTGATGTCTCCGGCACAGGCAAGGACATCACCGGCGAACGTTTGATCCTGGGAATTTCCGGCAGGCGTGAAGAAGACCATTCCAGACGGTACATAATATTTATATCCCTGCTGAGGTGCGTTGCCGTCAGACCAATGCGCCCCGTTGGCAAAAGAATTATCCGAATAATCGGTATCCGTCGTTTCCTGTCGGACGAAATCGCCATACGGATTTTCGCCGTCAGCAAAGGCGGTGGCAACCATTGTCAGGCTAGCTACAGTAGCCAAGGCAGTCTTGTGGATTATCATCTTGAGTTTCCTCACTTTCTTTGTTGCATTCGTTAGATACGTCTTCTTTATGCAGTTTCCCCTTCCTCGAAGGTCGCTTCGATGGACATCTCCGGCGAACACGCGTCGCCGTCAAGCATTCTTAGCAGACGGTCGGCGATCTCCTGTCCGTGACGCACCGGATCAACCTCCAACCGCGTCAGCTTCTGGAAATACACGGGCCCGAGACCACGATTCGACGTGGTCGCCAGCCGGATGTCCTCCGGAACTCGCACGCCGTGGCGTTCAAAGGCGGAGAGTGCCCCCGCCGCAAGATAATCGTCGTTGAATACCACCGCGT
>Ga0265298_10004277_pt1 | contig 18336 bp, 21 predicted proteins | sample AusTroGonzalo_MG_3_FD_193486 | JGI IMG/M metagenome (GOLD analysis project Ga0265298, IMG submission 193486) | Bovine rumen microbial communities from tropical cattle in Woodstock, Queensland, Australia - Gonzalo_01 | ecosystem: Host-associated > Mammals > Digestive system > Stomach > Rumen ... | reverse complement strand
ACCAGTGCAGAATTCGTAAGATTTGCAAAACGCTCGGTATGATGCGTGTGCGTCGTTCATGAGACGGTCGTAAACATTGCGCATTTCTTCGGAGTCCGCGTTTTCCTTGTCTTCGTAGTATTCGCAAAAAGCGATCCAAGCAGATTTAGCAGCTTCGAGGATTTTTACGAGTTCGATAGTCATTTCGGTTTCCTTCCTGTTGGATTTTCTTACATGAACTATCTTACTCCTAATGCTTAACACTGTCAAGTAATTATTTCTAGTTTTTCAACCGTTCTGCAAGTTTATCAGCAACCTTGTTTGCCAACTTGTCATAGTCGATAGCTACTCCCGAAACCTTCAAGTTCTTGATCGCTTCGGCTGTATCCTTCGAATAGGTGTAAGCCCAACTCCATGCCTGCCAGCATGGAATGTTCCCGCTGTCCCTCGTGCTTATGAGTTCGTCTTTGTTCATTTCGTCTGCTCCTTGTGTGTACCGTCTGACCCCGTAATAGCGTTCGTTGCCGTAGATTCCGTTAACAGCGGTTACGTACGGCCCTCCGTTGGCAAAATGGCTTAGAAACGGTGATTTCGGGTTGCCTGTGTAGAAACCGACGTGCGAACCGTTGCCGGTGGAGAAATCGCTCGAACAGTTGGACGTGAATATAACGTCACCCGGTAGCATTTCATCATATGGCAGATCTGGTGAATATCCGTACCATACGAAATCAAGAAATCCGTTCGACCATTGCGCACCCGTCCAGGTTCCGAGAACGAACGGTTCGATTCCGAACACCTGATAAAAGGCAGCGCATACAATCCCGCTGCAATCGGTGTTATACGGCTCGTAGCGTGAACCTCCGAAAACGTAATCGGTCGAAATCGGCAATAATAGGTTCACCAGATCCGAATTGTTCATTTAGCTTTCCTGTTTCTTGATGAAATCAAGAATGTAATCGAGAGTGACGTTCATCTTGGTAATCGCCTCGGTCATTGCCGTCCGTTCGTCTGAGTGGCGCTGTTCGCTCTCGATCTGCTGTTGCTGGGTTTCGTGATGGAGCCATGCCATGTATATACATGCTGCAATTGGAAATCCTACGGAACCGATCAAGCCAGCGATTGCATTAACATCCATTGAAATCGAGCCTTTCTGCATAATCCCTATCGAGGATATACTGTACTATCTTCGAATCGTACCCTGCACCTTCAAGCGCGTTCTTGCGGTTCCAGCCGAAACCCCAGATTCCACAGGCGCATTCATCGGCTATATTATAGTATTGGTTAACGCGCGTTTGCACTGCCTCGAAATCACTTCCCAACATGCGCTTTCTGTCGTTTCCTGTTCCATATTCTCCGAAGATCGTCTCTATTGCCTTGTCCTCGATTTATTTTTTCATCGGTTATTTCCTTAAAGTTCTTTCTGTAGTTCGGGCATTCGTCCAGCGAGTAGAAAAAGTAATTCGAGCAGTTGCCCGGTTTGCCTCGTTCGTATCGTGGGCATTTCTCGTTATCGCATATCACTTTTCCGACCTGGCTTTCTTGCTGCAGTTCCTTCAAGTGCTTTGTACATTTTCACCTCGGAAATGGGAACGAGTGCATTAGCTCCAACGTACTTCACGCGAAAGCGGCCTTTTTTCATGAGTTGCGAAACACGCGCACGGGACAATCCAAGATAGTTTGCAGCATCTGCAGCGGTTAAAAACTCCTGTTTGTCAATTACAATGGGATTCATGTTGCACGCTCCTTTCATGGTGTTATAATTAACACAATGAAGTATATCACGATATACGGGAAGGGTGGTTCTAATGTTACCGATTATAGCGGCTGCAGCTCGTGCAGGTGCAAGCGCTGCAGCGCGTTCGAAAGCTGCAAGTGCCGGTGCAAAAGCGGCAAGGGCTAAGAAAGCATCTGATGAAATCTATAATGCAAGGCGGCGTTACACTCGTAAAGCCGAACGCTACATGAAACAGGCTGATAAATCATATGGTGCAGCTCGTGAGCGCTATATGGAACTTGCAAAGCGCGAAGCCGAAAAGGCGCTCTCCACCTACGACAAGGAACCGTCATTCCAAAAGCTTTCCAAGGGTCTGCAGCGCGTAACGCTTGAAACGAATGCGCAATTTTCCGAACCTGCTAACGATGCGCAGCGTCAAAAGCTGATTTCCAGATCTCGAAGGGCGCTCGAATCGAACATCGAAGATAGGCGCGAATACGAGGGACGCGCGATAATGTCCAGTTCGGTAGGGTCGCGCATTATCGCATCATTGGAATCTATCTGGCGACCATATGCCGAATACAACGAGAAAACCAAGAAATACGGCATTAAAGATTGGGACGCGGTTGCACCTAAGATATTCGAGCACATGAGCGAGGTTACAGGAACCGAAATAACCGATTGGATGGGTGTTATCGAGGCGTTCGAGAAGAATCCCGAAATCGGCGCGGATCTCTACAAAGACCCGAAAAACGATATCCGTTACGATGCAGTCGTTCAGGCTGCACAAGCGGCATTCAATCTGTAATGGCGGGGCAAAATAGGCCTTATCGGATAATTGGCGCATACGACAGCGAAACGACGAATATAAACGAGAATGGAACGCATAGGGCGTTTCCCATCCTTCATCAGTTGGGAATTCTCGATTGTTCGGTCGAAACCGTCGATTTCGATACGGTAGAACAACATGTCAATATTGAACTGTACCGTCATGCCGTCGATCTCTACGCGCGATTTAACGAGATAGCCGAAACGGGTTTCCCCTATGTTCCCGTTATCTGCTGCCATAACCTTTCATTCGACATGTACGGCCTTAGTCCCTGGCTCGATACGCTTGATAACGTGCGGGTGCTTGCGAAGTCTAAGCGCAAGCCGATTACATTCACCATTTGCGATAACGACGGCAACGCACGTCTAGTGCTATGGGATACGCTCGTTTTCACAGGCCAATCCCTTGACAGCATGGGACGTGATTGCGGATATCTGAAAGCATCGGGGAAATGGGATTACGACCTTATCCGCTCTCCCGAAACACCGCTCACGGATGATGAAATCGAGTATTCGAAGAAAGATATCTATGTATTGTTGGCATACATGGCGTGGTGGCTGCAGCGGAATCCCGATATCGAACCATCTAAGCTTGGTTTGAACGTGGTCACGAAAACGGGCGTTGTGCGCGAACGTCGCAGGATCCTGTTCGATTCGAAACGGGGAAACGGCTGCAAGTACAACATTGGGCGGTTTTGGCACTATCTGAACAAGCAACAGCAGCCTAAATCAGATGACGAGCTCTATACCATGTTTGCCTGTACCCGTGGTGGTTTCACGTTCTGCAGTTCGAGGAATGCGGGAATTCCCTTCGACCTCGAAGGTAGTGACCTTTCAATCATGGGATTCGATGCAACATCGCAGCACCCGGCGCAAATGGTTTCGCATTTCTACCCGGTGAACTTCCACGAAACCGAAGCGCGGACGCTCGATTTCGCTTTTCACAATGTCACGAAAAGAACTGCTGATTACGTTCTAGAGCATTACGAGAAACCGTTCAATGTCGCTTTCAATGCTGCTTTCGAGTTCATCAACCTTCGACCGAAACAAGGTTCGTTGTTCGCTGAATATGGTATTGCACCCCTCGCAAGTGCCCGTATCCTCGATGATTTCAAAGATCTGGATGAAGATAACGAACAGTCGCAACAGTTCAAAGAACATCTGGTGAAGTTGGGTTATCAAGATAGCTGCAAGAATCCTCGTTTCGAATTCGGCAAATTGGTGTCGGCTGATACCGCTATCCTGTTCCTTACCGAGCTTGCAGCGTGGGAAATGGCGCAGGCATACGAATGGGATTCCGTTAAGTCTATCGGCGGCTATCTGACAGGTCGTTTCGTTCGACCTTCCGATATGTCGACGGTAAGCGTCATGACGTTCTACAAGGCGAAGAACGAGTTCAAGCGCGCACGCGAAAGCTACTACAAAACGGGAACAATAGAAAACGGTGAGATCTTGAAATCGCTGGGCATTGCCGAAAGCATAGTCTCGCTCATGGAAACGGGAAACGCAACGGATTCCGAAGTCGATAGCGCATACCAGAGCACCAAGGCTAATTTGAACGCTCTGTTCGGCATCGAAGCATCGAACGAGTACCGGCGCGATACTGTGCTCACATCCAGTGGCATCGACTATGCGGGGGATATGGGAATTTCGAACGCTCCGAAGAACCCGAAAGCGTGGTACCAGTTCGGACAAAGAATCGTCGGATGGTCGAGAATCGCGCAGATCTTGAACATGCAGTTAGCCTATCCATACATCGAAACAGTTGTGAACGGGGATACCGATTCCATTAAAGTCGTTTGCAGGGAATCCAATAGGGGAAAAGTTATAAAGGCGATTGGAGTCTATTCAAATGCAGTTGACAATGCGAAACGGATAGTTCTGCGAAGGGTCGAGAGCGCATATCCCGATTACTACGACGAGCTGCGGAACATCGGGCATTACGAGTTGGAATTCGAGGTGAAGCGGTTCTGTGCATCATGGAACAAGGCGTACTGCACACATGACATAGATCCACGGGATGGGAAAAGGAAGTTCGCTTTCACCCTTGCGGGAATTCCAGCGCGTGCCGGCGTGAACCAGGCTGCAGATCAGTTCCATGACAGCGGTATGTCATACAGCGAGATTTGTTCCTTAATGTTGGGTTACAACATCACCTATGCGCATTCCGTTATCAGGCTCAACGCGCGGAGTTTTCCCGAATGGGGTTCGGCCTATGTGAGCAGCGTAACGGATTATCTAGGAAGGGTTACGAAAGTCTACGAACCTGCTGCATTGTGCTTGTACCCTATGAGCAAAACGGTGAACGATACGCGCAACTTCGAGAACCGCATCAACGGCGAGATAGCGAAGGCGAACAATCCGAAGATAAACACCGAACCTGTAGTGATATCGCGCAACGATGACAGATTCCTAATTGTGGAAATGGGGTTTTAGATGGTCAGATACTATGATTGGGACGCGACCTTTTCGAGGCAGACGGGAACGCAAGGCGAGTTTTGCATCGTTGCTGGCGGCAAGGGCATCGGAAAGACGTTCGGGCTGCGTCTCAAATGCATCAACGAGTACATCAAGAAAGGGTTTCGTTTCGTCGAGATCTGCAGAACCAAGGAAGAACGCTCCCAGGTCGAGGATGGTTACTTCTCGAAGCTGCAACATGATGGTTTCTTCAAAGACTATGTTTTCAAAGTCGAGAAGAACCAGGGATACATTGCACCGAAGCTGCCTAGTGACGATGACACTCCCGAATGGGAACTGCTCTGCTATTTCGTGGCGCTGACGGCCTTCCAGGTCGAGAAACGGCGAACGTTCACCGGTATGAAACGGTTCATCTTCGACGAGGCGGCAATCGATAGCAAGGACAGATACCATAAGTATTTGCCGAACGAGTTTCTCATCCTTGCAAATGTTCTTGATTCGGTATCGCGCGAACAAGCGGATTCGACGGCGTTCTTCAAAGTGTACTTGCTCATGAATTCGTGCGATCTGCTATGCCCTTACCTTCGAAACTTGGGGGTAAACAGAGTTCCAGAATTCGGTTACTCGTTCTACAACAACAAGTGTACCTTACTGCATTACGTCGAACCGTGGGACAGCGAGGAACGAAAAGCCAATACATTAGTCGGTCGAATGCTTGCAGGAAACGACGAAGCGCGGATGATATTCGATAATGAGTTCAATACCGGCGAGGATAGGGACGTTCGCAAGAAACCGTCGAACGCGCGGTTCTCTTACGGTTTGGTTTTCAATGCCAATCGTTACGGCGTTTGGATCGACTACAAGCGCGCATATTTCTACGTGACCGATTCCATTCCCAAGGACGGGAAACCCGTTTTCGCGTTGACGAAAAAGGACAACACCATCGATTACCAGGCCATCAAACGCACCAACGAGTATTTGAAGATACTTTGCGAAATCTACTACAAGGGCGGTTTGCGCTATTCCTCAATAGGAGTCAAACAGACGTTTCTGCAATTGCTTGAATTTTTGGGCGTTGTTTAGTTGACACAATTAATTATTAGTGTATTATGGTTCATGGTCTTGCAACCAACTAGAAAGAAGGGAAATCATGGGTTACAGGAAAATGCGGTTTCCGATAAGAACCGCAAACAAGGTCGAGTATCGGGACGGCTACACGTTCGATGCTTGCTTTTCCGATGGAACGCTGTTCGAAGTAGGTGTTTTCAAGAACGGCAAAAAGCAATGGAACGTTACCGAACTCAATACCGGTCTTGCTCTTTGCTATGGTGTTACCCGCATCGATGCAGTGAAGAAATTTCAAGATATCTATCTTTCGAAGCTCGAACGGTTGGTTATTAATAACGATTGGAACGTCTACAGCGAGAAAACAGCCGAATTCCAAGCCATGTTGAAAGAAGGCGCAAAATGACGGATTTGCAGGAGGGAGGTAACGCGATGACCGAGCTGCAATCGCTCTCCAAGCTCAAGACGGCGGGCAAGCTCCGCTACTGGCGCGGCACCATCGAGATACCAGAGAGCGAGCTTCACGCGATATGCGACGAGATTCAGGCCGAGTACGACAGGGCGGTTGCAGCGATGAACAAGGCCGCTGGCAACTGGGCGAAAGCAGATGAAGCATTGCTTAAGCTTAAGGTGGACATAAAGCCAGGAACCGAGTTAAAAGAAGGTCAAACGCTCCGTGTTGACAATAACGGGAATGTAACGCTCGAATGGCTGAGGGGTGATGCGGAATGACCGAACTGCAAATGTCTTGCCTTGTCTTGACTCTGTTCTCGTTAATCGTCATTTCCGGGTATGCGCTCTGGCGTGTTCGCAACTTGCAAATGCAGCTTGACGAATTGCGGCATGATCTCTTGAAGGTTAGGCGGTATCACCGATGAAACGATATCTCTACCAAAAGGACTACCACACGCCACCTTGGGCGATGGAGTATGAAGTCGAAAGCGCTATCGAGAACCGCACAATGGTTTACGTGACGATGTTTTCCGAAGAACTTGACAACGTGCGGAATGCGATAACGTTCACGGTTTCAGCTAAGACCCCTTTTAGTTTGGCGATGAAGATTCGAGACCATTGCATCGATAGGGGCATCACGTTCACGGAATGCGACTTCAATCAAGTCGAATGGGAAATGTCACGGTATTTTTAGGCTTGAACGGTTCAAAGGGAACCGTTAGCAGGATAGAAAGGACGAAAAGATGGGTTACTTTGCACAGTTCACTAACGAGGGCGTTCCGTTCATGGAGGGACGCGACAAGGGCGATAAGTCGGAGATCCTCGACAAGCCACTGCACATTGCCGACTTCGGTTTCATCAACGGAAATGACGGCAAGTTCGCCGTCATGCTGTTCGCCGAAATCCCCCACAAGTTCTATTTCGGCAATTCCATCATCACCGAGATGCTCGAAGCGGTCGAGCGCGACAACCAGCGCCAGGCTCTGAAGGAAGTTCAGATCACGTTCAAAGAGCGCAAGGCGAAGGAAAGCGGTCGAACTTACATCGCTTTCGATATCGACGAGAACGCAGCGCCGTTCTAATGTCCCCGGCTCCCGGCTGTTCTCGTTGTTAGCGTAGATTCTGACCTTGCGGCCTTTGAGTAGGCACAGACGCGCGTCACGGGCGGCCTTCCTTCCCTCCCGCCATTGCAAGCGTGGTCAACGTGGCACCGGTGCAGTTGGGGTTAAACATAGGGACGCTATTGACCGCTTATCCTCCTCGCGGCCGATAGCGTCCCTTCCTGTATAGAAAGGTAGGGTGCGAATGGGCGAGTATATCTATCGATCGCACGGTGAACCGCTGGTAAACGAGCACGGCGAAATACATCTGGCGCGCGCAGGTGGATTCGTGCGGTGCAAGGAATGCGAATCTTATCAGCCTGGTATGTACAAACATTTCACGTGCGAGTATTTGCATCTGTGGGCAGAGCCAAATGACTTTTGCGCCTGGGCAACGAGAAAAGAAAGGATCGAATGATGAGCGAGAACCAAGCAATTGACAACAATGTTACAACCGATGATAATGTTGTTACGGCTTCGAACAATGATGTTTCGAGCGCTGCAGAACTTATCGGTTCAGAGGATACAGCGTATGCGAAGATCATCGAAACCAAGGACGCTATCATGCTCGAAGCGGTCGAGCGCGACAACCAGCGCCAGGCTCTGAAGGAAGTTAAGATCACGTTCAAAGAGCGCAAGGCGAGGGAAAGCGGTCGAACTTACATTGCATTCGACATTGACGAGGACGCTACTCCGTTCTAATGTCCCCGGCTCCCGGCTGTTCTCGTTGTTAGCGTAGATTCTGACCTTGCGGCCTTTGAGTAGGCACAGACGCGCGACGTGGGCGGCTTCCTTCCCTCCCGCCATTGCAAGCACGGTCAACGTGGCACCGGTGCAGTTGGGGTTTAATTGGGGCGCTATCGGTTGCAATCCTCCTTGTGGCTGATAGCGTCCCTTACTGTATAGAAAGAAGATGACAGATGAGCGAATGGCTGAATACGACAGGGCGGTTGCGGCGATGAACAAGGCTGCTGGCAACTGGGCGAAAGCTGATGCCAAGCTGAGGGGTGATGCGGAATGGGCGAGTATATCTATCGATCGAACGGTGAACCGCTGGTAAACGAGCACGGCGAAATACATCTGGCGCGCGCAGGTGGATTCGTGCGGTGCAAGGAATGCGAATCTTATCAGCCTGGTATGTACAAACATTTCACGTGCGAGTATTTGCATCTGTGGGCAGAGCCAAATGACTTTTGCGCCTGGGCAACGAGAAAAGAAAGGATCGAATGATGAGCGAGAACCAAGCAATTGACAACAATGTTACAACCGATGATAATGTTGTTACGGCTTCGAACAATGATGTTTCGAGCGCTGCAGAACTTAGCGGTTCAGAGGATACAGCGTATGCGAAGATCATCAAAACCAAGGACGCTATCATCTCGACTTACGAGAAACAGGTCGAGAGCTTGAACGCACAGATAGCAACCTTGATTCGCAACGGCGCAAGCATCACCGAACAGCCGAAAACACCCGAAGCGGAACAAGCAACGCAAGGAACACCCGTACACAACTTCATGGGCGGTTTCGGTCACGGAATCGATGCATACGCTGATAGCGGTTTCGACGTGAAGAGCCTTGGATTGGAAATAGGCAAACACGACAAGTAAAGGAAGTGAACAACGATGGCTGTTCTCAACTCCACCATCTTGGAACGCGCGTGGCTTTCCGGTAGCAACGATTACCAGCAGCGCATTCCGAACCCGTCCACCAGCTCCTATGCGGAGCACGTCGCGGCTATCTTCGACCCCATGAACAACGATTTGTTCAACCAGTTCACGGGTATGCTCAACGGCCTCATCGGCACCACGGTCGAGAGCGATCTCTTCGAGAACCCGCTGGCGGTTCTGAAGAAGCCCGCTATCCGCTTCGGCAACTCCGAACGCGCGGTCGCTTTCAAGTACCTGCAGGCGCACAGCTACGCACCCGACACCGAAACGCTGCTCCACGTCGAGAAACCCGAAATCGTTGAATGGTTCTACAGTGTCGGCACCCCTCGACGTTACGAGTTCTCCTGGTCGCGCTACGAGCTGGAACGCGCTTTCGCATCCGATGGCTTCGGCTTCGATGACATGCTCACGGGCATCATCTCGCAGATGTACAGTTCTGCGAACTACGACGAGATGAACATCATGTTGCAGATGTTCGCAGAGGCAAACCATCGTTTCGGCGCTCTGTACAACTACAACCTTTCGGCAGCTCCGACCACCGAGGCAACCGCGAAGGAACTGCTCACGGGCATCCGAGCGGTTGCAGGTCGCATGAAGTTCCCGACCACTCTGTACAACCATATCGACGTTCCCGTTCATGAGAACGGCGACGGCCTCGTTCTGTTCATCACCCCCGAGGCGATGGCGAACCTCGACGTTCAGGCGCTTGCCTACGTGTTCCAGCTCGATAAGGCGGATATCCAGTACCGCATCATCGAGGTACCCGAGTTCCCGATTGCAAACGTGGTCGCGGCACTCTGCTCCGAGGACTTCATCTATGTGCGCGACGTGCGCAACGGCATCGAGCCCCCGTTCTACAACCCCGAGAACCTCACGTACAAGTACTACTACCACGTGGCGCAGCTCATCGGCATCAACCCCGCTGCAAACTGCGTCCTGTTCTCCACGAATGCAGGTACGAACGTCCCGACCGTCACCATGAGCCTTACCGGAGCGGCGTTCTCGCCCGATACCGGCACGGTCGAGATCGGCGGCGAGCTGAAGACCTACTTCGCACTTGCCGGTTCGGTTTCCAACGGCAAGGGCATCGTTTCGGTCGAGCCCGATTCCGCTACTTACACGGTTGCAGCGGCGCGCAGCGGTACGGCTATCCCGCTCAACTCCCGAACATACGTTGATTCCTACGGTGTTCTGCACGTCCAGAAGACTGGCCTTCAGGCTAACGATGTCATCACCATCACGGGTACGGCAACCTACACGAACCCGTCTGGTTCGACCTCCACTTACACCGACACGTTCGCGGCAACGGTCACGGCTGCAACCGGTCAGGCCACCAAGAGCGCACTCGTCGATACGGCTCAAAAGCTCGTCTACACCAAGGAAGACGACGCGATTCTCAATCCTTCCGAAGTGAACGCGGAACTTGCAGATATCGACGATAGGCTCGATACCCTCGAAGCGTAGTTTCGTTTCGCGTTAGATGGTAAAATGGGCGCAACTGTAAAAGGTTGCGCCTTTTCTTTTTAGAAAGGAATGAAAATGGCTATCGATTCCCCGAAGAACGATTTCGCAGAGAAGCATCGTTGGCTCACCTATGCGGATGAACCCGATACCGTTTACGACGGCTCGAAGATCCTGGATGGTTCGGTTACGACCGACAAGCTTGCGGATTATGCCGTCACGACCGACAAGATCGATGACGAATCCATCACGACAGTGAAACTCGATGATGGAGTAATCACTACTCCCAAACTTGCAGACAGTGCGGTTACAACGGAAAAACTTGCAGATGAAAGCGTCACATCTGAAAAACTGGATAATTCGATTTCCAGCGCAATCGGAACGAAAGTTTTCAATAGCTATCTTGGGAGAATTGCAGCATATGGCGGTTCGAATCCGCAGGGCATGTGCATGATAGATGCAGATAACGCGCTTGCCTTCGTCACAAACTCAAGCACCACGAACACCGCCGTCGGGTTTTTCGTAAACATCAGGACGGGTGTTATATCGGATACCGTCACAACATCTTACGGGCATTGCAACGGAGTTGCATACAACCCGACAACGGAACAATTTTGGATAACTCCAAACTACGATTACACCAACGCAAAAGCGCCTATCAACAAGATTTACCTTTGCAACAAGACAACACTTGCGAAAGAATCCGAATTGACGTTTTCCTTCAATCCCCATTCGGTCGCAATTGACAAAGTTACCGGCGAGATTTGGATTACAGCGGAGGAATCGAGCCCATATGCCATAAAGCTTTACAAATACAACCCGAATACACCGGAAAGCCCGGAATACATCGGCACGATCAATCAGAGCATTTCCAGCAATGCGGATATTTACGGCAAGGTTTCGGGCGCTTTGGGCACGCAATGCATAGGCGCATATGACGGCGCGTTGTATTACATGGTCGGTGGTTATGCAAATTGTCTGCTCAAGATAAACAGCAGCGATGCAAGCATTGACGGCGTTATCGATATTGATGATCAATGCTTCATATACACACTTGCGGAGGCGGAATCGTTCGATTTCACACCAAACGGCACAATCATCCTGTACGGCAATTCCAGGTTGCTGACAACCGATCTATACGCAACGTTCTCGGCATTGACCTACAACGACAAAGTCATCGAGTCATACACGAACGATAAATTCGGAGCATTGAACAACATACGGGTTTTCGTCGATGGTTCGAATGCGGAGAATTACAACATCTATCAAAACGGAAGCGAAGATTATCCGTTTGCAACTTTCGCCGAAGCGCTTTGCGCGGCGCAATACAGGCGCGGGATGGTAATGGTGAAAAAGACCGTTAAATTCGAAACGGCGCTTTCAGATTACAACGAGGCGTGGGTTATCGACGTAAGAGGCGTTGATGCCAATTCGAAACTCGTGTTCACCAAAAGGAACTATTTCAACTGCGACGTTCATATCGAGGGCAATTCAAATGCGAACAGGCTGCAGATAGAACGAGCTGTCGAAGGAACGACGCAATTCGAATATCCGTGGGTTTTCTACAGAAACTTATATTTGAAACGATGCACGATTAACTGCAGCAACATTTATCATTACCTGATGAGGCTTAACGGCGTTGGCCTGTTCGATTATGTTTCTTTGACAAATGCCGAAAACCTATACGCAAAGAACGTTGATTGCCAAAGCCGTGGCATTGCAATTGGAGTGAGTTCCGACGTTACGGTAAATTCACCCGGTACGTTTTTAACACCGCCAGCATAGCAAGTTATCAGCGCTCATCCTCACGATGGGCGCTTTTCTCCATACATGCTAGAATATGCACAACATATAGTTATTCGTGCTTGGGGTGCACATGAGCAAATTTCCGCATTTGACGGCGAACGGCAACGAGAGCTCGTTTCCAGACGTTTCGAACATCAGGACGTACCAATACGACAACAAGTACGATTACTCGAAGTTCGATACGGTGCAGATGGATATAACCTTGTGCAAAGTTCCTTGGGACATGGGAGAGGCGCACATCGGGAACCGCACAATATCCGGTATCGGCAATGTGGTTCACTTCGGGTCGAAGAAGGAACGCGACAAATGGTTCGACAAGATCCCCGATTCCGAATGCTTCAGGTTCGCCACTAAATACAGGGAACTGCATAGGGACAATGCAATCGTCGTTCCGATTCCATACGACGTTGCAGCGCGCTACAACTACATTGCCGTGTATTACGAGCCGATGGCGAGCACCGAGAATCCCGTCATGTACGAAACATCGGGCGGGATCGATGCATGGTTCTGGTTCGTGCGCGAGGTCGAGTTCCTATCCCCCAACAGCACCAAACTTCATTTGCTGAACGACGCTTGGCAAACTTTCATCTACGACATGGACATTCCCTACATGATGTTGGACAGGGGACATGCACCCATGCATGAGACGAGCGTTTCGAAGTATCTGGGAAACCCCGTTTCCAATTGCCAATACCTGTTGGCACCGGAGGAAAACGAACCCGAACCGCCGAGGATAACGACCAGCACCCATGAACACGTCTTCAATTCGGGAAACATGTATGCGGTCATCGTGACAACTGCGGTTCCCGCTGGAACATGGGGTTCGAAATCGGACAACACATGGACTGTTCCAAGTTCGCAAGGCGTTTTGCAGGGCGTTCCGTCGTATAGAGCGTTTGCAATCGCAGCGGGTTCTTTGAGCGGGTTTCTAGGTGCAGTTGACAAGCAGTTCATCCAAACCGTTCAGGCGGTTTGCTTCGTGTCGGACGAGATGATCTCGTTTGGAACCTCGTTCACGTTCGGCGGGTACACGTGCTATTACGTGTCGGGTTCGTACAAGCAAGCGACGGTTCACACATTGAGCCAGGGCGATTTCGGGTATTCGAGCGCCTACAAGAACATTGCGAAACTGTACACGTATCCTTACGCAGTCATCAGGCTGACCGACCAGGACGGCAACCAAACCGACGTGCGAATCGAGGACACGAACGGAAAGATACAACTTGATTATTGCGTTTCGCTCGTATATCCTTGGCTGAAGATAAACGCGCAGATCACCAGCACGGGCAAAGCGTCGAGACGGAACATCACATTCGAGAACGTCACGGCGCGCACCATGCCAATTGGCGGAAATTGGCACGATCTGCTTTTCTCGTTCGATATCCCGATGTTCGCAGTGACACAAGGCGCGGGAGACGTGAACGATTACGCGACGCATTACGACAGGTTGCAACAGGCAATTGCAGCAGATAACGCACAAGCGAACCAACAGGCGAACGCGGACAACATAACCAACAACGCAGCGTTGCAAGCGGCAGCGAACAGCAGCATTGCGGCAATTTCGAACACCAGCACGGCAACTGACAGCAACATCACGCAAACATACAACAGCGCAGCGGCAACGGGTGCGAACTACATCATTGTAGCGAATGCGACCTCCACGATCGCAGCGGCAGACCAACAGGCGACGATCGGCGCGGTTTCATCGGTTGCACAGGGCGCAGTCGGTGCAATCGGCAGCGGAAACGTAGCCGGCGCGATAGCTTCGGTGGCCGGCGGCATCATCGGCGCAGCCGGGACGATGGCATCGGTCAGCGTTGCGAATGCACTAACATCCGCACAATCGGGAAACGCGCAAACATCGAACAACATGCAAGCGTTGAATTCGAACATTTCGACGAACGCGAAATCGGGAATGCAGCAAACGGCGGTTTCCGATACTGCAGCAGCTCAAAACGCGCTCGTAACGGGCAGCGCTGCGAACACGTCGGCAACCTTGTACGCGAATGCGGCGCGCGACCGTTCTACGGTATCGAGCGCGATTTCGAACCAACAGGCACAGGCGGCAATCGGCGAACCTTCGACGTTCGGGGACTTCCAAAACGGCGATTACGCCACGTCGAGGCCGCTTGCGTTGTTCTCCAACGTCATCACCCAAGACGATTACACCATCAGGAAATGCGGGGATGATTTCCTCCGCTACGGCTACTCGTTCGGGGCGCAATGGAAGTTCAACGGAAATTGGTGTCCGATGCCGCATTTCACCTATTGGAGATTGACCGATTTCTGGGTGAAGGGACTTCAGATTCCCGATATGTACGTCGATAAACTGCGGTTCTTCCTTTTCGGCGGGGTCACGGTTTGGAAGAACCCCGACGATATCGGACACGTTACAATCTACGAGAATGTTTAAGGGGCGAACATGTCAATCGAAGATATTGCGAACAAGATGGAAAAGTTCACGCCGGAGGAAACCGACAGGATTAACCAGCTCGCAGCGGGCAATGTCGAGAACATCACCGATGAAGACCTGCAGCTTTATTCCCGTTGGCAAACCTCGGTGGCACTTGCTCAAGCACAGTACGAGGCGGAACGCGCAGCGGCCGAAGCGGAAGCACAGGCCAGGATAGAACAGGCGAAGGCGCTTAACGATGCTGCAGTTGCAAACCTCGAAGCGCAACGGGATCTCGCATACGCACGGTTGGAGGCGGTGAAGAATGGGCAAATCTAGAAACAGGGCGAGGAACAAGCGCGGCGAGTTCTGGCAATCGGATGTTTACAACCGTCGAGCAGAAGCCAAGAACTTGTCTATGCTTCTATCCCTTGCGATGAACCGTTTCCGCTGGGTCAACCTACCCGATACATGCGACGAACGGTTCCTCGAAATGACATTGCATAGAACGGGCGTGGCTACCATCTGCCACGCGCAGAACATGCCCGATGTTTGGCAATCGCTCATTGCGTCCCCTTATGGCGAATTCAACGCATACGGCATTCCCGTGAGATGGCGCGCTACCGGTTACGACCAAACCAACTACGACGTTTCAACCGAGAACGGCGAGTTGGTCTATTACTCGTTCTCGCGCACGAACCCTTGGAACGCCTTGGAGATCTTCGCAAGGAAACTCACTCACTACGAGCGAACCGAGGATGTGAACCTTTTCCACCAGCACAAGCCGATGGTCTTCATCGCTCCACAGGAAAAGAAGTTGGAACTTGCCAACATGCTGAAACAGGTCGCGGGAAACGAACCCGCAGTTCTTGGTGATACGAATTTCGCCGACCTTGCGGCGAACGTGACGAAAATCGACACCGAGGTTCCGCTGATCGTCGAGGAACTGGCAAAGGGAAAGCAGAACGTCTTTTACGACGCCCTGCTCTACCTTGGCATTCCACATCTTGCCTTCGAGAAGGGCGAGCGCATGATCGAACACGAGGTCACGGCGAACACCGCACCGACAAACATCATGCTGTTGGATTGCCTTCAAGCGAGACGGCAAGCGGCGAAGGAGCTGAACAAGCGGTTCGGATTGAACATAGAAGTGTACTTCAACGATGATTGGGAATCGTACAATTACAACTACGAGAACAACCTCGAAGCACTTGCGCAGGACAAAGTTATTCTAAGCCAAGATGAAAGTTTCAGCGGCTTGATTGGTGGTGCTGAAAATGAGTGATTTCCATTACATCATCGAAGATGGGAAAATCGTCAACGGTTACGAGGACTACAACGCACCCGAATACGCATTTCCCCCTAACCACATGGGGCAGGAATGGGAAACATTCGACGCTAACGATTGGAACAAATCCGAAATGCTCGATTACACCGGGCAGATGGAAAGCCATGCGGTGTACACGGTCGAGCTGTGCGAGCTGATGCAATCGGGAGCGTTCGACTGGTCGCGGCCTGAACTCGATTGGAGCGAAGCGGCTTACAACGAAGAACAGTACGAGCGATTCTGCAAATACTTCGAGATGCGTTTCATGTTCCGCGAAATCGGCATGTTGCCACCTTTGCAATGGTTCACCGCATTCAAGCGCATGATGGTATACGAGCTGATGCCGAAATACATTCCCTTGTACGCGCAGGTCGAAAGCGGCCTCGCGCCACTTGGAGAGAACGAGTATTACAAGGAACGTCATATTTCGAGCGCATACCCTGAAACCCTGCTTTCGGGCAACTCCGACTACATCACATCGGGCGAGGACAGGGAATTCGAACGCGTGAAGGTGAACAACGCAGCCGAAGCCCTCGAAAGCTATAGGAACGGCTTTAGAAGCGTTGATGCGGCTCTAGGAGACGAGTTGGAAGTTCTTTTCATCAGCATGTATACTAGCTATGCAAATGCCCTTTAGAAAGGATTTGAACATGTCTACAGTTGAAATCGAAACGGGTCGTTACGTGAAACGGTTCGAATTTTGGAATCCTGCAACATGGTCTATTCCCAAACTTTATTGGGATGCATGGAGCCAGGAACAACGGCTTCACGCGATCTGCAGACAGCTCGAAAAGGTGATCGGCTATGCGGATTACCTTGGAGTGAACGTAGATGATATTGCAGCGCGTTTGAAGGCAATCGAGGAGGGACAACTCGACGAATGGATCATCGAGAACATCGAGGAATGGTTTGCGGAAAACGAACCCGAAATCCTGGAATCCCTCCGAAGCTTGCAATCTTCCCTACCGTCTAGCGCTTTCGATTCGGAAAACACGGTGAAAGACAGCATCGATGATTTGGATTCGAGAACGACCGACAACGAAGAAGCAATTTCGGGCAATACGGGAAACATTGCAACGCTTCAGGGAAAGCCGAACAAGAACAACCTCAACATCGTTTGCATCGGTGACAGCTACGGTCGAGGGGTTGGAGGATCGCTTGGATGGCCTGATTACCTCCAATCGTACATGGGATGCAATTACATGCTAAACATCTCGAATTCGGGCGCGGGTTTCGTAGCAGAAGGACACTCAACACCATACGAGGGAATGACGTATTCCCAGCAAGTAACATATGCTGCAAACCACCTCACCGACGGAATGACCGTTGACGATATCGACCTGGTTATCATCGCAGGTGGTTACAACGACCACGCGCAATCTGACGTATTCACCGCAGCTCGTTCGACGGTGCAGAACGCATACAGCAAGTTCCCGAACGCGAAGGTTCTGTTCTTCCCACTGGTCGCAGGTGATCGGTCTATGGATGCATCCTATTGGTCACATTACCAGAACATGACGTGGGGATGTGGGTCGCGCGGTGCTGCAACGTTCCCCGGTGCGCTGTTCTGGTTGTATCCATGGACGATTACAACCTCGTACGGTGATAACATCCACCCGAACGATGACGGGTATCGATACATCGGTCAATTGATGGCCTCATGCGTGCAAAGCGGTAACATGCCCGCAATATGCACGACATGGGGTGCATCGGCTGAAAACTTCTCGTTTGCAGAGGATGCAACAAACGAGAATTTCCGTTGCGGTTCAACGGACGCATTCGGCTGGTTCGGAGGTTGCATTAAGAGGACAGGTTGGGGCAATTTGTGCACATTGCCCAGTTACTTGAGGCCACCGAACACAACCTATATTCTCGCGTTTTTCTACCAGGATTCGACACATCACGGAATCGTCAGACTACGCAACACGTCGAACGGAGTTATTGAAGTGTTCCAAGTCGAGGCAGGAACGTACGATAACACGGTCGAAGCAAGTTTCTACATTCCGAGACAAACCATTCCACTGGGTCGAATCTTGAGTTAAAATAAACGAGGCCAAACAAGCAATCATCTCGGTTCACCACATAGGCCACTCGAGCACCTCCGGCAGACATGATCTCCCGGGGGT
>Ga0265298_10004276_pt1 | contig 18343 bp, 30 predicted proteins | sample AusTroGonzalo_MG_3_FD_193486 | JGI IMG/M metagenome (GOLD analysis project Ga0265298, IMG submission 193486) | Bovine rumen microbial communities from tropical cattle in Woodstock, Queensland, Australia - Gonzalo_01 | ecosystem: Host-associated > Mammals > Digestive system > Stomach > Rumen ... | reverse complement strand
ACAGTTCCCTTTGTCGCTGTCGGTGTTCCTTCTGTACCCGCTGGCACTGAGGCACTTGCATAATTTGTCACATCCTTAGTGCCTGAGCTGGTCACGGAATATGTACCTGATACAAGCTCACTTGCCGATACACTAACCGCTGTACCAGTATGTGTCCCACCGCTGATGTATCCTGCGGAGTTTGTGACGCTTGGCGTGACAGTTACAGAATGATTCGATACCGTTCCCTTTGTCGCAGTAGGAGTACCTGCCGTACCGCTTGGCATAGCATTTATTGTAACTGTTCCAAGACCAGTATAACCACTATCATATGTTACAGACTGTTGACTAGTAGAAGGGCTTACAGTTTTATTTTGATTATTAATTGTTGAACCAGTTGGTACATCTACATCTGCACTAGCATAAGTAGTTACATTATAAGTACCATTTTCTGTAATTGAAATAGTACCAGTAGGAGTAATTCCTCCACCTCCACTGATTGTCATAATTGCATCAGCCATCTCAGAAGGATAGTAAGTGGCTGAAGACATTCCTGTTTTGCTTCTAATAGCGTCAGCAATATCTTCTAAATGTTGTTCAGTTATTGCTACTTTTGCCATCTTACATTACTCCTTAACGATATGTTTAATATCATTTTCTCCACTAATTATAATAATTTCATCCCAACCTTCTTCTAGAGTTGGAGGTTCAAAAGGCTTGTCACACCATTTATCCCAACCGTCTCTAGAACGCCTAATTTTATCTGGTGTATTAAGCCAAATACATTTATATTTATCTGTATTATATGTATTTATTAATTTATTACGTTCATATTTAAGTCTATATACACCTTCAACTATAATATCACCAGAAAGGTATTTGACTTTATGTAGTACTCCTTTATAAGCTCCACTCGTATCAAGATGAATAACATCTTTAAATTGTTGTGAATATGTTGTTTTACCTGCTCTAGGTAAACCACAAATAAGAGTAAGCATTAATTTATTGTCCTACAAATGTTACTGTACCACTTCCTGATACACGATAACAATTATTTTCTACTCTGGAGCCATAGAAATAATATAAATTTTCAGAAGTAGAAGAAATATCTCCTGTAGTTTCTATTCTAGCCCCATCACAAAGAATAATAAATGGATACATTACTCCTCCATGAGGAATTAGAAGTGGTCTAGCTATATCTGCTACGTCATTAGCAAAGCCCATAATATCATCACATTCATTTAGACTACTGTGTGCAAATATCCAACTACCATTTCTACTTATTGCATATCCTATATAAGCATATCTTTTCGTAGAAGAGCCATAGTTCCTAGCTGCAAAATCAACTACTGCAATTTTATCAACATCAGTAATTCCATATCCAGAAAGTGTTGTAGGTGTATTATTGATCTCTGAAAAATTATATGAAGGCTTTGTTGATTGTTTTGCCCAACCCGGCACAGTTGGGTCAGTTTCTGTAAAAGAACCTCCTGCTGCATCAACAATTCCTTGTTCTATATTATTCATTTTAGCAGCAGTTATTATATCTCCATTTTTCCATTCTGTTGGTGTATAACTCATAATTTATCTCCATTAATATTCTATATTATCTGCATCTCTTAATGATCCGACTGTTAGTGTTACAGTATATGTAGAACTGTCATATGTAGAAGTAATACCAACATTCTCATCTTTTATATCATATGTATTACCGTTAGGTAATTGAATTTTTGAAATACTTCCATCTGACATTTTTTACTTCCTTTTTATATTATACATTTCCTTTAGTAACACTAACATCAGTAGCATTAGTAAGAACTGTAACTTGATCTTTACTATTCCATTCAACATTACCACTAGAAGCAGTACCTTTAAGTTTCTTAGAAGTATCAACGCTCTGAATGAATTGAGCTCTTCCAGTAGCAGTTGAATCTTCTGCTGATAATGTAATAGTAGGTTGTGTTACTGAAGAAATTCCTGTAGCAACACTTATTACTCCAGTTCCAGCTGTAGCTCCTGTAGCGAGAGCAACTGTAGGTTGAGTATTTGTAAATGTAGCACTTGCACCAATTGCTGATTTCGTTGAAGGTGTTCCAAGACCTGTAATAGCTGTTGCAGAAGTTCCAACTGTAACTCCCGTAACCACAGCATCTCCAGTACCATTAGTTGCTGTTGCACCTGTAGCAACTGTAACTTCACTTCCTTCTTTCGCAACTGTCTTATCACTAATTGTAACTCCAGTAACAATATCACTTCCAGTTCCATTAGCATCTACTGCACCAGTTGCTGCAGTAATTGCTGTACCTAAAGTTACTTTTGAAGCAGTATTTGCTGTTCCAAGAACTGTGTTTGTAGCGCTTACATCACTTCCATTTCCTCCACCAATAATAAGAGTTTCAGAAGCATCGCCAGTTCCCATAGTAAATGTCCAAGTAGATTTATTAGCAGTAACTGAACTGTTTCCTGTAATATTTGGAACTGAAACATCTGTATTACCAGTTACATTAGGTACTGAAGTTGTAACTAATTTGCTTGCAGTCTTTGTAACTTTTGAAACTGTTTCAGTACCATTTGTAGGCTTAATAGTTGTAGTAACTAAATTCTTATTTGTCTCAGCGCTTACTGATTGTACGAAAGTATCAGATGTTGCATTAGGATAACCAGTTACTGCTGTAACAGAATCTTTATCATTCCAAGCAGCACCACCGCCACTTGCTGTTGCCTTAATATTTGTAGTTGAAGGTGTAACTGCAGTTCCAGAAGCAGCAGCTGCCATATACTTAGAAGTTCCACCTCTTACAAATGTAACACCGGTTGAAGAGTCTTCAGCTAATGTAATTGTAGGTTGAGTTACTGTAAATGTAGCATCAGAACCAATTACTGTATCTGTACTCTTTGTTAAACTTACTCCTGTTACTACGTCTGATAAATCAACTTGTGTATCACCAATTTTTTCCCAGAATTTACTTCCAGTAGTTCCAACTGGAACATACTCATCGTAAACATCACTTGGTGATCCTGTAGTTGTAGAGCTTGACTTTACTAAATAGAAAGCACCAGCTTGAGCATGAGGATCTGCTCCCTCTGTCTCAGCTGTTAATGTACCAGTATATTCAAGATCACCATAAGTAACCTTAACTCCAGCAGGAATATTTGCAGGTACAGGAGTACTAGCACCATCCCATGCAACAATAAAACTTACGCCACCACTAATCATTTGACGAGCAGTTGCGTCCTTAATGTCATAAGTATTACCAGAAGGTAATGTAATTCTACTAATTTCTGCCATTTATAATTTCCTTAATTCCTATTTAGAACCAACGTCTCATCAATTAATTCCTCATGAACAGATTCATAAGCATCATCGACGTTTATTTTATTATTCCAAAATAATTTTTCTTCTAATGTTGTATGAACATCTTGATCGTGAATATGATTAAGCAACATTCTTCTTGTATTCTCATCTACAAAAGCTAAGTCTTGTACATAAGCATTTCCTGTACCTATTTTTATATTAGGTACATTTATTTCTATTGGCTCGCCTGTTAAGCGATCAATAATTGTTTTTGTTTCATAATCTTCATAGATTATTACTTCACCTTTTAAAGGAATAAATCCTTGTACATTATTCCAATTTTCTGTAGTGTCCCTTTTTAGTTGTATTACTGGATGATTCATCTTTAATCACCTCTTCGTTCATATTCTATGGTACTACAATCCCCACAATCTAAATTTGATAAAGCATCTTGTAGTCCAGTAATAGCGCTTATAGGGTGCTGGTCTGCTTTGCCTCTATTATAAAGTTTTGAGTGGTCTTGAGGCTCTCCAAGATCTGTATTAAAATAATCTAGATCTTTAAAAGCCACATCTACAGTAGATGTATCTTCAAAGTCTGTCTGAATTTCAGCAATAGTATCAAAATCTAAATAACCTTTTTTACTCATTAAATAAGTCCATTTTTAAGTATTGGTCCAACATTAAATGTAATTATATTTGAAGCTTTTACATCACCATTAGCTAAGATAAGTCTTAACTGAACTGAATAATTTACTCTTGAATTAAAATCTAATGTATCTTCTTGAGTAAGTGATAATAAAATAGCTCCATCTTCTATTGATACTCGTGAATCTGATAACTCAAAATCTTTAAATATATTACCGCCTCTAGAAATAGTAATATACCCAGAAGCAATTTCATCTACTTTATATGGCACTAAAAACTTTAATGTAGGAGTAGTTCCTCTCTTCATTAAAAACCTTTTCTTATAAAATACATTAATATTATTCACTATAATTTAGCGACTTTATTATTATTTACAACAAATAAAAAAGAAGCTTATTAAGCTTCTTTTACTTTTTTAGGTCTGCCTCTCTTTTTCTTTGGAGCTTCTAGTTTATCAGCTAATTTCTTTTTCTTCTTTTGTTCTTTTAGTTTCTTTTCTTCTTCTTCAATTGCTTTTTTCTTAGCTTCTCTTTCAGCTACTTTCTTATTTTTTTCTCTTTCTCTTTCTGCCTTTTCAGCAGTCTTCTTAGAAGCTTTAGACTGCTTCATTCTCTCTTTTTCTATATCCCATTCTCTTGGCTTCTTTCTTATATCACATGAATAGTAAACATAATCAAGACCTTCCATATAAATTCCCACTGAGAATGGACATTCTTCACAATCCTGTTCTTCACAAGCCTTCTTGAATTCTTCTGCAAGTTCTCTTGTCATCATAACTATTTACCTCCTTAGTACTACGAACTCTTTCTTACATTATTATAACAAATATTCAAGATAAGTCAATATGTTTTTCTAAAAAACTTTCTAAGTTTTTGTCCTTCTTCTGTCCCTATCATGCCAGTATCGTACATAAAATCTATTTGCTCTTTATCATATGTAGCCATTATCCAACAAAGACTTACAAATGCATATGCATGAGCAAGAATATATTTTGTGATAGGATTCATTTTGACTACATCCTTCATTTAGTGCCTCTCATATTTCTAAGACCTTCAAGAAGTTTATCATCTTCAATAAAGAATGGGTCACAGTTAAGTCTACCGTCATAAGCTCTTATACAATTAGCAACAAGCTGTCCAAATCTCCAATCTGGATGCGCTTTCCAAAATTCTGTAAATTCAGCCATCATTGGTTCTATTCTATTTATATCTCTCATTTTTACCTCCTATTAAAACTCCTGCTAATAAACTATTTATTATATCCCTCACTTTGAAATTTTATCAGCTATACTACTTGCTACAAATGATTCTGGCTTTATTTCACAATCAAATCCTGTAGCATTTACCCAACCTGTAAGTTCATTTATTAATGAATAAGTCTTACCTTTTGGAGAAGTTCCTGCATCAATATGAATTGACATTGGAGCATTCATATAAAGATCTTCAAGTTCTTCAGAATTTTCCATTATTTCAAGAAGTTTCATAGCTACTAAAAGACTATCACCTGTTTCAAAATGAAGTTTTTCTTTTACGCTTTTTATTTTATTTGTGTGCTTTATATGACTAAAATATATTCCTCCATGGCCTTCACAAATAATAGCAATTACAGTAACTACTTTTGTATCATTATGATTTTGTGAATCAGTTCCTATAACAATTTGAAATTCAGTTCCCCAATGATTATTCTTTTGATAATATTCATTTAATTTATATGGAATGTCAGATAAATTTACATATCCATATGTCTCACTTCTAAAAATCATTTCTTCCATAATTTACCTCTTGGTACTCCGTGTAGGAATCGAACCCACATTTTAGAGTCCGTAGCTCTATGTCTTAGTCCATTAAACGAACGGAGTAATTATTCTACATATAATCATCATTATCTGAAAAATATGTAACAAACCACAAAATAAATCCTAAAATTATACATAATTTATCAAACTTAAAATTAAATAATCCTAGCAATATTAAGAAAGTTCCTAATACTTGCATCCAAAATTCCATTAAAATCCTCCGAGTATACCCCAAAAATTCCAATCAGAAAGCTTTGGATAATCTATTGCATAAATATCTGTATTTATAATCAATATTTCTGCATAAGAAATAATAGACCATATAATAATTATAATTATTAAAGCTATACAAATATTTTTTAATAAAATTAGTGGATTCCAATATATATTTTTACCTATTCTAATTTTCATAATTATACCTCCTCACTTATTCTTATAAATTCAGCTTTTACTTTTCTTATCTTATAATTTCTATCTTCAGCTTCATCTCTCTGGCGATGACTATCAATATAATGAGCATATTTATCAATTCTGCTGTCAATATATTTAATAATTTCTTCATCATTAAAATTATTAAATTCTTTTTCTATTTTACAATCAGGATTCTTAGCTTTAAGCTCTCTAAAGATCTTATTTCCTTCATCTGGAGAAACAATTTCTCCATCAACTACGCAAATACACTTTCCATTTTCCGCTATAAACTTTTCAAAACGCACATATTTAGTAAGAGCATAGAGAGGAGTTGGAATATAGCGTACAATAGGCCTATAGCTTAGATAAGTTGTCTTAATCATGATAATCTCCTTTTATTAAATAGATCATTACTTTACAGTATTATTATAAATTATTTTAAAGTAAATGTAAATAGTTTTTTAATAAAAAAACTGAGAAGTTATACTATCTCAGTTTTTCTAGAAAGGAGCTTTACTATAAAACACACAATTTATATATGTTTGTATATAAAAGGGAGATTACAACACGAATGTATCATAATCTCCCTTTGTGACTAATTTTATCGATGTCCGCCATCCTCAGGCCCTTGTGTCCTGCATCAGTTTCGGATTTTATCGTTGCCCGCCAACCTCAGGCCCTTATGTCCTGCATTAATTTCGGATTTTACGTGTTAGCCACACGGATGGAGATGTCCATCACCCTTTTCAATCTAGACGTTTATAACTATGTCCTGTTAATAAATTTGCTGATTACGTCTATAAATGGTGCGCGAAGAGGGATTCGAACCCTCACGGAGTCACCTCCAGCGGATTTTAAGTCCGCTATGTCTGCCATTCCATCACTCGCGCATATTATTTGGTACCCCGTATTGGATTTGAACCAATGACCCTCCGCTTAGAAGGCGGATGCTCTCGTCCACTGAGCTAACGAGGCAAAAAATGTGGGTGGCTATATTTTATATTTATAACCACCCTATAAAGAAAGGAGGGAAACATCATGACTAATCATGACTATGGTTGCGGGGGGTGGAATTGAACCACCGACCTCCAGGTAATGAGCCTGGCAAGCTACCGCTGCTAACACCCCGCATCAAGTGAGTCACAATCATTTATATATAATAGAAAGGAAGTATACACAATGAAACTAACAAATTTTCGATTGTGACTCATTTATTATTGTTTACATTTATATTATACACTATATTTTTTAGTTTGTAAACTTTTTAGAAAATTTCTGCTAAATAATCTTTTTCAAATTCTTTTACTTTATCCATAGATATATTTGATCTTTTAAAAGTATTTTCTCCTACCTTTACATTTACATCTTCTGGATCAATATCGTACTCAATCATGAGAGATTTAATAAGATCACTTACATAAGGCTTTTCTTTATATCTCCAACTATCTGACCAATTATTCTTTTTTGCTAATTCTACATCTTTATGAGCATTTTCTGCTTCTTCTCTAGAAGAACTAACATCATAACCATAAGCAAAATCTTTTTTGAATTTTCCAGGAATTTCAATCTTAAATCCATCTGCGCTTATTCCAGATTTTAATGTTATAATCATTTCACTCATTAAATTCTATCCTATATCAAAATAATCATAAAAATAAGAACCCATTAATTCTACAGTCTCATCAAAAGAAATTTCCATATTATACTTTTCTTCTAATAAATTTTTTGTAGATTCTATAATTTCATCATAAGCCTGTATATGAATGTCACTACCGTCTATTAAACTTTTACAATATCTAGCTAAACATTCACCTCTTGGAGTAAGTTCTACAGTACTTCTTTTTAACCATTTTTTTATATTTTGTAATATATTCATTTATATTATACAACTAAATAAATAAAATGTAAACTTTTTGCATTTTATTTACTAAATAAACCACAGTGACAAGTTCCTTCAATTTGATTTCTAAAATCTAAACAACAACATTTAGTATCTTCATTTTTATCAATTCTACAAGGACAATATCCATCATTATTTATCATAGCTTCTATTATTCTTTTAGAATATTTATTTAATTTTACAGCATATTGATTTTTACTAGCAAGCTTTATTCCTAAAATAGGATCAATATATCCTTCATCATCTGGAATATATCTGCCAAATTTAATAATTATATTATTATGTTCAGAGAATAATATAAGCTCTTTAGAAATTTCATGAGGATAAAATCCAGTATAAATTATAAAATTATCTTCACATCCTTGCTCTCTAAAATATTTTATTAAATCTAATATATCTTGAGTTTGTGTAAGAGGCTCAAGACCTCCTATCACAACAGATTCTGATAAAGAATTTTCATTATATAATCTATAAATAGTTTCTATTGAAATTTCTTGATCTTTAGTTTTAGCCAATTTTGAATTTTGACATACAGCTACTGGAATATTTGCTTCAATACAGCACTTCCAATCGCAAGTGCCCAATGCAATAAACATTGAGCACTTTTTATAATTCACAAAATCTTCTACTTCTATGCCTTTTATCTTCATGCACTTTCACCCTTTTCATTAAGTGGCATCCACTCTCTAAGTTTGTATTCAGCTTTTCTCTCTTTGCTCCAAGTATTTGTAGGAGTGTAGAAACCTACTGTTCTTGTATATTCAGTTACAGCAGGCTTTCCACAATGAGGACAAACTGAACCATAGAATGAATGGTGATCTTCACACTGACTTACTTTACCATTAAATGCAAAATATGTTACTCCTTGCTGAGCTACCCAATTAAGCATGTGCCAAGCTTTATCAAATGAATCAAAATAAGTATCAATATTAATATGTTCAATACTTCCACCATTACAATATGAATCAAATGCTGCACAAATCTTTGTTCTTTCTGCTATGCTAGCTTTGATTCCAAGTGGAATCCACTGATTTCCATAGAGAGGAAGATCTTTAACAACTTTTCTTGGATAGAGTAATTTATCTGCTGTCTGAAGCTTTACTGCAGCTTGCTCTGCTGGAATCTGTTCAATATTTACTTTATAGTCTTTATCTTCTACAAACTCATCAATACAAGTTCTAATTGTTTCAAAAATTTTCTTTCCTAAATCATAAGCTTCATCTTTGTAATGAGTATTTCCTAACTCATCTTTATATGTATAACCAAATGTTTTTATAGCTTCATAGATTCCATTGATTCCAACTGTTGAATAAAGATGTTCAAAATCAATAAGTCCTGAAGAGAAATTAGGAAGTAAATATTTCTCTACATTTCTTTTAATAATGTGTCTTTGAGAATCTAACACCATTAAATTTAAATTTGTAATGTTCTTAAGAAGCTTTAAAAAGCTATTCTCATTTCCTCTTGATTTATAAGCGAGTCTAGCAATATTAATAGTAGAAACTTTTACTGATCCAACCTTAAGTGCTGTGCCACCAATTGAGTTAAAGTAAAGATCTGTTACATCTGATTTAAGTCTGCAGCAGTTACTTAAACTGTTAACAGTACTATCAGTAAAGAAATTGAATAAATTCCATTTTCTTGAAGCTTCACATGACCATCTAGCAAATTCTTCATCTACAAATTTCTGATCTTGATAAAGGAGTGAACTAGTAAGAACTGGAAATGTAAATATATTTTCTTCTCTTACTTCATTTACTACATCAATAAAATCTTTCTGGAACTGAATAATTTCTTCCTCTTCATCAATCATAAATTTACCATCTGGGAAAGTAGATCCTCCAAAAATAGCTTCAAAATAAGGATGATCAAATACGCTTACATTTGTAAATGCTGCTTGCTCCTGTCTTACCCAAGGCTGGTTAAGTCTATAAATAAGTGCTTGAATTTGTTGTCTCTTATATGTTTCTGGATCTTTTGTGTAGTAGCCATTAGCCACGTCTCTACTCCAAAAATAATACATATAAGGAATAAGATTTGGAAGTCCTACTGCTCCTGCTTGTCTTCTTGAAAGAAAGGCAATAGCTTCCATTAATATTTGTACAAAACTATCTAAATGTTTAGGAGACTTTGCATTATAATTTTCAATAAAGAAAAGACCTTTTTCTACTATATCTTGTATATCATAAGCAAAACAATATGGAATAAATGAAGCTGTATTAAAATCGTGCATATAAATTGAATAATTCCACATAGCTTCAAAAGCCTCATTAGCTACTTTAAATCCATACAGTTTATATATTTCACAATAAAGTTTATGAAATGCTAATAATTTCTGATGTGGTTTAGACATCTCAGAAACAAGTGTCACTATATCTTTTTGACTAATATTTGAAGTAGCATCTACAGAAGCATCTGCTACTGTATCACTATCAACAAAATTATTTATAAAATCTGTAAAGCTCAATTTATCTTCATCAAGACCTTGGAGTTTTCTAAAATCTTCTCCATACTCTTGATCTAACTTATTCAGTTGTGTTGCAAAATTTCTATTTAATTTAATATTAACATTCATTACAAACTCAGCTCCTATTTATTCTTGATTATTTATCCAACTATTTGCTGTCGCAAAATCCATAAGTTCCTCATCATCTACTTGCATATAAGGAACTGATAAAATGCCGAGTTTCTCTATCTCACTTACATCTGTTATTTCTTCATATTCAATGCCCTTAGAGTCCAATTTTGTTTTCAGAACTTTACAACGAGGACATACTTCTGTCGTATAAATTTTTACCATTTTAGTCTTCTCCCAAAAATTCCGATATTGATTCTTCAAATTCTACAAATGTTTTAAATGGTGTTGCTGCTTTCAATACTTTTAAATAAGTATCTGAAGAGTCCCCAAAGGCTTTAACTATAATATCCATAGCATCTATACCTAATATTGTATGATGTGCAAGCATTTCATACATTTCTAGTTTTGAAAAAATCATAAAAATCACCATCCTTATAATTGATTTAAAATAGAGTTTAATCTATTTTGAGCAAAAACTTTTTCTACTTCATTTACTTGAGTTATCATTCTTTTAGGATTATTTAAAAATTTATCTATCCTAGTCTTTATCTTTTTTTCTGAAAAATCTGTCGCTGAACAGTCATAATTAAAAAATGTTTTTAGTTTAGTTTCATCTGCAAGAATAGGGCCAAATTCTCTAATCTTAGTCCAACCTTCATTTGTCTCAATAATTATAAACCACTCTTCTGTATCATCATTTATTGCACTTATACTACAATTTCCTATATCTATTATATCTATTGTATCAAGTGCGGTAGTAGTTCGTAAATAATCAAATATCATTTTTTATTACCCATGATCAAGCCCACTAAGCCATTACCTCTCATCAACATTCTACCATAAAAGTCTCTAGTAAAATCATCAGAAGAATTGTAAGTACCTAAAATTCTACCATAAAAATCTTTAGCAATTTGTTTTGTTCCTTGAGTTTCTATTGACCCAAGAATTCTACCATAAAAATCTTTTATTAATTGTTTGTTAGCCATTATTTTCCTCTAAATGAAGTCTTTCTGTCAAATCCATGACTTTCTACTTTATCAATATCTGTTGTACCTATTGGCTCTCTTCTTTCTGAGTCAGATTTTTCAAGAGCAAAGTACTGTTCAAATGCTAAGAAAACTTCATGAGCATCCATTAGTGTGGCAAGACCACTTGCCTTTAATATTGGAATATGTTTCTCTTCTCTTTTTTCTCCACCAATGTATACGACATGATTTGTAATATCTCTTCTTACCACATGACTATTATGATCTATTTCATTTATCCTATCTTCTAAAGTTGGATCTTTTCTCCAACCATAATAAGTAGTGAATCTAATATTTTGAAGCTTGATTAATTCTCTTGGCTTATCAAAGTTCTTCCAAGTATAAAGCAATTCTATTGAATAATCTTCAACCATATCATAACTATTTATCTTAGTTAATTCTACTCTGAATAACCAAAAATTATTACAAATCTGAAGTAAAAGATAATTATACTTTTTATACTTCTTATCTTCTTTTTCTCTTCTTGTCCAGTATCTATCTGCAATTAAATTATCACACATAATTACTTTTGTTAATATCCAAGAAGACCTTCTATCAAAAGTAAAAGTTTTATCTGGATATAAATTTTGATAAAAGTCATAAAAATCTGTATTTTTATCTATTATTTGCATAATCACCTCTAATAATTTTACTTTATTTTCAAAATAATTATATCATATAATTTTTATAAAGTAAAATTTTTATTTTATTTTTATAGATTTTGTATCACTCCAAAATGAATAATATTTTATTCCGTCAACAGTCTTATAAGTACGAATACGTATATAATAAGTCTTTTTTGATTTTAATCTTGTAAACTTATAACTCGTACTATCTTTTCCTTTTATAGTTTTCTTTTTAGCATTCTTAAAACTCTTACTAGTTGAATACTGAATTTGATAACCACTAGTTTTTGATTTCTGCTTCTTCCACTTAACAGTAAAGCCTTTTTTCTTTGCTTTTACATATTTTATTTCAGTACCTTTTGGAACTATTTTAAAATATAAAATCTTACTTCCATTATAAGATCCTTTACCTTTAACCACAATAGAGGCAGTTCCAATTTTTTTATTGTTTTTATATGAAACTATATAATCTTCATTTATAAATAATTTTTCTCCATTCTGAGATACTTTTACTATAGGTCTAATTGTTTTACCTGTATATGTAAATTTTGTCTTAACACTAATATTTTGATACCTTATAGAATCAAGTAAATTTTCCATATCTACCATTCCACTACCATAATATTTTTTAGGAGTATCTGAATCAGCGCTTCTTCTTATAATAGAACCTATTTGAGCACAGCTTTTATCTGAATATCTCATCTTTAATAAAGCAGCACATGCTGATACATGAGGAGCTGCCATTGAAGTGCCTGAATTAATAATATATTTTCCATCTAAAGAACAACTATTTATTCTATCTCCAGGAGCAACTACATCAAGACTCTTACCATAATTAGAATAATATGTAACTACTAAATCCTCATTAATAGCTCCTACCGTAATAGCATTTTTTATATGTGCCGGACAAATTTTATTAGTATCTATATTAACATTTTCATTTCCTGAAGCACAAACTACTACTAATCCTCTTTTAATAGCATTTTTAATTGATGAATCTACATATTCACTATGTGGTCCACATAAGCTTAAATTAATAACTGATGCACCATTGTCTGCAGAATATAATATTCCACTAGCAATGTCAGATACCCATCCATATCCGTCTTCATCTAAAACCTTTACGGGCATGATTTTTATATCATTAAAACCATAAGTACAATCAACAATAATACCGGCTACATGAGTACCATGTCCATTTTCGTCATTTGGATCTTCATCTGTAGAAACAAAATCATATCCATTATCTTCTATTCTTGATTTTAAAAAAGAATGATTATAATACACACCAGTATCTACCACTGAAATAGATACTTTTTTATGAGGTATTTTTTTAATATATTTTATATATTTATCTATCTCAATAGCATCTGCTCCCCATGACTTATGCTTTGTAGTAACTCCAACACTAGAAAAATTATTTGTTATTTTTATAATGCTATCAAACTCAACTGATTTTATATTTCTATCTTTTATTAATTTTTTATAAGCATTCTCAGCATTAATGCTAGAATTAAACTGCATAACACATAAATTATTTTTATTAAAAATAATTGTATCTAAACCCTCAAAATCAGAATAGCTAAAGTCATTACTATAAACTACTAATAATCTATTTTTATTATTAGAAGCACTTATACTTTTATGCTTATTATTTTCATTTTTTAATTTAGAAGTTTGAATAGCAAATTCTGTATTAGTCTTTGCTTTTATAACTTTATATGAATTATTATCATCTGCATATAATAAAAATCCATGTATTAATATTAATAGTATAAATATAATAAAAATTCTAATACATTTTTTAATGTACACTACTAATCCTTAATAATATTAACTTTTTTTACAGTAACATCATGTGCTACTCTAAATTCTATTTCTCCATTATCAAATTTCTTTTTGTAAGTGTGAGAATGAAATTCACCTTCTATTTCTATTTGAGCTGAAATGCCTAAATCTATAATAAGATTTACATCATCTTCTCCATAACAAATACATGGAATATAACTATTTATCTTTTTACCATCACTTGTAAAAATATTATTTGCAAGAATAAAATGAACATAAGGAATACCGCTTTTAGTGTATCTTATATTATCTATTTTGCATAGTCTTCCATCTAAATGTAAATAATTTCCAGAATATTCACTAGGAACATCAAAGTATGTAAACACATAAATTTCTACAGAATTTTTATTGTTTTCTTTATGTGTATAAGATCTAATATTTCCAGTTACCTCAATAAAATCACCTTCCTTATTTCTGTTAGTAAATTTTTTGTACCTTAAAGAAATAACATCATCTTCTTTTCCACCTACTCTAGGACAAATAAGATTTGCTTTTTCATATTCAACATTTCCTTGAAAATGAGAAAATTCTATATCTCTAAGGTAACCACGTAGCATTATTTCATTCATTTTCAATCCTTAGTTATAAATAGCCTATCTAGATAACTAGACAGGCTATTAAAAAATTAATATTCTATTTTAAATATTTCCTTTAGTTATTTAATATTTACCCAAACTCTTCCATCAACCTCAATAGATCCAATAAATTGAGTTTTAGGAATTTCACATACAACACCGATTATTCTATCTGGATAATTTACTACTTCTTGTCTAGTCATCTTTACACCACAGCCATGTGGTCCTGCACAAATACAATCTCCAATTTGTACATCATCTTCAACTGCTACAAGAGCTCTTCCTGCAACAGCAATTGGAATTGAATTTTTATTATCGCCTATAATTTGGCCATAAGTATCTGAAACTATATGAGCACATGGTTGATATTTTTCATTTGATAAGCTTAATGTACCATCTCCATTATCACATACTACTTGGCCTGGAAGCACATTATCTTTACACATTCTAAATTCAGCATAGTCATTCCAAGCTGCACCATGCATAATTCCTCTGCCGTTTACAAATATACCTATATTATCAATAGGGAATTTATATACATGTGTATCACCTTCTTTTTGACATAAAATGTGATATTTAAAAGTATCTGATGCTGTTGGAGCAACTTCTTTTACTGTTAAGCTCGCTACAGGAACCTCGTCTCCAGCTTCATTTATAATTGTATCATTATCTTCATCGTAGAAGACAAGATTATTTGCCATCTCTTTACTAAAAGCTTTAAATACAGGAGATCTTTGTACATCTACTGTATTTGTTTCTCCATCTTTTAGCTTTCTTCCTATAACTAGATATGATTTTACTGGATCTGCTAAAAATCCACTTGAATCAGTTGTTGTATTATCTATAAATATAGGCTCACCAAAATCTAAATTTATTTCTTTTAATGACTCTAAACTTGAAATACTTCTCTTTAATTGAATATCTGTGTTATTTTGTGACATTAATTATCCTTCTATAGTTTCTTCTTCTTTTGGCACTAATTCAATATCTCCTCTTGCTAATGCCTCTACAAATCTAAGTCTTTCTGAAACTATATGTAATTCTTCATCTTCCTCTATTATTTTATCTAGATATTGTTGTCTTAAATCAAGAGAGTCAAGATACATTTCTATAACTTCTCTTTTTTCTTCTTCTGTTGCTTCATCCCAATCTGAATCTATTTCAAGACCAATATCTTCTAATGTAACTCCTTCAAGATGATGAATCTCATGTTGAAAAACAAAAGCAACAACATCTTTCATTCTTTGAGTCTTTATCATACCTGTTGGAGTTTCATAAATTACATCTATTACTTTACTTCTAGGAACAATAAATTCTTTACCGGGAATTGATGAACACTGTTCTCTTACCAACTGAATTCCTTCAGCATTTTGAATTATTGGATTTACGAAACTTTTAATTTCTTGATCACTAAAATCTATGCAAAATATTCTTTTATTATACCCAATCCCAGGAGCAGACAACGAAATAAGATTTTTCTTTCTCATTGTCCTTTTTATTGCACCAGTAATTTCTCTAAGTTGCTTTCCTTCTTTTTCATGATCAATTTCTTGAGCTCTTCCTATAGAATTAAGAGTATCTAAATCAACCACTTCTTTAAATGATTGCATCTTCATCTATTAGTTATCCTCTTCTCCATCTTCACATATATTTAATGAATATTCATCTTCATCAAATAAGCCAACAAGCTCTACTAACATATCTTTATATAAATATGTAACATGAGCGGTCTCTTCATCTAGATGTGAACTATCACTGTCTCTTTCAACCTCTATATTTCTCTCTAGTTTTGAATATACTTCATTAAAATAATCATAATCATAGAGGTCAAATACTATATACTTTCCATCTTCATATCCTGAATCTGGATCAACTCCTACTGTTTCTAGAAGTTCAATTATCTCATCTGTTAAGATATTTTCTACATCCATTAGTTCTCCTTTATTTGTATTTCACTACAATTTAGCGAATTTTTATCGTCTTAGATATAAGATGTAAGATTTGTAAGTATTTCTTTATTCTCTTCTAAGATAGCTTCTTTTCTATCTTTTTGAGGAATTTTATTTAATTTCTTACTTTCTCTTTTAATGTATCTTTCTTTCTTTTCTTTTTTTGTAGGCTCATTTAATAGAAAAATTATATATGAAAGTCTATTATAATTTTCTTGAAGTTTTGCAACTTGAGCTTTTATTGAATCTATATTTTTATATGCCTCTGATGCTTTAAGTTCTGGAACTGTTTCAAGTTCTTTTAGAACTCTCTTCATTTCTACATATTGATTTGTAACTTGTTCATAGTAGGCCCTAACATCTTTGACTGCCATTCTTCACACAACTTTCCAGTGATAGCCATAAGCTAATTTACCTGTCTTTACAGCACTATATAAAGCAGTTCCTACATTCATAGCAGCCATAGCTTTTGAAATAGATTCATAAACAACACCGGTTTCAACGCATAAAATTTTCTTACTATTATAAGTTGAACGGCCTTTTAACTTTGCATGTGCTCTTTTTGCTACTTCGGGGTCTTTCATCGGGTTATTAGCTTTCATGCGTAAACTAATTTTATTTCTTGCTTCTTGCTTACACATAGGATTTTTATAACCTGTAATTCTCCCAGTATTGCCATATTGAGAATTATTTTTGCCTCTTCTTGTACCATTTTCTACAAGCGATTTGGATAAATTCTGAGCACCTTTCATTACTCTATCATCTGTTTCTTTAGTACGACCTTTATTCCAAGCAATATTACCTTTATTGGCTTCACTTATTTTTCTTTTAGTAATATCTGTAACTTTTGTTTTAGCTAAATGTTCTTTTATCTCAGCATACTCTTCAGCAGTAATACTAATTCGTTCTTGAGTATCACTTTGCATCGTACACATCATTAACCAAGCTTTTGCTAAACCTCTATGGGATGGATTATCTTCGCATAATAACTTGTGTGCTATAAAATGCTCACTTGCTGTTAAATCAATTAAATTAGTTTCATCATTAGTTCCGCCTATACATCTTGGAATTATATGATGACGCTCTTTATATCCATCTACATTAAATCTACCTCTCGTAGATAAAATACTATTTATATAGTTAAAATACTGGCCCGAGTTGTCTACTATTCCATTCCTCATCAGTTACCTCTAATATTTTACAATTCATGATACCAGAATATGCTACGCATTGGTCAAGAGCAATAATCCCATCATCTTCAAATGGTTCGAAATGTTCTATTTTATTTGGATCTTGCTCATCTTCATAATATGCTTCTTGGAATTCTACTCCATTATCATGGAGATAAGCATGACCCCAACTTGTATGCCAATGACCACAGACAATAGTCTTATCCATAAATCTATTGCCTTTTGCCCACTCTTCCATACCATTAGCCCAACGAGCATCTCTCCAATCACCATCTTTCCAATCACCATTTAATCTATCTAATGCTGTTACAGGCATACCATCTGTAAATCTACTTGGGATCCAACCGTGTACAAATACGTATGGTCCTACAACAGCATAATCAACACACGAATTTCTATATTTAACCCATTCTGGATGTTCCATAGCCTTCATCATAGCGCATTGAGCTGTTAAATCTGACATATACACATCTTCAAATGGAATTTCTGCTATTTCTGCTACAGTACCCACAGTACCATTATGAT
>Ga0265298_10004275_pt1 | contig 18344 bp, 16 predicted proteins | sample AusTroGonzalo_MG_3_FD_193486 | JGI IMG/M metagenome (GOLD analysis project Ga0265298, IMG submission 193486) | Bovine rumen microbial communities from tropical cattle in Woodstock, Queensland, Australia - Gonzalo_01 | ecosystem: Host-associated > Mammals > Digestive system > Stomach > Rumen ... | reverse complement strand
CCCCTCCGCGGTTGGTAAGGTTCAGCGTTCGCTGCGCGCCGGTCCCGGAAACAGAAAGCGTAAGCTCCGGGGAAGAGACCTCCTCCCTTTGCGCGCCTTTTCCATAGGCCGATTCCTCCACGGCCACAACCCCGCCAGGCACCCTTGCCGCCGACGTTGTGTTAAAGACAGACACAGTCTTTGCCCCGGCAAACCAGCCCCGGCCATCCTCGTTGACGTTAAGCGCAGTGTAAGCCACAACGGAGTAGTTTCCGGTGGGAGTGGATGCCGGGATTATGAACTTCCCGGCTCCGCGGCCGTCAAGAAGGCTTATTTTGGCCGTAGCAGCCGTTCCCTGGGCCGATATGAGTTCCACATAGGCAACAGCGCTGAAACTCGAAATATGGCCCGTTTCCCGGTCAAAACAGAAGAGGCTGCACCAGACGTCGTCTCCGGAAATGTAAATATCCCTGTCCGTAGAGACAAAAATGCGTTCTGCCCCCTGCGCTTTTACAATCAGAGGGAGACAAAGTAGAAATATGACAAGTATTTTTCTCATTCTGCGCCGGGGATGTCAAATGAAGGTTTGGTGAGAGTTCCGCCGTCGGAAACGCAGTTATAGCAGCGTGCGGAGCCCCACCCGATGGTTCCGTCCGAGTTGTAGTTCACCGGAACATATCCTGCGTTATATAATTTCCAGTAATCTTCCGGGTCAACATGCGTGAGGCCCGACGGTTCTGTGGGGATGTAATACTTGTCATCCAGCGTTGCAATATAGTAACTCTGTGACGATATGCTCACGTACCCAAAGACCTTTTCCGACGGGTCTGACTCGCATACTATGTTTGTTTCCGCATTTCCGGGATCCGGAGAGAACAGGGTACTTGCATTGTTGGTTCCGTCTGCAAGATGCTTGAAATAGCGGTATTCTTCGTCAGAGAGGTTCCTTATCCTGACCAGGATGTTGTATTCGTACTGGTTCCTTTCGTTTGTCCTTGAAAAATGTGCAAACGGGAAGGAATCTACAACCCCTCCGGTTGAAGAGTAGTCCAGAAGCGATTCCTCTTCCCGGACCTTTTTTCTCCAGCAGACATATCGCGACATGTCCGGGTCCTGAATGGCGCTTATGGCTCCTCCTATGGGGTTGAATTCGAAGATGCGCACGTATTCCGCGTGGAATTTCCAAATTTCATCGTACTGGATGGCGGAATATCCGGCGGCATCGGATTTTGCGCTCAGGGAGATTGTGACGCGGTCGGGTTCGCCAGTAAACTCAACGTCCGTTATCGTTGGCGCGGGAAGAGGCTTTATCCACGGGCTGGAGTATATTTTACCCTTGTAGCTTACGGTAAGGCGGTAGGAGCGGTCCGAGGGGGCGCTGTAGGTATTGATGGTATAAGGGTAAGTATCGTCCTTGAAAACATCGCCCTTGTCGCTTTCTATCGTCACAAGAGCGTTATAGACATAACCTCCGGAATAAGAGGAGAGCTGGTCCAGAGGCACAAGGCGGCTTATAGTCACGCGCGAGGTTCCCCCTATTATGACGCTTCCGTCTATCACGAGCGTTTCCTCGGAGTAATCGTCCGTCTTGATGTCCAGCGGGTACACGCAGGAGGCGGCGGCTGCCAGGGCAAGTATATATGAAAGGAGGCGTTTCATCTAGAAGAGGATGTTTATGTTGGCGTACGGGATCTGGGTTGCGAAGACGGACAGCATGTAGCCCTTCATCTGGCCTTTTTCGTCGGTCTTGAAGAAGGCGGAGTAGGCGTTTTTGCGTCCGGTGATGTTATAGACGCCAACGGTGAACGTGGTGTGGAAGAGGGACTTTTTATAGTGGCCCGGGTCGATGTTTATTGCGGCGTCCAGCCTGAAATAGTCCGGCAGCCGGTAGCTGTTCCTCTCCGAATAAGCCATATGCACAGCGCCCTTCGTGATGTAAACGCCAACCGGAACGGTTACAGGCCGGCCGGTGGAATAGTCGGCGTTCATGGATACGCTGTAGCGGTGGGTAAGGGCGTAGTTGGCCGATATTTTGGCCTCGTGCGGCTTGTCAAAGGAGGTGTTGTACCAATTTCCGGCGGCTACTGCGGCGTATCCGCGGTCCCCCATTTCCTTGAACTGGGCCTTGGAATAAGAGTAGGACGCCCAGCCGGTGAGTTTTCCCGTGGTCTTTTTGGCCATTAGCTCCACACCATAGCTCCTGCCATAAACGGGAATCAGCTCCTTGTGCAGGTTTTCGTTCATGGTGAGGATAGCCCCCGGCTTAAAATCCAGACCGTTTCTGGAGCGTTTGTAATAGAGCTCGGCGGAAAGGTCAACTCCGGAGCCCAGGAGCGTCCAGTAGGCTCCCGCTGCGGCCTGCCAGCCAGTTGTCGGGGCGATGTTTCCGTCGCTGAGCTTCCACGTGTCCATGGGCGAGATGCCGGCGTTGTTGGACACCAGGTGGATGTATTGCCTCATTGTGTTGAGGCCGCCCTTGAAGGATAGGTTCACGGCGGGGGAGTATCGGCCCGAAAGGCGCAGCTCCGGACCTGTATAGAATTTACCGTCGTGAGGGAACTGTAGCCGGAGAGGCGGAGGCCCCCCTCCAGGGAGAAGAGCTCCGATACCGTCCAGGTGTCCTGTGCATATAGGGCGGGCTCCAGGGCGTATTCCCTGTCCAGAGCCTCCGCTATAACGGCGGACGCTCCCCCGTTGGGGCTTAAAATGCCCGGATCAAGGGCATAGCCCACTATGTCTAAACCGTAGTTAATTGCGTGGTTGTCCAGCCTCATTGCGGCCTTTGAGCGCAGGAAAAGCTGCCGTATATACGTCTCCAGCAGGAACGCCCCGCTTTTCCAGGCCGAGATGGCAGTGCAGTTTGAGAACTGGTCGTAGCCTGTGCTCACGCTGTACGTTTTCCCCTCCGCGCCCTTGTAATCGTAAGAGGCCGAGACGTTTACGTTGGTATAACGGTAAGACGTGTCTTTGCTGAAGGCAAAGACGTCGTTGGCGTAGTAGCCGTTAAGGCGGAGGGTGCTCTTTTCGTTGAGCCGGTGGGTGATTCCGGCGTTTACGTCCAGGAAATTGGCGGAGGCACCGCTGTAGGCGCTGTTTGTGGGCAGACGCTTGAGGATCCAGTCGCTGTAGCTGGTCCTGGCGGCAGCGTTGAAACTGGTCTTTTTGCCTATCGGCCCGTCTATCTGTACGCGGCTTGTAAGCGGGCCGATTCCTGCGGATCCTTTTATCCTTTCCCTGTTGCCGTCCCTGGATTTGACGGTGAGGACGGAGGAGATGCGGCCTCCATATTCGGCAGGAATAACACTTTTAAAGAGTTCCACGCTCTCTACAACGTCCGGGTTGAAGGCGGAGAAAATGCCAAACAGATGCGACGGATTGTAGATTGTGTTGCCGTTGAATAGGATAAGGTTCTGGTCCTGGGAGCCGCCCCTGACGTTGAATCCGCCGGAGGCCTCACCAACCGTTTTGACGCCGGGGAGGGTGAGGACAGCCTTGAGAAGGTCTCCCTCGCCAAATGCAGAGGGGATCTTGGTCATAGTCCGGATGCTTATGCTCTCAATGCCCATGGACGCTGAGCGGTGGTTTTCCATGCTTTCCGCGGAGACCACGGCCGCTTCCAGGGATTCAATCCTGTCCGGCATCTCTATGTTAAGGGTGCCGTCTCCCTGGAGCTTTACGCGAAGGGATATGTCCTCCTTGGCCTCGGCCTTGAAATTGATGCGGTTTTCCCCCGGGGGGAGGGTAATGCGATAGGAACCGTCCTTGCGAGTGCGCTCGTAGGTGGCAGTGTTGTCGTCAAAAATGACCACTCCATACATCGGGAGGCCGGTTTCCATTTCTGTAACCTTGCCTTCAACAGTGACGGGCTTGTTCCCTTCGCCGGTGCCGATTGTGTAGAGCTTGTTCCTGTATGTGGCGGTTACAGAGGTGTTTTCATCTTCCGCCCTGGCTTTTCCGGTGTCCTTGTCAAAATATCCGTCCGGAAGGCCTATGCCGGCGATTTTTGGTCTTCTTTCAGGCTTTATACCCTCCGGTTTGGCGTCGGTTCCTTCGAATTTGGCGGCCTTTATTGCCAGCGCTGCGCTCCCATTTGTGGCGGCCAGTTTCTTAGCGGCACCTCTGCCGATTCTTTTGACCTTTCCTTCCTTAAAGGTGTAGAAGCGCTCCTCGTGACGAAAGTAATTCACCACCTCTTCCCTGTAATCCGGATCAAAATAGCCGATGTCGTATCCGTTGTGGAAGCGCGCGTCCGTACGGTATACTTTCTTTATTTGTCTTAGCACGGGAGTGTCCCCGTCATGGACCACCTCGAAGTAGCCTTTTGGAGCGTCTTCGTAACCAAGGTTGTTAAGGTTCACAAACAGGCGGCCACCAAGTTTAGCGTACTGGACGTCCTGGCGGTTGAGGATGATGGGGGAGACGTCGTAGGAGTATCGGCACAGAAGCTCCATGCGGCAGGCGTCTATGTTCAGGAGGACGTTGCGGTAGATTTTGCCGTTGTATTTTACCTCTCCCTCCACGAACTGTTTTGACTCCCAGTAGGGGGTGCCATTGAAGGCGTAAAGGTACTTTTCCGGAAGCCGCCCACGGTATAAAGTGGCCCTGCTTCCGGCGGCTTCAACGTAGTCACCGTACCATTTTGACGCGTTGCCCTGTGCATAAATTGCATTGTTTTTTGCAAAGATAAAAGCACAGGCAAGCAGCAAAAATGTGATGGTTTTCGCCCGATATTTACCCTCAATTACCATAAAAAGTTGTTAAAAGGATAACGTCCGGCGTGAATTTCCGATACTATTTTATAGAGGTCATTCCTTAGTTTTTCCACACCTATCCGCTCTTTGGCGGACATGAAGATGCAAGGAGTTTTCTCTTCTGCAATCCAGCTGTTTTTGAGTTCTTCAAGGGTTCTGTTTACCGGCTGTTTGGGGGTTAGCGAGAACTCGTCGTACGGTTCGTAAGTGTAGGCGTCCACCTTGTTGAAGATTACATAGACCGGCTTGTTGAAGGCCTGGATATCCTTGAGGGTTTGCTCAACCACCTGCATCTGTTCTTCAAAGTCCGGGTGGGAAATGTCTACCACGTGGAGGAGGACGTCGGCTTCCCTGACCTCGTCAAGCGTGCTCTTGAACGCTTCCACCAGCTGGGTGGGAAGTTTGCGGATAAAGCCTACGGTGTCGCTAAGGAGGAAGGGAACGTTTTCAATGACAACCTTGCGAACCGTGGTGTCCAGGGTGGCAAAGAGCTTGTTCTCCGCAAACACGTCCGACTTGGCAAGGAGGTTCATGATTGTACTCTTGCCAACATTTGTGTATCCTACCAGCGCAAGGCGCACCAGAGAGCCTCTGTTGCTGCGCTGCGTGGCCATTTGCCTGTCCACCTTCTTGAGGTCTTCCTTGAGCTTGGAAATGCGCTGCTTGACAATACGGCGGTCAATTTCTATCTGGGTTTCACCCATACCTCCGCGCGTTCCCATGCCGCCCCTCTGGCGCTCAAGGTGGGTCCACATGCCCGCAAGGCGGGGGAGCATGTAGTTGTAATGGGCAAGTTCTACCTGCATTTTTGCGTATGAAGTCTTAGCCCTCTGGGCAAAGATCTCAAGAATAAGGGACGTACGGTCTATGACGTCGCTGCAGGCAATGATCTTTTCTATGTTTCGCTGCTGCATGCCCGTGAGCTCATCGTCAAAAATGACGTATTCTATCTCGTTGGCAATGCAGTATTCCTTTATTTCTTCCAGTTTTCCCGGGCCGATATAGGTTGCCTTATCCGGGCGGTCCAGGCGCTGGGTGAACATTTTATCCCCTTCTGCACCGGCTGTTTCCGCCAGGAACCGTAGCTCTTCCAGGTACTCCTGCACTTTTCTCTCTGCGCCCTTCTCCAGAATGACACCTACAAATACTGCTTTATTGGTCTTATACTCTGACATCTTCTTTATAAACACTACCGCGCGCCTTTCTTGCGCGTAAATCATACAAATTTACTAATTTTGCATATATTTTAAAAAAGATGGTCTCTTTCTATAATCAGGACACCTCATTTGCCTTTAAGCATAAGCGGCTTACTTCAAAGTGGCTCAAGGAGGTTGCGGCAAGCGAAGCCAAGAAACTTGGCGCTGTTTCCGTTATATTTTGTTCCGATAATTATTTATTGGATGTTAATATAAAATATCTGGGACACGATTATTACACAGATATTATAACCTTTGATTATTGTGAGGGTTCTGTCCTGTCAGGAGACCTGTTTATCAGCGTAGATTCCGTACGTGAGAACGCATCTTTCTATGGCGCTTCGTTTGAAGATGAGCTTAACCGTGTAATTGTTCACGGACTTTTGCACCTCATAGGTTATGATGACCATTCAGAGGACGACATTGCCACGATGCGCTCCAAGGAGAATTACTACCTTTCCCTGCGCCAGATGTTATGAATTCCCAATTTGACATAATTGTAGTGGGGGGAGGGCATGCAGGATGCGAGGCCGCTATGGCAGCGGCCAATATGTGTTCTTCCGTTTTGCTCCTCACGCCTGATCTGAACGGTCTGGCCAAGATGAGCTGCAATCCGGCCGTTGGCGGCATTGCCAAAGGACAGATTGTTCGGGAGGTTGACGCGCTTGGAGGATATATGGGATTGGTCACTGATGCGTCTACGCTTCAGTTTCGCATGCTCAACCGCTCAAAGGGTCCGGCTATGTGGAGTCCGCGCGCCCAGTGTGATAAACAGCTGTTTTCCCATACCTGGCTAAAGTTTCTCTTAAGTAATTCTAAATTAAAGATTTACGCAGATTTTGCAGAGAGTTTTCTCTTTGAGAATGAGAAAATCTGCGGCGTCCGCACAATTACAGGTGCAATTTTTCATTGTAAAGCACTTGTTTTGACAGCCGGAACCTTCCTGAACGGTAAAATGTTTGTGGGTCGACACTCATTTGAAGGAGGGCGAATAGGGGAGAAGGCAAGCTATGGAATTTCGGAGCAACTCTCTTCAGCCGGAATTCCTGTTGCCAGGATGAAGACAGGAACCCCGCCTAGAATTGACATCCGCTCGCTGGATTTATCCAAGCTTGTCAGCCAGGAAGGAGACCCGGAACCCGAAAGATTTTCTTTCCTGGATGTTCCTTCCGCAATTCAAGGTTCCAAACCCCAGATGGATTGCTATATCCTTCATACAAATACTGAGGTCCACGATATTCTCCGTTCCGGTTTTGATGAGTCTCCGCTGTTTACAGGGATGATTCAGGGGAAGGGCCCGCGATACTGTCCAAGTATTGAAGATAAGCTTAGAACGTTCTCTGATAAAGATTCTCACCAGCTGTTCCTTGAGCCGGAAGGCGCAGATTCACCCGAGTATTACCTTCAGGGATTTTCTTCTTCCTTACCTTTGGATGTACAGCTCAAGGCTATGCATGCTATCCCTGGTCTGGAGAATGTTGAGGTTTTCAAGCCGGCTTATGCGGTGGAATATGACTACTTTGACCCTCAGTATTTAACATATTCGCTGGAGTCAAAGGTCATTCCCAGCCTGTTCCTTGCCGGTCAGGTCAATGGCACAACGGGCTATGAGGAAGCTGCCGCTCAGGGTATTGTGGCGGGTATTAATGCCCATTTGAAGGTTGCCGGTAAGGATCCGTTCATCCTTGGACGCGACCAGGCTTATATCGGTGTTCTTATTGACGACCTTATCTGTAAAGGCGTAGATGAGCCATACAGAATGTTCACCTCCAGGGCAGAATTCCGTATTCTTTTGAGGCAGGATAACGCCGACCTGAGGCTTACCGAGCTCTCTTATAATATGGGCCTGGCTACGCCTGAGCGCTATTCTCTGACTATGAAGAAGCAGGAGCAGATTGCCGCTCTGGCGGAGTATTGTGACCGACGCAAAGTGCGCGCCCAAGAGGTTAATTCTTATCTCTCTTCAGTTGGATCTTCCGAGATCACGGAGTCTAAACATCTTGCTGATTTAGTTGCTCGCCCCGAGCTTACACTTGAGGAATTGCTTAAAATTGTTCCACGTGGAACAAACGAACAACTCTCGTCAGAAGTTGTTAATTCTGTAGAAACTTCTATTAAATACGCGGGATATATTGAGAGGGAGAAGCTTCAGGCAGAGAAGAATCGCAGGCTGGAATATATTAAAATACCTGCCGATTTTGACTTTGACAAGCTCTCGGGATTGTCTATAGAATGCCGCCAGAAGCTTAAAAGATATAGGCCCGGGACAATTGCCCAGGCCTCCAGAATATCCGGTGTTTCGCCGGCAGATATCTCTGTTTTATTGGTATATTTTGGTCGTTGATTACCGTCATTCGCCGGCTTGATGTTCGTCATTCGCCGGCTTGACCGGCGAATCTAAGTCATAGCTTCTTTAAAGCCGCCTTAATCACATCTTCCACCCTAGCTGCAGGATTCTCCTTGAGTATCCCAGGCAGCACCTTGCCAATGTTCGCTTTGGTGAATCCAAGCATAACCAGCGCCGTTGTAGCCTCCTCCACTATGCCGGAAGCCTCGGCCTTGAACAACTGCGAAGCCTCTGAGCCTTCACCCTTGACAATCTTGTCCTTGAGCTCCAGGATAAGCCTCTGGGCTGTCTTGAGGCCCACACCCTTTACGCTCTTGATGCGGTTGACGTTTTCTGAGAGGATTGCCTGACGGATCTCTTCAGACGTGAGCTGTGAAAGCATCATCCTGGCTGTTGCTGCGCCCACTCCGGAAACCCCGATAAGCAGGCGGAAGAGCTCCCTTTCGTCCTTTGTGGCAAAGCCGTAGTACAGCTCCTCGTCTTCTCTTAAATAGTGGTGTATATACGCCACAGCGTCTGTTTTGAGCTGGAAAGCCTCGTATGTCTGCAGGGAAATCAGGATGCTGTATCCTATTCCGTGAGATTCAAGAATGAGCTCCGTAGGAGTCAATTCTATTATTTGTCCTTTGATGTAATCTATCATAACGCAAAAATATGTAAATTTGCACACTTATACAACGATATGACGTTAAAAGAGGCAAGAGATCTGTTTCCTGTTCTGTCCACCAAGGTGTACGGAAAGCCGCTTGTGTATCTTGACAATGCTGCAACGGCCCAGAGGCCGGAATCCGTAGTACGCGTGTGGGAAGAATCTGTCCGTTCCGGCAACGCAAATCTTCACCGCGCCGTACATAAACTTGCAGCTGATGCCACGGCTCAGTATGAGAATGCCAGGGTTGCGGTTAAGGAATTTCTTAACGCTTCTTCGCCGGAGGAGATAGTTTTCACCTCCGGAGCAACGGCGTCCATCAATCTCGTTGCCTTCTCTTTCGGCGAGGCTTTCGTTAAAAAGGGAGACGAGGTCATTGTTTCCGTGGCGGAGCATCATTCCAACATCGTCCCTTGGCAGATGATGTGTGAGCGTAAAAAGGCGGTTCTTAAAGTCCTTGAGACTGACGAAAATGGCCTCCTGCAGCCCGAGAGGCTGGAAATTCTCATTTCCCACAAGACCAAAATCGTGGCTATCTCGCACATTTCCAATGTGTTAGGCCTTGTTAACCCCGTACGGGAACTGGTTGCAATTAGCCACAAATATGGCGTACCGGTGCTTATTGACGGCGCCCAGGGCATCGTCCATGAAACAGTGGACGTCCAGGACATCGACTGCGACTTTTACGCCTTCTCCGGCCATAAGCTTTACGCCGCAACGGGAACGGGCGTCCTGTACGGCAAAAAGAAATGGCTGGACGCCATGCCTCCTTACATGGGAGGAGGAGAGATGATAGACACCGTTCGCTTCTCCGGCACCACCTATGCCAAGTCCCCGGCAAGGTTTGAAGCCGGCACCCAGAATATCAACGCTGTCCCCACGCTTGTTCCGGCAATTGAGTTTGTAAACGCTTGCAGGAAGAGTCCGGAGATTGCGGCTGAGCAGAAGGCAATAGTAGAATATGTCCTTGATGCGTTGTCAAAGGATCCGCGTATCAAATTATACGGCGTTCCACGTAGAACGGAGGAGAAAATCCCTCTGTTTTCCATTACCGTAGAGGGCGCTCACCATGAAGACCTTGCCCTCCTGCTGGATAAAATGGGCATCGCCGTCCGCTCCGGCCAAATGTGCGCCGAGCCCCTCATGGACCACAGCGGCGTCACGGGCATGCTCCGCGCCTCCTTTGCCACGTACAACACCCTGGAAGAGGCTAAGTACTTTATTGAGTGCCTTAATAAGGCTATAAATATGTTGGTATGACACTGGAAGAGAAGAAACAGGAAATAGTGGAGGAATTCTCCATGTACGACGAATGGCTGGACAAGTACGAATACTTGATTGAGCTGGGCAAGGGCATGGAGGCTTTTCCGGAAGAGAAAAAGACGGAAGACCGTCTTATAAAGGGCTGTCAGTCACGCGTTTGGCTGGATTGCGAAGAGCGTGACGGCCGCCTTTGGTTCACGGCAGACAGTGACGCAATAATAACCAGGGGCATCATCTCGCTGCTGATTGGCGTTTATTCCGGCCGCACTCCGGAAGAGATTGCCGGTGACGATTTTGGCTTCCTGGAGGAGATCGGCCTCCGTGAAAACCTCTCCCCAACACGTGCCAACGGCCTTGTATCCATGATAGAAACAATTAAAGCAAAAGCGACAGATTCTTCGCTCCGCTCAGAATGACAATGGCAGATAAAGACATATTAACAGCAGAAGACGTCCAGGCCCTTCAGCCCATGTATTCGGCAGTTATAGCCGCGATTAAGGAGGTTTATGACCCGGAAATCCCCGTAAACGTATATGACCTTGGGCTTATTTATGAGCTCACCATCAACAAGGAGCACGAAGTGTCTATCCTCATGACCTTCACCGCCCCCAACTGCCCCATGGCCGATCAGGTCCTGGCAGAGGTTAAACAGGGCGTTGAAGCTGTCCCCGGCGTCACCAAATGCACCATCGACCTCACCTTCGAGCCCCAGTGGGACCGCTCCATGCTCTCCGAAGAGGCCCGCATAGAGCTGGGTATGGACTACGAAGAGGATGACTATGGTAAGTTGAACGATTAGATTCTTCGCTACGCTCAGAATGACAAGGGTGATGTAGAATGGCAAAATGGGTGGAAATATATTTGGGACTGGGGTCTAATTTAGGGGAGCGGGAGGTAAACCTGATGAGGGCGGTGACTATGCTGGATGAGGCTCTGGGGACACACCCGGAGCGGATTTCGCGCATTATTGAAACGCCCGCCGACGGATTTGAGGGGCCGGATTTCCTGAACATGTGCATAATGTACCGTCTTAAGCCGGACGCCCCCGCCGTAGAACATGCTTCTGCGTTGTTGCACAGGATAAAAGACATAGAAAAAACTCTTGGAAGGGACGGTAATGTGGAGTTTGATGCCCAGGGAAACCGCATTTATCACGACCGGCCGATAGACATAGACATTCTCTTCTATGGGAATGAAGCGATTAATACAGAGGAACTTACAATTCCGCACCCGCGTATTGCGGAACGGGATTTCGTGAAAATCCCCCTGAGGGAAATAGCAAAAAAGAGCCTCCGGGAGGCGTTTCCCGACATTTTTGCGTAAATTTGCGAAATAATTAAACAATATGACACAGGACGAACTATTCAAAGTATTGGTTGCACACTGCAAGGAATATGGTTTTATATTCCCTTCCAGTGAGATTTACGACGGACTTGCGGCTGTGTATGATTACGGCCAGATGGGCGTACAGCTCAAGAATAACATCAAGAATTACTGGTGGGAGGCAATGACCCGCCTTAATGAGAACATCGTGGGCATCGACTCCGCCATCTTCATGCACCCCCGTATCTGGGAGGCTTCCGGCCATGTGGGCGCCTTCAACGACCCCCTCATCGACAATAAAGATTCCAAGAAAAGATACCGTGCAGACGTCCTCATTGAGGATTTCCTGGGTAAGATTGAGGAAAAGATAGAGAAGGAAGTCGCCAAGGGTAAGAAAAAGTTCGGAGACGCCTTTGACGAGGCCCAGTTCCGCGCCACAAACCCCAACGTCCTCCGGGAAAAGGCCAAATGGGACGAGGTCCACAACCGTTATGTAGCCGCGGAAAAGGCCAACGACTTTGCGGAGTATCGTCAGATAATCATCGACTGTAACATTGTATGCCCCATCAGCGGCACCTGCAACTGGACAGAGGTCCGTCAGTTCAACCTGATGTTCCAGACCTCCATGGGCAGCACGGCCGAGGGCGCCAACACCATTTATCTGCGTCCGGAGACCGCCCAGGGCATCTTCGTGAACTATCTGAATGTCCAGAAGACCGGCCGAATGAAGATCCCCTTCGGCATAGCGCAGATTGGCAAGGCCTTCCGTAATGAGATTGTGGCCCGTCAGTTCATCTTCCGCATGAGGGAGTTCGAGCAGATGGAAATGCAGTTCTTCATCAAGCCCGGAACAGAGCTTGACTGGTTCAAAAAGTGGAAGGAAACCCGCATGAAATGGCACGTGAATCTTGGAATGGGCGCGGAAAATTACCGTTTCCACGACCACGAGAAGCTTGCCCACTATGCCAATGCCGCCACGGATATCGAGTTCAACTTCCCCTTCGGCTTCAAGGAGCTTGAGGGTATCCACAGCCGCACCAACTTTGACCTTGGCAACCACCAGAAGTTCTCCGGCAAGAAGATCGAATACTTCGACCCCGAGGAGAACGTCTCCTATACTCCTTATGTAATTGAGACCTCCATCGGCGTGGATCGCATGTGCCTGGCCGTGATGGCTCATTCCTACACCGTGGAGAAGCTGGAAAACGGCGAGGAGCGCGTTGTAATGAAGATTCCCGCCCCTCTGGCCCCCATCAAGGTTGCCGTTATGCCGCTGGTCAAGAAGGACGGCCTCCCGGAGGTTGCCCAAAAGGTTGTGGACCTTCTCAAGTACGATTTCTCCTATCAGTACGATGAGAAAGACTCCATCGGCAAGCGCTATCGCCGCCAGGACGCAATCGGCACACCTTTCTGCGTCACTGTGGACCACGACACCCTTAACGATGGCTGTGTCACCGTCCGCGACCGCGACACCATGACCCAGCAGCGCGTCAAGATTGAAGAGCTCCGTGACATGATTGACAAGAAAGTCTCCCTGACAAATCTGCTCAGGAACCTGTAACAAAAAAGCCCGGCCAATTGGTCGGGCTTTAATTTTTGCATTAGCGCTTAGCGCAGCTGGAAGATCACGGGGAAGGTATAGGTAACCTTTACCGCGCGGTCACGCTGACGTCCGGGCTTCCACTTGGGGGAGCTGGAAACAACGCGCTTTGCTTCTGCATCAAGGGCGGGGTCAACACCACGGAGAACCTTGACGTTGGTTACGCGGCCGTCGGCTTCTACGGTGAACTGGAGGGTAACACGACCCTGTACACCGTTTTCCTTTGCGATTTCAGGATAGACCAGGCGGGAGTTAACCCACTTGGAGAACTCGTTGGCGTCGCCTCCGTTGAAGGAAGGTTTCTGCTCAACCAGCTGGAACGGGATAGCTTCCTCTTCCACTTCCTCTTCTTCAACCTCGGCTTCCTTGTACTCCTGGATTTCGACACCGGTGTTGTCATCTTCCAGGTTCATGAACATGTCGTCGTCCAGTTTGATGTCATCGTCAACGATGTCGATCTGGTCGGACAGGACGGGAACTGAAGGGGCCTCGGGCGGCGGGGGAGGAGTCTCGTTTTCGATGGCTACCATCTCTTCTTCAACCACTACCTGGGTGGTGTCTTCAAGGGTTGCAACCTTGGCGTCCTTGGAGGAATGGTTGAAGGCAAGATAGACGATTCCGAGAGCAATCACAAGACCGGCCTCCAAAAGGAGAAGCCGCTTGTTTTCGAGGCTTGCTTTGGGGCTTTTCTTGACTTCCATAACACTAAAAAATTAAAGGGTTTCTTTCTGATACAAAGGTCGGAACAAAAAATGAGGCCACCAAATAATTGCACGTGAAAAATCTCGCAGGCGCGCGCCGGTAACGCGCTGATAATCAGCCGTTTACAAATTATGAAAATAATGGATTTTTCGCATAAGGTGGTTTGCCTGTCGAAAACCATCAAAAAACAGTCGTTTACCAAGATTACGATAACAAGCTGAGAAACAGTTCTTTATCTGTGGTATCAGAAGAGCGGATTCTCTCTTTTAACCTGTAGATGCGGTTGTAAACGTACGGTTTATCCTTCTCCAGAAGGGTGGAAATTGTGGTTGAGGAGAAGCCGGAAGCGGCAAAACTGTAGAGGAGAAAATCCTCTTCTTTCCACGCCGGAAATTCGCTGCGAAGACGACTCATTACGGACGAAAATTTGGCGTTCAGCGACTGCTCCAAAGAGCGCTGGACAGAACTGTCAGAGCGCAGTCCTTCTACTATCGAACGGACCTCGCGAAGGATGCGCGGCTGGAGATTCTCAGTGCCTTCGTAGATGTAGTACTGCTCGCAAAGGCGGTCAAGAGTGTCCCACTGCCCGCCGGATTTTTTCTCATTCTTGACCATTCCTCCAAGGCGTGAGCGCAGCTCCTCTGCCGCCGAGAGCAGCCTCTCATTTTCCTCTTTCTGCTCCAGAAGAAGCTTCTCCGTCTGCGCCTTCCTTGCCCAGAAATAAAGCACCAGGGTGGCTAAGATTGCCGCGGCCAGAAGGGCAAGGTTGGAAAGCCGGTTCCTCTCCTTTTCCTTATAGGCGTACGCCTGCGCCAGAGCGCGCGAGTGGTCATCGTCCAAAAAGAAATAGGTGTTGTAAAAGGCCCGGGCCGACAGATACCGGTACTCCGCCAGCTCCTTTTCCCCCATCCCTTCCGGGGAAATTCCTTCCAGCATGGTGAGTGCGCTGTCCGGCAGGGAGTCCACAAGGCGGGCCGCCTCCCTGAGTTCGGGGTTGCGGCTGCAGGCTGCTAAAGCAAGGACCGGAAGTATGAGCCTCCACACTTTCATCAATGCAAATATACAAAAAACGATTATCTTTGCATTAACTGAGCACCATCGATATGGCAGACACTTTTTCATCTCTTGGTAAAATAGAGGCAATATCCCGGCTGTACCGCCTGTCGGCCTATAATCCCGTGAGCGGGTTGTCTTATAAGGCCGATACCGCCGCCACCGTCACCACCGCATCCAGGATATATCTTGAGGGGATAGACTTCAACCTGGTTTATTTTCCCCTGAAGCACCTTGGCTATAAAGCCGTGGTGGGTGTTGTGGGAGAGCTTTATGCTGCGCTTGCCCACCCAAAACTGTTGAATGTTGTTCTTGGTGTGTCGGCAAAACTGGACTTCGAGCAGGTTAAAGAGCTTTGGATGGGGATTACCGTTGCCGCCAAGGAGCATGGATTTGAGGCCGTGAACCTGGACCTGCAACCGTCCAACAACGGCTTATACATATCGGTCTCCGCAACGGGAGAGACTTCCCAGCTCACTTCCAAACGCCGGATGGCCGCAAAGAGCAAGGACCTCATATGCGTCTCCGGCAGCCTTGGGGCCGCGTTTTTGGGCCTGCAGGTGCTGGATAACGGCGCAAAGGAGTTTGCGGAAAAAGGCACCCAGCCGGACTTGTCCAAATACCGGATGCTGGTGGGGGACTATCTGAGGCCGGAGCTGGACGGAAGCATCGTCACAAAACTGGAGGACGCGGAAATCTATCCCTCCTACGGCTATTTTGTCACGCGCGGACTTGCCGACGCGGTAAAACGCCTCACCCGGGACAGCGGCCTTGGCGCAAAGATTTACGCCGATAAGATTCCGTTCGAGGGCAACAGCTTTGCGCTGGGCAAAGAACTTGACCTGGATCCGGTATCGGCCGCAATGAACGGCGGGGACGACAACCGCCTCCTCTTTGTGGTCCCGATCCTGCACCTGGAGAAGTTCCGCCGGGATTTCCAGACCTTCGATATAATAGGCCATATGGCCCTGCCGGAGGCCGGCGATGTGCTTGTTACCCCGGAGGGTGTTGAATTTCCGCTCAAGGCCCAGGGCTGGCCCGATGCAGAATAGCATAATAATTGTTATATTTACACGCTGAAAATAATTAACTGACACAATACAATGAAAAAAGTCATCACCCTTCTGGCAGTTTCCCTGATGTTTGTAACTGCGGCATCGGCACAGAGCAATCTTGGGAACATCCTCGGCGGCCTCCTTGGCGGCAACAAGTCCAACACGGAAGAGAACAAGACGGAAAACACCACCGCCAACAACAATGCTAACGGAGCAACAGAGGCCGTGGGCCAGGCTCTCGGAAACGTCCTTGGAAGCGTGCTGGGAAACACTTCCACCGGCAACACCACGGTAGACAACGCCCTTGGAAGCGTCCTCGGCGGCCTTCTTGGAACGGTGGTAACTCCCACTCTTGACGGCACCTACAACTATAACGGCGTCGCCGTATCCATGACCATGAACGATGGCGGCGTAGTTTCCAGCCTTGCCGGAACCGCCGTTACCGCCTCCGTGGAGACCAAAATCGACGAACTCCTTGCCAAATACGGCATCAAGCCGGGCGCAATGACCGTTACTTTCAACGATGCGGACAAGACTTTCACCTGGACCATCGGCGGCTTCCCATTCAACGGAACCTATCAGCTTGGACTGGAGAACAAGGCCATAACCCTCAACTTTGGCCGCTCCCTGAAGTTCTTCACCATGACAGGCAGCCTTGACCTCACCCTTGACGGCGTCAAGATGCTCTTCACCTCTGACAAGACCACCGAGTTCATCAAGAAAGCCCTCGCCAAGCTTGGAGAGAAAAAGACCGATGTTGGCCAGATCGCCAAACTTGCCTCCGGCTACGACAACTACAAGATCGGCTTCAAGCTTGCCAAGCAGCAGAACTAGGTTGTCATTCCCGGCTCCTCGCCCGTCATTCGCCAACTTGATTGGCGAATCTCACCAAAACAACGCCGTTCGGTTTCCCCCGCGCGGCGTTTTTCTGTCCCCTCCGACATAATAACACGAAACACAAGTCGCTGTGTTTCAGGCGCTTATGCAAGGTACCCGGGTACCTTGGTACCTGGGTACCAGCCTTAAACAATTGATAACCAAAGTGTTACAGATCACGGACAACGCGATGCGGACGCGACACGGTGTGGCCGGAGGGGTTAATTGTTGATAACTTTATTGTGAAGATTGGGTGAGATTTCTTATCTTTGTTTCATGAGTTTCGTTCACCTTCATGTCCATACCCAGTACTCGATTCTGGACGGGCAGTCTTCCATAGAAAACCTCTTTGACCGGGCGGAAGAGCTGGGGATGCCGGCGCTTGCAATTACGGACCACGGCAACATGTACGGCGTAAAAGAGTTCTTCAAATACGCCAAGAAGCACCCTTCTGTGAAGCCTATCATAGGGTGTGAAATCTACGTGTCCAAGGGAGACCACCGCAAGAAGGAGAAGGGCTACTATCACCTTATTCTGCTGGCCAAGAACTACCAGGGCTATCTGAACCTTGTGAAGATCGTCTCGGAGGGCCACGTGAACGGAATGTACTACAGGCCGCGCGTCAGCCATGAGATAATAGAAAAGTACCATGAAGGCCTCATCTGCAGCAGCGCCTGTCTGGCCGGAGAGGTCCCCCGCGCAATAATGGCGCATGACCAGGAAGCCATCGACAAGGCCATAACCTGGCACAAGCGCGTCTTCGGGGACGATTATTACCTGGAGGTGATGAAACACAAGACAGAGGTCCCCGGCCTGGACAACGAGCTTTACGAGCAGCAGTGCTACTACACGGAGGAAATCTTCAAGCTTGCTCAGAAGTACGGCATCAAGGTCATCGCCACCAACGACGCCCACTTTGTCCGCAAGGAAGACGGCCCCGTCCATGACCGCCTCATCTGCCTCACCACTAACGCCTTTATCGACGATCCCCAGCGCCTCCGCTATACCCAGCAGGAGTACATCAAGACAGAGGAGGAGATGGCGGAGCTCTTCCCGGACCACCCGGAGGCACTTGCCAATACCCTGGAGGTGGCGGAAAAGATTGAATCCTATTCCATCGACAGGGACCCCGTCCTGCCCGTTTTTGACATCGACCCTGCTTTCATGGCAGATATCGACAAATATCTGGAAAAGTACAAGGACATCATCGACGCGGGCCGATGCGACAAGCACGGGACCTACCGCGGGGACGGCTTCTGCAACTCCGTGGCCTACCTCTGCCACCTCACCTTCAAGGGCGCGCACGAACGCTACGGGGAAACCCTCACGCAGGAGCAGCAGGAGCGCATCGACTTTGAGCTCAAAACCATCTGCCGAATGGGATTCCCGGACTATTTCCTAATCGTTCAGGACTATATCGCCGCGTCCCGGGCAATGGGGTCGATGGTGGGCCCCGGCCGTGGAAGCGCCGCCGGCTCCGTTGTGGCGTACTGCCTCAGAATCACCAACCTTGACCCTATCAAGTACCAGCTCCTGTTCGAGCGTTTCCT
>Ga0265298_10004274_pt1 | contig 18345 bp, 9 predicted proteins | sample AusTroGonzalo_MG_3_FD_193486 | JGI IMG/M metagenome (GOLD analysis project Ga0265298, IMG submission 193486) | Bovine rumen microbial communities from tropical cattle in Woodstock, Queensland, Australia - Gonzalo_01 | ecosystem: Host-associated > Mammals > Digestive system > Stomach > Rumen ... | reverse complement strand
ACGGCTGCGGACGTTACGAATATCTTCACGGACATTGTGATTTACAGCGGTTCCGTCGAGTCTATGGACGAAAATGGCGAAGTCATCGAGCCGACGAAGGAAGAAGATGTCGAGATCTGCACGCCGGAAAAGATTCGCGACGCTATCGAGCGAATCAAGGGACGTAACCAGATGTCGGGAAGAAGCTTCATCGACTCCGAACGTGATGAAGACTAATTAATTTCCTTACTTACGCGAGTAGAGGCGGTGGATATCCACCGCCTCTTTCGTTATTACCATTGTCCAAGCAGAGAACCGCACGCGTAGTAGGACGGGTCGTTCGTGATGTCCTGTACGCACTTGTCGACTTCCGGCGGACGGAACAGAACGTCCTTCTTGAGATCGTCGATGGTGTTGTTGACGGCAAGCATGTTGTTGCCGGTTCCGGTGTTGCTGTCGGTATTGCTGTTCTTGTCCGTGCCGTCCGTGGACGAGCCGAGGACGTTTCGACCGAACAGCTTGTTGATGAAGTTTTCTTGGTCTGGCGAGTTGAGGACTTCCTCGCTGACCGTCTTTCCATTGTCCATAGCGGTGTCCAGATAGAGTTTCCACCAGTACTTGCGCCACTTGTACTCGAACTCTGGTATTTCGTCTACGACGCTGTCGACCTGGTAGAGGACGTTATTGAACTCGAGCTTCATGAGGTCGCCAGCCTTCGGGAATATCTGTGCTGCGGTGTAGCCGTAGTAGCGGAAGTCCTCGTAGCCTCGCTGATACCATATCGGGTTGTGTTCCGACTGGTCGCAAGCCGGTACGACGCCCATCTCTCTTAGGTTTCTGTAGTTAAGTTCGAGGAACAGACCCATGTGGACATAGATTTCCTGTTTGGTCGTGTACTGGATTCCGAAGCGCGAGTACAGTTCGTTCTGGGGGTTGAATCCCATGAGAACTGGGAGGTCGAAGACGCGTTCGACTTTTCGGTTCGAGTCTTCGTGGAATAGCGGTGTATCGTTGACGTTGAGGCTGGTCGTGTAATATTTGTAGAGCGTTCCTTGCCGGTTCACGAACGCACGGCTCATGACGTTGTAACGTTCCTGGTCTCGGAATGCGTTGTGTCTACGGTTATAGAATACCAGACCCAGTCGAGAGTCGTGCTGGAAGTCCGGATTGTTGATCTGCATTTTCTCCGAGCGTTCTACATAGCCACCGGTTCGGTCATTCCACATATGCGGAGACACCGAAGCGAGTACGCTGAAGTTCGGCACGATTACCGAAGTTGCTCGGCAGTTTCCTGATAGATGTAAGACGAATTCTGGCATGTTTCAACCTCATTCCTAGTTTATATGGATGGGATGAGCCCCAGAATCATATAAACTGCGAAATGACTACTAGAGGTTTAAAATGGCGAACACATCGATATCACGTAAGTACACGAATATCTCGTTCGAATCGGTCCGGGAACACCTTGCGACCATCATGAAGGCGAAGGGCGGAAACCTTGCCGACTACTCGGAAAGCTCATACGGTCGTCTCATTATGGACTTGTTTGCCGGTACGACCGACTTGATGGGTTTCTATGCTGAGTCGTCATTCAAGAACGCTTTCATGGAGTCGGCTTCGAGCCGTCCATCTATCTATGCGAACGCCCGTATGCTTGGCTACAGCGTCCGTAGACCGGTTCCGGCTAAGGCTGGCATCGGTATTCAGACGACTAAGACTGGTAAGTACAATACCATCCGCGTCCGGATTCCTATGGGTACCGAGTTCACGATGGGCGGGACGACTCTGACCGCTATGGACAACATGGAATTCCGTTACGACCGAAACATGGATACTGACCAGACCGGTCTCATGACTCTTGTGTCTGGCAAGGCTGTGCTTGCCGAAGGTCGTTTCAAGACGGAGTCTCTCATTTCTACCGGTAGCCAGAACCAGACGTTCATCATTCACGACCTCTCGTTCAGCGATTACTATGGCGACAACGACCCGAACTTCGATGATGACGGAAACGTGGCTCACCGATCTTCGGCATTTACCAGAGTGACCTCAGACGCTACCCTCATGGACAACATCGACCCGAGCGTGGTCGTTGACGACAAGCTTTACTGGCGTATTTCCAGACGCGGTCTTATCGACCCTGCTAAGGAATCGGTGCTTAACGACATCGAGCAGTTTGTTACTGGTCAGTACAACTACACCGACAACTACACCGTGGAAATATCTACGGCGAATGATGGCAACGTACAGCTCCGTTTCGGCGACGGTCTCAAGTCTGCAATTCCTTACGGCGTCATCAACGTTACCTACTTCTCTACCGAAGGCGAAGACGGTAACCTCCTCAATGTCGCCGGTACGAACTTGGCTACGACAAGCAGCAAGATCGTCATTTGCCAAGACGACGGTACTGAAAGCGACATCACGGTAAACGACCTCAATATCGCTATCACGACCGACGTACGCAACGGTCTTGACATCGAGTCCATTGAGTCCATCAAGGCTAACGCACCTTACCTTTTCAGCACTCTCGACCGTCTTGTGAATCGCATGAGCTACAAGATTTTCTTGCGCCGTTATGCTGACGTCAAGTACGCGACGGCTTATGGCGAGGACATCATGAACACGAAGCTCCTTAACGGAAGCATCGACGTCAAGTATATGAACCAGGTGCGTTTCAGCGTCCTCAAGAGCCTTTACCGCCAGAAAGACAATACCTACTATCCGACTACGGAAAATGAGTATTTCTTGGACGGTTACAAGGTCAACGGTCTAATGTACAACTGGCAGTATGACTATCGAGAACTGGAAAAGAACGGTCTCGACGAGGGGCATGTTGCTATCTACAAGCGGATGGAGAAGGCTCTTGCCGAACACGGAATGAACGCAGACGAGATTAACAATGTATTAGCTGACGTCAAGCCGAAATATCCGCTTGACTATCAGGTCTATACGGCACTGGTTTCTCCGCTCGATTTTGTAGAGGACGGCTCCGAGCTTTACTCCGTCCTTACGGCTTTGAACCAGCGCGGAATGATAACGGTTGGTGGTGGATATCACGATTATGTCTATCCGTCAGTGCACGACATCGAAGCCCACATGAAGGTTACGCTGTACCGTGGCAACAACTTTACTGACGTGAAGGAACGTATCAAGAACGCGGTTTACAAGTACCTTCTCGAGAATACCGACTTCGCTACGCCTATTTACCGTTCTCGTATTGAGGCGATTGTCCACTCGCTTACGGAAGTTGCTGGTGTCGACGTTACGTTCGCTCCGGTTGACGACAAGTACAGCAATCTTGACCTCAGTGTGCTGGATTTCCTCGGAAACAACACGAACGAGTTCATTGTTCCGGGTAGCATTTCCAAGGACGGATTCGAGTTCAGCTTGAAATACACCGACGTCCTATCGTCAAGTCCAAAGACGACTACCCACCAGTTCATTGTCGACTCGCTGTCGGCTTTGCAGTCCAGAATTTCTGACTACTACAAGTATACGGTCGCTACGAAGATTTCCGATGATTCGAATGTACGCATTTCCGATCTTGATATCGACAAGTTTGTCGCGTATATCTGGGAACAGTCCATGATGATGGTATATCAGGCTATCCGTTCTGCATTGCTTGATGCACAGTCTATCGGTCATTCCGAGGAAGCTGACACGCTCTACTATGTCATCCAGGCTATCAAGGGCTGGGATAAGGGTATAGATTCTTTGACGTTCAAGGATACGAACCGTATTGTCGACATGAGGGAAGTCGAGGGCAATTCCTTGTATGACTACATCGAGTACATTCTCGAGTACATCAAGCTTGTCCGTAACGCATTGAAATATTATGTGTCCAAGAACCTTATCGACGATGCCGGTAACATCACGAACTATTCGAACGACAACGAGATTGTCCAGATTACCATACCGACTGACAAGATTGACCTTGCTGTGTCGGTGGAAAGCGTTTTGCTCACGGAGTAATAAATGAATCCGATAGTCTACAACAAGAATGGCATGTTCCGATACAACGACTTCGTCGGCTATCTGCCGGAGTTCCTCCGGTCTGAACCCGACGTGGTCACCCTTATGCAAGTGATGTCGGACTACATCAACAACGCGTACCGAAACATCGAGACTGCGGAGGAGTTCGAGTTTCTCCGCGTATGCCACGACGGCACGTACGATGCGACACGTACGGCTATGGAACGGCTGTGTTCCATGTTGCAGCTCGCTTCGGAGCGTGGCGACCGTGTCTGCTACCTTTCCGTTCCGAGAAACAACTCGAAATCCAACGCCATCGTCGGTAACGAGGGAGCCCAGTACGCGAAGGAAGTCGAGATCGACTTGCCAGAAATCGAGGACGTCATCACGTCCGCTTCTGGACGGCATTTGGTCGACGGGACCGACACAAAGGACGGTACGGTTGTCTATGTCAAGTACAGAAATGCCGAGCCGGTACGGACTGTCGCATACTACTATTCTGCTGTGGACGATTCATTGGTAAAGGACGAGCAGGGGACTTCTCAGGACCCGTTCACCGGAACCGACAATAATCCGACGACCGCTATCGAGTTCAGCGTGTCCGACGTCGGTCACGTGCTCAGACGCTATGGCGGTGAAAATAATAACGTCAAGTATTACGAAGTGTTCTTCACGGCGAAGATTACCGACGTGAAGCGAGTGAATGCGATAGACTCTGTCCTTTACGACGTGGACGGAATTGACAAGAATGCCGACCAGGTTATCGTGGACTACTATAACCAGACTGCCGTTGTCGACGGAAACTTCAACACGTTCATCAAGTTCGCTGATGGCAACGGATTCAACTGGGTTGGCGGTTTTCCGTCCGGCATTTTCTACTTGCGTGATACAAGCGGAGCGAAACTGACTACGGTTACGTCAAGCAACCGTGTTGCTCAAGCCGATACAGCATTGAACCCGAGCGTAGACCGTTATCGTGTAAGCAAGATTGACATCGATTCGTCCGGATTGCTGAAAATTTACACGTCGAACGGTATGCCCGGAGTGTATAGCGACGCTCTGTTCTATCTAATGTGCGGTACGGAACAAGTCGGCCTTGTCAAGATGAACGGAACGGTTACAAGCACTTCTCGTAAGGAAGATGGCGAACTTTACACGACTGTTTTCCCGGTTTCGCTCAAGTATGAAATCAACGACATCATTGCAATGATTGGTGGTACAAAACCGCTAGTTCTTGTGTCGATTCCTCTGTCTCAGAGTTATTACACGATTAACTATGAGGACTCGCTTCCTATCGTTAAGTGGAGCGACGAGTACATGTTCCTCGACAACATGTCTGCCGGATTGTCTAGTGATGTTCGCCTCCGCAGTGCCGAGCTTGAGTCAAACCTTGTATTGGCTACTATAAAGGAATGGGAAGCACTTGATAAGACAAGTTTCTATTCTGAAAGACCGATTGAACGGTCGGCACGTTGCGTATGCAAGGGTGCATGGGATGGAATCGCTAGCGTAGTCGGATGCGGACTGGATCATTCTAAGAATAAATATCTGGTAACGATTAATGCTGACATCGACTTGTCTTTTGACCCAGTTGGACCTGTCGACATTACTACGCCAACGGTTGGTTTAATTGGTGCACTGATTGTACAGACTGAAACTGAATGCCAGTACGAGTTGTTGCAATCTCCTGGGTCTATGGTTGTATTGAATGCTGGCGATGTTGTCTTGGTCGATTGCCTTAACAACGGTAACCCAGAGACTCGTTTGTTTACGGTTAATGATAACCTAAATGACCGGAACACTATCCGTATTGCCCATCCGATGACGGTTACAATACCGACTAATACTGCTATCAGCCGTTTGGTCGAAACAGACCGTTCTAGGGTGAACAAGGTAAATACGGTTCGATTGAACGGTGAACAGCATGTCGCTACGGTTCGCCGGTACACCGGTCCGGTTCTCGCCGAAAAGTACATGACAGCCAGAATCTATGGGACAAGCTCTGACTCGTTCAGCTTGCTGAAGATGGTGTCAGATGTTTGCATTACTGAAGCCGATGGCTGTGATTTTGTCTATGACGACGAAGGAAACGTCAATGAACTTGTCAAATCCGTCGTGTACGATTCCGAGGGAAATCCGGTAGAACAGATAGACCGCAACACTGATACGCTGAAGCATTTCTCTGTCGGCTACAAGAAAATCTACAATGCGTTCATGCCTTATTCGGGTCCGGTAACTACGCTTGAGTTTGGCGAGAAGGTCAACTACGATACCGATACAATCGATGTCACGACGCTTCCGCTCTACATAAAGAAGACTAGCGACATTCGCCTCCGTTACGGCTGGAAGGAACGCCAATACCTCTATTACGGTAACGATATCGGCATTGACGACATGGCTCGTGCCGGTTTCGTGGAGTTCTACGCCGGTAACGAGAACAATATCGTCGAAGTTGATATGTCTAAGCGTTCTGTAAATGTGTATGACGAGGCTACTGACGGTACTGCCATTAAGAACGGTTTGAATACGCTCTATGCGGTCGATATCGACTCCAACTTGAGCGCGACGAAGCAAGCCGACGGCTCTTGGCTAGTGACTATGGCTTCTGCCGGTCATGGAGTACCGAACGGTGCCAAGATTTCTGTTGCCGGTGTAATGGTTGACCACGATAATCCAGATGTTTCGGCAATATTCAACGTTGAAAATGTCGACGCTATCGTGGTTTCTCCTGACGTCATCCAGTATGTCTCAGAGTCGCCTAATGCCGATGGGCTGGTTCATACCGGTGAGGTCAACAAGGACGGTCACATCGCAATGGCTTATTGCCTCAGACCTACCCGTGCTGACGAATCTCCGCTTGAGGAAGGTGACATCATAAGCATCGTTGATGCGAATGGAAAGACAAGTCTTTACATTGCGTCTGCCGGTGATTGGAAGCGTATTGAGCCGGACACGGTTATTGCACCGTTTACGCTGTATACACAGCAGAATCTCTTTGAAGACACCTTGACTAACCCGACATTCGCTATCAGCGATGGCTACAAGGTGAGACGCATCGAGTACATCGACGAGGATACGGCTCAGGTCGTGCTTGTCGGCAGCATTCCGTCTACTAATCTCTGCAAGGGAACCCGAGTCTATATCCGTTATGCGGACAACAGTGCTTATAATGGCTGGCATACTGTTACAAGTGACGTCAATGGCGGTGGCATATTCAACATCAAGATTGACGGTCATGACGGTATGGAAACCGGTCACTCGTTGCTTGGCAAGGAAATGACCCTCTATGTCGGAATGTGGTACAAGTATACCGTTACCGCATACGACTGGAGCAAGTCAAGTAACTATGCAACATACGTAACGACCAATGAAGTTATCGAGATTTCTGGTACAACACTCAGAACTAAGTACAAGCACGGATTTTCTGTCGGCGACCGTATCATCCTTGATATCGGTGGTCAATCCGCATATACGTATGACGGCGGTTCTACGGCTAATTTCCTTGAGAGAACGGTCGCTAAGGTTCTTGGTGACGAAACGTTTGTAATCGACGAATCTGTACCTTCTGGACCGGGCTACACGGCATATCGAGGTGTCGTAGTGAATAAGAATATTCCGACCCTTGTCGGCGAGTATAGTCTTGACGGCCACCGTTTCACCGAAGGTGAAATAGTCATTGCTACAGATCAGCTCTGTGAGGGTGAGAATATCGCTTGGAGGGTCACCAAGGACACGTCTTGGATTCCGATGCGTAAGAAGCGTACGTTCAAGATTGATGCCGTTACCGTCGACCTTTACAAGAATCCTAAATATGACGAAACTGACCCGTTGTCTGACGAGGTCGAGTACAAGTATCGAGTCTATGGTGACAATACTGTCAAGGCTGAAACGGCGAATGGCAACGCGTTCATGCAAGCTGCCATGATGTCCCGCAACTACAACTTCGACCAGCCTCATGTCGACAACCTTGATACGACGCAGGACTTGGCTTTGCAGTACTCGTCCAAGTACGACTATGGTTCAGTGGCTCCGCGTGACGACATGAGCTCTGATTTCCGTGGTGTTCCGGATATGGACTATCCGCTTGTTGAAAAAATCGAGCGTCTTGCCTATCTCAAGGATGCAAGCGTCATCGACTACAAGCTGATCGGCTATCTGGCACGATTCATGGGGTATGACATTACCTCGGTTGCCGATGACGTGAACGAGAGCGGTGTCTATCACACGAACGAGGAACGCGAGAACGCCTTGAGAGAGACGATTGCCCATCTTCCGCAGTATTATGCTTTGAACGGTACGAATGCCGGCATCAACATGCTCATGGCGACTTTCGGTCTTGTTGGTGACTTGATTACCATGTGGACAAATACCGAAGACCCGTATGGCGAACTTATCCGCCAGGATGACGTTCCGTCTAGAATCGCTTCCGACTTGGATAGTGGTGTCAAGGTTGGTCAGTGGGTTCCGACTCCTCACGTAGTTCTCGACGTATACGACGATACTCGGTTCCCTGAAGTGACGGTTACTATGGACGACATCAAGCGTTTGAAGGAACAGATTCGCGTCTGCAAGCCGATTAACGTGGTGTTTGATGGTATCAGATTGGTCATTAAGGCTGAATCTGAAGTCTATGTGAGCCTGGTTGCCGACACGATGAAGGGCGTTATGGGTGATATGCCGGTATTTGGTATTGACGAACCGATTGAAATCGACACTTGTGAAGAGGAAGATTGCAGTTTCTAGGCAATCTTGAAGCCAAAATATAATAAACTAGATTTTTGAATAAATCTAGGTATTTTGGCATGAAGAAAAGCTATCTTACACAAGCCGGTTTAGATATTTTGTCAAGTAATCTTGCGAATGGGGATACTGTTCAGTATTGGATTGGCTATTATGGTCTCGCATATTTGCCAGAAGATTCGGCTGTGAGAACGACCCCAGACCCAAACCAGACGATGCTTGTACCGGTCGATTCAAATGGCAAGCCGATGGGTGACGCCATTTACAACGTTTTCCAAGGTTCGATGGCTGATACTGTGGCTGAATTTGCCGAGGGAGATACCGACGCTGGTAATCTGTACAAACAATGCCTTTATGCCGAAAATGTAGAGTCTACTTTCCGATACGTATTGACCGAGGATGCAAACGGCAATAAGATTAATACCCTTGTCGCGTTTGAACAGAGCGATACTGACCCGTCTTCTTATTCGAAGAAATACACCTACTATGGTGTAGGTGGAACAGCGGTTGGAACTGGTTCCGCTGATGAGAAGGGATTGCCAATACCAGCCCCGCTGTACTATGACGGTAATTCTAATAATAGTAATGCTGACGTTGTTTCTGCCGATATGCGTTTCTACTATGCAAAGGAAGGACTGTGGGGTGCATCTAACGCCGGTACTCGCTCAGAAGCATATTCTGGCGGTGACTTGAAAAAGAGTATTTCGAACTTTAACCGTTATCACGCACCGTCCACCAGCGAAGGCTACGCGGTCGCTTATCAGCCAGCTTGCCGTAACATGGCTATGGCTACTAAGCTTTTCCCGATCGAGCATTATCAAGTTGTGTCTACGGCGAACAAGAAAGCTCGCGCGAACGAAGCTCTTGTGAACGATATCGAAAACGGCAAGAGTACTACAACGCTTAAGCACAAAGCCGAAAACGATGGAACAAAGGTCGATACGGTCAAGTACACCATCCGTATTAATCTGAAAGACTATATCAAGGCGCAAGCGAAGATTATCAACAATCCAAATGCACCAAAGACAAGTTTCAAGTTCAACCGTATTGGCATATATGCAGTTCCGGTATCGCTCCATGCGTTTAACGTTGTGACTGCTGAATCGGAAAGATGTGGCGGTAACAAGGTTCAGATTGAAATAGATGGTGATGCTGAACCGAAATTGTTCGGTATTATGGACTTTGATACCGTAGAGATGAGTGAAGACGCTGTGGGAGACCTTCAATATAATTTCGAGGTTCACTTTAAGCTTGATTCCCAGCTTGTCGACGATACCGCTATTTACTACAGTCTTTACGAAGACGACGCAATCACCTGGTACAAGAATCAGCTGATTGCAAACGCCAGCATTGCTGAAGCCGTTACGACGTTGACCGCCGAGGTCGGGTATCTCCGTAACCTTGTCGAGTCTTTGAGTAATGGCGGTAGTTGCTCTGGCGGTTCTGTTTGCGGTAGCACCGTTCCAGTTACACAAGTAGAGAACCGTACCGTTCCGATTTTGTCGAATGTGGTCGTGATACCCGAAGCATTGACTCTGTCCGCCGATAATACGTCGGTTCCCATGCCTACAAATCCGCTTGCTGTAAAGTATCTTTCTCGTATTGATGAAATATTTAGTTCTGGATTGACTCCAGTGATTGCATATCATTTGACTGGTAGGGATAGTTCGCCTAAATATAGTGGCGGCGTATATCATTATGCATACTTGTGCGGTGTCGGTTATTGTGCGTATATGTTCTATGACCCTGCGATAGACCTAAATCTTGCAAGTCAATCGCCATCTAGACGTGGTGTGTTTATTCGTATACGCACAACGAACGGTTCATCGGGTAATCCAGATAAACCGGTGCTTGCTGTCCATTATGATGTTGGTGAACCTGGATATGGTACAGACCTTTCCGACCAATAATTTTCTCCAGATAGCACTGACAAGTCACTGCAACTTGTCGTGCTGGCATTGTCCGATGGCTCAGTACAGAAATACTGGGACACCGGAGTTTGCCCTTACGAACAAGAGGCTGATTCCGTGGCTCCGTAAAAACGCAGACCCGAAAGTCTGGGTAGTCGAGCTGACCGGAGGCGAGCCGTCTCTGTACAAGGGCATTGATGAGCTGTGCGAATGGCTATCGATGAACGGCTACCGTACCCTTGTCAAGACGAACGGCTTGCTGGAAATCAAGCCACAGCCCAACGTAAGGCGTATTGCTGCGTTCCACCGGCTTGACAACCCTCCGAAGTTCTTCGACGAGATTCTCATAATCGACAAGATTGACCGCGAGAAGAAGGAAGAAGTCTGCAAGGCTAACGGATGGAAGTACCAAGTCATCGGCTACGAGACCGAGCGTATTGATGACGTGTGGCACCAGTTCAGGCTTACCGCCTACATGGATCCGCATGGTCATCCGATACCGTGCAAGAACCGCCCGGTCAAGTATACGGAATGGCCGGACCAGTACGCTCTGGAGTTCACCGGTCTCAAGTCCACAATGTGTTGCCCCGACTGTAAGGCTGCTACCGACGCTTGGCGTTTCATGCCAGAAAGTTGGAAAATGAAGTAGTTTACAGTCTAGAACTTCAATAAATGGAATAATTCATGAAACTTACTCGTGAAAAGCTCATAATTCTCAGTTCCGTCCTTCAGCATGCGGAACGCATCTTCAAGTCTCCTAACGGAAAGTTCTACTATGCCTTCCGTCGCAACCGCGACATCGCCAACGAGGAATACAAGCTCTCCTTCGAGGCTTATCCGGTGGACCCGAAGTACCAAGAATACCAGATTAAGCGTCGTGAAATCTTCAACGAGAACGGCGTGTTCAACGATTTCGCCCTCCAGAAGCTTGCCGTCAACGACATCGAAAAGTTCAATGCGATGCAGGAACGTCAGCGCAAGCTCGCCGAGGAGTACAAGGAAGCCATCGAGACCGAAAACAAGGTCGGTGCTGAACGTAACGAGTTCTTCAAGGAAGAGCTCGACAACGTGCCGCTCCGCCGTGTCTCCGTTTCCGACGTCCCTGAAATCGACGAGGAGTTTGTTTCTCAGATCGGTTTCACCGTCTGCCAGGTGTTTGACGCCATCGAGCCGATGGTCGAGTACAACGACGCTGAAAAGGCTGAAGAAAAGACCGAAACCAAGGACAAGTAATGGCTGGGTTGAGCGGATGCTTGGTCGTCCGCAACGGCAAGGCGAGCGTCGTGAGGTGTCTCGACGCTCTTCTTCCGCTTGTGAACGAATATGTTATTGTTGATACCGGTTCTACCGACGGTACCGTCGAGCTGGTAAATGACTGGAAGGCTAGGCATCCGGGTTCTAGGGTCGTTCTCGAACAGGTGGGACGCATGTTCCATGACGAGGACGGCATTTTCGACTTCGGTGGAGCCAAGAACTATGCCATCCAGGTCGCCACATGCCCTTACATCATCTGGGTTGACGTCAACGATACGGTCGTGAACGGCGCAAAGGTGAGGGACGCGTTTGACAAGATTGTCAACAAGATTCCGCATGCTTGCATCACCCTCCTTACTCGTGTGGACGCCTCGTTCGCTTTCCCTCGCGTGCGTATCGCCCCGAAGGAGTTTGCCCATTTCGAGGGTCGCATCCACGAGTACATGGTGAACCGGGCTCCAGACGGTCGTGTGGTCACGACGAGGTTCATGATAGACAACTTCAAGAAGTATAGGGACGTCTCTAGAAACGTCAAGACACTTCTGAAGGACTGGAAACTGGCACATTCCCAGCGTACGGCGTTCTATCTTGGTAACTCGGCTAGGGACATCAACGACTTCGAGACTGCGAAGGCTTGGTATGAGGTTACCGTTGACGAATTTCCGTCCATGCTGAACGAGGAACGTGCAAAGTCTATGGAGGCTCTGTGCGACATCGCCTTGAAGCAGGAGGACTTCGTCACTATGGGTTACCGCTCCATGCAGATGATTGAGGAACTCCCAGACCGTCCGGAGGGTTACTACTACCGTGCAAAGTACCAGTACGGCGTCGGAAACTACAAGATGGCTGCGAAGTGCCTTGACAAGCTGCTGGCGGTTAACAAGGTCATCCGTCCGTCCCACATGTGGATTAACCCGGAAATCTATGACCGTCATCGCCACATCGAGATGTACAACGACGCCATGAAGCGTGCCGAGTACACCGACATGCAGCCGATGATGCCTGAACATGTGGAAATGTACCAGGCTGGCCGAGATTACAGTGGATCTATGATGGGCAACAACTCGTTCGGTGGTTTTGGCACTCCGATGCACCAGTATTCCAATTAACAAGCCTTGTGCCAGCCTTCGGGCTGGCTTTTCTATACCCCAGAAACATATAAACTGCGAGTAAACGTTTAGGAACAACAAATGTCGACGAATCTTCATGAGCTTACGAAGCAACTGGACGTGCTGACCTACAATTCACGGAGCGTTTTGAACGCACTTATCCGTTCCGTTATGGCGGCTGGTTCCAGTTCTGGATGGAAGGTCACCCGTGCTAACACAGAAATCACGTTGTCTAGGGCTGACATATTCATGCTCAGTTCCTTCTACACGGAATGGGAATACAGCAAGTTCAAATCTGACAAGTTTAACGAGTTGATTGAAACGATGGATGCCCAGTTCTCCGGCAAGGAAGGTCTCAGCTTGACTCCGGTGACTGACGCCGTGGTTAAGCATGCCAAGATCATGAACATGACGTCGTATAATGCTGGCGAAGGCCCTGCGTACTGGCTTGCCCTTGTTCGTGACAGTGTCAATCCGAAGCTGTTCACTAACACGGCTCCGATTCCGGTGAACATCCGTACGCCGATTTATGACGAGAACCTTTCTACGAAGCATTTCGACCAGTTCGAGACTTACTTGTTCCCTCGCGGCTATTACAGCATGGACATCCTCGGCGCAAGCGGTGACGACACGGTTCACAATGGCGGTGGTCTTGAGTGGTTGTTCGACGTTGATGACAAGTTTACGGTAGACTCGTCACGTGCGGTTTTCGGCATCCAGAACAAGGAAGTCGCTGAGAAGCGTGAGCAGAACTACTTGGCTTATGGAAAACAGCGCTCGTTTGCTGGTGGCGTGGACTCATATGCGTTTGGTTATAATTCGTTTGCGTATGGCGACCATAATCAGTCATTGGGCAAGAACTCCGTAACGATTGGCGGTTCCTATAACTTCGCTTATGGAACTAACAATGGCATTCTTGCTGGAAATCTGAATAGTACTATGCTGGAAAATGGTGCTATTGGCGGTGGATTTTCTAATACGGTCTCTGGACAGAGCGGGTTTGCAGCTAACGAGTATAACTCGGTAGGTGGTTATGCGTTCCCGTTCGTGCGTTATAAGAGCGTTCCGAATTCTGGTGCGGAAACGGAGTGTGCGCCGACGTATGAGCCTGGTGACGGCTGTGTGTATGTTCTTCAATCGACTACACCGGCAGACCCGAGCGGTTCTATTTCGTCTAACCAGATTATGATTACCATCGAGGACATGGTTCAGGCTGGTTTCGGTCATTTCAATTCTGCTACTGGACAATATGAGGTTAAGCCGAACTACATTTCGTATGCGTCTAATACGTATGATGGTAACCCGGCAAAGCCTAGCTATGGTGACTTCAAGGTTGGCGATACGGTGTGCATTTTCCGCACTGTGATGCTTGGCGATGAAAGCGGCACGGCAAACATTGGTTCTGTTCTTGAACGCACGATTACAAACATTGAGCTTCGTGACGCTGGTGTCGTTATTACGTTTGATTCTGCTGTAAATACGGTTCCGGGTTATAATGGTGAAGTCGCTTCTGGAATGGTGGTGAAAAAGTTTACTTACCAGATGCCGTTGCTCAACTATGGTGGCGAATTTGATAGTTATCAAGATAACTATGGAGCCTTTGGTGCATCTACGTTCGGTTTCAACAACATTGCCGCCGGTCCGTACCAGATGTCCATCGGTACGTCTAACGCTGAATTGCTGAGACCGTTGTTCATCGTTGGTAATGGTTCTAACTACATTGACGCACATACGTTCCGTCACAACGCTATGGTGGTTGCTCCGAACTATTCCTATATGGCAACTACGTCACATTATGTGTTCTTTGGTATTTCTGATGTGACGACGGCCACGCACTATGTTCATGGCACGTCTATGTATGACCAATACCGTGTAAATGATGAGGACTATGTCAATTACGGTATCGAGAAATACAAGGGTGTATATGCATATTCTACCTACGAGGACGGTGCCGACAGTAACCGTGCCGTATTGAGAGTTTGTCCTGAATATTCTACGTTGTCTATCGGCTATACCGGTATCATCATGCATCCGATTTCGACAGAATCGCATCCGAACTTGGATGATGTCCGCCTTAACGCTACGTGCGCTTATGGTGCCGTTAGCCTGAATGCTGGCTCTTGGGTTGATGACCCGAATTTGCCGAGTAGTCCATCTCTTGACCAAGGTAGCATCGAAGACAACTGGGTTCGTTTCTATGAAGACCGGGTCAAGAATAACGCTGTGAGCGGTGACCGTTCTATTAGCATATGGGCTCATGGTACGGTCGGTATTCATGGTACCGGCAGTGAGTCAAACGCTGGTATCTTGATGCACACTAGTCAATATATCCAAGCCGAATACGGTACGCTTTCTCTTGTTGGTAATTCGATTGGTGCTCTTTGTGCTAGTACGGAAAATAGTAAGGGTATTATGGACTTCAAGTTGGGGACGCCGTCGGCACCGCAAGACCCGATGTTCATATTGAATCCGGGGCACTACATGGTTGACAATTACCCGCTCGATCCAGATTATATTAATTGTATGACTTGGCACGTGATTTCAAATGCTAGATTGCTTCAGCATGATGCGACTACTAATGCCGATATTTACTCTAGTGCAAAACTGATTATTCCGGGTAACGTACAGTGCAATGCAACTGGCCGTGTAAATGGAACTCTTCCGCATATTCGTGTGAAGTCCCAAAATATTTCTTGGAATAGCGATAATACATTCTCTGTAACCGACCCGACAAAGTATTTGGATGAGCAGTTGGCATACATGAGCGATGTCGAACGAATAGATCGTGGATATACCGGAACTCCTACATATTCTGTTCAGTTGCCGGCAACCGGTACGATTTATCGCCATATTTGCCGTGTAAAGTTTGACGGTCAGTCCCAAGCGGTCGCTGGTGCTATGTTTGCTATTGCATGGCGTGATAGTGATACCCCATCGACCGGAGGACAAGAAACCTATGGAATTAGTGGAGGCGAGGGTATTTTAAGCGTATCTATGTCTACTATTAGTCCAACTGTTAAGCATGCCCGTGTATTTGTTCTAAACAATAGATTACCTTACGTAAATGTTGCTAAATCGACAAATTTTGATATACTTATTCGCATAAATCATGAGTTGTCGCCAAATGAATATTCGTTTGAAATATTCACCTCGGCTAAGGAAGATACGATATACTTGGCTTCTTTGCGTATGATGTGCGGTGCTTGCTCGATAACATATAATGAATACGATCAAACGACAGAACCAGCCTATAAAGAAGCTGCTGAGTGGACAACAAATACTATATCTCACTAATTAAACGGAAATTCGTATGGCAACAAGTATCTTAGACATAAATCCGCTACAGCACTTGACCAGTGACATCGCGGTTTCTCAGTTTAACTACGAGTCCATCCTCAATGGGCTCGTCACGTGGAACAACAGCAAGGATGACCAGGTCACCATCCGTCTTGCGACGAAGTCTGAGCCGTTCTTCCGTGACATCCAGCTCTATACTCGCCATTACTACGAGAAGACGTCGAATACGACGGTGTCCGAACGTCTACTTCCGGCTGGCAAGTTTGCCTACAACAGCCGTTACCGCTTCGTTGCTGACGCTGGAAAGGAAGTGGTTCTCCGCGTGAACGTTGATAGCCTCGGCGGTCTCGACTACTGGGACCTCTATGAGGATGTCACGCTTCATGAGGAAATCGTGAAGACGCCGAGTGTCGACAATTCGGCTTATTACGAGTATCTGGAAAAGACGACTTTCGGAATGGACAATGTCGAGGGCTCGTACATTCGTCACAGTATTAACCACGGTGTTGAACTACTCCGACTCACGTCCGATGTACAAGCTGGAGATACTATTACCGTTGCCAATACCAAGGCTATAGTCTATGAAACCACGAATGGCATGGTAGACCCGAGCAATACAGCCGAGTTCTTCGTTTACGATGGATATGTCTATATCAAGAATCCGGCGACCGGTCAGGTCTATAACAAGGCGGTCAGCAATACCGGTAGTGGATTCATCAAGTTCTGCCCGGTGTATGGCTACACTAATTTTAATTCGGCGAACTATGGTGACTGTGTCTATTATCGTGGCGAGTTCTTCGTGTACATAAGTGAAGATACTCCAATTATTGCTCCGTTCACCGAGGATGCTAGTGGTACTTTTAGGAAATACAATACCGACTATTGGAAGAGCGTTGTTCTTGTTAAGACTGTATACACGGTCGCTGGCTCTGGAGTAGTACGCTATACTATCGACAAGGACGTCAATGGATATGTTCTCCGTAACGGTACGAAGAACGCGTCCGACGAGACTTCCGATATCGGCATTACCGGCTCATTGAAGATTGTCGGAAATCCGACCAAGCCTCATACCGGTCTAGACATCTTCGCATCGTCCAACTTTGCAGAGTACCCTAGCCTTTCTCCGAAGTGGTTCCCCGGAAACTCCTATACTACGGACGCTTCCAAGAATGCCTACGCGTTGCAGTCATATTCTGCGGTCATGATGTTCAACCATGCCGACCCTACGGTGAAGCTACGCAACATCATCAACTACGACGGACCTGACCTTGACCAGGGCTTGTGCATCATGCTCCCTTGTACGGTCGAGGTCGAGGAAAACGGTTCCACTGTTTCCAAGAAGCCGGCTGACGGTACGATGTTCGAGTTCCTCATCAATATATGGCCGAACCACGACTATGACGGTCGCGAGTACAACGACCTTATTATCAACAAATCCCAGGTCTACGTCTACAATGTGGACAACTGGAGCGACTACAAGACGAACGGCATGAGCGTCACCAACACGGTTCCGCTCGCCAAGTTCAGCATGGCTCGCTTGCTCAACTTCTACGTCCACGACGAGAACGTGGGCGTCCCCGACAGACCGGTGGTGTACAAGGCTTCCTTCATCTATTCCGAGACCGAGGAACGCTGGAAGACCTATGACTACTACCAGCTTCCGGACCATATCTTGCTGTCTCCGTTTGGATTTGTGGATCCGCTTGACGAGCATGCCTATGACGTGCAGTCCGCCGGTTTCCCGCTGTTCCAGAACCCGTTCTCCGACTATGACTTGTCTCCGATTCACGTGAGCGACTCGTACCGGAACCAGCTCCAGGAAGACCCGAGAACACAGCCTTAAAACTCTTTGTTGTTCCTCCCAAGAACCGGTTCGGAAATCCGAGCCGGTTCTTTTATACCTCAGAAACATATAAACTGCGAATAGCTATTGGAACTTGGCAATGTCAGAAATTTCCGCATTCGAGAAGATACACAGTTACGTAACCTGGCCGGACCGCGAGAGGGAGGTGTTTCCCAACGGAAACGTTACGATAGGTGCGTTGGGCTTCCCGGTGGCAAACGCCAGCGGTGTCGCAAACGACGGC
>Ga0265298_10004272_pt1 | contig 18346 bp, 18 predicted proteins | sample AusTroGonzalo_MG_3_FD_193486 | JGI IMG/M metagenome (GOLD analysis project Ga0265298, IMG submission 193486) | Bovine rumen microbial communities from tropical cattle in Woodstock, Queensland, Australia - Gonzalo_01 | ecosystem: Host-associated > Mammals > Digestive system > Stomach > Rumen ... | reverse complement strand
AATGGCAATACCGATACTGCTACCGTCATTATCAATGTAGAAAATGTAAATGAACCTCCGGTTTTACAGCCGAATGATTCTCTTTCCGTCCCGGAAAACTGCGATACTTGTTTCGTTGGAATTATTGTCGCCGTAGACCCAGATACAGATAAGGTCATTTATGAAGTCAAGGAACCTGGTTTCAAGATTGATTCTAACGGTGTTCTGACTGTTACAAAGCCTCTTGATTTTGAAACAACTCCAGAAGTAAAGATTACCATTATCGCCAAGGATTCCAGCGGTGCCGCTGATACTGCTACCTACACGATTACAGTTATCAATGTCAATGAACCGGTTCATGTCAACGATACTACCTGTTCTGTCAAGGAAAACTATACTGGTAATGTTTGTCAGATTCCTGCTACGGACGAAGACAAGACTACTCCAAAGTATTTCTTGACCGATACTACAAATTATCAGATTGATTCTACTGGTACATTGGTTATCAAGAACCCGATTGACTTTGAAAAGAAGACAAAGGACACTGTTAAGGTTGTCGTAACCGACGGTAAATTTTATGATACCGCAACAGTCGTTATTCGTGTTCTCGATGAACCTGAAACTGTTAAGATTACGGAATGGGACAAGAACCCACCTCCTGATACAGTAAAGACAAACGACCCTGACCATGAATACAAGTGGAAGATTTGTGAAGGTGATAGCTGCACAACGCATTACGATAATCCGCAGATTCACAAGGACACAACTATCAAGGTTTGCAATGCGAACAAGACTGTCTGTGATTCTATCGTGGTTATCTTCAATGACGCTCCTCCGGTTGTGACTTTGACCAATGCCAAGTCTACTGACGCCTTGATTGACTATATTACTATCGAAGAAGAAAAGGACGACAAGATTTATGTCAACAAGAAAGAAAACACTTTGACCGTTACCGTTCGTGATACCGTTCATAAGACTGAAAAATCTTTCCCGATTGACGTCAAGCTCGATACTGTCCATGTTTCTTCCAAGAACGTTACAGAATACAAGTACCTGATTGACGAGTCTCTCGCTACGAAGACTCCGATTGGCGGCGGTTTGTTTGAACTCAAGGAAGTTGTCGAAGTCGATGGCCGAAAGGTTACATTGACCAAGATTGTCGATAAGAATTTGGATCCTGTCGATACTGTTCAGACTGTTACCTATACCGTAAAGCAGGACGGTAAGAATTTGACAATCACCTATAAGATTGACAACCTTAGCGGTCAGAGAGTTACTGATTACGAAGTTTCTTACCAGGTTGATTCCTGTACTACGGTTTCGTACTACTTGAATGACGACAAGAAGATTGCCAAGAACAAGGAAGGAAATATCGCCTATACTATCACCTATGAATATACAGATGACTTTGGCAACAAAGCTTCTTCTAAGGTAGATATTATTTTCGATAACATTCCGCCTAAGGTTGAAATCTTCGACCCGGAACACGGTCAGGCCTATAATACCAACGCAATTCCGGTTAAATGGACTGTTAACGGCGAAACACAAGATACTCTTACCTTGCAGCGTCTCGAAAAGGGTGTAAACTATGTTATCCGTCGTTACGTCGATAAAGCTGGAAACGTCGCTGCCGATACTGTCATGGTTATCATGAAGGAAGCTAAGGATATTGACATCGAACTTGTTCATCCGGTCACAAAGGTTGACCAGGACAAGATTGACGAATATTACAGTGACCACAAGTACAATGACAAGAAGCCGTTTGACGTCAAGTTCGTTGACCCGAAGAATGATACAATTCCGGAAGTTGTCGGTGTCGGTTTTAAGGTAGACATTGTTCTTCCGTCTGTTTCTCCGACTGGTTCTCTTGCCACGCTCGATGACATCGTGAAGAATGGTCAGATTCCTGTCGACGACAAGGGAAATATCGTAGGTGCTTCTACTAAGGGAATTCCGGTAGACAAGTATGTTGAAGAACATTGTACGGAAGAATTCCAGAAGGATTACCAGAAGAATGGTCTGAATATTCCTCTCTACGACGTTACCTATAACCTCCATCTCTGGGTATATACCAATGCAGCCAACTACGTGAACGATTTCACCGTCGAATTCACCTTGAATGACGAAGCCAAGACTACTAGTGCAGGTACCGTCCAGATGGTCATAGATTGGCTCGCAGACAAGGATGGACACGTAAAGGCTAAGAATGGCCACGGTTTAGGAACTGGAGCTTATTTGACCAAACTCTTCAGTAAATCGGTCGCCAAGCACCGTTGCGACTATAAAGAACAGCGTAAGGGTGATAGAACGGTCAAGAAGGATGAAACCTTCAAGACATTCGGTTATAAACGCCCAATTGCTAAGTAATTCTGAAAATTCGGTTCTCCATAAAACCCAGGTTAACAGCCTGGGTTTTTTATAAATAATATAAAAGTTTAAGGAGAAACTATGGATTTAAACGAAGCAAAACAAGTTTTAAAAGATAACGGTTATATTACCGAAGCTATGGAAGGTGCTCAGACTGGTCTTGAACAGGTTTATGCCGCTATCAAGAAGGCTGATGCAAATGGTCAGAAGTTCAATACGATTGCATTGAAAAATCTTGTTCAGAAGTTGCTTGTTTCCGCTATGGAAGGCGATATGACCATGAAAGATATAGAAGATGTAGTTGACGCTCTCTGGTCACGTATTTAAGTTGAGGTAAGAACTAATGGATTTAAACGAAGCTCAAGAAATTTTAAAACAAGCCGGTTATCTCTGTGAATTCCGCGATGTAAGTAATCCGCTCGACAAGAGAACAAAGGAAGACAATTATCGTGATTCTGAAAAATCATGGAATAACATGGAAGGTCCTTCCAATTTTAGCCGTGAACGCGAAAAAAGCGAAGAACAGGAAGCAAAGTATACAAACCAGCTTATTGCGAAGGTTGACGAAGTTTGTAATCGTTTCGAAGACTACGATTATTTCGTAAAGCGTTATGATTACAGGACTATTCAAATCAGAACTACTGATGATGGTGTCATTGGCGGTCCGTTCTTACAGATTCATGTCAATAACGGCGTAAACGGAATCAACTTCGATTGTGTTATCGGCGGAGTCGATAAGACACAAGAAAAATTGCGTGGTGTTGCATACGTTTCTACCGAAAACGAAGAAGACGTATTAAAGTGGGTTTCTACTTGCCTTGGAAAGGGCTATATCAATGAATCCAGCAATCCGGCTTTTGATGCGGCTGCTTCCCTTCTCGCAGAAAACTATTTGTTGAATGAAGATTATCGTGATTTCCTTCCTGACCCAGACCCAGCGGTTGAAAAGGCTATTCTTTCTAACATGAATGCAGACGATTCCAGAAGCTATGGTCCTGACAGTGCTTATGACGCCGCATATAAAATTGTGTATGAAAACAATCCGGAACTCGATATTCCTAGCGACCGCTCAGAATATGAAGAAGTTTACGGATATGACCCAGATGACCCTCCTCGTGAAGTAATCGATCGTATTTTTGGATAATTTATGGAATGGTCAATAGACATACTACAACGTAAGGCAAACAGCTACAACCGAATTTATTTCAATAACGAAATAAAGTTGCCCATTGTTATCAAATGGTCAAAACAGTTGTATAATGCCAAGAGCGATACGAATGCTCATGAAAAAACCGTAGATGATGTCCATTACATTACGTTCAATATCAACATGCAGAGTGTTTCTGAAGAAATCATGAGGAATACGCTCGTGCATGAAATGATTCATGCCTGGCAAGATGAATATGACCCGCATGTTAATGATGACTTCAAGAATCTTGGTGGTCATGGCCCTTCTTTCGTGAAGAAATGCGATGAACTTAACAGCAAGTTCAAGTTCAGATACCCGCTGATGCGTTATACTTCTGGTAATAAGCTGAAGAGCTTGGAACGTTCAAGCAATGGCATGTTCTTCGTCTTTAAAGATACTTACTATGTCGACGAAAAGACCGGAGAAAAGGTTTATTTCCCGATTGGCGTTTTTGTAAAGATGCTTTACGGTGATGAAATCAATTCTCTGAGACGTCGTGGCTTCAAGGTAAACTATTATAAGAATCCTGTATTTACTGAACACGTTGCCATGGGCGGTTTCGAGCACAAGCCCGTCGAATCTTCCCAGTCTGACATCAAGTATTCTTTCATCAAGAACGTGACCGCGGCAGATTTTGTCCAATACATGTATGACAATGGTCGCAGGAACTATCTTTTCGCAGACGACGAATTCAATTTCGAAGATGCGATGAAGGTTGAATCTGCGCAATTCCTCTACGATAACGATATTCTTTAAAAAATCAAATATTTTATAAAATAAGTTTAATCTCCTTGGAATAATTGCTATATTTGTTTCAAGGAGATTTTTATTATGTCTATTTATTTCAATGAAGACTTTGAGGATATTATTGATACTATCAAAAGCAAGGTAGACGACTTGCAAGAAAAGTACGACGATTTGCAGCGAGACTACGATGCACTCAAAGAAGAAAAAGAAAACCTTGAATGCGAACTCGACTGTGCCAACAAGGAATACAATATCGATTCTGAGCTTCTCGAACTTGTCGACCAGAAAATGGACCTCGGCACGTATCTGAAACTTATCGAAGTTATCAAACCTGTCTTAAAGGAAAATGGATATAAATATGAAGTCTAAAACAGATATTATCACGATAATTCTTATTGCCATAATAGTAGTAGTCTTATCGTGTGTATATGCTTGCGGTTCGGATGATACCGTGTCTACTTCGGAAATGTACCAGAAGTGCGTGGATGTAAATAAGGATAATCCGGAAGAATGTGAGCAGACATTTACGGTTTATCAATGAATTATTTGAAAATTTACTTCGCGATTATTTCGAAAGCAGCCGGTAGGGAACCATCGATTCTCTACGATAAGCATCATATTATTCCACAGTCCCTTGGCGGTCCAGATGTTCCGACAAACTGGATCTATCTTACTCCGAAGGAACATCTCATAGCTCATCACTTGCTCGCGAAGGCATATCCGGATGTAGAACTTCTCCAGTCCGGTTTCAACGTCAAGAAAGTAAGCCTGAAGTATTATAGTGAATATCGTTGGGCTGTAAGGCTCAAGGACCTTACGGCAATGATTGAATATGCCAAAAACAAGAACGAAATTATCCATAAACTGAAAATTCTCGTCGATGCCATAGGCGATACAGACCTAGACCAGGTTATGCCGGTCAGGGTCCAAAAGAATATGGTAATAAATAATAAGAAAACCAAAAAGAAGGCGGTTGACAAAAAGTAAATTTTTTGCTATATTTAACGTTATGAGAAAGATTATATTGATATTGTTATTTCTCTGTTCCTTTGGGTGCTGTTGCTCCCCTTATTTTACGACACAGTTCTGTCAGGAAATTGACTTCTGGAATTCCAATACAGTAAAATATAAGTATTTCGAAATCGCGCCTAACTGGATTAAACTTGTTGAAGGTTATCAGGCTTTTACTTTCACTATAAGGTTCTAATATGATGGGCATTGACGTTTTTGCATTATGGAAATTTAAGACAGTCGAGGGGAAGCTGAAGCACTTCTATGCCAGCGAATTCCTTACGACAAAATATGTTAACGGTAGCAAGCGATTTACTATTACCTATGACATCGCTAATCAGAAAGCTACCATTAAAGCCGAAAGTATTGATTTTAGAGACAGGACCTGTTCCTTTAAGGAACTTCCTGATGTTTTACGTGACATGGGCGTTTATGAACTTAACGACCCGTCCAACTGTCACTCGAGCGCTTTTGTTCCATTAGAGGTGAAATAATGTACTCAACTATCAATATCGAAGAACTACTCAAGACGTTCAAGGAAAAGGGCTATCAGATTACGACGAAGCGCGAAACTGATATGACCAGACTTGTATTCGACGGTGTTATCGTCGGCACGTTCAGTCCGGATCTCTATACCTATAATGATTACGACGTGATTAATGTAGGCACAATAGCAGAAATCCGAGGATTCCAACGTCTCTATATCGACAGTTACGATATTGATGTCATAACCAGGACCGTCATCGATTCTATTCAGAAGTATCAGGACAAGGCTGAAGACCTCAAGTCCAAGCTGAATATTATCATCTCCGAAAAGATGAAATCCATGACTGCCAAGGAATGTATTGATCACCTTCTGGACAACGGTGTTCTCAATCCCTATCTTACTGGCTATTGTTCTCTCCCTAACGGCCAAATCTGCTGGGGTACAGTCAAGAACAAGTGTGCCGTTATTATTGTCAATAGCGACAATATCTTCAGGTTCTACAAGCGCGGCGACGTCTGGGGTTATTTCAACAGAATCAGCCTTTCCCCGGCAGAACTTGACGATTTCATGGAATGCTATAAGGCAATCTACGACCTTCCCATGAAACGTACCAGGAAATATTGGAAGTTTACCTGGAAAACCCTCATGAAATTCGCGGCACCATGGCTTCGCAGTTTCAGTGTTGGAAACAAAACTTATTTCTTAAAACGGTAATTTAATGGCTAAAGCAAAACCAATAGATCCAATCTTTAAAGCATTGGAAACGGCGCTTTCTGCACGTCCAGATAAGTGGTATATTTATATCAACAAGGACGAATTTACTTTTTCAAGACGTTTGGCCGATAAGACTCTCGTAGAATTTTATCAGGGTCATAATTATGAGAATACAGATTTCAAGTTCACTCTCATAAAAGTTGACAATGTAAATTATTCTATCATGGATTATTCGAGCACTACCCGGCTTCGCGGAATTACGCCGTTCGAATCACATTTCAAGGACAAGGATTTATTGCTTGCCAAGATTATCCATGACCCGAATGTTGCTGCACAAGAAATTTCAGAATATTGCGATATTGCAGAAAGAGAACTTTTCCAGTATTATAAGGTAAAGGTCAACGAACGTGTTGAATTCTCCATCGACTGCCTCGATATTTCCGCATTCGACGAAATTGAAAAGTATTTTACCGAAAACTGCAAGCTCGAATACACAAAAGAAGTTGACAACAATTTCGATACCGAAAAGTTGAAAAACGGCGATGTCGGTTATCTTCGTTATAAGTATACATTTGAACAGGTAAGTTTCGATACATATCTGGAAATTTGTTATACTCAAAAAGATGGATTTACGGTTCGTTCCACGTTCAAGAAACTGGATCTCTATGTTGTCGACAATCTCCAGCAAAAAGACATCGTTCAGCATGCTCAGCGAGCTATAAACATAATGATAGAAGTAGCAAAAGGCGCCATGTCATAAATAATGCATGAGTGCAATAGTAGATACATTAGAAACCAAAGAAAACACATTTTTCACGCGCCATAAGGACTCTTCTGGTAAGACCTACCAGATAGAAAGGGAAATTAAAATAACGCCCAGAACGAGCATTTATGTGCTCAAAATGGCTGATTCTAGTTACTACTATACGACAACGGCAAAGAAGACTCAAATCTGTCTCCATTTTACCGTCGGAACCATTTCTGGTGATGTCGCTACTCTGACAAAACCTGGAAATCATGTATCTGTCCATTACGTTATCGACCGTCAGGGCCGAATTTTCAACCTTATCCCTTTGGATTCTGGAAAGAACTGGTCTTATCACCTGGGCTCTGGCTGTGTAGGTACAAATTCCAAGATGAGCAAATCCGCTATCGGAATCGAAGTATCTAACTATGGACCTCTGACCAAGAAAGCCGACGGTTATTACAATGCCTACAAGCAACTGTATTGTACCGAAGATAGACATGTAGAGAATATTAGTTTCCGTGGTTATGACCATTATGCCAGACTGACACTCGACCAGAAGAATGCGATTTATGACCTTGTTAATTATCTCTGTGAAGCTTGCGGAATTCAACACAACTACAAGCTTGACGGAATGTTCGAAAACGACAAGGAAGCACAGAACTTCTGCGGAATCTTTACTCATACGCAGGTTCGCAAGGATAAATTCGATTTCCCATATGAACAGATCCGTTTCGTCGAAGACCAGTGGATTGAAGACAACAAGCCGAATGTAATTCCAGAACCTGAACCGGAAGAAAAACCGGTTGTAAAAGTCAAGAAAGAACCAGTCAAGGCCGACACGATTCAATTTACAGAAGTCCGTAAAAAGGTAGAAAAACCCGTAGAAAAGAAGAAATCCATTCTTGAAAAAATTCTGGATTTTATCAAGAATTTATTTTAGTATTCTTAGAAAAAATATTACCGTAGAGTTTACATTCTATGGTAATTTTTCTATATTTAATATTGTATGATTCAATTTCCTAAAAACTTTAGAAACGCATCAGTGCCTGAAATTATTGCCAATTATCCCGAAGATTTCAAGCATCACATTTATCTCTGTTTCAAGTCATTAATATCTGATGAACTTGGCATCCGAAATTCATATTATAAATTACCGAATTCCGATACTTTTAATTTAAATCCAGGCCATCTCGTTTATCTTTTCGGTAACGAATGTTCTTGCTATTGCAAAGACGCTTACAAGATTATTACTTCTCCAGATGTTAAACATGCACTTGGAGAATTAAGCGATTTTTCGTATTCTCTGAAAGATAAGGTCATCAATGACAAAATCTGGGAATTATGCGAATTTTATAATTGTTCCGAATATGTCAAGTTTAAGAACGGCGACTATACGAACAATGTCAAGAACTATTATCAGGCCATTTTCTGCGATGAATTTGCAGATAAGAAAGATATGATTGATAATATGTTTGTAAATTATCTTGAACGTAAAGACGCACATGACTTGCCGTTATATAATCTGAAATTCACTATCGGAAAATCATGTAATTATCACTGTAAGAGCTGTAAGCCAGTTCTTGAAGTCGAAGATGTCGTCTTAGATGATGTGACGATTGAAGAGCTCGTCAAGTTCATAAGTAAGTATGAATCGATTACTACTGGCTGTATGGGTGAATTCTTTTTCAGGGATAACTACCTGCAGATTTTCAAAAATAAAATCGATTGTACGACCTTTAATCTCTTTACGAACGGAAGTCTCTGCAATGAAGTCAACTTCTTCAAGATTCATCCGGATAATATCAAGAATCTGAAAGACATTATTATCTCTATTGATGCGGCTACTGAAGATACTTATGCAAATGTCAGAAGTCCGATGTGGAAGGCCGTAAATAGAAATATCGATTTCTTGAAAGAAATTCAAAAAGCCTACAATTTTAAGCTAATGACGAACTTTACCATTTCCAAGCTGAATATGCATGAAGTAATTAAGTTCGCCGACGTATTTCATGATAAATTTGACAAGATTGTTTATAATTTTGCCGTACCTGTTTTCAACGAAAGTATTTTTAAAGATACTATCACGGATATGAATACTCGTACCGAAATTACCAATACAATCAGAGAACTTCATAACACTTATCCGAATATTTTGATACAATATGACTGAGGAAGAATACAAACAGGAATGGCTCGCAGGAAAACACCAGAGTGTTTATAATTCTTGCAGGTTCGCAGAAGACAAGGTTCAGTATTGCAAAAACTGGATTAAGGAAAATGTACCCTGGGCGAATATCGACAATCCGTCTAATGTTGTCGATATTATCTGTAAACAGAAAGTACGAATCGCGACCGACAAGGAATACTGTAAACTCTGTAGCCAATGGTCGGATAAGTATTGGGCGTTGTCTCATGTTACGTTTAAGATTCAGATTCCCACACCGTATATGTGTTATGGACCGCTCGAATACAATGCATGCAAGGAATATCTGAAACCGGGCATGATTGTAAAGATGACTCATGGTAGTGGTTGGAATATCAAGGTCAATACTGTAAATGAACAGGTTATTGAAAACGTAATCCAGAAAACGAATGAATGGGGTAAATTGAAATATGCCTATATTGCCGGTTACGAAGCGCAATACGAGATTATTCCTTCGGGTGTGCTGATTCAGAAGATCCTTGTCGATACCCCGACAGATTACGGTTTCTGGTGTATCAACGGTAAGATTGAAGGAATTTCCCTGACCAAGAAACTTGGAAAGAATCTTGAAGAATATATCGCATTCGTGGATAAGAACGGAAAACAAAATCCTTGGTTTATCGGTGTAAAACCGGCCATGGACAATCTGAATAAGAAACAAATTCAGATGATTAACTCGATGATTCCGTATGTAGAAGAATTAGCGAAACCATTTGACTTTGTGAGAGTAGATTTTTATTATGTTGACGGAAAACCATACTTCGGCGAAATGACGTTCACGCCGTGTAGCGGAAGACTTGATTTAGGTACAATCGGAGGTTGATATGAGCGGAATCTTTACAAAAAACAAAAAACAGAAAAAGGAAGATAAGTTGGATAATGACATCGAACTTTCCCGCGATACATATTTCCTTGAAAATCGCGTTCTTTGGCTGGAAGGTCAGATTAATGAAGAAAGCGTTTCAGACATCCTGAAATATCTTGTCTACTGGAACGATAATTCCGGAAAACGTGTCTGTATCTTTATCAATTCTGAAGGTGGCGACACTACTTCCGGCATGGCTGTTGTTGATGCTATTGATTGTCTGAAAGATTGCGGAATCGAAGTCTGGACTGTTGCTTGCGGTGAATGTTCCAGCATGGCTTCTATTATTCTCGCCAACGGAACCGAAGGTGCAAGATTCTGTACCAAGAACTCCCGTGTTATGATTCATAACAGCTATTATGACGATATTGACGGACATATTGACAGTATCGATATTTGTAAGAAAGAACTGACCGTTACGAACGAAGCATTCTCCAAGATTCTCGCAAGACATTCTTCCAAGACTGCTTCATGGTTTACAAAGAAACTCGAAAAGGACTATTACATGTCTGCTGAAGAAGCCAGAAAGGTTGGTATCGTGGATGTGATAGGATTTCCGAAACTTTAAGGAAAATATTATGGTAAAAGTATCATTAAATTACATGGACGAATGTCCGCATTTGACTCTCCTCGAAATTCCTGAAATGACTGAAAAGGAACGCGAACTGTTCACTAAGCAGGTTCTTCCGGGAATGCAGAAGGATTTGGATCTTGCTTTCATGCAATACAAGCGAAATTCAACCGAGCTCGCCTCGACGATTACCCAGATTATGAATCACGGTGATTCACTCGAAAAATCCAGGTATTGTTTTAATTATTATGAAAATGAAAACCATGTAGGTTTCTACTGGTACGACAAAAAATCCGAATGTTAAAAAAGAAAGACCTCTTAATGAGGTCTTTTTAATTAAATGAAGTAACTTGAATATGCTGATTGTGTAATATATGTTGCAGTATTTGCCATATTTACGCAACCTTTAAACATTTGTGAACCAAAACCCGGTCGGTTTAAACCGTCCATAATAGGTTTGGGGTCCATAGTCAATGATGTACAATTAGCAAACATTCGACCAATATTACCATTTCCGAATCCTGCCCAAGCCTCTCGTGTTGTTGGAATACCGGTCAAGCTTGTACATCCTTCAAACATTGCATAATAGTTTGGATTAGTATAATTTTTTGATAAACTAGACCAACTATCTGGAATATCAGTTAATGATGTACAATTTGCAAATGCACTAGGACAATTTGTAGCACTGAAACCTTCCCAAGAATCTGGTAGTTTTTTCAATGATGTACAATTAATAAAGATTTCAATTATTGTTGTTCCAGGAAAGTCTGTCCAGCTTTCAATACTACTTAATGAACTACAATTTTTAAACATATAATCCATATCTGTAGAGGCTAGACCAGTCCATCTTCGCGGAATAGTAGTTATACTTTTACAGTCATAAAACATTGAGTCTGTTGTAGAACAACTATTAAGTCCTTCCCAAGAATTTGGCATTTTCTTTAAAGCTGTACATCCGGCAAAAGCACTATTTGCATAAGTTACATTTTCAAGACCAATAAAATCTTTTGGTATTGCCGGTAATGATGTACAATTAGCAAACATATTTCCAATATATGTTGCATGTTCACATCCCCAGCTTACAAGTGGTGATGATATGGATGAACAATCTTTAAATGCATAACCCATATAGGTTACATTTTTTAATCCAGAAAATGACTCTGGTATAGCTGTTAACGCTACACAGCCCTCAAACATATTACCAAAATAGTCTATATTGGATAAACCGTCCCAACTACTTGGTATAGTTGTAAGTGCGCTTGCTCCATTAAAAAGACAATTATTATGTGCATTAAAACTATTAATATTATTACAATATTTCCAAGAACCATTAACTTTCTTTAAATTTGTTAGTGTGCCCGGTCGATATATAACACCAACTGAACTCATTGCCTGGCCAAATTCCATTTCTTCAACTGTAGGTTTAACCTGTACCTGAGCCATATTTATATCCGTAAATAGTGGAATACCAGGTGCGTATGGAACAAATGCATAACATGACATATTGTTTACAGTATCATCGTATACTTTAAAGTGATATTGTGCAGAAGTTGAACTATTGAAAGGGTTAAATGTTAACCAATCAACCGGTTTACCAGAAATTAGATAATTTTCAGGTACTGGCGATATATAAGATAACGTTGTAAACATATACGGATCTTTTACATAATCCGACATTTTAATATTAATACATGACTGTTTATTCTTATTAGAATCTATAAAAATACCGGCACTGATTCCCGCATTTACAAAACCAGGCCCAGTATATCCATAAGTATAAAAATCTCTATTATTACTAGTACAACCTTTAATTTGTATCATTTTATTATCATTAAAAAGATAATAATTATTACCTAATGACCTAATATAGCCATCATCTGTAGTAAATCTGTATAACTTATAAGCTATATCCGAACTATAATCCCAACGCACGCTCCTAAATCCAACGCCTATAAATTTGTTTTTATCAAGGGCTTCGCTTGCAGAAAATAATATCGTACCTCCCAAATAATCAGGCATACCAGCACTACTTTTTAAAGTAAAATGATTACTATTTGATGCTAGTCCTTCAACAGTATCAACATTTTTATTTTTTTCTTTATGAAGGTCTGATGTTTGAAAATATGCACTAAAAGCAACCATAGAATAGCTGCCATAATTTGAATTAACCTTATCTACATGTGCTGACGGATTCTGAGATATATCTGTCGGTATATATGTATGTTCCCACCAATTTAGACAATCATAAAGATGATGATGCGGTCTAGAATCGTTATAAGGACCAATATAATCCGCAGAATTATTTGTTGTATATTCTGCTGATGTACCTGATACATCTGCACCAGTTATATACCATGTACCATTTACTTCTTTATATTTTGAACCTGTTCCACCGCCGTTGTTATCTGAATATACCGTTCTTGCAACATATAATACATTATCTTCTGGAGTATGTATTCCAGAATTTGATCTAAGTATTCCAAGATACAGTGCCGGAAATTCTACATGGTCTACTGCTGTTACTACTAAATATGGGTCATATTCTTGATCCAGTATTCGTTTGATATGGTCATTAATCAATAAATTATCTGCACTTATAGTATATGCAACATTATTGCGTGTTATATTTACGGGTACAAAATAATCGATCGTTTTTGTTGTTGAGACTACTGTAGATGTCTCTACACGAAAATAATTACCTGCTGGCAAAGTATCAAGTAATATATCTCCAGGCAATACTTGGTATGCTGGTATATATAATTCCTGAGAATCACGTGATATGCGGCGTTCTTTATAATAATTGTTATCGTATATTGGAGTTAATGATTGCTGGCTATTTATATAATAACCAGAAAAAGTTATAGAATTATAATATGCAGAAACTTCACTCTGTATTAAGCCACTACCTGAACAAATAAAATTTCGACTTACGCCATCATATAACATAAAACCTCTATAAAACTTCTATATATTTATAAATAATACCGGGATTCTTTCTATACTGGACCTAGATGTTCAGATTATAAATATATAGAAGAATAGAAGGATTTTTATGGCCGAAACATACGAAAGCAAGATTAATTCAGAACATGTTCAAGGTTGGACTCGCAGAACCGTCGCCGACGGTGACTATTTACAGTCTAAAACTATTCAGCCGTTGGTTAACCGAGACAGTATCTTGGCAAAAGGATTGGACGACACCAATGCTCTTATTAACGGAATGTCCGACAAGGTTGATGATGTCGAAACCAAGTGCAATGCTCAGGAAGCACTCGTCAAGTCATTATCTGGCGATGTTGAAGACTTCTGCACTTCTGCAACTGAAGCGTTCGCACAAATCAAGACCAATGAACAAACTCTTGCTGGTAACGTAGAAGAGGTTCAGCAATCAGTTAATAAGCTTTCTAATGACATATGGCAGATGAACTTCATGGGATTCAAGGATTCCACGACTGTCTTTGTTAAGGAAGAAATCGAACAGGGCAAGCACATGTTCTCGTTCAGTTCTGTCGGCGGTGGTGGAGGCGGTACTTCTTATGATATGGCTTGGTACCCGACTGTCGACACTGCTGGTAAAATCGAATGGGCGTGGAATCCGACTACAATCGCTCCTCCTACAGCAAATATCAAAGGTCCGAAAGGTGAAAATGGTCCTGCCGGCCCTAACGGTAAAACACCGGAATTATCTGCCAATAGTTATAATTTATATTGGAAATATTCAGATGCTACATCAGGCTGGACGGATTTAGGTAATTTCCGTGGTGCACAAGGTGTAACTCCACACATAGATTCAACAGATAAACATTGGTATATCGGTGAAATCGATACTGGAATTGTTGCAGAAGGTAAAGACGGTACAGATGGTAAAGATGGTACAGATGGTAAAGATGGTACCAACGGTGCCGCTGGTGCCGACGCTTGTCCAATTTCTGCAAAATCTACAGAAATTACAAATGGTCATAATGTCAAAATTTTCTATACCAGTGCAGCAAATCCAGATACAAACCCATTAGCCGATTTTAATGTAATGGACGGTGAAGATGGTCATGGAAGTAGTGATGTATTTGATAATACTACTATATCTGGCAATGGTAGTCAAGAAACACCATACGGTGTAGATACCGTTGTTTTAGCTACTCATACATGGGTCGAAAACAAACATTATATTGCAAACGTAACAGTAAATACAACTGCGTTCTCTGGTGACGGTACATCTCAGAGTCCATTAGATTTAAAAATAAACAATCCGGATTCTAATAAGAAGTACGGTTATCAACCTGGTACTGGTTGGACCGAAATTTCAGAAGGTGGCGGCGGAACTGTTTATGATATAATCGGAAATAATGGTGTTTCTGCTAAGAAAGATACTACAAATAACAGATATGAAGTTGGATTATCTGGTAGTTATCTTCCAACTTCTGGCGGTACTGTATCTGGACAACTCATAGTAAGCGCTACTAGTGCGAATTTTGACTCACAGTACTTAAAGCTTATTAGAGAAGGTGTTGATGGCTATGGACGTATCGGTCTAGGCAGTAATGGACCGTTGGCATTTAAGGTAGACGACGCAAATGGACACACTACACAAGTTAACATAAGTCCAAATGCAACTAATGACCAGTTGGTTCAAGTTCAACATGGCGGAACTACGTCATATTTAATTCCTGCTCAAATTCATCAAGGAAGTTATACACCAACTACAGCAGATGGAATTTTACACATTGTATTAGAGAGTTAGTGAATGTTTGATAAGTTCATATTTGGCAATAAGCAAATTCCTGAAATGTATTTCGGCAACATTCCAGTTGCCCAGATATACTTTGGAAATACACTTGTTTGGGAAAAATCAAGTGATGTTCCTTATGATGATACTTGCACTGCTACAATCACATTGTCTCAGGATAAGACATCGTGGATAGTTACTATCACAAAGAATGGCGAAGACGTTACTAGTAGTTTAAGTCAAATGATTACTTGGATATACGATGGCACAGGTGAGCGCATTCAACCGCATTATGCATACAGTGACACTATTGACCTTTCACAGTTTCCAAGAGGCGATTATCGTTTAGATTTATCACGAATTACATCTAAAGCTGGAGGTTATTTTCCAGGTTCAGGTTCTATATCAGCACCAGACCACATTTATATTGGTAATCTTGTTGCAGGTTCTCAAAATGTTGCTATTGAGTTGGATTTAACAAATGAAACTTCTGATTTAATAGTTAACTCTATTGAAATTTTCACATCACAGACTACTTCAGCAACTACCGGACGAATAAAGATACTTCATGAAAGCGGACTATATGTTGGTGCTATTGACGGAAACACCCAAGATGCATCTACTGAACGTTACAATTTAACAGGTAGACCTAGATCCGTAAGTAATGTTGGGGTGACACTGTATGCTGGTAAAAAGTATTACATCGTTTTTCAAAATTCAAACAACTCAACATACTATCCTACGTATTTCCAAAATGAAACTGGAAATTACAAAGTATATGCTAATGCATCGGAAGCTAGGAACATTAATGTTGCTGATTTAAGTGTATTGGGAAATTTTATAGGTGGTATATGTACTAATCGACATCCAACATCAGATGATAAAGCATATATATTATCATTAAACATAAATGATAGCTTTGTGTATCTTGGATACGATAATACTCAATGGGATCCAGCTTTATACGGTAATCATTTTTATAGAAGAAAAAGTAAAACGTATACATATTCTAAAACAATAGAAATTGCTGATGGTTCGGCTATGTATAAATTAGCAAAAGTTATAGCTGGATTAAAAGGAACAAATATATCTGCATTACAAATTGGTGATATTCAATCATATTTTTATCGTACTGGTAATTTAGTAATGATGGCAACTGGTTGGACATCACAGATTGATACAGATAGTACAACAGGTGATCCAATAAGTTTATCTGAACGACCAAGCTCAGCAACAAAAGGTTTATATTATATTAGTAATGAAGTACAAGTATATGATGGCAGTAATTGGTCGCGTCCATTCCAATATGATATTGGTAAACCAACTGTAGAAACATATTTAAATTATCCTGATTGGTGGAATGCAGATTTTGAAGATATGAATGTAAATTATACAGTTGACAGTAACTTTAGTGCTATAACGCTTTCTACTGATAAGAAATTTTATCTAAAGATAAACGGAAAAGAGGTTTAATAATGTTTCAGTTTTACGCAGTTAATAAACAAACAGAAAAATTAGCACATACTGCTGCAAGCTTGGCTCTAATAAAGGCTCGCATGCAGGAGTTAGGTGAAAAGGAAGAGGACTTTTACATTTTACAGGATATAGATATGAAATACATTTCACGAGTAGTTTATGTTGACGGTGAATGCATCTATAACAATAAAGACTTCTGGACGAAAGAAGCACCAACTGTTCTTGAAAACTTTAATGAACATGAAGTAAAGGACTTTATGGGTAAGACAGTTGACTTTTATCGTTTCACGACTGAATATAACTCAAACGCTTCAAGAATTTCTGCTATTGACGGATTGGCTGGAGAAATTGATTATAATATGACAGTTGGTGATGAGTTCATAGCATTATTCCGTGAGGAATGTGTAAAGACTGATTTTAAGGGAATTACACCTCTTGAAATTGGTGTAAAACTCGCACCAGTAATCTCGCTTGTCCAGACCGGTTCTTTCCGCGAAGCTAAGCAGGTTCTTCAGTCAATGGAAACGGACCCGTTCTTAACAGAAGAACGTATGGCTAAATATATTGCCATGATGGATGCTGCAGATGCTATTGAATATGCAACGCCAGAAGAATTTTTCTATACGGCAGAAGCACAGGAATAATATTATATATCAGTATTAGTCAAAAATACCAGTATATCTGGTATTTTTTGTATGCCGCTTATGTTATAAATAATAAGAGGTTTTTATAATATGGCAGAACAATATTCTTGGATTTCAGCTAATAATGAAGGATATTCAGCAGGTAAGTTTAGTGATGTAGATGGCAATATTATGCCATGGTCTAGATCAACTGTCGCTGATGGTAAGTGGCTTAACAGAGAAATGCTTTTACCGTTTTCTGGTAGGGACCAGTATCTTCTTAAATCCCTTAATCAGACATATGATGAATGTTCTGCATTTTCTGGCTATCTTAATGAAGAAATTAGAATAATTAATGCCCGTGCAGATGTTATTGATGTAGTTGGTAGTCATGACGCATTTATAGCACGTTCTGCAGAGCTTGTTTCGGGTGTAGACATTTCGGACAGAGATGTTATTAAGATTTTAAATGACGTTGGAACTGATATACCAGTTTGGATATATGATACAGAAAATAATGTATATGTAGAATCAGAAGTTAGCCCATCTAATCAGCAAACTTATTATAGATGGTTATCTGCTGTCAATGACGGTCCATCTGGCTGGGAATATGTCGGTGATTTGGAACCATATTATAAAGATA
>Ga0265298_10004271_pt1 | contig 18347 bp, 13 predicted proteins | sample AusTroGonzalo_MG_3_FD_193486 | JGI IMG/M metagenome (GOLD analysis project Ga0265298, IMG submission 193486) | Bovine rumen microbial communities from tropical cattle in Woodstock, Queensland, Australia - Gonzalo_01 | ecosystem: Host-associated > Mammals > Digestive system > Stomach > Rumen ... | reverse complement strand
CCGCTGCCACATAAATCTTGTCGCCAGTTTCAAAATCAACCGTGCCTGTCGAGGGATTCACCACCACTTTTGAACCGTTGTTTTTGGCCACATCAAGGGTAATGGTCACTACCTCATCATTGGAGGTCGGTTTCTCTTCGTTTTTCTTGCATTGTGACATCGTCACGGCCAATGCAAAAGCCATCAGAATCATGCTAATTTTCTTCATTTTATGTTCTCCTTATTACTTTTGTTGTTTCTTTTTGTGTGATTTCGTTACCGCATAGCCTGCGCTGGCCAAAAGCAGGGTGAATAATCCGCCTCCAAGCGGTGCACCGAAAGTCTGGTTGGTGACATTCACACCTTCTGCCGGATTGCCAAAAGTCTGATTCGTGACATCGCTTCCATTCATGGAATTGTCAAAACTTTGTTTGGTCAAGGCTCCCGCATTGCTGCTTCGAAGCCCTGCTGGTTCATCGCCACGTTGGAACAAACCGCCTTGGGCTGTTGTTGCCATCGGAATAGACAATGCTATCACCATTGCCCATACTTTACGTTTCTTTTTTGTCTTGATGTTTCGCATAATTTGAAACCGTTTTTTGCCCTCTGGCTCAAATGGGCGGTTTTGAAAACACCTACAGAGCGGAGCCTCCCAAACTTATCCTTATTTCTGTCAGTTGGGTCTGGACTCCCATAAAAAGGAAAATAAGAATCAAGGAATTGCTCCGCTGATTATGTTGTGTTTGATTAGACTCAACATAACAGCGAAAACAACCTCTTCTCTTAACCTCCTTTTTATGCGAATTGTCCAGATTCACTGACAAGGAACAAAGCGAAGAATGCGCTTTCTCTGGCCGTTCCGATTTCTCCCAGAAAGGCAGGGGCAAAAATAGGGAATTTCCGGAATATGCAAGCCTGTTGCTTAAAAAATGTCGCTTTTCAAGAAAAAATCAAAAAGTTGCGGAATAAATCAGCAAAAAGTTGCGGAATAAATCAGCAAAAAGTTGCGGAATAACTTGCGTATATCATTTATTCTTAATACTTTTGCCGCCATAAATTGATTGTAATGGCCAAGACGACAAATTACAAGAAACGCATTGCGGATGCGCTATTGGAACGCAGGCTCCAAGGGAAAGGCGCTGTGCTGATTGAAGGTCCAAAATGGTGCGGAAAAACCACAACAGCCAAGCAATATGCTCAAAGCATGTTGGATTTGGGAGATAGCGTAATTCTTGCCAATTCAGAAACTGCTTTGCAGGTCAATCCCGACATACTATTGGCTGGAGAAACGCCTCGGCTGTTGGACGAGTGGCAATGTATTCCTGCATTATGGGACATGGTACGTTCCGAGGTGGACCGACGGCAGTCGTTTGGGCAATTCATCCTCACAGGAAGTAGTGTTCCTCCACAGCAAGACAAGATACATCACAGCGGTACGGGGAGAATCGGACGCATCAGCATGAGACCCATGTCGCTTTGGGAATCGGGCGAATCGTCGGGTAAAGTGAGTTTAAGTGATTTGTTTGAGGGCAAGCCCCTTACACCTCAAGACAACACTTTGAGTTTACAAGACATCGCCTATTTGACTTGCCGCGGCGGTTGGCCCCAATCCACCTTGATGTCGGGCGAAATTGCATTGGACGAAGCCCATGACTATTACGAAGCCATCTATAAAACTGACATTCACCGAATTGACAAGATGCGCAAGAGTAGTGAACGTACCCGTTTGTTGCTACGTTCCTACGCACGACATCAGGGAACCGCTGTCAGTTTCAGCCGTTTGAGCGAAGACATCAAGGATAATGACAACAAATCAATCACTTACGAAACCGTATCAGATTATGTGGAAGCACTGAAGAAACTATTTGTCATCGAAGACATGCCCGCATGGAATCCAAACCTGAGAAGCAAAGCCGCCATTCAGTCCTCAGACACGCGGTATTTCATCGACCCAAGCATCGCAACAAACGCATTGTCGGTTGGACCTAACGACTTGTTGAACGACCTTAAATCATTCGGTCTCTTTTTTGAGACATTGGCTGTCAGGGACTTGCGCGTATATGCTGATGCTCTATCAGGCAATGTGTTCCATTTCCGCAATGCTGCTGGTTTGGAATGTGACGCAGTTTTACATCGGCGCAATGGAACATACGGACTAATAGAGATTAAACTTGGCGGGCCTGACTTGATAGAAAAAGGAGCCGCCACCCTCACTGAATTGAAAGAAAAAATCGACGTAGAAAAAATGCCATTGCCTTCATTCCTAATGGTTTTGACCGCTGTCGGTGATTATAGTTACCAACGTCCACAAGATGGCATTTGGGTTGTACCTATCGGTTGTTTGAAACCTTAATTGAATACTAATTTGCAATAAATCTTCTCATCATGAAAAACACCTTATTAATAATCATCACCGCCTCCGCCCTGCTGCTTTCGGCCTGCAAGGAAGAACAAAACCATCAATTCGACGAAAATGATGCCATCGAATTCCTCTACACTAATATGCTTTTTGGCGACAATTTAGACTATCCCGAAAGCTACTACCGTGAAAATGTGCATTATGCCTTCCGCGCCAAGGAGGAAATGCCTTGGGGTGCAAGCATCCCCGAACGTGAGTTCAAGCATTTCGTGGTGCCCGTGCGCGTCAACAATGAAAACTTGGATGCTTTCCGCAGCACCTATTACGAAGAACTGAAAGGCCGCGTGAAAGACCTTTCGCTTTACGACGCGGTTTTGGAGGTCAACCATTGGTGCCACGAACATGTGAACTATAAAGGCTCCGACAGCCGTACTTCCTCACCGATGGCGACGGTCAAGACCTCTTGGGGACGCTGCGGCGAGGAATCGACACTGTTAGTAACCGCTTTGCGCACCGTGGGCATCCCGGCGCGACAGGTCTATACGCCCCGCTGGGCGCACTGCGACGACAACCACGCTTGGGTGGAGGCTTGGGTGGACGGCCAATGGCACTTCCTCGGTGCCTGCGAGCCTGAGCCAGTCCTCGATTTGGGTTGGTTCAACGAGCCGGCCTCGCGCACCTTATTATTACACACCCGCGTCTTCGGAAACTATGACGGCCCCGAAGAAGTCATCAGCCGCACCCGCAACTACACGGAAATCAACGTGGTGGACAACTATGGCAAGACCGCCAAGACGACTTTTACCGTGGTTGATAGTGAAGGCAAGCCGCAAGCCAATCTGCCTGTAGAGTTCAAGATATACAACTATGCCGAGTTTTGCACTGTCGTCACCAAGACCACCGACGAAAACGGCCAGACATGGCTCACGGCAGGCATGGGCTGCATGATGGCCTACGCCGCCAAAGACGGCAAATTCGGCTTCCAAGTCTTCAAGTCAGGTGAGAATGAGAATGTTACCATAGTTCTTGACCATGAAGAAGGCACGGAACAAACCTTTGAGTTCGAGATGGTTCCTCCCCCACCGACCTGCGTCTTGCCCGAAGTCACACCCGAAATGCGCGCCGAAAACGACCGCCGTGGGGCTTACGAAGACTCCTTGCGCAATGCCTATATCAAAGCCTGCAAAGAGGCTCAGAATGAGATTATTGCCAACACGGGCAACAAGACCCTATGCCGCATCATCGAGAAGTCGTGGGGCAATTACCAGACCCTCGCTGATTTCGTGAAATACGCCCAAGGCAAGAATCAGGAAATCAAGGCCGTAGAATTGCTTTCCAACATTTCCGACAAGGACTTGCGCGATGTCAGCCTTGAAGTCCTGAAAGACCACTTCGACAACACGCCCGACCTCACCTCGTCCATCGTTTCCATGCCGCCCGAACTGTATGCGCAATACATCCTCAGCCCGCGCGTCAGCAACGAAATGATTGTGCCGTGGCGCAAGACCCTCACCGAGTTCTTCCCCAAAGCGGAACGGCAGCAATACCACGACAATCCAGCCCTGTTGGTCGATTGGGTGAAAAAGAACATCGATGTCAACGACAACCTCAACCCGCAGCGCATCCCGATTTCGCCTTTGGGCGTGCTCAAGGCCCAAACCGCCGACCGCCACTCGCGCGACATCTTCTTCGTCAGCATGGCAAGAAGCTTGGGCATTGCCGCGCAAATCCATCCCGTGACGGGAAATGTGCAATACTTTGACAACGAATGGATTGTTGTGGACTTTGAGGCCGAGCAACCCAAGGTGGCGGAAATCGGCTATTTGGACATCCGCTACAGCCCCATCGCTTCCATGCCCGACCCGAAATACTACACGCATTTCAGCATCAAGAAGTTTGACGGCAACAGTTTCCGCCTGTTGGCCTACGATGCCCAAGACCCAGGCATCGACGACGGCATGACCCTGTCGAGTTTCGAGCACCCCACACCTTTGGAGGCAGGTTATTACATCCTCACCTCGGGCAACCGCCTCCCCGATGGTACCGCCCTGACCCACAGTCAGTTCTTTACCGTCAAGGCGAAAGAAACCACCGTCGTCGACCTCGTGTTGCGCGAGCCTGACAACGACCTTCAGGTCATCGGCAGTTTCTACGCCGAGAACCGTTTCAACGATGCCGAAACTAATGAAGAATACAACTTCAAGCAAATCGTGTGGGGCGACTATTACATCCTCGGCCTCTTGGACCAAGGCAGCGAGCCGACCACCCACGCCATGCAGGACATCGCCGCCTTCCGCAATGATTTCGAGCAAAGTGGACTCCCGATGGTGTTCCTCTTCGCCGATAGGGAAAACTACGACAAGTTCAAATTGAAGAATTTCAGCGAGTTGCCAAAAAACATCACGTATGGCCTCTGTGATGAAGCCATACGCGATGAACTTGTTGAAAGTCTGCATCTTGACAACAGCAGCCTGCCCATTTTCATCATTGCCAACGCCAACAGCGAAGTCGTCTTTGTGAAACAAGGCTACACGATTGGCTTGGGCGAGCAGATGCTGAAAGTGATGGCGAAGGTGAAATAAAAAGAATGGCGGCCCAAGGGTCGCCATTCTTTTAGAAACAAGGAAAAACCGCTTACAGTTTCCTCGCGACTTCCTTCTCGGTGTAACCCTCGATGATGTCGCCGACCTTGATATCATTGAAGTTCTCGATGTTCAAGCCGCAGTCCATACCCGCGCTAACTTCCTTGACATCGTCCTTGTAACGTTTCAAGGAGCCAAGCACACCCGTGTAGATGACGATACCGTCGCGGATGACACGGACTTTGGTGCTGCGGGTGACCTTGCCGTCCAAGACCATGCAGCCAGCGATAGTGCCCACCTTGCTGATCTTGAAGGTCTCGCGAATCTCAAGGTTGCAGGTGACCACCTCCTCGATTTCGGGTGCCAACATACCTTCAATAGCAGCCTTAATCTCTTCGATGGCAGTGTAGATGATGGAATACAGACGGATATCGATTTCCTCTTTCTCAGCCATGCGGCGAGCCTGTGCGGTAGGACGCACGTTAAAGCCCACGATGACTGCATTGGAGGCCGAAGCCAGCATGATATCGGACTCGCTAATGGCACCCACCGACTTGTGGATGACGTTGACCTGAACCTCTTCTGTGGAGAGCTTCAACAAGCTGTCGGACAGTGCCTCGACGGAACCGTCGACGTCGGCCTTGACGATGATGTTCAGCTCCTTGAAGTCGCCGATAGCAATGCGGCGGCCGATTTCGTCCAAGGTGATATGTCGGCTGGTGCGACGGGTCTGCTCGCGTTGCAACTGCTCACGGCGGTTGGCGATGGCCCTCACCTCGCGCTCGTCCGTCATCACGTTGAAGGCGTCGCCAGGCATAGGCGCACCGTTCAGGCCGAGCAGCAGTACCGGCGTTGAAGGACCGGCCTCTTTCACCTGCTTGTTGTGGTCGTCGAACATAGCCTTCACCTTACCATAGGTCGTGCCAGCCAGCACCATGTCGCCGATGCGCAAAGTGCCGTTTTGCACCAAAATCTTGGCCACATAGCCGCGACCCTTGTCCAAAGCCGACTCGATGACCGTGCCTTTGGCTAAACGCTTCGGATTGGCTTTCAGGTCGAGGAACTCGGCCTCAAGCAACACCTTTTCAAGCAGGGCATCGACATTCAAACCAATCTTGGCAGCGATTTCCTGGTCTTGGTACTTGCCTCCCCAACTTTCGACGAGAATGTTCATATTGGCCAGTTGTTCACGAATCTTGTCGGGATTGGCAGTCGGCTTATCTATCTTGTTCAGTGCGAACACGATAGGCACACCAGCCGCTTGAGCGTGGTTGATGGCCTCAACGGTCTGCGGCATCACGCTGTCGTCGGTGGCGATGACGATGATGGCCACGTCCGTAATCTTGGCACCACGGGCACGCATGGCCGTGAAAGCCTCGTGACCAGGCGTATCCAAGAAGGTGATTTTCTTTCCACTCTCGGTGGTCACCTCATAAGCACCGATGTGCTGTGTGATACCACCAGCCTCGCCAGCGACCACATTGGTGTTACGGATATAGTCCAACAATTTGGTCTTACCGTGGTCGACGTGACCCATGACTGTGACGACCGGTGCACGCGGCACGAGGTCTTCATCACGGTCTTTCTCATCCGTCTCGGCAATGGCCTCTTGCACATCGGCACTGACGAAGTCAACTTGGAAGCCAAACTCACTGGCAACAACTGAAAGTGCTTCAGCATCAAGGCGTTGGTTGATGGAAACTGGCATACCCAAACTCATGCACGTGCCTATGACCTTCACCACGGGCACATTCATCATGGTAGCCAATTCGTTGGCCGTCACGAACTCCGTCACTTTCAGGACTTTCTTGTCCTCCTCCTGGCGCATCATCTCCTCCATCATGCTGCCCGCCACCTGCTGACGCTTCTCGCGGCGGTGCTTCGAGGTCTTCGACTTGCCCATAGGAGCCAGACGCGCCAGCGTGTCCTTAATCTGCTTCGAGATTTCCTCTTCGCTCAGCTCGATCTTTTCCTCACGCTTGAGTTGTCTGTTCTTTTCCTTCTTGCTCAGAGGTTTGCCGTTGTCTTTCTGGTTCTTCTTGTTGGAATTGTCGCCGCCTTGGGATTTTTGGCCTTTGCCCTGCTTGTTGTCGGCCTTCTTGGGACCCTGATTCACGTTCGGGCCAGTCGGGTTCTCCGACGAACCTTCGGGCTTGGCGGTTGAAATGCGTTTACGCTTCTTCTTGCGTTCAGCCGAGCCGGACTTGCCGTGACGCTTCTCGTCGGGCAACTCAATCTTATCAAGAATTTTCGGACCTTCCAGCTTTTGGACTTCCGTCTTGATGAACTTCGGTTCTGGCGGCGTAGGTTGCTGTTTCTCAACCGTTTTCACGGGCTGAACGGGTTTGACGACCTCTTGTTTCGGCTTGGGCTGGGGCTTATTGTCCTTTTCGGCCTTTTCAATCTTTTGCTCCTTTTTCTGCTTATCCTTGTTATCCTTAGAATTATCCTTAGACTTGGCCTTCTTGTCGGGACTCGTCTTAGGATTAAGGCTATCCAAGTCAATCTTACCCAACACTTTAAGCGATGGATTGGAAGGTTTTTCCTCCTTATTGTCGGCTTTCTTTTCCTCCTTTTCCGGCTGAGGCTTGTCCTCCACTTGGGTTTCAGCCGGCTTCTGACTTTCAGGTTCAACGTCCTGAGCCTGTTTTGAAGGCCGTTTCGACGGGGTTATCGTGGTAGTGCGGATGATGACCTCCTCGTGTTCTTCCTCCTCCTCGATTTTCTGCGGTTGCATTGCCGAATCAACGGAAACTGTGCCACCCTTATAAGAAATGTTGCCCAATTTCTTGGCCTCATTCTTCACTTCCTTTTCGCCCTGATATTCTTTCACGAGCAGCGCGTACATGTCTGCCGTGAGTTTCGCGTTCGGCGACGAATCCACCTGGAATCCCTTCTTGGCGAGAAATTCCCGGATGGTCGTCACACCAACGTTGAATTCTTTTGCCGCTTTCGACAATCGAATGGTGATGTTTGATTCTTCGGACATAGTTGCTTTCTCCTTGTTTCTCGTTTATATATCAATGCCTTGGCATCATTCGGCATCGGCTTCAAATTCGGCTTTCAGTATGTTGAACACATCCTTGACGGTCTCCATTTCGAGGTCGGCGCGCTTGGCCACTTCCTCAGGCGTATAGGACAGCACGTCCTTGGCCGTGTCGCAGCCCATCTTGATGAGCGCGTCGATGACCCACTGGTCGATTTCATCCGCAAACTCTTGCAAATCAACGTCTTCTTCAGCATTGTTAACCTCACTGTTGCGGTAGACGTCAATCTCATAACCCGTCAGTCGACCGGCGAGTCTGATGTTGTAGCCGCCCTTGCCGATGGCGAGGCTGATTTGGTCGTTCTCCATGTAGACGTTGGCCATCGTGCCATCTTCGCTGAGGACGATGCTGGTAATCTTGGCCGGACTGAGGGCACGGGTGATGAACAGCGTCGGGTTGCTCGTATAGTTGATGACGTCGATGTTCTCGTTGCGCAGTTCGCGGACGATGCCGTGGATACGCGAGCCTTTCATGCCGACGCAGGCGCCCACGGGGTCGATGCGGTCGTCGTAGCTCTCCACAGCGATTTTGGCCCTTTGTCCAGGTTCGCGAACGATTTTCTTCACTGTGATGAGGCCGTCGTAAATCTCAGGCACCTCGGCTTCGAGCAAGCGTTGCAGGAAGATTTCGGAAGTGCGCGAAAGCGTGATGACCGGCGAACCGTTGACGCTCTCCACGCTCTTGACGATGGCGCGGACGGTCTCACCTTTCTTATAAATGTCGTTCGGAATCTGCTCCGCCTTGGGCAGCGACAGCTCAATGCCTTCGTCGTCGACCACGACAATCTCACGTTTCCATGCGTGGACCACTTCCGCAGTAACGATTTCGCCCACTTTGGCCTTGTACTTTTGGAAGATGTTTTCCTTCTCATACTCAGCCACTTTTGTCTGCAAGTTCTGGCGCAAGGCCAAAATGTCGCGGCGGCCAAAGCTCTCGATGCGCAGCACCTCACTCACGTCGTCGCCCACTTCGAAGTCAGGCTCAATCTTGATGGCATCCGACAGTTTGATTTCGCGTGCCGGGTCTTTCAGTTCGTCGTCCTCCACAACGGTGCGGTTGTGGTAAATCTCGAAGTCGCCCTTGTCGACATTCACAATGATGTCGATAAAGTCCTCAGTGTCAGTCTCGAACTTCTTGTTCAACATGCCTCTGAATACGTCTTCGATGATGCGCATCATGGCCTCGCGGTCGATGTTCTTGAATTCCTTGAATTCGGAAAAAGTTTCTACTAATTTGTAATTGTCCATTATATTATTGATTTAAAATTTCAGATTTAAAGATTTAATATTCAGCGATTTAAAAAACAATGGCGGGTTTAATTTCCACTTTCTTACGGTCGAGAACCAGATTAGGCTGTTCCTCAACGGGTTTTTTCTTCGAGGTTTTCTTGGGCGCGGGTTCAATCTCCACATTTTCGGCATCGAAGCGAACCAGCTTGCCTTGCAGCTTGCCCAATTCCTTCGTCTTCACTTCCACATCCTTGCCCACGTATTTCTGCAACTGGCGGTCCATCTTGAGCGCACCGCTGAGGCCCCACGAAAGCACGCTGAGTTCGTAGTCCTCCACATCGCGGTCGAGCTTGCTTTCAATGAAGCGGCTCAATTCGGCGCATTGGTCGATGTTGACGGCCGTGTCGGAATCCACGTAGACCTCAATCACGTTGCTCGGTTTCACCTTCACTTCCACGAGGAAGCGGTCAGTTTCGGCCAAGGCATCTTCGCAGAGGGTTGCAATTTGTTGTTTATCAATCATTTCTATTCTTTTATTTCATAATTATCAGTTCGCGTCTTCGACTCCCCCGCCCTACGGGCACCCCCTCAAGAGGGGGATATTTATTCGGGGATTTTTTCTCTCGCTTTGCGCCACCCCTTTTTGAGGGGGCAAGGGGGAGTCAAACCTCCACTCCATACGCCAAACAAAAAGACCTGTTACTCAAAGTAGCAGGTCTTTCTTCCACTCCCAGTTGTCGAGCAAGGATTCGAACCTTGACAGGCAGAACCAAAATCTGCAGTGCTGCCATTACACCACTCGACATCATCCGTTTCCGAATGCGGCTGCAAAAGTACAACTAATTTCGATACGCGCAAGCATTTTTCTCGATTTTTTTCAAAAAAAGTGATTTTCCATACTGAGAGCGCAATTTTGGAGTTTTTAAAAGCAGTATAAGCCAAAATTCAATATTTTTGCAGATTGGCAACGACGCAAAAACAAAGCAAAATCAAAATAGCATTATGACATTCAAGAAGTTAAACAACATTACAGGATGGTTCGCGGGACTGATTGCAACCATCGTGTACTTCCTCACGCTTGAGCCTACCGTAAGCTGGTGGGACTGCGGTGAGTACATTTCAACGGCTTACAAACTGCAAGTGGGTCACCCTCCCGGGGCACCTTTGTTCCAGCTTATCGGGCGATTCTTCTCGCTCTTTGCGGGCGGCGACGTCACCAAAGTGGCCATGATGGTCAACGTGATGTCGGCGCTGTGCAGCGGCCTCACTATCGTATTCCTTTTCTGGACCATTACCTTGCTGGCGCGAAAAGTGTGGATGAAAGAGGGCGAAGACGCGCCGTGGGTCAATAAGATAGGTGTGCTGCTGGCCGGCTTCGTCGGCGCGGTGGCCTACACCTTCACCGAGTCGTTCTGGTTCAATGCCGTTGAAGGCGAAGTCTACGCCATGTCGTCGTTCTTCACCGCCGTCACCTTCTGGGCCATCCTGAAATGGGAGCAAGTGGCCGACGAGCCGAACAGCAACAGGTGGCTCATTTTCATTGCCTTCCTTATCGGACTCTCCATCGGCGTGCACCTGCTCAACCTGCTGTGCATTCCCGCCATCGTATATGTGGTGTATTTCAAGAAATGGAAAAAGACCTCGTTCTGGGGCTTTGTTTTGGCCGGCGTGGTTTCCGTGGTCTTGGTGTGGCTTATCAACATGTTCCTCATCCCGCAGGTTGTCAACTTAGCGGGCAAGACGGAACTGTTCTTCGTGAACACCCTCCATGCGCCATTCAACCTCGGCACCTTTGTCTATTTCATCGTGCTGATTGGCCTCATCACGTGGGGACTCATCGCCACCAACAAGCGCAAAAAAGTGATTTGGAACACCGTGCTTCTCGCCCTGACCTTCATCCTGATTGGCTATTCGTCGTTCTTCATGCTGGTCATCCGCGCCAACACCAACCCGCCCATCAACGAGAACGAGCCTAAGGACGCCCCTGCCATGCTGTCCTACCTGCTCCGCGAGCAGTACGGCGGCAGCGCACCCGTGCTTTACGGTCCTTATTATAATGCCCCTACCACGGGAGTGAAAGACGGCAAACCGATTTACGTCAAGGACAAGGAAGCCGGACGTTACGTCATCACCGACGACAACAAATACAGAGTGCCTGTCTATCCCAATGAGATGAAGACCCTCTTTCCGCGCATGTGGAGTCCGCAAAAAGGCGCACACTTACAGACGTATGAGAGCTACCGCAAGAGTCCGAGCGGCAACATCGTGGGCGAAACCATGACTTTCCGCAACGTGCGCGGACAGAATGTCACCGTGAGCAAGCCCACCTTCGAGCAGAACATGAGGTTCTTCATCAGCTACCAATGCAACTGGATGTATTGGCGCTACTTCATGTGGAACTTCGTGGGTCGCCAGAACGACATAGAAAGCCAAGGTGAACTCGACCACGGCAACTGGCTCAGCGGCATCAGTTTCATCGACAACGCCCGTTTAGGCGACCAGGACAACATTCCCGCCTGCCTGCAAAACCCAGGCCGGACGACGTATTATTTCCTGCCGCTCATCCTCGGTCTCATCGGCCTCTTCTGGCTGCTCAAGCACGACCTGAAGCAAAGTTGGATCATCTTCCTGCTCTTCTTCATGACAGGTTTGGCCATCATCATCTACTTGAACCAAACCCCGCAACAGCCCCGTGAGCGCGACTATAGCTATGCCGGCTCATTTTATGCTTTCGCCATCTGGATTGGCTTCGGTGTCATCGCCCTCATCGACCTAGTGAACAAACTGACCAAGAAAAACAGCATGATTACCACAGTGGCCATCGGCTTGGTTTGTTTCCTCGCTGTGCCTTGCGTATTGGCCGCCAACGGTTGGGAAGAGCACAACCGCTCGGGCAAGACCTCAGCCCGCGATTGGGCGAGAAACTACTTGGCCCAACTGCCGCCCAACGCTGTCATTTTCACCCGTGGCGACAACGACACCTTCCCCTTGTGGTACATCCAAGAGGTTGAAGGCTTCCGCACCGACGTGCGCGTGGTCAACTATATGCTTTCAGGTGGCTATTGGTACGCCCACCAGATGGCCCGTAAGGTGTACGACTCTGAACGTCTGCCCCTTACGCTATCGCCGAAAGAATACGACAACGGCGTGAATGAACCCGTTCCCATCGAGGAGGAGGAATACTTCAAGGACAAGCGCGTGGAGCTGAAGCAGGTCATCGACTTCATCCACAACCCCAAGGCCGTGAGACGCGCCTATGGTACCGTTTACAATTATGTGCCTTGCCGCAGCGTGAAGCTCACCGTCGACAAGGAAGCCTGCCTGCGCAACAACATCGTACCCGCAAGCATGGCAAACCGCATTGTGGACGAAATCACATGGGACATCAAGGACGACAACCTTTGGAAAAACTCGCTGCTGCTCTTGGACTTCATGGCCACCAACAACTGGGAGCGCCCTGTGTATTTCACCTCGTTCAGCGACATGTCGACCGTGCTTGGCATCGACAAATACCTCCACATGGAAGGTATGGCCTACCGCTTCATCCCCGTTGAGGCTGAAGACTACAGCAAAACCTATCGTGGCGGCGTGTACCGCGACGGCAGCTATAACCTGTTGGTCGACAAGGCCTCATGGGGCAGCATGAACCAAGAAGGCGTGGTGCCCGACCGCGAGAGCGTGCGCGAATCCACCTACGCCCAACTGGCCTATTCGCGCTTGGTGCAAGCTTTGGTCAACCACGGCCAATACGACTCTGCCGTCATCGTGATGGACAAGTATCAGGAATTCTTCCCGAACGACAAGTTCCCCTACGAAATCCACACCTATCAGTTCCCCGAAATGTACTACGTCTGCGGTGCCACCGAAAAAGGTGATGCCTACCTGAACACCCTCGTTCAAAACTACAGCGACAAGGTTGTGTATTACGGCAACATGAAGCCGAGATTCAAGAACTATTTCCACGATGACATTGAAGAAGCCATGTCTCTGCTGCAACATTGGGGCGATGTGGCCAAACGCTACGAGCGTACCGAGTTGTCGCAACAGATTTCAGACCGCATGACCGAATACCTGACTTTGTATTACAACTAAGCAACCCAAAAGAAAAAATGGCACAAAAACCCAGCATACCCAAAGGCACACGTGACTTCCTGCCCGAAGTCATGGTACGCCGCAATTATATCTTTGATACTATTAAAACCGTATTCAAACGCTTTGGTTTCCAGCCTATTGAAACCCCTTCAATGGAAAACCTCAGCACCCTTTTGGGCAAGTACGGCGACGAGGGCGACAAGCTCCTATTCCGTGTGCTCAACAGTGGCGACTTCATGAGTGGCGTGGAACAAAACGGTGAGCCGCTTGAATCCTTGAAACTCGCCAGCAAAATTTCAGAAAAAGGTCTGCGCTACGACCTGACCGTGCCTTTCGCAAGGTTCGTCACCATGTACCGCGAGCAAATCGCCTTCCCCTTCAAACGTTACCAAATTCAACCCGTTTGGCGCGCCGACCGTCCGCAGAAAGGCCGTTACCGCGAGTTCTACCAATGCGACGTCGACATCATCGGCAGCGATTCCTTGGTGAATGAAGCCGAGTTGGTGCAAATCGTGGACGAGGTGTTCGGTGCATTGAAAATCAATGTGATGCTGAAAATCAACAACCGCAAAGTGTTGGCGGGCATCGCAGAATACATCGGAAAGTCGGATGCTTTAGTAGACATCACCATTGCCATCGACAAGCTCGACAAAATCGGCATTGAGGCCGTCAATGCGGAATTAGCCGAGAAGGGTCTGGAACAAGCCGCCATTGACAAGTTGCAGCCCATCCTCTTTATGAAAGGTAACACAAGAGAGAAGATTGCCCAACTGAAGCCTTTGCTCAATAACGAAGTCGGCCAAAAAGGCATCGAGGAATTGGAAACCTTGTTCGACTACATTGACAACATGGAGTTGAAGATTGACACCGAACTCGACCTTACCCTCGCCCGTGGCTTGAATTACTACACTGGTGCCATCTTCGAGGTGAAAGCCAAGGACTTCGCCATCGGCAGCATCTCTGGCGGCGGTCGTTACGACAACCTCACGGGCATTTTTGGTCTGCCGAATGTCTCTGGTGTGGGCATCAGTTTTGGTGCTGACCGCATCTACGACGTGTTGGAAGGCCTCAACCTCTTTCCCGAGACCATGTCGGAGAGCACCAAGGTCATATTCCTCAACTTTGGCAAAAACGAGGAGAAATATTGCCTGAAATATTTGAACCAGGTGCGCAAGCACGGCATCAACGCGGAAATCTATCCCGATGCCGCCAAGATCCAAAAACAGATGAAATACGCCAACCAACGCGCCATCCCGATTGTCGTCATCGCCGGCGAACAGGAGGTGGCCGAACAGAAATTCACCGTTAAACGGATGAAGGAAGGCTCCCAGGAAACCGTTGACGCGAACAAATTGGTGGAAACAATATTGAAATAACCGTAGGGGCGGACCCATGTGTCCGCCCTGAAAACAAAACATAAAATTCAAAAGGGCAGACACGCGGGTCTGCCCCTACAAACGAAAACAACAATAAACAATAACAATATGAAAACCCATAAAATCTCATCGAAGGAACTGACCTTCAAACAGGTAAATGAAATAATCACCAAGGGCTACAAGCTCGAACTCAGTGCCGACGCCATCAAACGCATCCAAAAGTGCCGCGACTACCTTGACAAGAAGATGGAGAACCCCGAGAAGCCCATCTACGGTGTCACCACCGGTTTCGGCTCTCTCTGCGACCACAGCATCTCCAAAGAGGATTTGAGCACCTTGCAAAAGAACCTCGTCATGTCGCACGCCTGCGGCACTGGCGAAATGGTGCCCGAGGAAATCATCCGCCTCATGCTATTATTAAAGGTGCAGAGCCTCAGCTACGGCAACAGCGGCGTACAAGTCGTGACGGTGCAGCGCCTCATTGACTTCTTCAACAACGATGTGCTGCCTGTGGTCTACAACCAAGGCTCACTCGGTGCCTCCGGCGACTTGGCACCTTTGGCCAACCTCATGCTGCCTTTGCTCGGTCTGGGCGAAGTGCATTTTGAAGGCAAGATTTACCCTGCCGAGAAGATTCTCAAAAAGTTCGGTTGGAAACCCATCACCCTGCAATCAAAAGAAGGTCTGGCCCTACTTAACGGCACGCAGTTCATGAGTAGTTACGGTACCTACGTTCTGCTGAAGGCCTTCCGCCTCAGCTATCTCGCCGACCTCATTGGCACGGTTTCCTTGGAAGCCTTCGACGGCCGCATCGAGCCTTTCTTCGACCAAGTGCATCAAATCCGCCACCACAACGGACAAATCGTCACCGCCAAGCGAGTGCGTGAGTTCACCAAGGGCAGTGAACTGATTATCAGGGAGAAGAAACACGTGCAAGACCCCTACTCCTTCCGTTGCATGCCTCAAGTGCATGGTGCCTCGAAGGATGCCATCGACTATGTGGCCTCCGTGTTTAGCGAGGAAATCAACGCCGTCACCGACAACCCGACCATTTTCCCCGATGAGGACTTGGTCATTAGTGCTGGTAACTTCCACGGTCAGCCTTTGGCCATCACTTTGGACTTCCTCGCCATCGCCATGGCTGAGTTGGGCAACATCAGCGAACGCCGTATCTATCAGTTGATTGGCGGCAAACGCGGTCTGCCCTCCTTCCTCGTAGCCGAACCCGGTCTCAACAGCGGCTTCATGATTCCGCAATACGCTGCCGCAAGCATCGTCAGCCAGAGCAAGCAACTCTGCACACCCGCTTCGGTCGACAGCATCGAATCCTCACAAGGACAGGAAGACCACGTCAGCATGGGCGCCAACGCTGCAACAAAGGCTTTGCGCGTGGCTGAAAACTTGGAGCGCGTCCTCGCCATCGAACTCTTCAATGCCACTCAAGCTCTGGAGTTCCGCCGCCCACTGAAGTCGTCACCCATCATCGAGAAATTTGTCGCCGCCTACCGCAAAGAGGTGGAATTTGTCCGCGTCGACAAGGTGATGTACACCGAAATCGCCAAATCGGTTGAATTCGTGAAGAATTACCCGCTGGCGTTTGATGATTTGGAAAACAAATAAACCTGTCGTAGGGGCGGACCCATGTGTCCGCCCTGAAAACGAAAACAAAATAACCCCAAATTGGGCGGACAAATAGGTTCGCCCCTACAAAAAAAATGGAAACCACCCAACAACCCCAGAAACGCCCCACGGGGATGACCATCCTCCTCGTGTTGTCGTTCATCAACGCCTGCTGGAACGTCCTGCGTTCCATCATCATGTATTTCACCACGCCGATGATTGCCAAGATGGTGGAAAACGGTGAATTTGAGGACGCTATGGAACCGTTCGTCGCCACTTTCGGCGAGGAGATGCGCCAGTCGATGATGGAAAGCATGACCCTTTTGTCCAGCATCGACCCGAAATATTACCTGATTCTGCTGGCGTTGTTCATCGGATCGTTGGTGGGTGTAATTCGTATGTTCAAGGGTGACAAGCGCGGTTTCCACATCTACGCCATCTCTCAAATCCTCATGCTCATCAACGCTTCGGTGTTCGTGTATCCGCTGCAAAAGCCCTCGCCGTTCACCTACGACCTGCTGCTCATGTTAATGTTCATCGTGGTTTACTATCTGTTTTTCAAGCGGATGGAAATGCCGAACGACCTACCTCAAAGCCCTGAACAGCCATGAGCAAGACACCCAGCGAAGGAAAGATTTTCAACCTCAAGCCCGAGATGACGCTTGCCATGAAGCTGGCGGCCAGTTTCGCCATCACCTATTATGGCCTGCTGCTTGTTTTTGAAATCTTCACCGTGGTGTACAGGCGCTATTATTTCGATGCGGTCTATCTCAACCAAGAGGAACTGTCGTTGAGATCGCGGGATTTTCTCATCCAAATCACCCAGTTGGCATTATCCTTCATATTGGTTTTCAGCCTGATACAAATCTTCCGCAAGAAAGTGTACGGCAAAGCTATCTTTGTTTTGTCTACCCTTGTGCTCATCGTGTTCCAGTTCATCGCCACGGGTCCTTTCCCGCTCCTGAAATACATCCTTGAACTGCTCATGCTGCTCTTTATCGCGCCGCTTCGGGTGAAAAAGAAGGTCAGAATCAAAGGGGGAAAAGTCACCATCGAGGATGTGGAAGAAAAGCCAAAGGAAAAGCCTGTGGAAGAAACCAAAGAAAAAAACTAACCATGACATGAAAAAGCATATCTTCTTCATCCTATTGATTGTAAGCGTTTTGGCAGCTTGTAACAAAGTAAGCTACGACGGAAAAACGGGCAAAATCCTGCACAAGAAATACAGTCCCGCACTCACCATCAGCTACGTGCTGAACGACAGCGAACAGCTATGGGACACCATTCGGCTTGACCTCGACCAAGACAACACGACCGACCTGAAAATCTGTTTCCAGTACAACACCCCTTATATTATAGGCTCGAAAGACTGGGAACTCAGCGTCGCAAGCGACGGCTACATCAGCGAAGTGAATTGGTGGAGCAGCGATTACCATGTTTATGAGGGGCAAGTCTCGCCCATTTGCATCAAGCACACCACCGAGGAAGGGCCTTGCTACGGTTGGTTGGACTGCTATTCAACCATAGGCAGCGAAGGCCAAGTGGATGCCATTCGGTTTTACCTTCGAGAGACGGCCTATTGCACCTGCCTGAATTACCCACTCAAATGGGGAGAGAAATAACGAAAAACGCCCGACAATATCGGGCGTTTTTTTGTTGATGAATGTGTTACAAAGTCATTTCGTGGCCTGCTCATAACCAGCACGCACGGCCTGAATGTTGAGGTCGACGACCTCTTGGCCTTTCTTGCCGAAAATGTGGGCGATAGCCTCTTCCACCTTCTCTATGGAGATGCCGAGATAAGGCACCGTGGCACCCAGCAGCACCATGTTGGAACGGGCCTTCAGTTGCTTGGCGATTTCGTTGGCGTTGAAGGAAACCACATGCTCCAACTTGCCCAACTCGTCGTTAATCTTCTCCATGTCGGGATAGTTGTCGATGTTGACGAAGGGGTCGTTGTTAGTGATGACCCAGCCTTCTTTGCTCAGCCAAGGCAGATAGCGCAGGGCTTCCATCGGCTCGGACGAGAGGATGATGTCGGCCTGGCCTTCGGGAATGACGTC
>Ga0265298_10004269_pt1 | contig 18347 bp, 38 predicted proteins | sample AusTroGonzalo_MG_3_FD_193486 | JGI IMG/M metagenome (GOLD analysis project Ga0265298, IMG submission 193486) | Bovine rumen microbial communities from tropical cattle in Woodstock, Queensland, Australia - Gonzalo_01 | ecosystem: Host-associated > Mammals > Digestive system > Stomach > Rumen ... | reverse complement strand
TATAGTTTATTAATAATTAAATATATAATAGGTTTTGGATATACTATGTATTATATAACGGAAATAAGTTTGGATGATAGTTTTTTGCGTTGTTTATTAGATACAATGTTTTGTTTATTTTGGCCTATTGGATGGATTATATATAGTGTGTATTATGGTATAAAGACGTTGCGGAAAGAGGACAGATATGAAGAAGATTTATAAAGTTTAAGATAATATAGGGAAGATGAAGAAACATTTAGATGATTATGATATATTAAGATAGAAGATGAATTAGATTAATAAGATAGTGAGAGGGGAGAGGAGAGTGTGGAATAGGTTGAAAGATGAAGAAAAATTTTTTATTATTGAGGTTAATTTTTTGTTAGGTGCATGGGAGAATGGAGTAAGATTGAATGAAGATGGGGAGAGTATAATAAAATAATAGTAGATGATGAGAGTGTTATAAAATGTGGTAAAATGGTAGTAAATGATAGTAAATGGTGAGAGTGCGGTGCCGAATCCAATCCATGTTCTTTTCACTCCCTAAATAGGAAAACGACCGTTTGCTAATTTAAAGAGGCTTTTTAAGCCTCTTTATTTTTCTATTTTCCGTACTTATTTTCAAGATCCTATAATACAAAGTATAGTTTCTGTTCTATGTTTGCTAGCTATTGATCTGATAAACTTCCGCATGCTATTGTATTTATATAATCTAAGAATGCTTCTAATAAATGTTTGCGGGTTGCGGCAATGCTGAAATTTCTTTTTTTGTCAAATGTAGTTTGTAAAGTGTGTAAAAATATCTCTAAACTATCTTCCATATGAATCCTCCTATTATATTTTAATATAATTTTTTATAAAAAGGGTGCGGGGATATTTTTGTTTTTTTTTATATTATAACATAAATTTTTTTATTTTTCAAGTACGGCGGCGAGGCAGCTCTACATTTGACATTTGTAGTATGTAGAGCCTTAATGAATGCGGAAAGCGACCGTATATGATTAATTTTGGGAATTCTAGGGCGAAATGAGTTTTGCCAAGGTTCTGGAAAAAATTTCCATATGATGGGTACGCGACTTGGAGAGCGGCGCTCGGCCAGCGCCAGCGCGCCGACAAACAGACATTCGTTAAATGTAGCACGTACCCGGAAATCCGCCCGGGCGAATTTGCAATTTGTAAAAGAAAAAACCGCGTTTCCGCGGTTTTATTCTTCTTCTTTATGAATAATAGTATGAATAGTAGCAATAATATTTTTATCATTATCTTGAATATCAATAACGCCATCAATATTAAAGCATTCAAAAAGATGCATTGCAACTATATTGAGATCTGTATAAGGACGATCGTCACATCCAAATTCAATACGAATATTATATCCTTCTTTCGTTTCTGCGTAAAGATTGAGACCATTTTCCCCATTAAGTTCAGCCCACATTTTTATTCATCTCCTTCATAAATTATTTCATAATGTTCGGGATTCCGCCATGTATCAGAGTAACATTTTAGAATTTTTTTACTCTGTCTCACGTAAACAAAGTAGAAATCTTTCAAATCATGGGGTTGAAAAATGAAGCGGTCTCCATGCATACCTGTCTGAATGACGGAAAAACAACTCCATTTACAATGCTCTTTCATTGCGGCGATTGCTTCTTCAAAATCAGATAGCCACATTATTCTTTCTCCTTTTTAAGATAGTTATGATAAATAATTGGAATATCATCAGGATTTTCAAGAAGGGTGAGTAAATAACGATAAGCAAAGAGGACGCCTTCACGAAATGCCTGCTGTTCTTTGTTTTCGGCGGGAGACTCTTTGAATTCATCTTGATAGCTGGCGATAATTATTTTAATAAGTTCAGAATGAAGCATTTTATTTTCCTCCGTTTCTGGAATTATTATATCACAATGCGGCGGTTTTGTCAATGAATAAAATGTAAACAAAGTGTGAACATTGCGGCCCCGGGGGGAATTCGTCATTCGACGAATTCCATGCTAATCTGATTTTCGGGGCGGAAACCACGCGCTCCGTCGGGATAGCAATTTTTCTGAATTGCTTCATCGAGGTCCCACCACTGGTCAAGTGTAGAGATAATCTCAACATCTTCTGCCTCAATCCAGCCGCCGCACTCTCCGCAAATCACTCCCTTGAGTTCAAGGAAGGGAGCGTCAGTTCCCTGAAAATAATCTTTATAAATGCCGATCCCACCTATGGGCATACCGCCCTTTTCATTTTCGATGAAATCTCTGAAAATAACCTGCTTAGCAACCATGTTGTAACCTTTCTGCGGTTGGAGGGTTTTCCGCTTCCCTTTTGTGATTATATTATAACACAAAGTCGAAAGTTTGTCAAGGGGGTTTTGAAAAATTTTTTATTCTTCTTCGTCCTCTTCATCAAAGAATTCAGGATTCATGAGTTCAAAATATTGTTTTTCATCTTCTTCATCAAGGAATTCGATTTCATGTACGTAATCCTCCATGGCGTCCTCTTCTGCCTCGGAAATTTGTTCTTCAAAATGTTCAAGAAAAGCATCATTTTGAAAGCACCAATTAAATAAATCCCATAAATCAATTTTAGTTTCAAGCATTTGATACAAATCTACTTTATCAACCAATTGACGTGCGGCTTCATAGGCATTGTCAGAATTATGGTAATAAGAACCATCAACTTCGTAAATCATTTTTTTAATCTCCTTTTGTTTTTCTGGATATATTATACCATAAAAAAATAAAAATGTCAAGAGGTAAAAATGTAAACAATCTGTGAACGGCGCCGGGCGGGGTTTAGTAATGGAAACTTTTCTTTTTGTAAATATGCTGCATAATTTTAGAGCATTTTCTTTGAAAGTCCCAACATTCCTGCTGATGATTTGAAATATAGTCAATTGCCCATTTATTAGCAAGACCTTCTGCGGGAAGATTAAGATATGTTTTTTGGTCAAGATCCATCATCCGCATTGTGTATTCATAAATTTTTTGTTCTTCTGTTAATTGTGGAATGGTTATGTGATGACCGACTTCATGCAATAAGCTGAAGATGAAGAACCACGGGACAATGTTGATTTCATACTTATTGTTAATAAATTCAACGTAATCGGGATGATAACGCGGAATTCGCGTAATAGAGAAGAACACAGTCCCATCTTCAAAATACATGAAATCATCTTTACAGTATGCGCGTTTGATCCCGAACCGCCGCACAAATTTACTGATTTTCTTTTCAAGAGTAGAAGCGTACATGGTTTATACCTCTTTCCTTTTGGTATCTCTATTGTATCACAAAGATGCGGCAAGTGGATGAATTATTTGTGAACATTTTGTAAACATGCTAGCCTGGGCGATTTTACAGAAGAAGAAGAGGATTATTCATCCTCTTCTTCCTTTTTGTCAATTTCACAAACGCACACACCATCTTTGTATAGTGAAACATAACTGACGTCAAAAGCAGAATAGAGCTTTTCAGCTAAGTTTACAATGACTTCCATAGGGATGTCATCATAGCGATCTTCAAGCTCAATACTAATGAGTGCGCATCCACATTTGGACTCTCCTTTCAGGACGAGCGGTCCGCAACCGAAGTTAAATTTCATCATCATTTTTTTATTTCCTTTCTTTGTTTGTGACTACATTATACCACGAAACCATGATTTTGTCAATGAACAAAATGTAACTAAATTATGAACTTTTTGGCCCGGGCGAATAAGAGCAAGGCTCATAAAGCCTTGCTCTCAGTCACGAAGTATTTTACATTATAATTTTTAAGAAGTTCACGGACTTCCGCGCTTTCTTTCTGTGTTGCGCAATAGAAGTTAAATACTTTATATTTATAGGCGTCCCAATAACTATAATGCTCAATATTCATATAAAGGCAATCTGCTAACAGACTTTCAACCTGTTCATTCGGGACGGTTACTTCAACCTTCCATAACTTATCTTTACGCATTTTTTCTTCAACCCACTTAACGAGCCAAACGCCAATTAAGTTACAAATAAAAGTGATTAAGCATTTTGCCCACATGGGGAAGTCCGCAACGGTATAGATAAGCATGATATTGTAGAAGGCAAAGTAGCCGCCGCTTACGAGGCTTGCTATTACTTTTCCACTCTTGATGGTGGTGATACTGCGGACGGTGGAAAAGATGACATTGATGATAGAGAGGAAGAGGAAGACGAGAAGGAATTTCATTTTGATTTGCTCCTTTGTTCTTTTGTGGTTTTATTATACCACATGGCTATTGATTTGTCAATGAATATTTTGTGAACTTTTTGTTAAGGATGGCGCCCGGGCGGGATATTAATCCCGCGAGTTTATTTAATAATTGAAACCGACAGATCGATAGGGGTAACAAATTCTCCGCCGTCCATTTGAGTGTACTCGTCTCTCATGAAGTCTTTTCCAGTAGAGAGGTCAATCCAAAAACGTTTCGGTTCTGAGTTGTTCCATTCCATGTCATAGACTTCACACTCAACAACTAAACCAAGTCGATTGTCAAAAATGAAAGTGTCGTTGGTGTTAAGATCATCAAGGCGGACGGCACAAGCATTAAAGTCGAATTTAATAGCCATTTTTTATTTTTCCTTTCCTTTGTTTCTGGTACTATTATATCACAAAGTCTTTGATTTGTCAAGAGGACAAAATGTAAATAATTTATGAATGCGCCCGGGCGATTAAGAGGGAGACTATTCATCTTTCTCATAAATTTTTTTCCAGTCTATTCCGTCCCCGATTTCTTCATTATAAATTTCCCATGCTCTATCAACTTCTCTTTGTTGTTTAATGAGAGCGGCGGCAAGAGACGCTTCTGCAACTTTGTCTTTTTTGTCAATAGCTTCTTTGTATGCTTGATACAGTGCGGCATAAACTTTTTCACACAGATCGAGCCATTTTTCAGAAAAAGGACCTTGAATATCAATAATTTTCATGATTTTATTCTCCTTTTCTTTATTTCTGGTATTATTATATCATAGAAACGATGGTTTGTCAATGGTTTTTTCAAAAAAAAATATGAATTTTTTGTGAATTTTGGTGCCCGGGAGATTAAAAGAGAGACTATTCGTTTGTTAATAGCTGTTGAAATATAGTATTTAATTTTTCGTATCCATATTTTTCTATTAATTGTTGATAATTTTTATTTAGTTTAGCGTAATTTTCATCTCTTTCTTTAATATTTTGTCTTTGAGTTAGCCATCTTAAATTAGATAACTAGTTATCTGTTTTTATTCCATTAATATGATCAACTACCATTTTATCCATGTTATCAATTGGATTAAAGGTTTCCATAATCATACGATGTAAAGCTGTCGGATGTTTACCAACTGATACCATTATATATCCTGTAGTTGCAATAGTTCCTAAAAAATTTTTATATTGTTTATTTCTAGCCCGGCCTTTATTACTAACTTCAATATTTTCATTATAATCTTTCCACTACTATTGCTCTAATTGATTTTGACTATCATCTATAATTTCAAAATAAGTTGGTCCATCTTTAAAAGATTTTTGAATAATGACTCCGCGTTTTTTAGCAAAAAGAATTTGTTCTTGGATGCCTTTGCTAATTGCCGAATCTGTCCAATTATATTTTTTAATTAATTCTTTAAAAGAATAACAATTATTTTTCATAAAAATTTCCTCCTATTTCAATTTTTTCATTAATATATTAAAATTGAAATAGGAGAATTTTTCAAAAATGACCAAAATTTTTATTCTTTTGGGGGTCTTTGCCTAATAAGATCCAATTTATAGTGGTTAGAACCGACTGAAAACTCGATAATTTTTGATTTATTGGTTACTTTTGCTTCAAAACCTTCTGCGACAAGCGCATTCGCAAGGATTTCGATGAGATTTTCTTTCTCTTCATCGGGTTTCCGTTCACGTTTGGTCTGTTTCCGCGGCTTTTCGGACTTTGCGTCATGGCTGATTTTGGCTTCTTTGGCTTTTTTAGTAAGCTCTTCAACGTATGCGGTTTGCTCATTTTCGACATACCCTTCATCTTCAAGGTACATCTGAATAGCTTCCTCCCGCGTGATTCCGAGGAGCCTACTATTTTTGTCGATCTCGGCATCGGGGATGCGGATATTCTTGCCGTTGAGATTGTAGGTCATGGCTCTTACCTCCTGTTTACGAGTATATTATAGCATAGTGGAATGGGTTTGTCAATGAATAAAGTGTAAATAAATTGTGAACTCTGGCGCCCGGGCGAAAAATAGTGGGGCTATTGCCCCACTATTCACTTGACACAGAAGAATGGAGTCTTCTTAACGTAGGTCTTTTCCAGCTTCTCAGCGTTCACGAGGGCGGACAGGATGTGCGAGATTCTCTGGTTGGAGAGGGCGGCGAGAGAAGGAACTTCTTCCTGCAACTCCTTGATCGATTTCGGCATATCGACAGCCGTCAAGTGGGAGAGAATTTCAGTGGCGAACGCTTCATTCTCTACCTGCGTCGCGGTAGGCTTCCGCGGAGTTGCCGCCTTCTTCTCAAGGAGTTCGATCTCATGGGACGCGAACTCAACGATAGCGGGAAGGGAAACCGTAGTGGGTCTACCTTCGGCGAGGGCGATGATTTCCGCGAACATTTCCTTCTTGGTGGGGTTCTTGGTGGAAGTAGAAGTGGTGGTCATAGTGTCTCTCTTTCTCCGTTTGTAGGGTTCGGCTCCCTTGTATTAAGTGGGGGAGAGTTTTTTTGTCCTTCCCCCTTCGGACGTATACATTATACCACAGAGGGGTCGATTTGTCAATGAACATTGTAAGAATCTTTTGTAACGAAAGTGTGAACGCGCCCGGGCGAATTTGACAATGTTAAAATTTATTTTTTCTATTTTATTTTATAAAAAAATTTATAAAAAATCAAAAGGAGAAGAGGGCATCAGTCCTCTTCCTCTTCGGTAGTGGCGTAGCCTTCCTCTACGCCATATTCGTAGTACGGAACCTTCTTGATAACGGTGCGCTTGATCTCGCCAGCCTTGCGGAGAGCGGTCAACAGGTGGGTCACACGCTGATTCGACAGCCCTTCCAGACCTTCGACATTTGCCACGATTTCCTTGACGGTCTGCGGGGTTTCCGTCTTGAAGAGGAAATCAGCGATCTCTTTACGGAGACCCGTATTCTCGATCTGCGTAGCGGTGGGCTTGCGGGGAGTAACCGCCTTGCGCTGAAGAAGCTCGATCTCGTGATTGAGGAATTCAACCATTTCGATATTGGTAGAGACAGCTTCGCGGATGGAGGTGAGCATTTCGATCTTCGTCATAGTAGATCCTTTCTGCGGTTGAGAGGGTTTCCGCTTCCCTTGATTACGTGAACATTATACCACGAAAAGACCATTTTGTCAATGAATTGTATGTAAAGGAAATGTAACGAAATTATGAACGCGCCCGGGCAATTTTACAAGAATAAAGGGCATTCCTGCCCTTCATTCTTATTCTTTTTCTCCATACTCATACATGATTTTCTTGTATAACTGAAGAGTATCTTCATACTCTTCATCATTCTTTGCGATGTACTTGAAATCATCTTCGGAAGGCTCATCGGGGACGCCCATTGCAATCCACCATTCATAGGCTTCTTCATCACCGAGATCAATGATTTCTTCATGACAGGTTTTGAGGGCGGCAATGCGAGAATTAAGAGTGATTTTAGACATTGTTTTAATCTCCTTTTATTTTTTAGATTCAATAGAAATGTACAGAGGAATAAATCCGAAGAGAAAATATCCAGTGTAGAATTTGAAATTAAAACCGTATCCCTTGCTCCACGTTTTCTTAACAATCATTTTTTTAATTTCCTTTCCCTTTGTTTCTGGCATTATTATACCATAAAAAAGTTATCTTGTCAAGGGGGAAAATTGTAAACTAATTATGAACGCGGCGGCCCGGGCAAGTTAGCAGCTGCTAATTGCGAGTACGGAGAAATGCGGAGGGCGTCCCCATCCGCATTCCTGACGCTCTCTTTTATTCAGCGGTAGAGTGGAGCGACAGGCCTCTACAACTGTCTACCTGTTCTTTCTCGGTCGGTAGATTACCGTCTCAATAAGATCGGAAATCAAGGTAGAAACGCATGGTTCCGTCTCCTTCCTATTTATCTAAGGTTAGCGTTTTGCACCTTGCCAGTGACGCCAGCTCTGAGTTTGTCTTACTTACTTTACACGATTTAGCGCGCTTTGCGCGTTCGGCTTTTTGCCTCGTGTTCAGGTCTCTCGCCCCTTGACGATAACATTATATCATAAGAGGGCATTTTTGTCAATGAATATTCTGTAACGTATTTGTAACAGAATTGTGAACTCGCCCGGGCAAATAATAGGGGGAGTATTAGTCCCCCTCTTTCTTGCGGTGCTTTACAAGTTTCAAGCTATACTCTTCTCCTTCAAAAGTAAAGCTGACTTCCGTCTCTGTCTTCATCTGGGCGGAGACCGCGCCCATTCCCTCAAGCAAAACTCTACAGTTGTTAAGAATTCGCTTTTTAGTTTCGTCAACTTTTCTTTCTCTTGTAGAGGGCTTGCGCTGTGTGTCGGATTTGGCATTCTCACGGACAGCTTTTGATTTCATTTCCCACTCTGCCATCTGTTCAGCCTCTTCTTTTGTCACGGGTTCGCCCTCGGCCGCGCATTCTTTCATGATGCGGGCAACAAGTTTTTCTTTTGTCATAGTATCACTCCTCCAGATCAGTATTGAAGATAATATCGATTATCCAACAGTGATATTTTTCTTCAAAGTTAATAACAGAAAGTCGAGAAAATACAGTGATAAGTTCGCCATGATAGCAGAAGGTATAGGCCCAAGAAAAATCCATCATTTTTAGAGTCCTCTTTTCTCTTGTTTTCTGGTATTATTATACCACAAAAGGGAGTGTTTGTCAATGGGGTTATAAAATTTTATTTGTAAAGAAGGTATGAACGAGCGCGCCCGGGCGATTTTACAAATGAAAAGAAAAAAATGGGGGTTCATTTTTAAAAATAAAATTTAATTTAATTTAAAATGATAATAAAAAATGGGCCGAAGCCCATTTTTTATCACTTGACTGAGAAGAAGGGGGTCTTCTTGACATACGTCTTGTCAACCTTCTGATCGTTGACAAGCGCAGTCAGGAGGTGAGAGATACGCTGGTTGGAGAGTTCGGCGAACGTAGCGCACTCGGTCTGAATTTCTTTGATCGTCTTGGGCTTGTCCTCCGTGACAAGGAAGGAAAGGAGTTCCGCCTTAAGGGACTCATTCTCTACCTGCGTAGCAGTGGGCTTACGCGGCGTCGAAGCCTTCTTGTCGAGCAGCTCAAGCTCGTGGGTCAGTCCCGCCTTAAGAGTTCCGAAGTCAGCTTTGCAAGAGCCAGTGTCGATAAGGGAGAGAAGGTTGGTGAAGAGATCGCGCTTAGTGAAAGTGGTAGCCATAGTGGCCTCCTTAAAGAAGATTTAGAGTTCAGTCGGTGGAGATTCGCTCTCCCCTCCTGACATTGTTATTATACCACAGAACCCCTTTTTTGTCAACCCCTTTTTCAAAATTTCTCAAAAGTTTTTTTGCTCTATGTCTGTCAAGCGCGCCCGGGCGAAAATGAGAGGGGCTATTAGCCCCTCTGTATTAGTATAATGTTTTTACCATTTTTTTATGTTGCCGTAAGCAATGGGCAAGAATGTCTTTTTCTATCATAACATCTTCAAGCCCTGTGTGAGATTCTTCAAATAACTTATTACCAGTTAAATATCTGTGTAATATTTCTGCGGTCAGCCGCACTTGCGGCTTTTTATGTTTTGTCATGTAGCTATTGATTTCACAAAACAGTCTATAACTTTTTTGTTTGCCGATCGTCTGTCGCGCCATTTTCAAAGTACACCAAATTTCAGTAGAGAAGGGGAAGAAGTAACGATATTTAGACTTTGTGAGATATCGCTGTGTAGTGTTAAGAGCGCGAAGGTCAAAACTTGCGTTGTGTGCGGCGATTGTATTAGTACGATATTTTTTCATCGTATCAATAAGGGCTTTCCGTGCCTCAAAGAGAGAGACAGTTTTTCTTTTGCCATTGTTAATATCTTTAACATACTGCGGAATTTTACTTGCGTAGTATGCGGAATCCATGACATCTTTCATCCCATAAAAGATTTCAGAGATTACGAAAGAGTAAGTCTCATAGACATTGCCTTTCTTGTCTACAACTGCAAAGCCGAGATCGTAGACGAGGCTATCAGACAGATCAAGTCCGTCATTTGTAGAGATGCCATTGCACGTTTCCGTGTCAAGGACGATGATGTAGTGTTTACGCTTGTCGATCATGGGAGCGATTCCTTTCTTCATGTTGATTATATTATAGCACAAGTCCGAGGTTTTGTCAAGGGGTTTCATAAAAAAAATTTCAGGATGCAGCAGGTTTATCTGTATAGAGCGGCCCCGGGTGAAAAAAAGTGCTTTATATTCGACATTCGACAAAGACGGGGCGCCCCAGCCGCAGGCGCCCCGGCAAATGTAAACATTTTGTAAATTTTCTCCCTGAGGGTCGACCTCTGTAAAGCCGACCCTCAATTCAGTGGGATTCAACTTAACCGGCTTATGCCGGAAGCTGATTTCTTAACCACCGCGTCATTTTTTTACTTTCCTTCCGGCACCGGATTTTTAGCGCGCCGCCGTTCTTTTCACTTTCTTTTTCAAGCCCGCAAAAGTTGTACACAAAAGACTTGAATTCAACAAGATTCATTTCGTAAACCGTAGAATCAGAAGTCATGTACGCGAACGTATTAGAATGAGTTTTGCGTTCGTAGAGATTCCAGATTTCGTCGAAATCTGTCAAACCTTCACAAAGACTGCCGCTCATAAGAGTAAAACCGTTCGATTTAATAGAGATATGCTTATCGCCTATGTTAAGATCGCTATTCTTATCATAAGAGCTGTTGTCATGAGTGGAACGTTCAACGCCGTAATGCGCGCAGACAGCCCATTCGCACGCGATACCATTATTTTTAATAGAAGAGTTAATAGTAGCAAAATAGGAAGTCATTTGTAGCACCTCTCTGTTGGTTTCCCTTGGAACTGTAGATATTATAGCACACTCCCGGGCAGATTGCAAGAGGGATGACGATTTGTTTACAATTTAGTTACAATTTTATATTTATACTTTTTAATGTATAATTATGCATTTTTGGGATTTTATAAAATTTACAATTTGTTTACAATTTCATTTTGTAATTGTTTGTTCACAGTTTGTTCATAATTTTCACGGGAGCCAGCGAGTGCATACGTTTAATAATTATTTACAAAAAATTTACAATTTGTTCATATTTTAGGAAAAATTTTGTTTACAATTTGTTTACAATTTTCCTCTTGACTTTTTGCGATACATGTGGTATAATGAAAAAACGCGCGGGCCCGACTGCCCGCGCGCCGCTGAAGTAAAAGGAAACTTATGAATAATTCAATTCTAAATTGTAAATAAATTATGAATTTTAATTTTGAATATTTATTCAATAGGGGTGTATAAATATTCATTTCAATTATTATAATAATTTCCCGGTCGCCGACCTCAAAAGAAGGCAATAAAAATATTGGGGCTAAATTTTCCCAATATTTATTTTTAATATTCATTTTTCATTTATGATTTACAATGCTTTCAAAATTTCAATAATATTATTTACATCAAAAGCAGTTCCAGTCCAATTATTACGATTTCTTTCTTCATCATCAAACAGAATGTCGTTGTTATTATTAAACTTTTCTTTTGGCGTTCCATAGTTTACAATATTGATTTCATCAAACTTGACGCTTGCCAGATGTTTATTGAGCCACTTGATTTTTGCGGTTGTTACTTTTGCGTCATATTCGTTATTGCTATTTTTTGCAAGCCAGCTAATAACGCCGATGCGGTAGCCGCGTTTTTGTAACTTATTAAGTATTTTTGCAAGACTGCTGAGATTTATTAGGGGTTTTGCGTTCTTGTATGGATATTCATTCCTATTGATTAAGTATTCAAGCCAGTTTTGAACTCCGTAGAGATCAGCGATTGTTCCATCCATGTCGAAGAAGATCGTGCGGTTCATGTTTTTGCTCCTATCTTTTGGTTCTGTCTTATTATAACACAAAACCCCTTGTTTGTCAAGGGGTTTTGAAATTATTTTTTGAAAAGTTTGTAGATTGGACGGAGAGGAATAATAATAATGTAAAGGGGAAGAAGAAGAATTGTAACAGCCCAACCGTCCCACAAAGCAATACCGCCGGATTGCGTTGTTTCAGAAATGTAAGCAATAATAGAGAGGACGATCCACGCAATCAGAGCACCAAGAATAAAATTTAACATTTTTTTATCTCCTTTTCTTTTTCTGGTATTATTATAGCATAAACCGGTTTATTTGTCAAGAGGTTTTTTGAAATTTCTCAAAATTTTTTTTGCCCGGTGGGCATCCTTGCAAGGCTTATCTTTCAAGCCTTGCAAGGATTTTTTCGCTTGTGAAGGTAGCCTTTTCAAATTTGATTTGATAGGCTGTCCCATTTACTGTGAGATCCCCGCCCAGGGTGAAGGGGAGATTATCTTTCGTCCAAACTTGCCCGACATTTTCAGTACAGAGCTTTTCAAAGATTTCGCCTTTATTGTAGACCGTCTGTTCTACAATTGTATCAAACCGCTCTTTAGAGCAGATCAGCTCCGCGCCTTTGGACAGAAGGAAGATTTTCTGTTCAGTGGTGGGATTGAAGCGAAGACTGTACCCGCCGCCGTTTTTCGTGGACGCCTTGTCAAGGGTGAGGATATAGGGGAGAACTTCGGAAGTGGTGGGAACCGCGTACACATTGCCTTTGAAGATGAAGCCGAAAATGTAATTGTGCGTATATGCGAGGCGGTTATAGCGATCGATCAGATTGTTCAGTAGGCTGATGTTTGTCATGGTAGGTAGCTCCTCTCTTGTTCTGTGCCTATATTATAGCATATCCCGGACCAGATTGCAAGAGGTTTTGTGTATTGTTTACATAATGTTCACAATTTTAGGACTGTATGGTTGTACACAATGGGTTTATATGTCGTTCACAAAAATTTTACATATATTCTACATTCTACAAAAGCGGCGCGCCCCGCGGGTAAGCGCGCCGGCAATTATGAACAAATTATGAACAAACTGTTAATTTGTTCATATATGTCTAAATTATGAATTGTTAATAATTTGTTCATAATATATAAATATACAAATTTTGTGCATAATTATGCAAGTGAATAAATATACACATGACCGCATAATTATACATTTATACGACAAAAAGAAAAAGAGGGCTTTTTCGCCCTCTTTTTACTTTCTGAAAATTTTAATGCTCTGGCTATACTGGTAAGTGATTGTTTTTTCGATCTTTTTCAGTTCACAGTAAGTGAAGTTGTTTTTGACTTCTTCGAAGCAAGCTCTTGCTTCTTCTTCCGTCTCAAATTCTTTGTAGAACCGGAAAGCATCGACCGCGTATTTAGTAGTTTTCATTTTTGTTTTCTCTTTCTGGTTTGTTTGGGGTTTTCCTTCCCTCTTGTTTGCATGTTTATTATACTCCTTCTCGGGAGATAAATCAATGTATTTTCTGTAAAGAAAATATGAATTATTTATGAACCAATTTCAGGAATTAAAGACTATTTATAAATCACACAGGATTTAATTTAGAAATACTGCGTTCATAGTTTGTTCATATTTTTCAACGTGCTATCGAACGTTCGCGAAAAAGAAAACCGCTTTTCGGCGGTTTTTATTGTTTAGAAGGAGTAAATATCTTCCTCTCCGATTTGGCGTTTTCCGTCTGCGGTGTATTCCCATTCATGTGCAAGTCGGACTTCATCGTCCCACGCCTGCAGGCAGAGGTTGTCGTCTTTTGTTTCAAAAACTTCATAATACCAACCCATATCTTCTACCCATGCGATTCTTTCTTCAAGATTCATCATTTTGTTTTTTCCTTTCCCGGTTTGTTTGGGTTTTCCTTCCCTTGATTCTGATATGATTATACTCCTTTTCTTTAGATTTTTCAATGTATTTTTTGTAAAGAAAATTTTAACAAATTATGAAGGATGGTTTATCTCCATCCTTCAAATGTCCCATTGTATCTTGCGCTCATAATTTCATCGTCCTCAATATTTTCAGTCCCTTTATCATTCATTAGCAAAGAAGCAATGTCATCAATCGCCCAATCTTCACATCCGTAGAATTCCCAGATGTTACCATTGTAGTCTTCACACCATACTATATCAGTAGTATAATCAATCATTACTACTTTCGTAGTTAATGCGTAAAAAGTTTCTTCTACTTTTGTCTCGATTTTAGCTGGTCTTAACAAGTTTGTAGAAGCAAGCCAACCTGCTAAACCTGTTACAAAGACAGCAGAAAGAAGAATGATTGTGATGATGAAGTTTTTCATTGTATTGTGTCCTTTCGTTATGCTGTACCTCTATTATAGCACATCATGCCGCGCTTGTCAATGAACATAGTGTAAACAAAGTATGAACATTTTAGGACTTTACTTACGACGTATGTGGCGGCAAGAGTTGAGCAAAAATATTAGCTAATAGCTATACTATTAAAAATTTCGCCGCGCCTCGACCGCATTCAAAAATTTAAATCTTGATTAATAATTAAATATTTAACACGAGAAAATAATACATCTTCAATCCGAGTTGTACTTTTGTAGAACAAGGCGATCACAGTGCTTTTTATTTTGTTTACTGGGAGCGCGTCAACAAGAGGAAAATATAAATAATCTTTTAATCGCAATATTTTTTCAGCCTCTTCTTTTGTAGAGAAAGTTTGATTTACATAAAATTTTATTTCTGTGTGTAAGTATGTATCATAAACTATTATCTTTGTCATTGTTATTTACCTCTTTTATTATTTACTATTATTATTATAACATAATTTTTTAACAGTATCAATAAGAGATGCGGTTGCTACAAGTGTAGAACGTTTAGTACCTGCTGTTACCGCCATCTTTGTAGAGTGCTACTCTTGTCTTTCTTTCTTTTTCCACTCTTGTAAATAATTAATTTAATAATTAAATAATTCTCCGGAGATTAAACAGGGTTTATTCTTATTTTCTTGTGTTCAATTGAAGAAGACATTATTAAACGTGTTACAAAAGTCGGTGAATAATTATTCATGTAGAGTGTATAATTATACAGCCTTACTCGATAGATATAGAATATTAGGAAAGTAAACCTGTTAATAGTTTGTTCATAATTTTTTTACAAAAAGTTCACAATATCTGAGAAAATAGGAAATCGGTCAGCCTCCGACCGCCGGCTGACCGATCATTTAACTTTGAAATAAATTTAAGATTAAATAAAATCAAAATAGATATTTTAATTTAATTTTAATTCAAAGCTATTTTAAATTAAAAGAGAATTAAAACAACAATAAACTATTGTCCGAGGCGTCGAGTAGTGCTTTAGTTTTTATTCGGGGTACGAGGGGTGCCCTCCTTGAGGCGTCGTGCTCAGCTGGCCAAAAGAACCCAGTATTATAGGGGGGTATATTTCAGGAGAAAATAATTTTATTTTTGTAAAATGGGTATGGTCTCGACACAATTTTCTCCAAAAGTATTTTCAAAAACTATAAAACGATAGGAGGGAGCTTTGCTCCCTCCTTACCTCCGTGGAATATGTTTAATAACTTCTGTTAATTCTTCTCCGGTCACCAACTCAAATCTATATTTTTGTTTAATATCCGGATATTTTTCCTTATCTACTTCACTCATAAACATATCATAAGGTCTCACAAAAATATGCCACGGCCAATATAAAGCTTCATAAATCATTACCATTTCATTAGTCTAAGTATAAAATCCATCACCAATAATTTTATAATAATAATGAAGTGAAGATGGATCCGCAAGCGTCTCCCTCTTAAAATGTTTAACCACATCAAAAGGTTTAAATTCACGTATTTTCATTATAACACCTCTAACAAATCAAGTAAACTTCTCAAAAATACCACAATCCATGCAAAAATATAAACAATATAATCAACTTTCCAATTATTGCGGCGGGCATTTAAAGTAACAAAAATTAATGCGGCAATCCATAAAAATGGATTTATAATAGTTAAAAATGTCATTGCGGGCCCCCGTTTCTGCGATCTTCAGGATTGGTCCTTGCTTCCCGCCCCAAATAATACCACATCATCTGCTTCACCCTATAAACATCCATTACTCTTTCATGCGCAGTTTCCATTTTATCTTCTTTATCAAAAATATCTATATCATACGCCCATCTTTCAACGAACTTTTCCCAGGTATCCGGGAATTCCGCACATAAGCTATCCCCGCCGCCCATTATGTTTCCTTTACTCTTGTGTTCCATCTATTTGCCACCCCCATCATTAAATCAATTATATCATTAAATTCTAAGCCCTTATCAGAGCAATAAGGAGAAGCTTTAGAAACTTCTATTTTACAATTATCACATTTAATAGAAGCTATAAAAAATGAACTAAATTCGTCTGGAAAACGCGGATTTAAATAAGCATTAACTTTTTTCCCACAAAATGGACACTCTTTTAGTGCGGTTGGACTGCTACCAATATTAAGATGTTCCATATCAATTGTTACCTCTCATCAGGATGCTTCGGCTGCCGCAGCTTGCCGCACCACCAAAGATTATCAATACGAGTATTCATCCTATAACAAAAATCTTCAATCCGCTGATTAATATCATTCTTTCTCTTGAGCGCAGCCCTATATTCAGCAAGCTGCTTACCATATTCTTCATCCCATTCATCTTCAGGACTGCACTTAGCGACACCTACATACTTTCTTACATCAAGATCGTCTTCCCGTAGATCATTGAGTTCAAAGGGCAGCCGCCCAAACTCTTCCGCAAATCCATAGCGAATAATTCTTGAAAGAAAATCTTCTGTGGTTGTCATAATACAAGTAACTGTTCTCTTTTCCTTGTCAACCTTAAATTTAGTTTCAAAATGCTTAATATACTTGTTAATAAAATCAAATTCGTTCATGTGCGGTTTCGCAGGTATAAGACCGTCATATACCTGTTACTGCCTCCTTTCATTATTAAAATTATTTTGATTATTTCCATCATCATGGGCCGCAGAAAGAAAAGCTCCAATAAATAGCCCAAATACAGCTCCAATAAACATACCTAATATAAATCCAATCATCGTATCCATATTATTATCCTTTCTTTTGTTTATACTATATTATATTATATTTTTTTTATAAAATCAATAAACGGATCTTTAAAGTGAGTTGACACACAAAATTTTTTTTATTATACTATAATTAAAGATATAAAATAAAAGGAGAAAATTATGGAAGATGAAAAAGATTTAGATGAAACCATTTTAATTGAAGAATAGTAGTAGATTAAAGAGAATTATTAGGCGGAGGAACAATAGTAGGAATCTGCCTATCCTCAATTAGATTATACTATTAAAGATCCAGAAGAAAGAAATAAAATTGTTCATCAAATTGTTGATACCATTCCTCCTGAAAAATTAACTCCTTATTATTTAGAAAAATTGACACGTTATTTAGTTGAAGATGAAAAATCTAAAAAAGAAAAAACCATTTTAACAGATAATAGAATGGTAACAATTAATAAAAGAGAAACATCGTTTTAGGGACTTGTTGCCAAACTAGAAAATGGAGAAGATGGAATTTATAATTTTATTTCTTAGGGAGATAAAAATATTTTATTAGTTCCTAAAATTAGTATAACAGAAGATGATATAAAAAACATCCCCGGATTAAAAGAATTAAGAGAGGCAATTACAGTTATAGAAGCTCAACAAAAGGCGGCAAGAGGAAAAAGAAAATATTATTTAACTAAACAGTTAATTGAAATGCGGCAGGATCAATACGTATTAAAAGGTGCTTATAGTAATCCAATTAATGTTATGAAACTTACATCAGTATTAAATGATATTGATTTAACATAGCATATAACGATTGATGAAAATGGGTAGCCGCATAGTGATGGATTAATTTCATTTTTTAATCCAGATCATGTTTCTTGCCTTTTGTGCAATTATTCAAAATTAAAACAATAGACTTATGATAGGTTTGAAAATGATATGTATTATTTAATGCTTGCTTTTGATGATTTAACAGATGAAGCGTTAAAAGATAAATATCCAATTTTATATGATATTATGGTATATAAAATTGATGGATTATCTAATAAAGAAATTAGAGATAAAATTCAAAAAGATCATAATACTACTTATTCTATTGAATATTTATCTGCTCTTTGGCGGAAAAAAATTCCTAAAATTATTTCAGAATATGCTAAATAGAAATGGATACTTTATCATTATACAGAAGAAGAATACGGAAAATGGAAAAGATGTTCTCGCTGTCATGAAATTAAATTAGCACATTCTTATTTCTTTTCTAAAAATAAAACTTCAAAAGATGGTTGGTATAGTCTTTG
>Ga0265298_10004268_pt1 | contig 18348 bp, 31 predicted proteins | sample AusTroGonzalo_MG_3_FD_193486 | JGI IMG/M metagenome (GOLD analysis project Ga0265298, IMG submission 193486) | Bovine rumen microbial communities from tropical cattle in Woodstock, Queensland, Australia - Gonzalo_01 | ecosystem: Host-associated > Mammals > Digestive system > Stomach > Rumen ... | reverse complement strand
CACAAGGAAGGGTCGCTCCCTGGTGTATCTTTCTTGGTAGAAGGGCTGGACACCACCGACCTTCTCGGCAAGGGAAGGAATTGCACCTCCATACCTCAGGGAGTTTGCCCTGTGCTCACTGATTGAGCTACCTTGCCAAGAGATTGCTTAGCCTGCTTCTACAGCACTCAATAGAACTCCTGTCAGGTACAGGCTAGTGTTAATTACGTGTCCTCCATATACACACTCAATTTTTGGAGTAAGCTCATTCTTCTTAAAGGCGGAACGAGCAAGACCTTATTCTCCTTTAGAAATCCTGATTTATAAACTCAAACTCAATACCGTTCTTCTTGAAGAACTCTGCAAGGAGCTTAGCCTGCGTTGGAGCATAAGTAATGCGGAGCACCTTAGTCTTCTTCTCAACTTTATCAAGCTGAGTTGCTTTAGCCATTTGCTTAGCAATTTCAGAATCAACGTCTGCCCCGATAGTTACTTTCTCCCCACCTTCTTCTTTTGCCTTCATTTCAGCACGGCTCTTGATGTCCTGCTTAATCTCCATGAGGATTTCCATTGCACTCTTGTACTGAAGCTCACGGATATAAGCGTCAGGGAGCAAGCCAGCCGAGTTACACTCTTCTGTAATCATTGCAACGCCAGCGTCATGCTCCTTCTGCTTTTTAGCAAGCTCTTCAGCCTGAGCGTTGATGTCATCAATGGAATCTTCTTCTTTCTGAGTCTTATTGTAGTACTCCTTCTTGAGCTGAATCTGTGTTGCGTACTCATCACGAAGTCCAAACTTCTCCTTAGCGTCATTAACGTAGTCAGTGAGAACAAGAGTGAGTTCGTCCTTACGTCTCTGGTCATAAGCGTCGAGCTGGTCACCAAGAGCACGCTCACCTTCATCTACAATCTGCAAGAGCTCATCGCACATTGCCTTGAGAAGATTCTCAGCCGGGTCAATGTAGACCTTCTTGTATTCTTTCTTCTCACGCTCAATGCCAGTGCGGAGAGATACAAACTGCTTTTTGAGGGTCTTAACGTATTCTACGTTGTCCTCAGTAAGCTGAACGTCTTTGTATCTGTTTACTACAGCCTTGATGTTAGTGCCGAGCTCTGTAAAGTTACCTGATACTACGACAGTATTGTCCTTATTCAGAGTAGGCTTTGCAATCTTGAGCTCCAAATCTCCGAAGTCAATGTCTTTAACTTCTCCAACTACAACTTCCTTTGTCTCTTCCATTTTCTTTCCCTTTGTGTTAGCCATATTCAGCCTCCTTGATATTGCTATAAAGTGTAATCAGAGGCTAGGTTTGCATGAGTTATCAACTTGCTCAATACTCGTTCATCTACCTTTTGTGTGCGGTCTTCCTCACTAGAGGTTAAGTTCGCAGGTCTTGAGTTATAACCTGTTAGCCCTGATTACTCTTATAATATACTACACCTAGTATATTATGTCAAGCATTTTTTCAAAAATATTTTTATTTTCTTACGGGTCGGTAATTGCTCCGATATTCAGCAAGAGCGATTACGAATATGCTCCCGTCCGAACGCCTTAACGTTGCCTTGCCGTTTTCAATAGCCATAAGCTGATAGATTTTGTTGTTCCACTTGTTGATTACTTCTTCAATCATCAGTTACTCCTTATTCATATTAAGAATCTTGTTTACTTTAACTTCAGGCTGATTGATTATCCTGAAAGCTCTTTGAGATTTTGTACCAAGCACGAAAAGTCCTATGACTTTCCTTGCGTACACCTTTTCGTAAAGGTCTTTATATACTGAGAGCTGAAGACTACAGTACTCTCTATCGAATACAGATGTAGTCTTAATGTCAAACAGTACGTCCCCTTCATCAGAGCGACCAGCCACGTCGATACAACTTGCCGTGCCTTCAAAATCAGAGACAAGTAACTCAGCATTGAAGTTAGTAAAGTTATAGCGTAACTGAAAGTCCTTCAGCGTTGCTACAAGCCACTTTGCTCCTTCAGTGAAAGGCTCTTGTCCTTTCTTTATCCACATTTCACACTCATGGTGTACGTCATGCCCGTAGAGCGTTGCGACCTGGACTGTCATAGTGTCCGGAAACTTCTTGCCTAGAATCTGTCCTATAGCTCCGGTAACGCCGTGAAGTTCCTTGCCGTTGTACCAGTAAGTATGCTCTTTCTCATTGAAAACTACAGCCTTAATCCTGTCGTCCATTACGTTTCTCCTCAGACTGTTTAATGCGTCTCTCTATTTCAGCAATGCCGTCACGGATAATCGGTTTCTTTACACAGGTTGTAAAGAAGTTCCAGGCTTTAGCCAGGGCGGTCTGCTTGTCGTATGTACTTGCAAGAGTTACAAGCAAGCCTGATTTTTCTGCTTCAGAAAGCTCGACACATCTGTCAACGTTGTACCTTATATGCAATAAGCCGTTACGATAATAATAGTAAGGTTTCATTGCAATTTCATCTTCTTCTCCGAATCTCACATGAGTGCGGAGGTCTACAGGACTTGCGTTATACATATCCTTTTTAATTCTGTTCCCCATTTCATTATCCTCTCAATGCTAATTGTATTCCTACGAATATTAAAGTTGCCACCACTACAATGAGGGTTATCCAGTCCTCTGTATCAAGAGAAAACTTCTTCCTGTACTTATTTCCCTTCTTGAATATCCGTATCTTCATTGCTACTCCTTTACTTCGCTCTGCTTTTCACGAAAGCATAGCCTTCAGTAATTACTATTCCGTTTCTCTTTGCCATGAAGTTTATTGTTGCACTTCCGTCAGAATCAATCAAGTAAACGTCACAGTAATTCAGCTTGTGTCTTCTACAGAAACGTTCGAGGGACTTTGCTTTCCACTTGAGCATAAGTCCTACGAACCAGGACCTGCCCTTTTCAATGTTGTGCCACTTCATACTAGTCCTCCTTTCTTATCATGCGTTCATCACGCTCTGCCTCAGCCCTGAGTTCAGCACGCTCCTGTTCACGTCTTTGCCGTTCCCACTTCCTGTATCTTTCTTCTTCGAGTTCTTCCGGAGTTTTGATGTCCTGATAACTTCTTAATCCTATCATTCTATTCTTCATCATCGTCCTCCTCATCATCGTGGTCTGCAAGTTCTTCAGCCTTGCGGTCTATATCCGACGGCTCATAGCGTTCAGCAATGTCGTGACAAACCTCTATCAGCTGTTTTGCCTTACGGCGTTCTTCATCACTTGAAATAGCGTCAGCGTCATCGTTGTCAAGGAAGTCTTCAAGTGCTCCCTGGCAATCGAACAAATCAGAAAGTGTATTGTTGAATCTGCAATAACTCATATTAGCCATATTTTACCCCCTTAAATTATTCCGTTTTCACGGAGTTCTTTCAATAATCCATAGCGTCTTGCACGACGCTCCAAATCACTCTGAATAGCTGCAATCTCACTCCAGTAATAGCTCTTGCCTTCAACAAATGAGTTCTGATATTCCATAGCCATTTCAATAGTCTTTGCCTTGCCCTTTTCGTATCTGCTCATAATTTTACCCCTTACATTGTTAGTCCTCTGCAATTTTTCCTCTGAATGTTTTACCACCCAGATGAATCTCAACTGTTCCGTCTTCCTCTTCCTTTACAGTAGATGAACCAGCAAGCTTTTCTGTCAGTTCCTGGACCGCATTGTAAAGCTCCTCATTTTCCTTTCCGATATAATCCAGGAATTGACTGAATATACTCACATATCCTTTACGTACACGCTCAAGCAACTGTAAAGCATGCTCCTCTGTATCCAGATACTCAGATAAGAGTCTTAAAGGCTCTTCTTCCATATTCTTCATGTAGTGTAACTCACTATCCTCACCCTGCAAACCGAACCAGTAAGTACGTGGGGCTACGACACGTCTAAGATATACTTCTATTCCGTCATTGCAATAAAACTTCAAGCGTATACCGCCATTATCTTCCTGATACAGTGCATTACACTTAAACTTTCTCTTCAAGTCACTTGCAAGCTTTCTGTATATTGCAAGCTCTTCAAAAAGAATATTCTTATAGTTGTCAATTTCAGCTTTACGTATACCCTCTAAAAGCTCTTTTTTCTTCTGCTCCAGGTCTACATTTTTCTGGACCGCAACCTTAATTTTGTCTGTCAAGTTTACTAATTCATCAGTCATAATATTACCCCCTTATATGATTATGCAACCTTGCGGTATTTATTTTCACCGCCACGGACAGTCCACCCGAAAGCGTCTGCAATTCCTACACCCGCCTTACGTGTATAGCGTGTTATATCTTTCTGTGTCGCCTTGCCGTAGTAAAGCTTATCAAGAAAGTTTTCTTTCTGCACGTCCGTCAATCCGTCTTTCCAGTAACGATACAGAATAGAGTTACTTCCGTCATGGTGACATTCTGTTTTTCGCAAGTCCCCGTTGGAATCCACGTAAACACGTTCGTAGTCACATGAAGTATAAAGCACGTCTTCAAGGCTTTTCAGTTCCTTATAACCGCAACGGCGTCCGTTCCATAGTCCCAGGTCAGCAATGGCAAGGACTGGACCTTCAGATACGTGCTTGAGTTCGCTCTGTTCGTCTTCAAACCAGGTCTGCTCCATGAAGTAACATTCATCGTAGATTTTTTCATCTGTCAGTGTCTTTTCATAGTCTTCACGGCTGATTTTTACTTCCTTGCCGTAGTTGTCAGTTACAGTTACAAGTCCGTCCTCATCAGCGTCAAAAAACATATTGTCAATGAGATTTTCTTTAGCGTTTTTGAAGTTTTCTTCACTACAAGTGTCATAACTGTCAAAAACTGTATAGGCTTTTCTTTCCATAATTTTACCCCCGTAAATTGTCTTTTATTTTGTTTTAATCTATCTTTACAAGCTCATGACTTGTAAAATCCAGCTCATACCATGTATCGTTTTCAAGTTCCTTTCCGTTATGCCATACCCCGAAAAGCTTTTTACTTGAATGTACCTCAAGCGTATTGAATCCGTAATAGTCCAGGAAAGCGTTCAATCTGCTTTTAGTTGTCTGAGTCATAGCCACGTCTTTACGGCGTGCATACATACCATAGTATGCTGAATCCATATCATTACAGTCAGTAATGTAAATCCAGATACTCCCGTCTACCAGCTTTTTTACAAGTGTAGTATTCCACAACTTATACCATTTTGCTCCGTCCATATGTACAAATACTGAATCACGGACAGATAGTTTCTTTACACGTCCAGTGTATTTTCCACTGATAAAAGCGTTGACTACCTTTTCGTCAGCTTTTCTACAGTAAAGCGTCTTTCCATTGATACAATTCATTTTGTTACCCCCTTAAATTGTCTTTATGGTTATATTATACCACGTATAATTTAATTGTCAAGTACTTTTTGAAATATTTTTTATCTTTTTATCCTAAAACTTTTCTTAATGTCCTCAAGTCTTTAGCGTGTATAAACACCGGATAAAGTCCCAGGTCTATGTATCTTTTTACTTCATCAATTTCCTGTATCTCTGAAATCGGAAATAATGCCCAGCCGTCAGCTATTTTCTGATTTATCTGGTCCACTGTCAGCTCATGCCGTGTAAAATCAAAATTATAACTGTTGAAAAATCTTTTAGTATCCGTGTCATAATATGTATTATAGACCTTAGCTAAACATTCTTTTAATGACATTTTCTTTACCCGGTCACTGGTATATAAATGCAACACAATTCCATTGAATGAATATACCAGGAATATTTTATTGTCTGTCATAATTTTACCCCCTTATCTTACAGGCGGACAGATTTTGATTATTTTTGCATACTGTCCCGAAAAGCTTGTTTTTATAAAGTCTATATGGTAAGCATACGGACCCGCATATATAAAGAAATGGTTTATATTATCATTCCCAGACGGTGTACACCATTTTTTACAGAAACGCTTAAAGCTTCTTATCTGGTTATCAGCTAAAGCGATAACGGAAGTAAAATGTAGTTTTCCGTTTTCCCTCATAAGTTTATCATAGTTTAATCTTTCCATTGTTTACCCCTTTATATTGTCTGTTGTCTTATATGCCCCGGACGGACCAGGGCAAGCCGTTTTTAATCCTGATTCAATTCCCTTCTATTGATTATTCTTTTAGGGTAATTATCTGATATACAATATTCTTTATAATCATGTTTCACGTCGCCCCAGGAATATTCTTTTTTATCATATTCAGATAAATCCTCCCAGCCGTAACTGTAAAATCCCTGAATAACCCACAGATAATTATACTTATTTTTTCTAGCCATATTTTACCCCCTTAAAGTGTTCTATAGCTTTTAGTCTTCCACCAGGTAAACAACCCCAGTGCAATTTATATATTTTTTATATCTTTTATTTTCAATAAACAAAAGACCCATAAAAAGCACGTTTACCGCCTGGAATAAAGCCCGGTTTTTTACAAGCTTGTATTTATTCCCGTTATAAATAAAATCTATCATATATAACCCCCTTAAAGTGTTTTTAATAAATCCGTAACCCTGGTATTTTTATCAAAATAAAAAAGCTTGTTTTCATGCCTTGCCGTGTCTGTCAAGATACACGCCTTATTATTTCCACTGTCAAAAAAATCTATCTTGTATTTTCTGCCCTTATAATTAAAATATATTTTTCCCATAATATAACCCCCTTAAAATGAATAGGTAAAATCTTTTCCTTTTTTGTCAAAAATTGTGTTTATAATCCAGGTAAGCTCCCGGATATTGCACCGGTTTGCGGACTGTCCGAAATGTTGCCAGTAAATAAGCTTATGCCCTGAGACAGGACAACGCCCAAACCATAAAGACCCACTGTCAATTTTTACAGTCTTATTTTCTTTTAATGCTTCCATAACTTCCCGGATTTTCTTTTGCTTATCTGTCATAATATAACCCCCTTAAATAATTAAAAGCTTTTATCTGTCCGCCAGGAATCAGCGGACAGAAAAACAACTGTTAGAAAATGTCAATAATGAAAAGTTTAGCTTTATACATTTTCTGTAAAAAGTTTTTTAATTCACTGATTAAGGAATCAATACTACCGCAATTATTACAGGTAAAATCTCCGCAATCGTTTACAAGCTCAGTTTCCAGAGCTTTTTTATACTGATATAAAACGCCCTCAAGGTTTGCAATCGGTTTATTATATCCCCCGCATGTATTTCTACCGCCTTGACTTTCAAAAAAGTGCACGTCATACAACGGACACCAGATATTCAAAAGCCCGTAGTTAGCCCCGGACGCTTTACTATATGTATTACGCCAGCGTGCAACTTCATAAAAGCAATTTTTTTCTGAATCGTAAAAACCAATTTTTTTGTAAGAATTGATAGGATTGAATTCGATTTTATCCCACATTGAATTAGTAATTTTTTTCATAGTTTACCCCCTTTAATATTGTAACTATAAAATATTCTCTGTCCGTTCTGGACCTCAACTATTTATATTATACCACGTATAAAATAAATGTCAAGTACTTTTTATAAATATTTTTTAATTTTTCTGTCCAGATTTTTACCATGTTTATTTTGTTCTGTCCGGATTTTTACCACGTAAAAAGACACGGACAGAAAACCGCTTTTATTTTTACCCCCTTTAATTTTCATACTGTCCGCCAGAATCAGCATAAAAGCGGACAGACAGAAAGCTGATTAAAAATATTTTTCTATAACGTTTTTACACACCGCCAGATTATCAAAAACTAAATCATATTCCTTTACAATTTTATTATAATAGTTATATTCGTATAACGTAAAACAAAAATAATCAGCAATAACAGGATTTAATATAGTATTATTTTTGAAATCGTAATTATACGGCGTGTCAAGTTTATAATAGTAGTTATTATCCGTATAATTACGGATAAAAGCTAAAGTTTTACCGATTAAAAAATCAGTACTCTTAATTTTTTCAAAAACCGGGTTTTTCATAAAATGCTCCCTTTACCTATCCGCCAGGAATCAGCGGACAGAAAAAATAATTTTTCATACTGTCATAATAAGACAGTATAGCAACTGATTAAAAGCTATAAAGGGCAAGGGGTAAACCTTGCCCCCTTGCTTTATGCAATTTTACAAGTATTGATATAGTTATTATCAATGGAATATAAAGATAAAAACTTTTTATCATCTTCTAGCCTTGCAATAAAAAACATTTTTTCATAATAATTTTTTAATTTAATCTTAATAGTATCATTATCAATAATTTTATAACTTGTATCATAATTATTTATTGAGTTATCGTATTTTGCTAACTGTCCGCCGATTAAACAACAACCGAAAGAAAATAAATTATTAAAATCTGTCATATATTGCCCCCTTAATTAAAATCTATGCTCTAACAAGTCTATAAATAAAATATTCCTTAATTTCATTCATTAAGTATTTATTTATTTTTGCATGTTTTCTGTCAGTGTCATTTTTTAATCTGTTATATGCCGTTATTTTTTCAATGTCAGAATCAGAAAGAAAATTATGCAATGTATCAAGAGACATTTTTAATAATTCATTTATATCATGCTCCGCAATTTCACTTTTAATTTCTTTTTTAATTTTTCCGATTGCATTTGAATATGTCATGAATGTATTGATATAGTCACCTTTATAATAAAGTGTAACGTATCCGTGCGAATAGTCAAAAGTAAAACTTTTATATTTTGCCGTTGCTCCTATTCCTAAAATATCGTCGTAATTTAATGCGTTTAATGTTTTCATATTTTACCCCCATTATTTTTAATTTTTGAAAAGATTGATTGCATTGATTATTGTACTAACTATTGAAAGTACACCAAAAACATTAAAATATTTTTTAATGTCGCTAGTACAATTTTTCAAGTTATGCCGTAGATTAAAGTAATAGGCAGCTAGAAAAATACTAGCTAAAAAGTTGTAAATCTTTACATTCATTTATAACCCCCTTTAATATTGCTTTATGTGTATATTATACCACGTATTTTATAAATTGTAAATATATTATAGAAAAAAGTATTAAAAAAAGTATATAAGGTATAAAAAGTGGTAAATGTATAAAAATGAGTAAATAAAAAATACTCTTGTATTTTTTCGTGTTTTTCGATTTTGCTAATTCTCAGGAAATTTAATAATACTGAAGTTTTTTAGTAAAATTAAAGTTTAGTAAAACGTTTTACTAATTTCATTTTTATCAAAAATCCGAAGCAAAAATAAATATAAAATCATACATACTTCTTTTGATACTTTTGTTATATATGCCTAACATTTTAAAGCGTCGTTTTCCTTGCCCTTGCCGTCGCTGTTATACGTGCCTAACTTGCCGAAAATCTGGCAGACTAACTATCGGTCGTTAGTTTAGCTTTACCAAGCTTGCCTAACTATCGGTCGTTAGTTTGGTCTGCCGAAAATTTTACTCTCTCCAGGGGCAAAGAGGTTGAAACCCATATCTCCACACAAAATCGCCCCTCTCGTATTCTATACCAAGTTTAGTATAATAAAATACTTTTTAAGCCCGGCAGGTACGGCTCAATCTGAAATATTCGTCTGGAAAAGACCCCACCCCCACCCGTACACCTTTTTCTGTGAATAGTACCGTATGCTGAAAAAAGAGGGGGTCTCCATTGCTGAAGACCCCAGAAGGAAAAGAGCATAACGAAAGGCAGACTGTTCGCTCTTGAGTACTAATCATAGTTCAAGATTTGACAAAAGTAAATAGCTACATTATATTTTAACTATGGCAGACGAAGAAAAACTTTCATACGAAGAACTCAGAGACAGAGTTATACAGAAGTTCGGAATAGTATTCAAAGACTCAGTAGCTATGGACGCTTGTAAAGTGCCTAAGGATTTGCGTATCCGTATGCTCGACGACCCTGTATATGTAGCCGAAACAAAAGCTCTGAGGGCTAATCTTTTTGTGGAACAGCTTGATGAGCTAGACAATGTAATCGCTGGTACTTACGATAACTCGGAGAAAGGCTCTGACAGGAGTGCTACGGTTTTGCGTTGTCTTGAGCTAAAACAGAAGCTGTTACTGGAAGACCTCAATATCAATAAGGACGAAAGTAACGCCCTTAACGTATCTTTCATAGCTATGAGCAAGGAAGACTTTGAGGCTTTGGAAACTATTGAAGTAAATAAGGGCGGTAACAATAACCGTGAGCTTTCGGCAGACTTCGGAGTAAATGAAGATACTGACAGCTTTGAAGCCCGTATGAAAGCTGACGCTAAGCAGAGGTTGAAGGAAAAGGAGGAAGCGGAAAATGGCAACGCTGGTTAAACTGCTCCCTCATCAAGGACAGCTGGTACAAGCTCCGTACGTATATCCAGACATTAACTTTTTCTTTATGGTAGCTGGATACGCTTGCGGTAAGACTTCAGGAATTACAAAGGCTATAGAGTATGCAGTAAAGAACCTCTTGGGTAAAAAGGATAAGGAAGGACATAATCCTAAAATCCTTATAGCCTCTAAAAACCTTACCTTCATGAAAAAGACCTTGACGGGCTTGCTTGAACAGGACTTGAAAGAGACCAATTCGGAATATACTTACGATAAAGCTCATAACATTATTACGGTTGGTAACGTAGAATTACTGCTTATTCCAGATGAAGATGAATCAAACATATACGGTTTCTCGTGTGCATGTGCATTTATAGATGAGCTGGACGAGCTTGATACCCAGACAGCAATGGCTGTAGTAAAGTCTATCAACGACCGTTGCCGTCAGCAGGTGGAAGGCTTCCGTTCTCCGTTTATGACATATACTACGTCCTCACAGGGTTTGAAGGGTACGTATCAGACCGTAATGCACTTTAAGAAGAGTGGTATCGGATACGTACTTATACGTGCGAGAACTAGAGATAACATATACTTACCTAAAGACTACGTAGAGAATATGTACGCTATCTATAATGAAAAAGAGCGTAGATGTCTTCTTGAGGGTGAGTTTGTATCCATTGATTCAGGGCTCGTATTCCCTGACTATAACCCTGCCGTAAACAAGCTTGACAATGACCTTTACGAATATATAAGGGATACGGTTACAGGGTACAATAAGGATACAGGAGCACCGCAGTACCATACCGTTTATATCGGTCAGGACTTTAACAGCTTCGGTAACAACGCTGTAGCCTTTGCTGTTATCAACGACGCTATCGTAGCTTTGAAGGATTATGAGTTCCCAGACATAAGACGTGCTCCTGAGGTATTCAGATATGACTTTCCGCATAACGAAATCGTATGGATACCTGATATGACATACAAGGAGCACTTCGTAGAGTTCAAGAAGGAATTGAGGGTATTCAAGATAAAGATAGCTTACCGTTCTTGTAACCCTCTTGTAGGAGACCGTAACTTTGCCTGCAACAAGCTTTTCTTTACCGAGCACCTCTTCATCTGTCCTATGTGTAAAGACCTTGAGACTACGCTTATGACTTGGCAGAAAGACCCGAAGACTGGTCTTCCGAGCAAGGGTGGACAGGGAGCTCCTGACCATAAGGGTGACTGTCTTGGATATGTAGTTCATTATCTTTTGTCTTGGAAGAGGGAGCTTAAACCTCTTTACAGGGTAACGCTTGAACGGCTTTATGAGAAGAGACGTGCGAGAGGAGCTGACGCAACGGAGCTGGAAGTAACGTCTAATGTACTTGACGCTATCAGAATTAAAGGTATAGCATTGGAGCAGGCTACTAATGTAGTAGAATAAACTTGCATTTATCTATATTTCACAGTAGGATAGGACTATGGTAGATTACAAGAAACTAAGAGGCATATTGAACGGCTCAAAGATGAACGTTAAGCATTACGCTAACGGAAAGACAGCCGTGACTGATTCCCGTACATTCAGAGGAATGAATACGTCGGCTTTAGAGGAAGCTCAGAAGCTTGTAGCTGACTCTATTGAAGAAGACACAAAAGCCTTGGCTAAGAAAAACAGCATACAGCTTGATACTCTCGACAGTGTTACGAAGCGAGCAGAAGCCAATATAGGCGTAGTAATGGACTGTATACTCTCAGGAAAGAACGTAAATGCCGAAGAGCTTCATAAACAGACAAAACTTCGTGACGCTATCGTAGCTAAAGACTCTATCCAGAACGGAAGGTGGAACATAAATAACCTTGCTGACCCTTCTCTTTCAAGTCTTGCTATCCCTAACATCTACATTTCACCTTATCAGGCTAATTCTTTGTACTCTCAGAAGGGACTTTTCGAGACAATCATCAATAAAAAGGCTAAATCTATTCTCTTAAACGGCTGTTACATTGAAAATAAGCATTTAAGTGAGAAACAGATTGATACGGTCAATGAAAAAGCTGAAGTTAAGCACAATTTCAAGCATATTTTGGCTGGCTCGACCCTTGATTCACTTGTTTACGGCGGAAACTTGACCTTCCCGATGTTCAAAAAGGACACTCCGCTCACCGTAGGGCTCAAATTGTCGGCTCTTTTGAACCTCGGAGTGCTGAAAAAGGACTGTATTGACTATTTTGTAAGCCTCGACCGCTGGAATACGTTCATTATTCCGCCTTATAACCCTACTCAGAAAGATTTTTTGCGTCCAGAAGTGTATACAGTACCGTTTTTAGGGGCTGACGTACACCATACTCGCTGTGCCCGTGTCGTAACGGCTAAGCAGGCTGGATACTGGGGACAGATTTTGAATCAGGGCTGGGGTATTTCAGACCTGTGTGGCTATTTGCAGTCGGGAATGAACTATAAAGTGGCTATCCAGAGCCTTCCTTTGATGATTCAGCAGATGAGTATTCTCGCTCGTGTAGTAAACGTAGACGGTGTACTCGCTACTGAAGGAGCTAATGCTCTTGATTCACTGGTAGATGAGGCTACAATCAGGACAAGGGAAGCTTCTCCAGACAACCCAGTAACTATGGACGTACTCGGAGACATCAAATCTATCAACAGAAACTTCGCTCAAGTGCCAGAGCTTATCCGTCTTCTTCGTCAGGACTTGGCTTCTGACGCTGTTCTTCCTGAACCACTGCTCTTCTCTTCTGAAAAGGGTAACTTCTCTTCAGGAGACGATACTCAGGGTAACCTCTTCAAGCAGAATGAATCAGTACAGATGATTCATAAAGACCTTGAGCCACAGTTCAAACAGCTTGCTAAGATTATGATTATCGACGCTCTCGGAACTTCTAAGGAAGTCATCGAAGCTCTCCCTTATACAACAATTCACTTTGACCAGCCTGTTATTGCCAATGCTCTTGAGCGTGCTCAGATTGGTAAGGCTTACTCAGAGACAGTATTTAACCTAGTATCAGCTCAGGTTCCTGTTAACGTTGCCGTTGAAATGGCTGACAAGAACGTATCTGCTGATATGCGTACAGGAGCTGATATTCTCGACAGACTTGCAAAGATTCAGAACAAGAATGATAAGAATGATGATAAGAGAGTTGAGCTTGAGCTTGAGCAGAAAGAGGCTGACATTGACCAGACAGAAGCTCAGGCTAAGGCTACCGAAGAGACTGTGAAGATTCAGAAGGCTGAAGTGTCAGAAGGTGGCACTAGGAAGCACGGAGAGTCTGAAGAGGACAAGAAGACCCGTGGAAGAAGCCCTGCTGAGGAACAGAGAGAGAAAGCTTTGAGTGATAAGGAAGAGAGAGGATACTCAAAGCTTGAGCAGAAAAAGCACGAAAAAGCTCGTCAGGGCTCTACAAGACGTAGTGAAAAGCTTGCGAAAGCAAGAAATAAGTCTGTTTAGTACGCAAACTTAAATTGACAAACAAATAAAACAAGCATTATAATAATGCTAAGGAGATTACAATGAGTGCACAAATCCCTTCAGGAATGTTGCTTTCAGACTTGCTCAAGGCAACAGGATATGACTGCCCTTCTACATTGCAGGGTAAGACATTCGCTCAGGCTACAGCTGGAGCTGGCATAGACATTGAGTCTAACAAGGCAGTATCAGTAAATGCTGGTACATATACACAGGCTGTAGAAATTACACCTTCTGATACATACGAAGCTATGGAAAAGGTAACCCTTACCCTTACAGGTATCATAAAGGGTCTCGTAGCTTTCGGTTCGGCAGAGGGAGCTGTATATCTTACAGCAGTGCCTTCAGCAGACGGAGCTGTAAAAGCTTATGTTCCTTCGGCTACAGGTATCTCAAAAGTTGACGCTACTTATGCAGAAGCTACTGGTGTAACAATCAGTGACGTAGCTTACGCCCGATATTCAGCAGGAGACATCACATTCTAATATGATTAAGCAGACTAAAACCAATGACTCAGACGCTTCTCCATTTATCACACAGAAAGATGTAATTCTGTGTCGTTCTGGTATTCAGCTCTATCACAAGTCAGAGGTAGCTTCATTCATTACAGAAGACAACAAACCAGCCGTAGAAAAAGACTGGTACAAGGAATACCGTCCAGCTAACGTAATCGTTAAGGCTAAAGACCTTTTCAAGTCTTTACCAGTTACTGAGGAACACCCAGATGTATGGGTAGACTCTAAGAACTTCAAGACTCTTGCTGGCGGTACACTTGATAAGGACGTTGACGTCGTAGCTCTGGAAGGTGAAGCTGAAGGAGAAATCGGTCTCAAGTCTAATATCACGTTCTATACAGACGAGCTGTATAATTACTATCTCAATAACAAGGAAGTTTCTGTAGGGTATACCTGCAAGAAGCATTTCGTAGATAATCCTGAAGAAGTTGGCTACGATATTATCCTTGATGAGATTACTGAGGTGAATCATTTGGCAATCACTAGAAGGGGTCGTGGTGGCTCTGAGGTTGCTGTGATTGATAGCATTATAGGAGGTTTGAAACCTATGCGTACAGGCATTTTCGCTTTTATCACTGGTAAGAAACAGAAAGCTACAGATTCTGAGTTCTCTTTTGGTAAAACAGTCCTTGACGCTGTTAAGAACAGCAAAGGCACTACCGAGACAGAGCTTGCTGGTGAAATGAAGGGTGTTCTGGATTCTATCTCAGTCCTCAAAGACTGCGAAGCAAAGGACACATTGTTAAACGCTGTCAAAGACTGCTTTGACAACAAGGAAATGGCTAAGGAAAATGAGGCTGAGCTCACAAAGACTTTCGATTCTATGTGGGAAAAAGCTCAGGCAGAAAGCTTAGCTAACTTCGATTCTAAGGACAAAGAGGACAAGGAAGACAAAACCGAAGACTCTAAGGACGAAGGAAAAGAAGAAAAGAACGAGGATTCTAAGGACAAAGAGGAAAAGGAAGACAAAACCGAAGACTCTAAGGACGAAGAAGCCAAAGATTCAAAAGAAGACAAGGAAGAAAAAGACGGTTGTCACGGAAACAAAGATTCTGCTGAAATCGTATCTTCTATTATGGACAGCCTTAAAACTGAGCTGAAGCCTATGGTTGCAGAAGCAGTTAAGGAATGTCTTGGTGTTAAGGACGACAAGTCTTCAAAAGCTGAAGGCGGTGTTGTGGATTCTGATATTGCAACAGGCGATGTACCTCTCAGAGACTATACATCGTTCGTTGACTAAATAGGAGAAAAATATGGTACAGAACGGAAAAACTCTGTCAATGCACAACGAAGCAATCTGGAAGGGTACATACGATGATAATGGTATGCTCCTCAAGCTCCATGAAAACTGCTTCACAATCGGTTACTCAGCACTCTTCTCTCCTGATGAAACAAGTGCTGGTAAGGTAAAGTTCGGTGACGGTGTATTCTACGACGCTCACCAGAAGAACAACAAGGTATACGTAGGAGCTCCTACAGTTTCAAACGCTGTACCTAAGTTCGCTGGTATTATGGTTCGTGAACCTGCTATTTCTTCAGGTTACCCTGCAATCAACAACGAAGTTGCTGGTTTCCAGAAGGGTATGCTCTGCAAGGAAGGTTTCATTGAATACAAGCACAGTTACTGCGTAACACACGCTTCACACTCAGCTTTGGGAACAAAGAAGAGCGTATTCGACAACGTTGAAATCGGTTGGGTAATGATGTGTTCTGCAAGTAATGGAGCTGTTTACTTCACACCTGCTTCTACAGACTACATATCAAGCTCAGATGTAGCTGTAGGTAAAGTTGTCGCTATGAACCCAGATGACAAGACTGCTACAGTCTTTGTTTCACCTACAATCTACGCATAAAGCAAGGAGACGAATATGTTAGGAAAGACACAGATTCAGTACACAAAACTCCAGACAGCTATGGAAAACGACATCATGAATCGTTTCCCTGCTATCTCTAAACATATCAACGCTATCCACATCGACAAGGGTCACCTCTCTGCTGATGTAAGAAGTGCTGGTATCGGTATCGGTGTTACAGATTCTATCTGTAACAAGGAAGCTCTTCCTTTGGGAGCTAATCCACAGAAAGCTATCCGCTACGCTGAACCAAGCGAAGGCACAAAGAGATACATTGACAAAGCAATGGATTCTCTTATCAAGTCTGGCTTGACAGAAGAACAGGCTCAGAAGAAGGTAAAAGATTCTCTTGAGCCAATGATGTACTTCGACTCAGCAAAGCACCAGTATGTATTCACTGCTAAAGCTCCTGAAGAGGAAGCTAAAAAGTTTGGTGTTACAGACTCTCTGCTTGAGCAGACATCTATTCCTATGTGGAACATTGGTTGGCTTACAAAGATTTTCAAACAGCCTTTTGCTACATCACACGCAAAGAACTTGGTAAGTGTTGAATCTTTCAACAACCCTTGGGCTGATGTAATCGGACTGTTCAAGGAAAGCTTTGAAGGTTATGGTAAGCTCTCTAACGTTGCTCGTGGCAACTTTAAGCAGAACAACTCTAACCCAGTTACAAACGAAGCTTCACAGCTCGTTGATGAAGTATTCAACCTTTCGGTTGACTACGAATCTGACATTATGGAAGACATCAAGGCTAAGCAGGCTGGTAACTTTGTAACAGGACAGATTAAAGCTGACCGTGAAAAATATGCGATGATGGTTCTCGACCGTATGCAGGACGCTCTCATCTACTTCGGTAGTGATGAAGCTGGTATCGACGGTCTTGCTGATGTTACAACTCCAGTTGCTTGGGGCGGAACACCACTTTATGACATCTTCACTTCTCAGGTGTCTACAACTCGTGGTAGCGACATCGTACGTGCTATGAACAAGATTATCGGGGACTTCCTCCGTGCTAATCACTACATGGCTCGTGAAGTAGTTATTAACTGTTCTGAATACGTATTTCAGGCTCTCACACAGACTGTATACTCTGATGTTTACAATCCTGATTCTCCAATCAAGATTCTTCAGGGTAACTTCAAGGGTCGTAACGAGCTTGACGGTGGTCTGGTACAGGTTAAATACACTATTGTATCTGATACAATGCTTAACCCTTCACCTACTGGTGGAGAAAAGAACCCATTCAACCCTAACACTTATGACTACTTGTTCATCACAGTTCCTAAGATTCAGGACGCTATGGGAGAACAGGATTCTCTCATCATTCACCCTGAATTGCTCAAGAGCTATGTTGTTCCAGCAATGTGGCAGAGACAGGGTATGCTCTACACAATGTATAAACGTGTTGGTGGCGTAATTGCTCCAATCGAGGGTACAGTAGCTGTTTACACAGGATTTGGTTACGCTGAGTCGTAATATATAACCGCTGTCGAAACCCTCTGGCTTTACAGCTGGAGGGTTTCATATTATACTAGGAAAAGAGGTAAAGACTATGAAATACATTAAAAACACTGGTAGATATGCTATCGCATTTCCAATCACAAAGAACAACAGAGAAATCAACATTGAGCTCGACAAACGCAGACTGTATACAGATACAGGAAACATCGCTACTACAGGTATCACTCCAGTAGAAGAGGAAGACCTTGCAGAGCTCAAGAAAATCAAACGCTTCAACAACATGGTTGAAAGCGGTGAGCTCGAAATCCTTGAAGAATCTGAAGTAAGAACTCCAGATGAAAACAAGATTAAAGCTCTTGAAGATAAAAACAAGGAGCTCGAACAGAAGCTTAGAGAAGCTGAAAATGCTGACGTGAAGAAAATCGAAGAAGAGAAGAAAGCTCTTGCTGATGAAAATGCTTCACTCAGAGCACAGCTTGAAAAGCTCGCTAAGGGCGGTAAAAATAAAGACAAAGCCGATGAAGAGGCTGAAAAAGCCGATGAAAAGGCTGATGAAAACAAAGCTGATACAGAAGGATTCTAATTATGGAAGTAACTACAAGTGGAAGACCAGAGCGAATTACGAGAGTTTGGTTTCGTACAAGATACGGACAGAGCTTTCCAGATTTGCTTCCTGAAGACAAGAATGATATTCTCGACACTTGTATTTCTGATGTATATACTCTTTTCTATGGCGTTGGTGAGCTTTGGTCTCACCTCGACCGAAAAGAGTATGTAGAGAAAACTCAGCTGTGCTACGGTCTGCTTGTTGCTTGGTATATTGCTGACTTATTCCCTGACTTCTCGTTAGGTGTAATGAGTACTGGTGGTATTCC
>Ga0265298_10004265_pt1 | contig 18357 bp, 33 predicted proteins | sample AusTroGonzalo_MG_3_FD_193486 | JGI IMG/M metagenome (GOLD analysis project Ga0265298, IMG submission 193486) | Bovine rumen microbial communities from tropical cattle in Woodstock, Queensland, Australia - Gonzalo_01 | ecosystem: Host-associated > Mammals > Digestive system > Stomach > Rumen ... | reverse complement strand
CAGAATACCACGGCAATGAAATCATCGTTCAGATAGACAGGGCGTCCGACTCAAAGGTGCTGAAAACCTACGGGGTCTATTCTTTCGTCATGCAGAGGCGGAACAAGAAGAAGGCGTACTTGCTTGTAGCACCAAGCGAGGCGTCCGCGCTCAGGTGGGCGAAACTGAAGAAAAGAAGGATGGCAATGGTGTTCTCTGGACTGGCAAGACGCGCGCTCACGACGCTGATGATGAAGACGGCGACGGTCAATGTTGGAGACGATGGCGCAAGTCAGCTCGTCCATAAGAAGGCAGACGAAAACACGAGAAAGACCGTCTCTATAACACAGGGTCTTGAGGGCATCGCGTATTCCCTCACTCTGGAGGACAACCTCGACTACGCTATGCCAGCAGTTGATGGTGGTGAATGGGGAGTAAATCTCGCTCTTCAGAAGGCGCTGAACAAGGTAACGGCGACCATCAACCAGAAGTGTAAGAACCTGCTCACGTTCGACAAGTTGGAGACGCCGTTCCCAGAATTGAAGCAGAGGAAATGACAATGATGATAGAGAAGGAAATAGAGAACGCGGTGGTCAGTCAAATCAAGTCCAAACTTGAGGCGGCCGAGATTGACAACATCCAGGTGTCAGGGCTACTTGGAACGACGACAGACACGTTGAAAGGCGAAGAGGACGGCGAGAAGTCTGGCTACATCTTCGTCAAGGCAAGCCCAAGGCAATACGAGACCCCAACGGTCCCAGAGTGCCAAGTGAATGTCCGAGTGGTTATGACCGTGAGGGCAGACGAGGATTGGAACGGCAAGACCTACCTTGACCTGTTTGAGATGCTGATGGGCACTTTTGAGAAGTGGCAGAAGTGTATGGACGACGTTCATACCCTGTTCACATTCGACAACTACTTTGTTCAGGGCTACGTTCTTGGGCCTGGCGACGCAGGACTCGACCAAACCAAGAAGGTCTGGACTTATACCCACGACATGACACTGTACGGGGTCATCGTTGAACCCGAGGTGTAAATAGGAATTGAAGTTCATAACACATACAAGAAGAGGATACTGATATGGCATTCTTTGAGACGAGAACAGACTACTTTGGTCTAACAACTGCCTCAGCCGTCAAACTTACCGACGTAGTTGAGAACAAGACCGAGCAAGCGGCAACAGGCATCAACGAGAAAGGAGATGTTGTTGCGATTGAGATGTTTGGAGAGGGGCGCGCTCCAACCTGCACTTACGTGCTGGCGGATTCGTATGCGCTTGGCTCCATCAAGCTGGGCGAGGCGAAAACCTTGTCTGGTTCAACCGAGAAATACGTGTTTGGTTAGGTTACCATCAACACGGCAGCGGGTCAGCCCCCAACTATTGAGATAACAGGACGCCAAGTCCCATCTGATTGCGCGCACACTGACTGTACGATAACAGTCCCAACGGCAAGCCTTGCTGCCTGCCACCACGCGCAGATGCTTTGGGACTTGCCATCTTCGTTCGGAAGCGCGTGCTACAACACAGCCTGCAACTACACGATTGGTGGAGACTTGACCCTGGCAGAGAAGGACGGCAAGGTTGTTTCCTACGATATCGCGAACGCAAGGGTCGAGGCGAACATCACGGTGCTCCAGACGACAAACGTAGCACCAACCGCCTCGTCTTCCGTTGGTGATTGGAGGCTGACAGCCCCACTTACGGCGAACTGCGCCAACGCAGCACTTCCAACCTGGACCTGCACCTACACGAAGTTCCTCAGCCACGACTCATCTCAGAACAACGGATAACCTTGGAGGACGACTGATGGTAAGCGCGCTGGCTATGGAGGACATACAGTCGTTGATGGAGGAGGGATGTGAAGTTCCTCCTTCTTCAATAATACGGCTCAACGCCCTCGGAATAAAGATAGAGAAGAAGCCTGAGTTCGCTCTCGCCTCCCTTCCAAGGGTCGCTCTGTGCGGCGACGTGCTGTTCAGACAACCTACGATTGCGCAGGACATCTTCATCGACCAGATGCTTGAGATACTTAACGACGACGAGGGAACGAAACTTGCGCTTGAGGCGTATGTCCTTGCGCACCACGACAAGGACTGGTTCAACCTGCCCCGCTTCCCAAAGTTGTTCGCAACCAAGTGCTCCATCTGGATTAAGACGCATCTTGGAAAGGAGACGGCAACGAAGGTCCGTCAGGCTATTGACTTCTGCAAGTACGGCATGAACCCAAATGACGGCGAGTATCCCGTGTATGTTACGGACGAGACTTTTGAGAAATGGTTTGGAGAGGCTGGTCCGCTCTCATTGGCGATGAAGGATTATGTCCAGGCCTGCACTTTTGGAATAGCACCAGAGACAGCCTTGCGCGCGACAAGCCCACGCCTGACCGCAATGATACAACGCGCAGCCATCCTGCATGACGTGAAGGTAGAGGCGCAAGAGAAGATTGCCACGGCAGAATACTACAACACGCTCCACGAGATACAGGAGCAGTGCAGGAAAGCGCGCGACGAGAAGTTGAAGAAGAAAAACCAAGAGGCAAATGAGGTGAAGGAAAATGGCTGACCAGAACGTGAAGATAAAGATAGGCTCCTCCTGGAATGGGCAAGGAGCCAGTCAGGCTGCGAGTGCTGTAAATTCTTTGGCTCAGGTCTCTGGCAAGGCGGCAGGCGCAGTAGGCCGCATCGGAAGCGCGTTCAACGTACTTGGTGGAGAGGCGAGCAAGGCAGTTGGCGCACTTTCGAGTTTCGCCAGTGCTTTCGCGACAGGTGGAGTGATTGGTGTCGCTATGGCTGGAATAACGGGACTGATTAGCGTGTGGAAGACCTTGAACGACGAGATAACCAAGACGAACGAGGCTAAGTTCGACAAGGTGATAGCTGGATTGAAGGAGGTCAATACCGCTGCTACAAAGGCGGCCGAAAGTCTGGGCAAGGAGGGAGACAAGCTGAAGCAAGTCAATACCGCTCAGGGCAAGGCGAAGTCTGCGCAGGTGAAAAGCGAAGAAGGAAAGGCCGCTGTAGATGCCGAGACCGAGTTGAAGAACCTGGAGGTGGATTACAAAACTGCCAAAGAAAAGGTCAAGGAGTTCAAGTTCGCCGAGGACAGGCTCAAGGAGTCCGTGGAAAGCCTCAAGAAGCAGTATGACGATGAGATTGCGAAGATGCAGACGGGAACTGGCGGCTCAATCTGGGGAGCGTCTGGTGGTGGAAGCGGAGCACTTTCGTCAATCAAGAAGGCACTCGATGAAGCGGAGAAGGAGTTGAAGGCAGCAACGCAGAAACGCAGGTCCGCAATGGCTTCCATCCAGGCGAAGGAGACGCAGATTGAGGAGGCGAGAGCCAACTTGTACATGCAGGAGGAACTTGCGCGTCAGGAGATTATGTCGAAGATGGATGGAGAGGCAGAGGCGACAGAAAACCTTGAACGCGCGAAGATAGCCCTTACTGCGGAAATGAACAGGCTGACGCGCGAACAGGAGCAGCAAAGGTATCAGGACTTGCTCAATGCGCAGTCGGAAGAGGTGGATGCGACGGAAAGGCTTGCGAGAGCGAAGATAGCACTTGCTGAGCAGACCGAGCAACAGAACCTCAACAAGGGATTTGAGGGCGAGCGCAAGAGATTGACCGAGTGGAACGAGGCGCAGGAGAAAGTTGACGGAATCGTGATGGTTATGAAGATGATACAGGCCGACCTGAAGGACGACAAGAACCTGACCGAGCAACAGCGCGCCGACCTGAAGAAGCAACTGGACAACGCGAACAGCCAACTTGAGGAAATCAAGAAGAAGAACCCGAACGTCAATGTCGATGTCAATCTCAATGGTGGAAATGGCAACGGAGGGAATGGTGGCAATGGAGGCAATGGAGGCAACATGCCGAATGTCCGCGACGTTCTGGATGGCAACAACCCCATCAGCCCGTTCGCACCAAGGAACGACTTTGGTTTGTTCGGCAAGCCAAAGGGACACGATAGGCGCAAGATAACATCCCATGCTGACTGGCTGCGAAGAAAGGGATTCGACCCAGACGACCTGTTGAGGCAGCTCGACGAACCAAAGAAGAAGAATGTGGAGCTGGGCGACCAGACAGTCAACAAGTTGAAGACGGTCATCAACGACGCCCAGAAGCCGCACATCGCAAAGTGAGGAAACTGAAATGGCAGGATTGACTTCATACGGCTCGCACAACATAATCGTTCTCAAGGACTACAACTTCACGTTCAACGAGGTGGTGGCTGGGCAACCCACTCTCTACATAAAGATACACATTAACAAGTCCGACCCATCTGAGCAAACTGACGACACGGTGGAGATTTCCAACTGGTATAAGGGAACGTGCGAAGAGTCCGCGCGGTGGAAATACATCGGAATGGACTACTCGACAGCCTAGTCTTGCGCAACAGCCATGCGGAACATGCTGCGCAACCCATCTCCTGTATGGGAATACGGACCACACTTGGAGAACGGCGACCTTGTTGTCGGATGGTATGTCGGCGCCACTACGCCAAAGTTGGAGTCGGACGTCCAGATACAGAAGACTGGCTCTGGCTCCCTCTATGACGTGGTAATCAGCGCGAAGATGACGCAGGAGCAGTACAGCGCGACACCTGGGATAAACATCACTGGCACGCGCCCACTTGCCGACTTGCTTCCTTATGTGTCTGGGTTCTACGACTCCGAGAACCCAAAGGGGAAATACTACACGTCCGCTGGTTCTGAAAACATCGACATCGTGAGCGGTCCAACTGTCCACAGGGAATTCCAGTTGCTTGGGGCGGACATAACCGCGGTGATACCCAACAACCAGTCCCTCACGGGCTACACGTTCCCTCTGTGGTACAAGGAGAAGAGGACATACCAGTGCGAGGTGAAGTTCGTGGGAATGACGAGGGCTGCCTGCGCCAACTTGTTCAGCTCGCTCAACACATCGTCTGGAGGACTTTGGCATCAGTTCCAGGAGTATGAATACAAGTTCGTCGCAACCCAGGGTCAGAGGTATGGAGGCAGGTTCGACTGGGTTGGCACAGGTACAAACGTGTATTAGAACCTGAACGAGTTTGACGCGCGGCCAGTTGGGGCTAATCTTTGGGAAGTGTATGTGAAGCTGACCCAGTGGCAGGAATACTACACCACGACGCCGAACGCCTCCTTCACACCAAGTTGGCCGACTGAATGGAACAACGTGCCTGGACTCTCCAGCTATCTATGACGAGGAATGAACAATGGCTAACAAACCAGCAAAACTATGCGAGCTGCAGAAGGACAAGTTCATCGGTGGGCAAGAGGGGTTCTGCGACACCTTCAACTGGGCTACGCAATCAATCAGCAACCTCAAGGGCGGAAAGAACTGCTCCGTGGATTGGGAAAGTCCCGACAAGCCAGTCATCAACGTGAATGTGCCCGATAGTGGAAGTGGCGGAAGCGGCAACAAGGACATCATGGCGGTGTATGATGTCGTGGAATCGACGCAAGGAAGTGGAAGTGGAAGCCAGAATGGAATAGAGGTTCAGTACGTAGATGACAGAACACCCACGTTCATCCCGTTCTCTGGCGGTGGAGGGCAAACCACGATAATAGGCACGGATGGAAGTTCCTACACTGGCGACAGCTTTGAGTTCGCCAGCGCAAACGACTCCAACGTGACGGTCAGTATCGACCAGAGTGGTGTCATGACTATTGGTGTCTATTATGTTTGAGGTGAAGTGAATGGCTTGGAACGCGAGAGCAAATCTTCCTGTTGGATTTACGGGGTTCTTGTCCTACAACAGTTGGATAAACACCTGGAAATACGGACTGTAGAATACACAGGGTCAGGCTCACTGTGGCGCGATGCCGTTCAGAAGTGGCACGGGGACAGACGCGGCAAAGTGCCTTCGCGGCGAGGATTGGGCATTCATCCGCTCGGTGCAGGCAACAAGCCAGTACCTCCCAGAAGCCTACATCTGGAATTTCCCAGGCACGCAAAAACCCGCAATCAACCAGCTCCACGAGGAACTCAACAAGGCTGACTTGACCAACGCATATAACTGGCTGAAGGCGTGGGAAAGGGAACAGGCATGGGGCACAAGTCTTGACACGACAGCGGATTTCCGTGGATGGAACGTTGGCGGTCCAAACGTCCCCAACTACAACCTGCCAGATTACATAAACGCGGACCAGTACCACTATGTGCTCAAGATGATGATACAGAACCCACTTTAGGTTCAGATGCCAAACCCAGCCAACCAGACAAATCTCCAGCTCTCCACGATGCAGGCAATGTTCGCGGACTACAAGAAACTCAAATGTACGGTCCTCGGCGGCGCACTCAACAGCAGTGGTACGCCCACGTACTATGCGCAACAACTCCTCAACTACCAGCCGCAGGTTGTCCAGAACACGACTTGGACTGGGTTCGCCACTCCCACCGTGACGCTTCCAGACCAGTTGATATATCTTTCAGGCGACTTGTATCTCCACGGCGAGTTCAAGCAGACGATGACGGACAAGTGGGGCAGCGTCAAGACAAAGGCGTGGATACTCTTTCTCATCAAGGTGCGCTCGGGTGTGGAGTTCGAGAATCGTCAGAATGCCAACAACAGATACTACTACAATATGGACGCCGACCCAAGAGGCAGAATCTCGGTGTCAGACGTCGGCACGCTTGTTGCTGGCGAACTTGGAGTGCCCTGGCCGTGTTGGGACTCAGAGCGTCCAGACCCATCAGTCCAAGACCCTCAATGGACTCCTCTGAGCACTACCGATGTAAGAGTATACTGGCTCTACTACCCCTGCACTCAGCACTGGCTCGTGGATTACTGACGGTGTAAATAAGTTTATCCAACAAGCGAGATTACGAACTCGCGAAAACGGAGGAATAGAATATGATTGGTGTTATAACAGTCAAAGTTTCGGCACACAGCCCTCAGATGCCACTGTGCCCAGCCTTCTCGTTCAAGGGAAGTCCCAGCTCTCTCAGAATAGAGGGCGTACCAAAGTCAATCGGCACTTGGAACATAACAAATGTCTTTGCCGTCATCCACTACCCAGATGACGTCCAGATTACAAAGGAAGCCACGCGCGTAGGAAACGTATGGGTAGCAACTTTCGATGGATGCGCCACGGCAGGCAAGGTCGAGAATGGTCTTCAGATTGTGGCGAACGGAACAGACGAGCAAGGAAACGCCGTGAATGGCTACGTCCTTGGTGCTGGCGACATTTACGTGATGGAAGGCGATTCCGTCATCCCAGACCCATCCACCACAAAGTCCTATGTGAAGCTGTGCGACACGCTCCCAACCACGCCAAGCAAGGGAGATGCGTACTTCCAGAACGGCGTGCTCGTGATATACGATGGAACAAGTTGGGTTCCAGCGTGCGACATTTCATCGTTGGAGACTCAGATTGCCAAGAAGCGCGACCTTGACGACTTCAGCATACAAGGAGTGCCAGAGGGCGAGGGGTCTTGGTTTGTGTTTGAGCGGGAGCAAACGGATTTGTTGAGATTCGATTGGGAAACAAGCGAATGGGAAAGCGACGCAGGCATCTCCATCCGACTGAACACGTGGGAGCCAGGGGAACCGCCATACTACATGACAGACACTGAATAGGAGACATACTTCGATATTGACCAGAATGGGCTTGGTCTGGTAAAATGGAATGGTACTTGGCACAAAATACAGGGATACACCGACACCATCGCAAAGATTTCTCAGGTTCCAACAAAGACGAGTCAGCTTCAGAACGACTCTGGGTTCATCACAAGCGCGCAGGTTCCAACTTCCTATGACAAGATACAGGACTCGAACAACAACGTCATAAACGCCAACAGGACAGTCTCCTATGACGTAGTTTCCTACCACTGGAGGTTCTACGACGGATTCGAGAACGAGTATGACTTCACTGGCACGAAGACGAACGCTGAATGGCAAAGTGGGTCTGACAAGATGAAACTCTTCATGCCAGACAGTTCGCACTGGACACTACAAAAGTTGTTCGACCTCGGTGGAAGTTGGATAACGAGCTGGTCAGAGACAATCGAAGGAAGCGAAGATGATACTTCGATGTCATTCTTTGAGCACGGCTACAACGGCACTTGGGCTGACACTCACACTCCAACAAGCGGCGAACTCGTGTTGAAGTCCTATGTGGATGGATTGGTTGGAGACATAAACTCGGTACTTGACACCATAAACGGGGAGGTAATCTAATGGGAACGACAGCGCAAAAACTACAAGCCGTGCTGAACTCCAAGGCGGCAATGAAGACGGCGATGGCATCTAACTTCAACATCCCTCTTGGAGACGTACTGAGCGCGTGGCCGAACGACCTCTACAAAGTCTCAATCTCTGGGGACTTGCAGGAATGGCAGTTCTACCAGAGGTTCGGCGGCAAGGGTACCACTGCGTCCATACGTCAGAATTCCGCTGCGAAGATGCCGCCAATAACGACGGTTGACATCGACTTCGCCCATACCACATTTCCATACCAGAGTTTCTTCTGCGCATGCTTTGGGCTGACTTCCCTGACAACAATACCAAGGGTGATTAAGCCAAAGGCAAGGAAAATCAACACTCTGCCTGGTTCGTTCTTCGGCTATGCCTTCGCGTACTGCTCTGGGCTGACAGGAGAATACACACTGGACATCTCAGAAGCGTGCGACATCAACGGGGAGGTTAACCTCAACGTGGTGCAGTATGCCTTCCAGTACTGCACTGGGATAACTGGCGTGAATTTGATTTGGCCCGAGAACTTTCAAGCGCAGCAATGGACAAACTACACAGGATAGACCTTCGCGAACTGCACTGGTCTGAGATGGGCTAAGATACGAGGACTTGCCAACAACTCGAAATACACCACCAACCAGATTACCGACACGACATTCTCGAACTGCACAAATCTCTCGAGCATGGAATGGACGGACATCAAGCAGGCGTATGGCGATTACAACCCAAGTTCTTTCAGCGTGGCGAGCAGCGGGGCGAACTGGTTTGGGACGTCGCTGTCCAACTTGACAACAATCAGCTTCCCGTCAATGGAGATTCTGAACTTGGGAGGAACGCAGAATGCTGGAATTACGATTGTTTCGATGTTCAAGAACGTCGCGTCTTCCTTGGAGCACATCTACCTGCCAAAGTGCTATTACATCGCCAAAGGCGCGTTCAACGGATTGAACTGCACCGTCCATCTTTCGCAGAGCAATCAAGCCGCCTTGAGTCAGCTCGATGGATACTCGGACAACTTCACCTGGACGACAAGTACTGGCTCTCCTTCGGGCAACGTAACTCTCGTGTATGACCAGTGAGGTGAATGGAAATGGACATCAACAACCCAACAGCAAACTTGAACTTGAACGACCAGTCCAAAATAGACGACTCCATAAAACAGGAGGGCGTAACAATCCACGCTGACAACGGCTCTGTGGTGAATACGAACTCTGGCAACGGGAGGACAGGTGGATTGACGAGGATGTGGGCTATGCTCATAACCATCTGCTTCTCCCTGACCTGCGACTTCATACTGGGCTATGTAATCTGGAATGGGCAGCAAGCGTACAGGAGGGAATTCCAGAGCGAGACGAGGAGACTTGAGGTTCAATCAAGGGAGGGTTCGCAGTGGATTCTGCGACAGGACATGCTCAAGGCTATGGAACATCACGAGGCTACGAAGCAAATAACAGAGAAGCAATACAAGGCTCTGCGCGACGAGTTCGACTACTACACGAGCATCGGCGGAAACCACGACGCGAAAGAACGCCTCAACGCATTCACCGCGAAGATTCTGTCAGGCGACGTCAAGGTGGTGAAATGACCTACTTGTTGTCAAACGTGAAGTGCCAACGGGAAATCCCAAGCCTCAACCCAAACGACGACGAACTTGTTTTCCTGAACACGGCAACAAACTGGGAACTCTACAAGAACGTTCCCTGCCTCAAATACCTCTACTGCCGAAGCAAAGACCACACGGACGATTACTTCACGAGAAACGAGTGGAAGGGGAGGGAACTCCAGTGGTTCAACGACTTCAAGGTTCTTAACTGGAAGGGCGACTTCAACTACCCAGAAGGAAAAGAACCAACTACTGGGTTCTGGGTATGGAGGTTGTTGTAGGAGCAGGGCAAGGACGTTGTTCTCGTGAATTTCCAGCCCGACAAGGATTGTGGCACGGTTAGATGGGAAGGGCACGATTGGTTGTGGGAGAGCTAGACATACAAGCGAGAGCGGGCCAAAATCCTTATGATATGACAACGGATTTTACAGGAGGAAAAAGAAAATGAAATGTATTGTGAAAAAGATTGTCCTGAGGACAATAAACAAACTGCTCAAGGAATACGGCAGCAACATCGACAAGGCGCAGGAGGTTCTGAAAGTGTGGATTGAGAAACTTACCATCATCACGGCGTTGCTCGAGTCTGCGATGGACAAGATTGAGGACAAAGAACTTACTGACAAAGAGGTCAGCGACATCCTGTCCCAGCTTGAAAATGCGGTTGACGCGATTGTGAAGAAAAAGTAATACCGAGTATAATTCAAGTATTGCCACGGGACAGCTTTTCTATACCTGTTTGTGCTGCCCCGTGGTTTTACTTTCGGTTGTTCAGAATGATGCCGTCGCTGAACACGCCGCCACTTCCCTCGCGCGCGTCTTTGTCCCAGTCAAGAAGCTGACGCTCTATCTCGTCGATGAACTGAGACGTGTGGATGGTTGGGTTCGCTTTCGCCTCCTGAAGAGCCTCTATCAACCTCTCCCTGTCCTCGTTCTTCTACTTGTAGTATCTGACAAGGTAGTTCATAAACGCGCTCCAGCAAGTCATCGTCAAATAGGCGAACACGCTCCCCTTCTTCGGGTCTATGTTCTTCAGGCTCTTGATGCACTTGAGGCAACCTTCCTGCGCAAGTTCGTCCTTCACGTCCTGTGGGTATCTCACGAAGTGCCTCTTGGTCAGCAGCTTCACGGCTATCAGGTATATCATTTCCCCCAGACGCTCCGAGATTGTCCTTGTCTCTGGCTTGTCCCCAGAGTCGCGCCACTTCTCCCACTCCTTGACCAGCTCCTCTTTCTCAATGTAGTTGTTATTCATAATTCACCTCAAATGACCTTGATGCGCTTCTTGAACCTCATCCGCTGCGCGAACAAGTTTGTCCTTCCAGTGCTTGCCTCTGCGAAGCCCATGCTGCCGTAGCACGCAAGAGCCTGACCAATGGCGTCGAGCGCGTCGTGGTCTCCGTTGTCCCTCCAATGATACTCGAACGTGCCATCCTGACGCAGCTTCTTCATAACCAGCTTCTCGTTGCAGACTTGGATGCTCCACTGCGCGTGGTCGTTGCCGTCATACCAGGACAGCGAACCTACGTTCCCAAGTTGCTGAAGAAACCCCTTCTGTACCCTCTCGTGGTAGAAGTCGGAGTCAAAGAACGTCCAACGCCTTCCGCTCCCAGCCTTCTTGTGCTCGTCGTCGTCGCCACAGAGGAGCGTTCTATTGACGTCTTCCTTCAATCTGCTCTTAAGGAAAGAGCGGTAGGTATGCGACGCGCGCCCTATGAAGCCCGCCGCTGGGATGCCGCAAATCCTTATTGAATTCTTGGAGAAATCCTCCACAGCCTTGTTTGGAACGCCATTCGCGTCGATTGCCCATGCGTCTATGCGTATTCCAAGCGACCGAAGTTCCTGTCCATGCCGCGCGAGCAAGTCATATACCTTCGTGTAATACTCCTGCTCTGGTATGTTTGCTGGAATGCGGCACTTCCTGAACTTGTGGTAGATGATGGTCGCGGTGTGGTTATTGAAGAACACTACGATTACAGTAGTGATGCACTTGGCGAGGTTCAGGTCAGAGGACGCGCAAACCCACTGGACGTTCTCCTGTGGAATAGTCAGCTCCTGGATGGACGACTTCCTTGATTGGACGATGGTTGAGTTGATTGGGAGCGCGAACTGCAACGCCTTCGGGTTCATCTGGAACTCTGATTGGAACGCCGCCTCCCCTATTGAGTGCTCCATCTCAAGCAGCTTCTGGATTGCGGAAAGATGCCCGTCCTTCCTTGAGTATCTGTTTGGGGAGAACACCTCTGCCCCATCGTCCATTTCCTTCCTGTTGTCCTCGTAGAACTTCAACGACTCCTTGTGCGAGACATCCTCCTCCACGTTCTCCCTGTCGTAGATTGAGAAGTAGGTTTCCCACAGTTTCATATTCTAGGGGTAGGAAATGATGGCTGGGTAAATCGAGGTCTTCCAGCTCTTGTCGTTGCGTATCTTCTCCACAAGGTCGTCAGGGCAGATTGGAGTTGCCGTCTGGAGGACAGAGAGCCTTTCCTTGCCAGCGAGAGGGAGAATGTCCTTGTTGATTATCTCCATCAGCTTCTCAACCTGGCTTGGGTTCTGCGCGCTCTCAAAGTCCTGGAGGTCGTCAAGGAGGACAAGTGATGGACGCAAAGTGCCCTTCTTCGCGCCACGTATTCCAGACCCTATTCCACGGCAAGTTATGATTGAGCCAGAGGTTGGGTATGGCGTTCCGTCCTCTTTGGTCAGCGTCGCAAGGATGATGGTTCCAGCGTTCTTCTGAAGCTGAGTGGAACGCCCCCTGTACATCTGCCTCCTTCTGAAAGAGCCGTGTATCTCGTGGAACGGCAAGCACACTTCTGGGTAGTCGTGCGCAAAGTCCGTGTCAGGGGCTTCAATCACCCTCCACACGTCAGACAGCAAGTTGGACGAGGAAGCGGCGTTGTTGGATATAATCATCACGTACTTCTGGATGCCCGTAGCAAGCGCGTAAAGTGCCGCGCAGATGCAGTAGGAGGACTTGCCAAACCCACGGCCCATACAAATCATATAGTTCTTGTGGGCGGTAAGTGCGCTCTCCATCTGCGCGAGCACTTCGTATCCCTTCTAAGATGGCGGGTCGTTCAAGGCTACGCCGCTGCACATATAGGTATCAACCCACGCGCACAACGACTTCTCCGCCCTGTTCCTCCTCTCCCAGTCAATCTCCTTCAGCGCCTTCTCCATCTGGTCGTCAATGGAGGAATACTTGTCGCGGTGCTTCATCACGGCGTCGTAGCCGCTTTGCTTGTGCAGGTGCTTCTCGCTTATGCGCTTCTTCTCGCGCAGTCTGTGGATAGTCCTACATTTCTTGCAGAACTCAGACTCCTCCTTGTCAAGTTTTCGGCCGATGACGGCTTCAATCTCTGGCTGGGTGAGTCCGTTTACCACGAACACCTTGATTTGCTGCTCTATGTCCTGCGACAGTGCCATCGTTCAGATTACTTCCCTATTAGTTTGAGGAACTCGTTTCTCGTCTGGGCGTCGTCCTTGAAAACGCCACGTATCGCAGACGTTATCATCGAGGCGTCCTGTTTCCTTATTCCACGGGACGTCATGCAGAAGTGGACTCCCTCGCAGATGACATACACGCCTTTTGGTTCAAGCTGCTCCATAAGGAAGTCGGCAATCTAAGAGGTCATGCGCTCCTGTATCTGCATCCTCTTGGAGAAGCAATCAAGGATGCGCGCCAACTTAGACACGCCAATCACCTTGCCGTTCGGGATGTAGCCAATGGAGCAGTGCCCAAAGAACGGGAAGAAGTGGTGTTCGCAAGTAGAGTAGAACTCGGCGTTCTTCAGTATCACCATTTCTTCGCAAGTTCCCTTCGTGAATACCTTGACCAAATCCTTCGGGTCTTGCTTGTAGCCAGCGAATATCTCTTCCCAGGCCCTTCTCATTCTGGATGGAGTCTCAATCAGACCCTCGCGCGTCGGGTCTTCTCCGATGTATTCTAGTATCTTCTGCGCGTGCTTTTCTATGCGTTTCATCTATCACCTCAAGTTTAGTAGTTTGTGGAACTGGACTGAAAGCGTCCAGTCTGGATATTTCTTTGCGAACTCAACGGCAGGGATGGGGTCGAACTTGCCGTTCTCGTCCGCCATCGGCTGAATGTAGCACTTCACTCCATACCATCTCGCCTCAGAGCCAATCTCAATCAAATAGTCGTCGTCGAACCAGCCATACACGACCTTCAACTCATCTACCTTCCTCCAGTCGATGTCAAGTTTCGTCTTTGGGGAGACCGTTATCCAGTCAATCCAACTGGGCACGGGCAAAGTTCCGTTCGTCTCAATCGCGATGAACCTGTCCTGAAAGAGAGGCTCGTCTTCCTTGAGCTGGAGAGTTGGTTCTCCGCCTGTTATGACGACGATGGCTTGTCCCTTCGCGTCCTTGTCGAGTTCATTTACGGCATCCTCAAGTTCGTATGCCGTCATTTCCTTGTATGGCTCGTGGTCAGTGTCGCAGAACGGGCACTTCAAGTTGCAGCCAGCCAGTCTGACGAAGATAGCCGGCTTTCCAGCGTTCCTTCCCTCTGCCTGTATTGAATAGAAAATCTCATTCACCCTGTACATCATCTACCTCGTATGTAGCTGTGTTTCCCTCTGACTCCTGAACCTCAACTTTGTAGCAACTTGGTATCTGGTCGCAAATCCACTTGGCGATGTTCTCTGCCGTGGGATTGAAGCCAAGCACGTCGTTCAGGCACTGATGGTCAAGCCTGTCGTGAATGAGTTTCTTGACGAGCGTGAAGTCCATAACCATTCCCCAGTTCGACAAGTCCTTTGCCTTGCAGTGGACCGTGACGACCCAGTTGTGTCCGTGTAGGTTCGCGCACTTGCTTTCGTAGGGGAGTTTCAGGTAGTGCGCTCCTGCTATCTCCATTCTCTTTGTTATGTAATACATTTAGTTTCCTCCTGTGATGATGTCAAGCATGTTTCCAATCGCGCCACTCCATCTGTCTGCGTATTCTGGCATGGACGTATGTATGCCACTCAGTATCAGCTCGGACGCGAACTTGGGGGCGTCTTCAAGTGAGCAACTGTATCTCGCGTCCCAAGGCATCGTCTCCCTGTATGAAAGCGCGTCGGGGACAAGGACGTTCGCGCCAAGCGCAAGTGCCTCAAGCATCGAGTAGCCAAAAGTCTCCTGCTCGGCGAAAGACACTACCCAGGACGCGCGCCCCATGAGGTCAAAGTAGTCCTCGCGCGTCCTGCAAACTTCCATCGTCTTCACGCACTTGTATCCGCTCCCAAGAAGCCTCGCAAGTTCATCGAACAGCTCTGGATGTTTCTCCTCGGCATTCCTGTGTGGGAACAAGACAAGGCGTTCGTCTTTCTGTTGCGCGAACTTCTGGACTTCCTTCGCGTAGAACGGTATGCCCGTGACGTTCAGGTTGGGGCATTTTCCATGCTACGCCTCAATGATGAATTTGTGGAACTCAGTCGCCACGAAAACTCCATCTACTCCCCCAAGTATGGATTTCTCAAAGCCAAGTCCCCATGGGCACATCCCCTTCCGACAGGTGAAATCGTGCTTGTCGTAGCAACCAGCGTGGAGGACTCCATACATCCTGACCTTCAATCCCAGCATGTCCCTCAGATACATAAGGTTCTGTATGCCTGGAAACCAAATGTCGGCAAAAAGGAAAACATCACCGTCCTTGACTTCCCCTTGACCTATCATCTTCTCCAGCTTCAGCAACTGCGTGGTCTTCCAAATCGTCGTTCCAACTGCGTCAAGTGGGTCTGTGCCAGTCTTGACCGTGGCACTTTCGCCTTTGACAGTCTTGAACTAAATCCCCTTCCTTGCGAACTCGTCTTCGAACTGCCTCGTCCAGTCGGCTGTGTATCTCGTCTAATACTCCTCAAGCGGTATGTGGTATATCATATCTCAACCTCCTTGTCGTTCTCGTACTTTCCGTCTTTTACGCCAGATGTGTCGGTGTACATAAGCGAAGTAGAGACCGCGCACCAATCCTTCAGGTTGTCCAGCTTCATCGAAAGATAGGGGAATGGGTAGACGTCTGGAAGTTCCACGCGAAGAACCAGCTTGCTTGGGTCTGCGCCCTCTGCGTCCTTATACCCAGCCAAGTCAGTCTCAATCACCACCTCAAGTCCCTGTTCCTTCAAGTAATCTACCGCGCTCTTTGACGCCAGAACATTCTTGCGTCCAGCTCCAAGGTATATCCTGTAGATGTCCCTCGCTCGGGCAAATCTGGCAATCCTCTCAGCGTCGTCAAGTTCCACCTTGTCGCTTTCCACGAACAAGGTGATGTCATACACGTCGCCTTCCTGCTCTTCGCCAATCCAAGTCCTCATGCTTCCACCTCCGCTCCGTTTTCGTTGTCCTCCATCACCCTCACCTTATGGGCGGCAAAGGCCTGAAGTATCTCCTTCGCAATCATCTCGCAGGACATGCCACCAAAGTCGCACATTCCAGTATACTCGTCATACCAGTGATATTCCACGAACTTGGTCAGTTTCTGCTTGAACGCGATGAACTCAATCTCGCGGTCAAGGTCATTCACGTCTATGACAACCGTGATGTAGAACAAATGCCTGTGCTTGTCTGAGAGGAAGCCCATCGGAGGAACTACTTTCTTCGCGTCCCTCCACTGGTGAAGTCCCTCCACCTGAAAGTTCACTATCAATCTCGTTTTCATAAATGCTCCTTTGCGTACTTCTGGAACTTGACCCACTCAAGCCCATTTGCGAGTTCAAGTTGGTTGTATCCAGAGATGTTCAATTTCTCGTGGGTCTGCCTTTGCCTGTGCTCCATCTTGTCGCCAGCGAACCTCCAAATCATCCCGTATTGACCACCAGACAGCCACGAAGACGAGTCCACCGTGTCGAAAGGGCAATCAGGCAGGTTCTCGTGCTTGGTGAATCCGAGGCCGTGTATCTTCGCGTGGCGTCTATGCGCCTCGTCTATGAAGTTCTTGATGTACTGCCAAAGTACCTTGTTTCTGCCTTTTGACTTTGCGAAACCACCCAATGCCACGAAGTCGTATCTGTCGCACATATCAATGAAGTTCTGCTTGCCTCTCCAGTCGTGCCACACTGGGATGCACGGTCTTTGCGTCGTCTTCTCCAGATACTCCCTTATCTTAAGCACCTTGTCGTAGCCTATAATCCTGTCGATGTCCAACTCAAAGTAATGAGGTATGTCGTTCTTCACTATGTAGTCGGCGTAGGAATGAACGTAGTCTTCAAGTTGGCCTGGCGTGATTTCCTTTCCACTGTTCATGAAGCTGAACGCTCCAGAGTCAAGCAAGTAGTCCTCGAACCTTCTATGGTCAGATGGCTTCGATGTATTCACGTAGTAGAAAGTGTCGAGCGCGTATAGGCAGTTCTCCCTTACCACCCTTCTCGCCTCTGTCTTTCCGTCTGTCCCTGCAAGAAAAATCTTCATATCTTCGTCTCCTTGCCGCAGTATGGGCATGTAGTTGTCTTTGGCTGTTTCTCTTTCTTGTCCTTCTTCAGTTCGTGTTCAGGCATTTCAACGTCGAACCCTTCCTCTGGTATGTCGTCAAAGGAAGTGGTTGGGCACAGCTTCAGCACATCTTCCATTCCCCATTCCTTGAAGTCGTCTGTCGTGTATTGCTCAAGCAACCTGTCCAAGTCCCATTTGCCGTCAGAGTGGTTGGCATTAACTATGAACTCGTGCCTCTCAGCTTCCGACAGACAAGACAAGTCCTGAAGATAGTCGTCAGGCACTTCCCAGTCGTCGCCGTACATCTTGCGCAACGCCTTCAACCTCGTGTTGCCAGAGATGACCACGTTCCTTCCGCCATCCTTGTAGTAGGCAATCCTCATCGCCTTCAACCCACCTTCGTTGCGCCTCAGCTTCTCAACCAGCTTGTTCAGGTCGTCCTCAGACAACTTGCGTGGATTGTCCTCGTTCTCGCACAGTTCATTCAGCTTCATCTACGTAATACCCCTTCTCATAATCCTCTATCGTGAATGTCATGCCGCAGTGTTCGCACTTCACTTCCCTCTCCACCTTTTCCTTATCGACAAAGAACTCCTCCAAATCAACGTCTGTGGGAATGGTGGAGGTTATGTCAGTCATTCCAAGGTCGTCAAGATAGCCGACGTCGTATTGCTTCAACAGCTTCTCAATGTCCCAGTCGCCATCATTCACGTTGGCAACCACGACGAACTCCTTGCGCTGCTCTGGAGTCATAAAAGTGATGTCCTCAAACCATTCATCAGGCAAGTCGTAGTCGTCTCCAAACATCTTACGGAGCGCGCGCAATCTGGTGTTCCCACTCAGCACGACCTTCTTCCCTTCAATCTAATCAGTGATGTAGGCGATGCGAATGGCGAGCAGACCATTTGGCACGCGCTTCAACTTCCCAACCAACCTATCTATATCCTCGTCAGACACAGTTCTTGGATTGTCTGGGTTCAACTCAAAGTCTTTTAGTCTCATAACATATACATTTACTTAAAAACGCCTTAAAACTGACCACGGCGCGCCAACTAATCCAACTTTTCCCAACAAAAAGCAATGTTTCCTCGCGCATCACCACATTTTTAAGCCCCCCTTCTTTTGGAATTTTCAAGGTGGAAAACAT
>Ga0265298_10004264_pt1 | contig 18357 bp, 15 predicted proteins | sample AusTroGonzalo_MG_3_FD_193486 | JGI IMG/M metagenome (GOLD analysis project Ga0265298, IMG submission 193486) | Bovine rumen microbial communities from tropical cattle in Woodstock, Queensland, Australia - Gonzalo_01 | ecosystem: Host-associated > Mammals > Digestive system > Stomach > Rumen ... | reverse complement strand
CTCCGCGAGAAGGCGCACGACGGCGTCCGTCAGCGTCTCCCATCCCCTGTTCTGGTGGGAGCCGGCGCGGTGCGCGGCGACGGTCAGCGTGGCGTTCAGGAGCAGCACGCCCTGGTCCGCCCACGAGAGGAGGTCCGGCGTCTTGCCAAGCTCCTTCGATATGTTGACGAGCGACGGCGGCGTCTGTATTCCCGGCGGGACGTAGAAGCAGAGCCCCTGCGCCTGGCCCGGCTCGTGGTATGGGTCCTGGCCGAGGATGACGGCCTTCACCTTGTCGAACGGAGTGCGGTTGAACGCCTCGAATATCTTCCGCGCCGGAGGATAGACCGTGCCGGTCGCGTAGGCGTTCCTTACGAACTTGGCGAGCTCCGCGAAATACGGCTTGTCAAACTCCGGCTGGAGGACTCGCTTCCAGGACTCTTCGATCTTGACTTCCATGGACGTCAGGTCTGGTGCTGCATGTCGCAGAGCCGGCGATAGACTCCGTCGGCGGCGTACAGCTCAGCGTGGGTGCCCCGCTCGACGATTTCGCCGTCGCGCATGACGAGAATGACATCCGCGTCGCGGATCGTCGAAAGCCTGTGCGCTATCGCGAAGGTCGTGCGGTCCTTCATGAGGTTGTCGATCGCGTCCTGGACGAGTCTTTCCGTGACCGTGTCGAGGGCGCTCGTCGCCTCGTCTAGGATGAGGATCGGCGGATTCCGCAGTATGGCGCGGGCGATCGCGACGCGCTGGCGCTCGCCGCCGGAGAGCGCGAAGCCCTTCTCGCCGGCGAGGCGCGAGTAGCCCTCCGGCTGGGACATGATGAAGTCGTGCGCGTTCGCGAGCTTCGCCGCCGCGACCACCTGCTCGTGCGTCGCGTCGGGGCTGCCGTAGCGGATGTTCGCCTCGATGGTGTCGTTGAAGAGAAGCGTCTCCTGCTGGACGGAGCCGACGAGGCGGCGGAGGTCCTTTACGCGCAGCGAACGCAGGTCCTTGCCGTCCATCGTTATGCGGCCGGAGGACGGGTCGAAGAAGCGGGCGAGGAGCGCGCTCATTGTGGACTTGCCGCTGCCGGTGCCGCCGACGACCGCGACGACCCTGCCGCGCGGGATGTCGAACGTCGCGCCGTGAACGGCGTCGCGGTCGGCGGTGTCGTAGCGGAACGACACGTTCTCGAAGCGGACGACGTCGTCGAACGTCTCCTTCGGCTCCGCCGAGGGCGACTCGGGCAGCTCCATGTCAACGTCCATCAGCGACCAGATGCGGGAGAGCGCGGCGCGGCCCTGCTCGATCTGGACCTGGAGCTTCGACAGCTGCTTGAGCGGACGGTATATGAGAAGCAGCGGCGCGAGCATGGGGACTATCATCGAGAGCTTCACGCCGGCCAGGAAGCACCAGACGACGAACCCGCACAGGAGGACTATGCCGACGGTCTCGACGGCCGGCCCGACGAGAAGTCCCCAGCGCAGGGAGCGAAGCGTCGCCTTAAGGGTCTGGTCGTTCGCCGAGGCGTACTTCGCGTTCTCGAACTCGGCGGTGTCGTACGCCTTCACGACGCGGATGCACGTCAGGATCTCGTGGATGCGGCTGCCGACGAGCGAGAACCTCTCCAGGGCCTTCTTGCTCCATTTCCTTATGCGCTTGGAGAGGAACACGACCGGGACCATGAACATCGGGAACCCGATGACGATCACGCCCAGCGTCGGGAGCATGTCGTTCTTCACAGCGGACCAGGCTATGAACGAGACTGAAACGGCTATCTCGAACGGCGCCTGGGCAAGCTCCTGGAGGACGTGCTGTATCACCTGCTGCACCTGCTGCGGGTCGGAGGTGCACCGCGACATCAGCTGCCCGACGTCTATCCGCCCGTGGAACTGCATGGACTGCGCCTGGACATGGCGCAGCATGTCGCAGCGGATGTCCCGCACGGTCCTCATACCCGCCCATGCGAGGCAGTAGTGGTTGAGGAAGACGAGAACGCACCGCAGAAGCGCGACGAGCGGAACGACCACGAGAATCGCGAAGAGAAGCGGAAGGCCGAGCGCATCGTCCTCAGACTGCATCTCGAAGCCGAGCCTCGCGGCCAGCTTACGGAGCTTGCCGTAGTTCTTCTCGATGCTTTTCGCCTCCTTGGAAAGCTTCCCCTGGGTGCGCTCCTGCGCACCGTCGGGCGCAGCGCACACGGGACGGACGCACTCCTGCGCGTCCGTCTGCGCGGTCTTCGCCTGACGGGCCTCGACCTTCGACAAGGCAGGCTGGATCACCTGGAAAAATGGCAGGAGCGTTCCCGCCGTGAGTATTCCGCAGACGATGCCGACGACGATGCGGACCTTGTACCTTCTCGCATACCGCCAGACGCGGCCGTATGCGTCCTTCGCGCCGTATTCGCGGTCGAAGAACTCCTTGCGGTATGTGACCTTCTTCGACATCCGAGTCAGATGCAGAGGCCCTCGGTTTCGCCAAGGCCGGTCGCGATGTTCATGTTCTGGATCGCCGCGCCGGACGCGCCCTTGCCGAGGTTGTCGAAACGCGAGACGAGGACGATCCTGTCGGCGTTGCCGTGGACCGACACCTCCATGGCGTCGCTGTCCGAAAGCGCGGCCGACGACAGGAAACCGCCTTCGGACGGATCGTCCACGAACCTGACGACGCCAGGCCGGGGCTCGCCGCCCTTCTCGCCGTAGGCGTCGCGGTACGCCGACTTAACCGCGTCCATCCCGCCTTTAACGCAGTCGGCGAAGACCTGCACGGTCGTCTCCATGCCGCTGAAGTGCGGGACCACGACCGGGGAGAACACAGGGGCGCTCGCAAGACCGCAGACCTTCGTCATCTCGGGGAGGTGCTTGTGGGACTGCGAGAGGGCGTACTGCCTGCCGCCGGAGTGGAGGTGCGTTGCGGCGGTTTCATAGTCGGCGATCATCTTCTTGCCGCCGCCGGAATAGCCTGTAAGCGAGAAAGCGCACAGGCGGACGCCCGGATCGACGATTCCGGCCGCGACCAGGGGCTCGACCAGCGCGACGAAACCGCTCGCGTGGCAACCGGGGTTCGCTATTCTCTTCGCGCCGGCTATGCGGACGCGACGGCCGCCGACTTCGGGGAAGCCATATTCCCATGCGTCGCTCGTCCTGTGGGCGGTGGACGTGTCTATCACGACGGTCGCCGGGTTCTCAACCATCGCGGCCGCCTCGACGGCGGCGGCGTCAGGAAGGCAGAGAAACGCCACGTCGGCGGAGTTAAGCGCGTCGCGCCTTGCGGAAGGATCCTTGCGCAGCTCGTCGGGGAGGACGGACAGCGAGACGTCCCTGCGACCTGCGAGGCGCTCGCGGATGCGAAGGCCGGTCGTCCCCGCGGAGCCGTCGATGAACACCTTCAGCATCGCCGAATCGCCTTATTCCTCGTCGGCGAGCTCGTCCGACTCGACCGGACGCGAAGGAGCGTCGCCGACAAGCGGCTCGTCCTTGCCGGGCGCGTCGTCCGACGGGGTGGACTCTGTGCGCTCTTCCTCGGGGTTGTCGCCGTCGCCCTTGCGGACGCGGGAGTGTCCGTAGGATCCGTACCCGCCGTATCCGCCGTACCCGCCGTATCCGTAGCCGTACTTGCCGTAGCCGTAGCCACGGCGGGCCGGGGTGAACGCGGACGAATTGGACACTTCGACGTCGTTGACGACAACGCCGAGGATGTTCGCGCCGGCCTCCGTGAGGCTCCTCGTGCAGTACTGGATGGGCTTGAAGTGGGTGCGGTCCGGGCAGCACATGACCAGGACGGCGTCGACGATGACGGCGAGCGAAACCACGTCGCCGACGAGACCGTACGGCGGCGAGTCGACGACGATGCGGTCGTAGTGCTCGCGCGCCCAGCGGAAGAAGTCCGTTATGACGCTCGCGCCAAAGATGGACGCGGGCGATATGCCCTCCGGCGGGAGCGAGCAGATTACGTCAAGGCCCTCGACGGACGTCTTGTTCACCGCCTTGGCGAAGTCGGGCACGCGCCCGGCTGCGTCCTGAAGCATGTGGGAGAAGCTGCGGTCCTTTGTCAGCTCCACTTCCCAGATTCTGGCAAGACGCGGACGGCGGAGGTCGAAATCGACGTGCAGGACGCGGCGGCCGGCCTGCGCGTATGCAATCGCTATCGAGGTGGAGGTAATCGTCTTGCCCTCGCCGGGCTGCGTCGATATGACGAGCAGACAGTGCGACATCGCCTCGTAGCGCGGGGAGTCCAGAAGGTTCCTGAGACCCGCGACCGCTTCGGAGAACTGCGAATACTTGTCCTCGACCGAGTATTTCGCGACGTGTTCGCGCTTCTTGCGGCGGACGTGCGGCAGGACCGCGAGCACCTTGAGCGCGAGACGCCCCTCGATGTCGGCCAGGTTGACGACCGTGTCCTCGAGGTTGTCGAGAATGAGGACGAAGACGACTCCGAGCGCGATGGAGAGCAGCGTGCCGACGCCGAAGATGAGGATGGGGTTCGGCAGGACGGGCTTCGTCGGCAGGGTGGCCTGGCGCCCGGCGGTGACGATTTCGTTGTTGGACTCAGCCTCCATGCGAGCCTTGTTCTCGTCCATGATAAGGCCCTGGAAGACCTGGCTTGAGATGTTGAACTCGGACTCGAGCGTGCTCAGCCCGGACTCCGCGAAGATGATGCGCTGGCCGACCGACGCCAGCTCGGCCGTGAGCTCCTCCTGGCGCTTGCGCAGGGACGTGAGCTGGTTCCTGGTGACGTTCAGGTTGGAGACGCCCGTCTCGTGTGCGCGCACGACCGCATCGAGGAAGCGCTGCTTGGCCTGCTCAAGCTCCTGCGCCTTGACCTTCACGCCCTCCTCCTCCTCGGTGTACCTGCCGAGGCGGCTCTGGTATTCTCCGAGCGCCTTCTGGTAGGCGGTGTATTCGGCCGATATCTCCTGCGCCCGCTGTATGCCGGTGGAAAGGGTTCCGAAACGCTCGGGGGTCTTCTGGACTTCGGCAAGAAGCGTCTCCCACTGCACGAGCTGCCGCTCGGTGGATTCCAGCGCGAGTATGTCGGAGGTGACCTTCGTCAGCGTCTGCTGCACGGTGTCGCGCTGGGAGCGGAGCGTGTCCACCTTGTTCACGGTGCGGAAGTCGAGAAGGTCCTTCGCAAGCTGCTCCTTCTCTCGGCGGCGCTTCTCGACCTGCTGGTGGATCTGGCTCACGGCCTTGTCGCAGCGGGCCTTGTTTTCCTCCTCGGTGTAGTTGACGATCGCCTGCACGTAGGCGTTGGCGAGGGCCATCGCCGTCTCGGGGACCTTCGAGCGGACCGACACGACGATTATGCGCGAGTTGCGCTGGAGCTCCATCTCCGAACCGGAAAGGGTCGATATGAGTTCGTCCTCGGTGACCGTGGACGTCGGGAACTTGTTCCTGTAGGCATCGACTATCTTCTTGACGATGGTCTCGGACCGCCATTCGGGCAGACGCGTGTTGAAGATCTCCGCGTAGTTGCTGCCGTAGTCAACAAGCGCCTGGTCGATCGCGGTGCTGGTCCTGCTCGCGTTCCGGCGGATGTCCATCGTGAACTGGCTGCTCGCCTCGTAAATCGTCGGCGAAATGCTGTACACCGCGAACGAGACGATGAGGCCGATCAGGAGGAACACGAAGACGGACAGCCACCGCTGGGATATGACGCGGAGGATTCGCCCAATCGACACGGCGCCGACCATAGACTTCTCGCCAGGGCCGGACGCGCCGCCATACGAACCGTAGGATCCGTATGAGCCATATGCGCCATACGCGCCGTACTGCCCGTACTGGCTCGGACCGGAGCCATAGTACATGGGGCCTTTGCCCGCGCCGCCGTAGGCCGGCTGCTGCGCACCATAGTACATCGGGGAGGATTTCCCGCTGTCGCCGTAGTAAAGTGGTTTGTCTGCCATTGTCTGTTCTCCGGAATTCTTCAGTTGTCGTCCTCGGACTTTTTCCTGGCGGTCGGGAAGGTGCTCCCCGCCAACGCCAAGTACGCACCTGCAGCCATCAGCGACTCCGCCCTGAACGCAGATGAATCCAGGAAAGCCTCCGCAGCGGACACCGCCACCACGGCCACGCCGGCGAAGGCCAGCGGCAGAAACGCATGCCGCCCCCAGGACTTTACGAACCGGACAACGGCCGAAGCCGTCATCGCGACAAGCGGAGCGCCGATCGCAATGGCACCGGCCACGCCGCGTTCGGACAGCAGCTGCAGCCACCCGTTCGGGACCGCCTTCGGCGCGACGCCCTTCCAGGCGGACCAGTCGGCGGACACGGCGCAGTACTTTATCTCAAGAGGCATGGATCCAAGCCCAGCGCCGAACCACACGCGGTCGCGCCAGATGGTGGACGCGATCTGGGAAAGCCTCGCCCGAAACGCGGAGAAGCCCTCTGGCAAGAAGCCGCCGAGAAGCGAATTCAGCCGCTCGTCCAGAACGCTCTGCGGGACGGACGCAATTGCGATCACCGCCCCTATCGCGACCGCGAGAATCAGCGCGGCCATGCACTTGAGGACATCCGGCGGACGCTGCGTCATCCACACATACACGAACGACGCGATCGCCACGACCGCACCGGCGGCAAGGAAACCAAAGGCGACTATCGCAGGCGAAAAGGCGACGACTGCCGCGCCGCTTGCGCCGATGCCGAAGGAATACAGCAGAAGATACTTCGACCATTTGCACTCCGCCATTCCGCACAGCGCCGCAATGCCGGCGATGAAGTGCATCCCGAACGCGGCGCCGGCAAAAGACGCGTCGCCCCATGACACGCCGGTCGCCGCCAGCGCGCCGCCGTGCCCGAGGCGGCACGCCCACAGGGCGGCCAGACCGGCGGAGCCGGCGAATACAGACGCACAGGACGCGAACGACAGCCGGGCGGCCTTGCCAAGCGCATGACGGCAGCCCATGACGATCACCAGCACCGACACAACGACGGCAAAGGGAAGGAACCCTTCGCCGTCAACGCTCCCCGGGACGCCTTCCACAACCGGCGGGCGAACCCGCCAAAGAGTCTCGGCGGGATAGTACACGGTAGCGACGCCGCCGTTCAGCCAGCGAACTGCCGCATAGACGACAAGCACGCAGAATATCCAGAAGAGAGGATCCGACCTCGTCGCGAAAAAGACCCTCACGCGGGCCTCGTGGAGGATCTCGCCGTTTCTGCGCGAGGGCTCAAGAAAAATCCAGAACGCCGCGAACAGCGAAAGGAACAGGAGGACTACTGCCGTTTGGGCGCCCGTGCAGTAGGGAAAGAGGAACAGCGGCGCCACCGCCAGAAGGGCAAGGTGCGCCGCCAGTACATACTTTGATATAAGCTTCTGCACGTCAGTACGACAGACGCATGCCGACGGTTCCGCGCCAGCGGTCGTAGTCGTAGGCGTTGTTGTGGACGGCTCCGCCCCTGGACATCTCTGTCTGGTACTCTACGTTGCAATAGACGCTGACATAGTTGTTGATCTTGTAGGAGAGGCCGATGCGCGCCGTCCAGATGTCCTGGTCGATGTCGTCAGCGGCGTACTCAACGTACTCGTGGGTCTCCTTGCGGTATGCGAAGTTGAACGTGGCCTTCAACTTGTTGCGAACGAGGCTCTTGCCCGCGCCGACGCAGAAGTTGTAAACCTTGATCGCCGCGCCGAACTCGCGCTCGGCAGGCTGGTAGTAGCTCGAGCCGAGGGCCATGATGTGCATGGTGTTGTCGGCATCGACCTGCCAGTCGGCGCTGAGCTGGTACGTCGGGCCGTCAATGTCCTTGACGTCGCCGTACTCGAAGTGGCTCCAGCCGCCGATGATCCTGTACGAGAGCTTCTCTGTCGCGCGGGTGGCGACGCCGCCCATGACAGACCAGCCCTTGGATTCGCTGGAGATGCTCCTGCCGCGGCGGGTCTGGCTGGCCCTCCAGGACGCGAGACGGTCGCTGTCGTTGTCCTGCCAGTACCACATGTAGTTGGCCGCGACGATGAAGTCGAGCCACTTGGACGCGGCGTAGCCGACCTCGCCGCCGGCGAGAGCGCGCTTCCATCCATAGAGAGGCGCGTACTTCTTCACGTCGTTGTCGTAGTCGATCAAGTAGTAGTTCGCGTCAATCGCCGCATGGACGCGCTCGTTGATGCGGCGCTCGAGGATGCCGCCAAACGTCAACTGCTGGTTGTCGCGGCCAAGGCCCCTGCCGTTGTGGTTGGACATGTCGTCGTCCTGCGAGATCCGCGCATAGCGCTCTTTCAGCTTGAGCGTCCAGCCGGGCTCGTTTGCAAGCGAGTTCGCCCAGACGAGGCTGAGGCGCTCGCCGTAGCTGGACGAGTTCAACTGGTGCGTATAGCGGTTATACGCATGGTAGGTGTAGAACACGCCGCCGTCGATCAGCAGTTCGTCAGACTTGTACGCGGCGTTCAGCACGGGGCTGACCGTCCAGGACGAGCCTGAATTGCCGTGACGGGACGAGTCCACGTTGGAGTCGAACGTATAAGCCATCGAGACATACGGCCGAAGAGTGAGACGGTCGCTTATCCGAATGCCGGGCTTGTGGTCTTCGTCAGCTGCGGTCGCCGCTACGGCGGAAGCCGCCGCGATGGCCGAGACAATGAGTTTTCTGTTCATTTCTGCTGTCTCCAGTTTGTAGAGTTTCAGTACGTGCTCTGGCCGCCGTAGGGCTCGTCTTCGCCGGCGTTGTTGCTGCCCTTGTCGCCGTCACCGCGGCGATAGCCGCTGTACCAGGGCGCGTCCTCGTTCAGAGTACGCGGAACCACGCCGCCGGGCTCGCCGTTGAGCGGAGGCAGCATGTCGCCGGTGGTCACGCCCTGGTCAACCGCTCCGCCGAACGAATCGGAACCGTTGTTGCCGGAAGTGCCACCGCCGAGATCGGCGTAGATGCTGCCGCCCATCGGGGTCGGGTCAGCCAGTTCAAGCGTGCGTCCCTCGTCTGGCGCCGCACCGGCGTCGGCAGAGCCGAGCATCGAATCGTACGAAGGCGAGCCGTTGTCGCCAAGCGCACCGGGAACCCAGTCGTTCTGCGCGAGCTCGCGGGATTCTGCATCGGGAATTCCCCCAAGGAGCGCGTCGCGCAGCTCCTGCGAGCTGCTGTCGCCGGAGGCCCTCAGGAGCATGAGCGCGGCGAACGTGTCGCGTACGCCGGCGTTGTCGTTGCCGACATTGCGCTGCTCGACAATCGCCATGAGGTTCGTCGCGATGACCAGAAAATCAGCGTCGGAGACCTTCTTGTCGGCGTTGGCCTTCCTGCTGAGAAGATCCTCGGCGAAGCGCTCGTTGATCACCGTCAGGGACTCCGGCGGAACGGTCGCGAAGGTCTCGGCTATGAGAGCCGCCTTGGACTCCTTGGAAGCCGCCTTGATGGCCGCTTCGTTCGCCGCGAGGAACTTGGCGGTCTTCTCCTCGGTCGAAGCCCCCATCTTGGATATGGCGGCATTCACATTCCCGAGGAACGTAACCTGGTCTGCCGGCGAGAGCTGGCTTATGACATCGGCCATGACCGATGCGTCGTTCGCAGCGTCCCCCGTCTTTGCGCTTGCGTCGGCAAGCGACATCCCGTATGCGCCAAGCGCCGCCATCACGGCCATTGTCGCAACTCCTATCAGCATCTTTCTCATTTTTTTTCTCTCCTTTCGGTAGAATGTTTGCTGTCAATGTCACCAGAGCGTCTCCGGAACATACACGACATCGCCTGCTCTGAGGAGCATGTCCTTCTCGATGTGGCCCCTCTCGCCGATTTCCTCTATGTCGATCGTAAACGGCGTCCTGGTGCCGTCCCTCTCGCAGCGCGTCACGCGGACACGGCGCTTGTCCGCAAACGGACGAAGCCACCCCGCCGCCTGCAGCGCCTTGGTCACCGTAAGATCCATGGTCGGCGGCATGTTGACAGGCCCGGGCTTCGAGACCTCGCCCAGCACGTTCACGGTTCCATACGGGCTCACGCCCGTCGCATGGTCAAACTGTGCGAAGCGAACCGTCACCTGGGGCTGGCGTATGAAACGCTGGTACGCCTTGAGTATCTTCTTCTGGCACGCCTCAAGCGTAAGGCCGTCGCAGAGAACCGGCTCGGTGAGCATGTACTGGAGCGTCACGCAACCGCCTTGGTCCACCTGCGTCTCCATTATAACCGGCTTCTCCCCGGGGATGCCGACCTGCACGGAGAGAACGACGCCGGGCCGCACGCGCGGCTTCCCGTCCGTCCACGTGGGGTTCAGAGACGGGTCGAAAGGCTCGTCGGACCGGAACAGCCCGACGATGGCAGAGCACCCGCACATGAACATGCACAGGAGCGCGTACACTACACCTTTGAAGTACACCTTTCTCATTCTTCGCGATATTATAGCAATTATTTACGCGGTGTGTCAATAGTGGAATTTGGCAAATTTAATCGGCGCAGTCTGTCATGATAGTGCGGGCTGTCTCCCCTGGCGCGCCAGTTGATCTTTTCTCCGATCGACTCGATGCGGCGCTCCAGGCAGCCGCGGCACAGGGAGGCGTTCTCGTTCAGGCATGGCTTCCCGGCGTAGAGCTGGTATCTGGCTCGGTACCCGACGTCGGTCACGTTCGGCATGACGACGTTCGCCCCCGCGAGAATCCCGCGTTCGCGTCCATCGTCCGCGAGCGCCTGCAGCGCCGTCGTCGCCGCGATGTTCACGTCGTGGAGATAGAGCCGCGTCGCGGCGATCATGTTCAGCCCGAGTTCGAGACGCTCCGCGTCTGACAACGGCGGCGCTTGCGCCGCGAGCGGCGTGTCGGGGTGCGGTATGTACGGCCCCATGCCGATCATGTCCGCGTCGATTTCGCCGTAGAAGACGATGTCGTCCGCGAGATCCGCCGCCGTCTGTCCCGGAAGGGCGCACATTACGCCCGTCCCCACCTGGTAGCCGCACCGGCCTAGCGCGGCGAGGCACTCGCGACGCCGCTCCCACGAATGGCCCGGCGGGTGCAGCCTTGCGTACAGGGCGGGATTGGACGTCTCGATCCGCAGGAGGTACCTTGACGCGCCCGCCTCCTTCCACCGTCTGTACACGTCCTCGGTCTGCTCGCCAAGCGACAGCGTGACGCCAAGATCCAGCTCCGCGATTCCCTCCAGGCACTCCTCTATGAACCTCGTGTTCTCCTCGCTTTCGATCTCGCCGCCCTGGAGGACTATCGAGCCGTAGCCGAGGTCGCGGTTCGTCCGCGCCATGCGAACGACGTCCCCGACCTTCAGCCTGTAGCGCTGGAGGGAACTGTTCGACTTCCTTATGCCACAGTAGCAGCAGTCCTTTGAGCAGATGTTGCCAAGCTCGACTATGCCCCTGATCGAAACGAGGTTCCCGCAGTGGCGGCGCTTCACTTCACGCGCGGCGACGCGGACCGCCTCGCGCGACAATCCGTCCGCCGCCGCCACAAGCGTCGCCAGCTCCTTCGCGGAAAGGTTCTTCGGACGTTCCTTCGCCCGTTCGAGAATCGCCGCGAGCTCCGCCGTGACGCCGCTCATTTCCCCAGATTTTCCTTTTTCATCCACCCGGCGCGGCGCCCGTCGTCCACGCGCACCCAGGGGCCGAGCGTCTCCGTGACGGTCGCCTTCCCGTCCGAGACGTCGCATTTCCCTATGACCGGCGACGACAGGCGCGGCGCGAAGCGGATCTCCGCCTTGTCCGCCGCCGCGCCACCCTCCGCGTTCACGACGACAGTCGCCTTCGCCGAGGCGTCTTCCTCGGCCGTCGGGACGTACTTGAGCCCGACGCCGGGCGCGGTCACGCGCACGTACTTCCTGGCGGCCGTGTCGTAGCACGAAAGCGTCATGTCGTCCGTCTTCGGACTTCCGTCCGCGACGAAGTACCGGCGGAAGACGACCCTGCTGCCTGAGTTGTCGAAGATGTTCTTGAACACGCCCTCCGGCACGAAGCCCCGGCAGCTGAACGTCGCGTCCACGATGACGACGTCGTTGGTCTCGACGATGCGCCTGTCCGCCCGCTGCTCGAAGGAGAACTGCGAGCCGACGATTCCCGTGAAGTCGCCGGGGCGGTCCTCGCCTGGGATGTCGCCTATCTTCATCCACAGCGGTGGCGTGGCGACGGCGAAATCGGACGAAACCTGCTGCCTGAAACTTCGGCCGCCGCCGAAATTCTGGACGATGTTCCACGTGCATTCGCCACTGACCTTGAAATCGACTTGCCCCTCGAACGGTGCGTCGCATCTGACGGGTAAGGTCATCCTGCGGACCACGTTGCTTGGGTTCAGCGACTTCGCGTCCGTCAGGCTGGACGGCTTGCCGTCGGACACAAGCATGGGCAGCCCCGAAGGAGAGACTCTGAGGCCGGAGACCGTGCAGTTGCGGGGCATTTCGAGCGAAACGACGAGGTTGAACGTGTCCCCGACCACGATTCCAGTCTTGTCGGGGCGGATCTCGGCCTTTATCTCCGGCGGCGACACGTCCTCGCCGTTTATGGTGAACGACATCCCCGGTCCGCCGATCATCCGCGTCATACGCTGCATCTGCCGTTCCATCTGCCTTTGCACCGCGTCGAGCTGGCGGTCCATTTCGTCGAACGGGCTCAGCGCCCTGGCGGAGAAGGGAAGCGACAGTGCAAGCGCGATGCACGCGAGCGACTTGAGCGTGAGTCGCAGAAGCGCAAAGACAACGGCGACAAGCGCGAGAGCGGAAAGAAGGCAGACGAGGCGCCCGAACCACGCGAAGCGCAGGACCGGGCGCATGACCTGGCGCCACATTGGCAGCTCGGCGTTCGCGTCGCCAGTCTTGAGCGCGAGGGCGGCGACGATTCCGCGTTCGATCGCGGGCGTCTGTCCGATCCGCCATTCGAGGAGCGAGTATATGCGCATGGCCCGAGCCCAGTTGCCGGCGAGTATGTGGCATGCGGCCTCGTTCAGGCGGGCCTCCGGGAAGTCGAACTTCGCGAACGCCTCCGGCGACGGGTCGGCGCAGGCCCTGCGCCACGCGAAGCGCCCGTCGCCGTCGAGTGCCGCGTCGGATCCCCAGGGGCTCTTGGAGAGGTCGGCGACGATGCCGTCCGGCGACGGCATGTTCCGCCTGTCCTCGTCCGTCTCCGCGAGCGCGACCTGCGAACCCGGCTTGGCGTGCACGGGGATCGGGATCGTGGACACGGTCGCCGTTTCGCCGGAGCCGGCGGCGGTGTAGGCGAAGGTGAGCGACGGGAACACGAGCACACCCTCCTTCAGCGGGCGAACACGGTACGTGAGCCGCCTGGCGTCGTGGTATGTCTCGGTCTTCGCGCTCGCGTCGTCTATCTTCCACACCGATGCGTCCGCCTCCTTCGCGAGCGGCGGCGGATGCAGGGACTCGAAGTCGGCGCCGCCTATGAAATCGACGGTGAGGATCATCGGGTCGCCGACATGGACGTTGTTCGCGTCGAACCCGGCGCGGACGTGCAGCGACGAGCCGGTCACGCCGCTTAGCGTGATCGACGCCAGGATGATGCCAGATATTGCCGCAGAAGAGAACATTGCCTGTCAATCTCACATGGGAGTCACCTTGAAGCGCACGGTGACGGTCTTGTTGGCCTCCAGAAACGCCGGCGAGAGCCCCCGCACCGCCGGCACGAGCGACGCGGCCCTGAGGACGGTCCTGTCGGCGGAAGGGTCTCCGGAGGACTGCGAAAGCCTGTAGCCCCGCACTTCCCCGCTCGGCCCGAACTGGACGGAGAGGTGCATCTCGCGCAGCTGGTCGTTCCACGGCGGACTCTCCCACTTGTCGTGGAACGCCTGCTGGATGAGGAACTTGCAGCGCTGGTCTTCGCTCGCGTCGAGGCCGCGGTTGACGGGACCGGGCTTGTAGCCCTCCATAAGGAGCTTCTCCCAGTCCTTCGGGCGCTTCTCCGTCTTTCCGTTGCTGCGCGGCTTCGGCGGCGGCGCGTCCTTCAGCTTCGTGGCGCTCTCGCGCATCTGCTTCATGCGCTCCTCGCGCGTCATCTTCGGCTTTTCGGGCGGCTTCTCCTTCTCCACATTCTTGACGACGTTCGTCTTCACGGGAGTCTGGATGACGGCCTCCGGCGGGGCGGGCGGCGGCTCGGGCGGCTTCGGAGGCTCCGGCGGCGGCGGATCCGGCGGCTTCGGCTGCTCCGGCTCCGGAGGCTTCTCGGGCGGCGGCTCGTCCTCGACGCCGTCGAGGTTCTCGTTCACGACGACCATCAGCTCCATCGGAATCGCCTCGCTGCTGGGCTGCGCCTCGAACGTCCCGAGGTACCATAGCGTGAGAAAGAGGAGGACATGCACGGCGAGGGCGGCCCCGAAACTCGCCGAGCCGAACACATGCGGCTTTGTGCTCTCGTCGATGTACACTTTCCCCGCCTATTTCTCGACCGTGACAAGAGCCATCTTGCGGATGTTGCACTTGTAAACGATCTTCACGACGTCCATGACGCTCGCGTAGTTCAGCCTCTCGTCGCCGCGCACCAGGACGGGCACCTCCGGGTCCTCGGCGGCCATCGCCATGAGCGAGCGCTCCAGTTCCTCGCTGGACACGGGCCTGTCGTTGAGGAATATCCTGTTGGCCGCATCGACGGTCACGGTGTTGGCCTTGCGGTCCTTGGTCGGCAGCTGGTCCGTCTTCGCCTGCGGGAGCAGAATCGAGATCCCCTGCTCGAGCGCGGGAAGCGTCACGATGAACGTCACTAGCAGCAGAAACGTGAGGTCAATGAGCGAGGTCATGTCAACCGTCGCCTTCGGCCGCTCGCCGCGCCTTCTCCTTCTCCTCAGCGACATCCTACGCGCCCTTCCCCTGGAACTCGCACGCCACGCGCCCGACGAGCTCGTCCGCGAAGCCCTCCATGTCGCTAGTCACCGAGCGGATCGTCGCGTTCATGCGGTTGAAGGCCATGACGCCTGGTATGGCGACGAGGAGGCCGACGACGGTGGTGACGAGCGCGGACGATATCGACGGCGCGATCGTCGCGAGGTTGGCGCTCCCCGCCGAGCCCATCTCGGCGAACGCGTCGAGGACGCCCCACACGGTGCCGAGGAGGCCGAGCATCGGAGAGAGCGCGACGACGGTCGCGATGACGCCCATCCCGTGCTCGATGCGGATCTCCTCCTCGTCCAGCGTGTGCTCGCACGTCCCGCGCACCAGCTCGATCTCGCGGGCGGTCAGGGCGGCCGCGCCGTCCCCGTTCGTCTCGCGCCCCGCGAGAAGCGTGCGCACGTCCGGCGAAAGCAGCTTCAGGAGCCGCTCGCACGACTCCTTGTAGATCCCCTCCAGCCCGTATCTCGCGGTCGGGCGGCGGTTGAGGTAGTATTCGAGGACGTCCTTGCCGGTCGAGAAGTCGCGGATGAACCGTCTCGTGCTTTTCGTGAGGAAGCGCAGCTCCAGGGCCTTGCCGATTATCGCGGCGACCATGATGACCGAGCCCACGAGCTGGCACACGACGATGAACTGTCCTATCAGGTTCGACTTCAGAAAGCCGTCTATCAGGGAGTTTGCGAGAAGCGGTGTCATCTACTGTTTACCTCCTTGTGTTTCGTTCGTCTGCGGCTTGGCGGCGGAAAGCTCCGCCTTCACGAGAGCGGCGTCTTTTTCGCGAAGCGCCTTTCTGAACACGTCGAGCCTCGCGGCGTAGCGGTCGAGGACGGCGAGAAGCGCGTCCGAGTTCGCGATGAAGAGCTCCGTCCACGTCTCCGGGTCGGGGAACCCGACGCGGGAGAGGTCGCGGAAGCTCCCGGCGGAGAATCCGTCGTGCTCGGCGGCAAGCGGCTCGCGGACGTAGGCGTTCGAGAGGACGTGGCAGAGCTGGCTCGTGAATGCGATGATCGCGTCGTGGCGCTCCGGCGTCGTCTTCACCGTGCGGGCGAATCCCATGTCCGCGAAGAGCGATTCCAGCGCCGCGATGGTCTCCGGCGGCGTGTCCTGGTACGGCGTGAGGATCATGGACGCGCCGTCGAAGAGATCCTCGCAGGAGTTTTCGTAGCCGGTCTTCTCCTTCCCCGCCATCGGATGCCCGCCGACGAAGCGCCACGACTTCCCGTCCGCGACGCGGGCGAGCTCTTCGCATATCGTGCGTTTCACGCCGCAGATGTCAACGACGGCCGCGCCGTCCTTCAGCGTGCCGCCGGCGGCGAGAGCGCGGACCGCCGGGACGATCGCGGAATGCGGGAGCGCGACGAACACGACGTCGAAGCCGGAGACGTCCGGCGACGGCGCCCGCCCCCTGAACACGGCGGCGGAATGCCCGGCGCGGCGGGCCGCCTTTTCAAGCGATCCGCCTATCAGCCCTCTGCCTATCACCGCGATGTTCATCACTGGCGAATATTATAGCAGATAGTCTTCGCATATGCAAAAGCCCCAAACGGCACGCTTGTCCGAGCGCCACGGCGAATTCCGACGCCGGCATCCCGAGCGGTCTGAAGGAGCACGCCGCCGGCGCCGGTCCCGCACAAGGTGAATTGCAGGCGTTTTTGATATAATATCAAGCAGAAGAAGACGTAAAACAAGGCAGCAGAAAGGAGTAAAAATGGCACGGGCAAAAGTATCCGGCTCCGTTGTGGCGGGGTTTCCCTCGCCCGCCGAACAGTACCAGGAAACCCCGCTCGACCTAAACGAACTTCTGGTGAAGCGTCCAGCCGCCACGTTCTTCGTGAGCGTCGAAGGCGATTCGATGATCGGCAGGGGAATCCGCGACGGCGACCTGCTCGTCGTGGACCGCTCGCTCCGCCCCGCCGACGGCGACGTCATCATCGCCTGCGTTGACGGGGACTTCACCGTGAAGACGCTGCGCCTGGGGAATGGGGAACGGGGAATGGGGAATGGCGGGGCGGTTAGATTGATAGCAGCGAATCCGAAGTACCCAGACATTGTGTTGAAGCCCGGACAAGAGCTGGATTACTTTGGGAAAGTAACGGCTTGCATCCATCTGTTCAGGAAAGGCAAAAGAAATGGCTAGCGACTATAGAGAGCCTGATGTCTGGTTGGGAAACTTCGTGTTTGGCCAGTCACAATCCTCCGTTCCCCATTCCCCCTTCCCCTCTCATCATGATCGGACTTGTTGACGGGAACAATTTCTTCGTGAGCTGCGAGCGCGTGTTCAACCGCCGCCTCGTGGGACGCCCCGTCGCAGTCCTTTCCAACAACGACGGATGCTGCGTTGCCCGCTCAAACGAATTCAAGGCGCTCGGCATCCCGATGGGAACGCCCTACTACCAGCTGAAGAGCCGAGAGAAGTCAGGCGAGCTCGTGTTCTGCTCCTCCAACTACGAACTGTATGCCGACATGTCGCGGCGCATCATCTCGATTCTTCGCGACGAGGTGCTGGACGTAGAGCAATACTCCATCGACGAGGCGTTCATCCATCCGCCCACGACCGCCGCCGCCGACTACCTCGCCTATGGCCGCCGCCTCCGCGCCAAGATACTGCGCTGGGTCGGCATCCCGTGCGGCGTGGGCTTCGCGCCCACAAAGACGCTCGCCAAGATCGCCAACCACATCGGCAAGAAGCGTCCCGAAGGCGTGTTTGTGCTGCCCGGCGATCCGACGTACATCCTCGCCTCGCTCCCTGCCGGCGAGGTGTGGGGCGTCGGACGCCGTCTCGCCCCGAAGCTCCGCGCCGAGCGGATATTCACGGCGAAAGACCTCCGGGACGCGCCCGACGCCGTGATCCGCTCCATCGGCGGCGTAGTGCTTCTCCGCACGGCTACCGAACTTCGCGGCAAGCCATGCAACGAGGACAGGGACTACGACGCCGACCCGGACAGCGTGTCGTGCTCCCGCTCCTTCGGCGAGCCCGTGACGACGCTCGACGGAATCTCAGAATCCCTCGCCTCGTTCACGGCGCAGGCGGCGACGAAGCTCCGCAAGCACAGTATGCTTGCGGCGGGCTGCAACATCTACGCGCAGACATTCCGTTCCGGCGGAGGCGGCGACTGCATCGTGCGGACGGTCATGTTCCCCGAGCCGACTGATGCGACGAACGCAATGCTCGACGCAATCCGTCCCGAAGTGCCTGCGCTCTTCCTGCCCGGAACGCGCTACCGCAAGACCGGCGTCGTGTTCTTCGGTCTTGAAAAAGTCGGAACCGCCCGACAGATGGACTTGTTCTCACCGCCAGTTGAGTCGAAGGCGTCGCCGCTCTACAAGGCAATCGACGCCATCAACGCCCGCTACGGCAAGGGCAAGGTGTTCTCCGCCTCCGAGGGCATTGGCGAGAAGTCGTGGAAGATGAAGCGGTCGAAACTCTCCAAACGCCCGACCACCCGTTGGGATGAACTGATGGTGGTGAAGTGATGACGGCGGAATCGGACAGGATGTACATCGCGGACAAAGGCATCGAGACGGTCCGCCGTCATGGCCAGTCCCATCGGTTAGGTCGCCGGACAGACTAAATGCAACTAGGGGCAGGTTAAATGCACTGTAGCTCTGCGGTGTGCATTTAGTCTGCCAAATTGCATTTAACCCGTTGCCG
>Ga0265298_10004261_pt1 | contig 18372 bp, 12 predicted proteins | sample AusTroGonzalo_MG_3_FD_193486 | JGI IMG/M metagenome (GOLD analysis project Ga0265298, IMG submission 193486) | Bovine rumen microbial communities from tropical cattle in Woodstock, Queensland, Australia - Gonzalo_01 | ecosystem: Host-associated > Mammals > Digestive system > Stomach > Rumen ... | reverse complement strand
GTTCTCCCAGCTGGATCTCATACATACCGCCTACTGCTCCGCCGAAGCCCGCACTGAGCTTGTAGTCCTTGTTGTCCGTCATCAACGACCATTCGCTCAACTGACCATAGACGCCGGCGTAATGGTTGAACTCCGTTTCGCCGTACAACGGTGTCGAAAGCAGAACTATCGGCAGCAGAAACAAATATGTGAGATGTTTTTTCACAGAATAATTTGTATTTTCCAAAAAAATGTAGTACTTTTGCACCCGATTTCGAAATCGCATACTTTCGCAATTAACATTTTGCGCCGCAAAAGTAATGCTTTTTTTTCGAATACGCAAGAAAAATCAGCGTTTTTTTATCAAACGGACTAAAATTTAACAAAATATGGCATTTAATCGCACTTTAATCACAGCAGCACTTCCCTATGCGAACGGTCCCGTGCATATCGGTCACCTCGCCGGAGTGTATGTTCCTGCGGACATCTACGCCCGCTATCTTCGCCTGAAGGGGCAGGAGGTGATGTTCGTGTGCGGTAGTGACGAACATGGTGTTCCTGTCACCATCCGTGCCCGCAAAGAGGGTATCACCACCCAGGAAGTGGTGGATCGCTACCACTCGCTCATCAAGCGTTCGTTCGCCGATTTCGGCGTCAGTTTCGACATCTACTCGCGCACCACGTCGGATGTGCACCATCGGTTTGCAGCCGACTATTTCCGGGCGATGTACGATGCCGGACAGTTTGTCGAGGAGACGAGCGAGCAGTTCTACGACCCCGAGACCGGCCATTTCCTGACCGACCGCAATATCCGCGGTGAGTGTCCGCGTTGCCACTCGCTGGGTGCCTATGGCGACCAGTGCGAGAAATGCGGTGCCACCCTCTCGCCGGATGAGCTGATCAACCCCTACAACGCCGAGACGGGCAATGCGCTCACGAAGAAAGCTACCAAGCACTGGTATCTGCCGCTGGATAAGTATCAGGCTTGGCTCGAGGACTGGATCCTCAACAACCACAAGGAGTGGCGTTCGAACGTCTATGGTCAGTGCAAGTCGTGGCTGGACGGCGGTCTGAAACCGCGTGCCGTGACGCGTGACCTGGAGTGGGGTATCCCCGTGCCCGTAGAGGGTGCGGAGGGCAAGGTGCTCTACGTGTGGTTCGACGCGCCTATCGGCTATATCAGCAACACGATCGAGCTTTGCGCGGCGCAGCCGGAGAAGTACGGCGCGTGGGAGAAATGGTGGAAGCAGCAGGACACCCGCATGATCCATTTCATCGGCAAGGACAACATCGTTTTCCACTGCATCGTTTTCCCCTCTATGCTCAAGGCGCAGGGCTACAACCTGCCGGACAACGTGCCGAGCAACGAGTTCCTCAACCTGGAGGGCGACAAGATTTCCACCTCGCGCAATTGGGCGGTGTGGCTCAACGAGTATCTCGACGATTTCCCCGGCAAGCAGGATGTGCTGCGCTATGTGCTGACCGCCAATGCACCGGAGACCAAGGACAACGATTTCACCTGGGCGGATTTCCAGGCGCGCAACAACAACGAACTCGTGGCCATCTACGGCAACTTCGTCAACCGCGCGCTCGTGCTCACCAATAAGTATTTTGAGGGACGCGTGCCCGCGTGCGCAGAACTGACCGACTACGACCGCGAAGTGATCGAGGAAATCAAAAATCTAAAATCTAAAATCGAAAATCTTTTAGACGCCTTCCGCTTCCGCGATGCGCAGAAGGAGGCGATGAACCTCGCCCGTATCGGCAACAAATACCTGGCCGACACCGAGCCTTGGAAACTGGCCAAGACCGACCTGGAGCGTACGGCTACCGTGCTCCATCTGGCGCTGCAGATTGCCGCCAACCTGGCTATCGCTTTCGAGCCCTTCCTGCCGTTCTCGTCGGAGAAACTGCGTAACATGCTCAGCCCCGTCACCGGTAACCCGTCACCCGTCTCCTTCAACTGGGACAATTTGGGACAAATTGACCTGTTGAAAGAGGGTCAGCAGCTGGGCGAAGTCAGTCTCCTCTTCGAGAAAATCGAGGATGCAGCTATCCAGGCGCAACTCGACCGTCTGGAGCGTATCAAGGCCGAGAACGAGAAAGCGGCCCAGGAAGAGGCACTTCGCAATTGGCGTCCGGCAGAGGTGAAAGCTCCGACCACGATCGACGAGTTCGACAAGACGGACATCCGTGTGGCTACCGTGCTCGAGTGCGCGCCGGTCAAGAAGAGCGACCGTCTGTTGCAGTTCCGTCTGGACGACGGCATGGGCGGACGCACCATCCTAAGCGGTATCGCGCAGAGCTATCCCGATCCGTCGGTGCTGGTGGGCAAACAGGTACTCTATATCGCCAATTTCCCGCCGCGCAAGATGATGGGCATCGAGAGCCAGGGTATGATCCTCTCGGCCGTGGATGCCGATGGCAAACTGGTGGTCACCACCGTCACCGCTCCCGTCAAACCCGGCAGCCAAGTAGGCTAAACACAACAAAAAGCGGCAAACCGGTGATGGATTTGCCGCGTGGATGGATAAAACTGTCGCTACAGATAAGAATTACCGCTGGCTTTTACATATTCGATAGACGTTGCAGCCGATGAAATTGCCCAGGACGATGGCTCCGTAATAGGCAGCGAGCGAAGCCCATGCCACCTCGGAGGCATTCAGCAGATAGACGCAGCAATAGAACGCATCGGCCACACAGTGAGGGAAACCGCAAAGGATGAAGGCCGGCACGGCAAACAAGAGCGGAAGCCAATCCGAAAAATCCTTGTTGCGTCTCGCGAAATCCACAGCAAACGACATCAACAAGCCGCAGCCGATAGCCAGCAATCCTGTGCCCAGCCATCCCACCTGCAAGCGAGAGGTGATGATGTTGGTTGCCGCCTCGGGAAGAGCCAAAGGCGAGAACAGAGAAACGGCTGCAACCGCCAGACAGCCCAAGATATTTCCAAGCAGAATCATCAGCAGCGGCAACACATCCTGCCATCCGGTCAGAAAGCCGGCCGTGCCGGTGTATAAACGGGCGCGGTACTTGACCACGGCAATGAGCCCGACGCAGAACAAGAACATGCCCAGGACAGGATTGGCGAGAAAACCCCATCCGGCAATAGCGATGAGGATGCCGGCGAAAAGGGATTCGAGGATTAGGCGTTTGTAATTAGTCATTGGTCGTTAGTAGTTAGTAGTTGGTCAATAGGGCTTTGATACGAGCCATAGCGTTGCGTATCTGCTCCTCGCTGATGGCATAGGACAAACGTATGCACGACGGGCACCCGAACGCCGAACCGGAGACAACCGCCACATGGGCTTTTTCCAACAGACGCTCAGCCACCTCATCGCCTGTTCCCCAAGCACTGACATCTGGGAAGAGATAGAACGCTCCATCCGGTTCGTGGAACTTCATGCCGGGAATATCTGCAGCCAGGTCACAAATCAAGCGACGACGGGAAGCAAAGATATTCCGCATGGATGCCACGCATTCCTGATCACCGGCGAGAGCGGCTTCTGCGGCCTTCTGCGCTATCATCGTGGCACAGGTGACCATCTGCCCCTGCAACCGGATACAAGCACTCACGAGCGCCTTGTTCTTCGACATCAGCCACCCTACGCGATATCCCGTCATGGCATAGGCCTTGCTGACACCGTTGATAATAATCAATCGGTCGGCGAGGTCGGGGAAGTGGCTAAAGGTGATTGGCGAGTGGGTATCGATTATCGAAGATTGGTAAACCAATTCGTTGTATATCTCATCGGAGAGGATGAAGACATCGGGGAAGTCGCGCAGTACCTGGACCAAAGCGTCCAATTCGGCAGCAGTATAGATACTGCCGGTAGGATTGTTCGGCGAGCAAAGGATAATCATGCGCGTCTTTTTGGTCAGCACTTTCCGCAGCTGCTCAGGCGTCAGGCAATAGCGGTTCTCAAAGTCCGTCTCCACGGGTACAACCACGCCCTCCGCCAGCTTGACCATCTCGCTGTAGCTCACCCAACTCGGCATAGGGATAACCACTTCATCGCCGGGATTGATAACCGCATGGATAGCATTGAAGATAGCCATCTTGGCTCCGGCAGACACCAGCACGTCATCTCCAATCCAGGGAATCGCATTACCTGCCACTCCGTTCTGATAATTGGCTACCGCCTCTCGCAAAGCCGGAATACCGGCTACAGGGCCGTAGTGCGACCAATGGTTATCAATCGCCTCCTGCGCCGCCAGACGCACATGTTTCGGCGTATCCATATCGGGTTCGCCCAGTGACATACTTATTACATCCACGCCGGCTGCTTGCATTGCCTTTGCACGAGCCGCCATGACCAAACTCTGTGAGGCTTCAATGTTACTAATTCGTTGTGAGATCTGCATATTGGTAGTTAGTCGTTTGTCGTTTGTAGTTTGTAGTTAGAGGGTGTGAGCGGAGGAGCCGTCGAAACAATGGGTGCAGACTTTGCTGCGCGGCAAACCGATGGCACGGATGAGGGTCTCCAGTTTGGTGAAACGCAGCGAGTTCAATCCGAACTTCTGCGCGATATGATTCACCATACGTTGGTACTCCGGCGAGTCAGTGACGGTATAAGCACGCACGCGCTCTTCGTTCATTGCGGCTTCTTCTCCCTCCAGTTCGGCAATCACTCGGCGCGTGATGAGTTCCATCACAGACTTCGATTCCGAGAAATTGATAAACGGACAGCCGTGCATCAGAGGCGGACAGGCTACACGCATGTGAATCTCTTTGGCGCCGCCGTCCAGCAGGCAGCGGGTATTGTCCCGCAACTGGGTACCACGCACGATGGAGTCGTCGCAGAGGAGCACGCTGCGGTCGCGAAGAATGGCATTGTTTTGGATGAGCTTCATCTTCGCTACCAGATTGCGCATATTCTGATTGGTAGGCATGAAGGAGCGAGACCACGTAGGCGTATATTTGGAGATAGCCCGGCGGTAGGGAACCTGATGTCCCTCCGAATAGCCGATGGCCATACCGATACCCGAGTCGGGCACGCCGCAGCAGCAGTCCACCTGGGTATCATCCTCCTTGCCCATGGCAAAGCCGATGTAGTTGCGCACATCCTCCACGTTGCGGCCCTCAAAAGCGGAAGTCGGGAAACCGTAGTACACCCAGAGGAACGAACAAATCTGCATATGGTTGGGCAGCGGTTCAGCCAACTGCTCGACCTTATCGGCATGGAGTTGTACAATTTCGCCCGGACCAAGGTCACGCACCATAGTGTAGCCTAAATTGTAGAACGAAGAGGGTTCGCTGGCTGCGCAATAGGCTCCATCCTTCTGACCGATAATCACCGGCGTTCGTCCCCATAAATCCCGTGCACAGACGATGCCGTCCTCCGTGAGAAGCATCAGCGAGAGCGAACCTTTGATTTGCTCCTGCGCATAGCGGATTCCTTCTTCCAAAGAGGATTTCTGAATAATCATCAGTCCGACCAGTTCGGTAGGATTGACCTTGCCGGAGGAGAACTCGGAGAGGTGCATGTTGTGCTCCAAAGCCACTTCTGCCAGGGCATCCAGATTGGCAATCTTGCCTACCGTCGTCAGCGCAAAACGGCCCAGATGGGAATTGAACAAGAGCGGTTGGGCATCGGTATCAGAAATGATACCTATACCTGCATTACCGATAAATTTAGGCAGCTCTTCCTCCATTTTCGTACGGAAAGAAGCCTGCGAGATAGAGTGAATAGCGCGGTTGAAATGACCCGTCGCAGCATCAAAGGTAGCCATTCCACCGCGGCGCGTACCCAAATGCGAGTGGTAGTCGGTGCCATAGAAGACATCCGTTGCACAAGGCTGTGTGCTGATTGCTCCAAAAAATCCAGCCATAGAATTTTTGTTAAATAAACAGACTAATATAAAATACCTATTTGTTCAGATACGAGAGAATGTTCTTCTCGATGCGAGCGGCAATGTCGGCAGTCTCCTGCGGGACAAACTTATCACCGGTGATGCCTTCAAACAACTCGACATAGCGGTCGGTGATGGATTGTACGATAGCGGGCGTCATCTCCGGCACCTGTTGTCCGGCTTTGCCCTGGAATCCGTTCTCCATGAGCCATTCACGTACGAACTCCTTGGACAATTGACGTTGGGGTTGACCTGACGCAAAACGCTCGGCATAACCCTCGGCATAGAAATAGCGGCTGGAATCGGGCGTATGGACTTCGTCCATGAGCATCACTTGGCTTTTGTAGTTGCCGAACTCGTACTTGGTATCCACGAGCAGCAGGCCGTGTTGGAGCGCTATTTCCTGTCCGCGAGCGAAGAGCGCCAATGCATATTTCTCCAGCAATTCATATTCCTTCTCGGGCACCAGCCCGCGAGCGATAATCTCTTCGCGAGAGATATCCTCATCATGGGTACCTATCTCCGCTTTGGTGGTCGGGGTGATGATGGGCGTAGGGAACTGCTCGTTCTCGCGCATACCGTCCGGCAGACGGACACCGCATATCTCTCGTGCACCGGCCTTGTAGGCACGCCATGCAGAGCCGCACAGATAGCCACGGACAATCATCTCCACCGGATAGCCCTCACAGCGAAAGCCCACAGAGACCATCGGGTCAGGAGTAGCTTGCAGCCAGTTGGGCACGATATCCCGCGTGGCATTCAGAAACTTGGCAGCAATCTGGTTGAGAATCTGTCCCTTGTAGGGAATACCCTCAGGCAGGATAACGTCGAAGGCGGAGATACGGTCGGTAGCCACCATGCAAAGCAGGTCTTCGCCAAGGAAATAGACATCGCGCACTTTGCCATGATAGACATCAGTCTGGCCGGGGAAAGAGAAATTAGTTGATGTTAAAGCAGTCATATATTTGTCGTTAGTAGTTGGTAGTTGGTCGGTGGTAGTTTTATTTGTATTCGTTCCATTCGCGGATGGCGAGGGAGTCCAAGGGAACATCGAGGAAGGCGTTGATAAACGCTTCCGCCAGACGTGCGTTGGTAATTAGAGGGATATTCAGGTCCACAGCCGTACGACGCATCTTATAATAGCTGTCATGTACGCTGTCGGCCAAGGTATCCACAGGAATACCCACAAAGAGTTCAATCTCCTTGTTGTGCATCAGTTGGGATACAATTGGTTGCTTGAGTTGGCCGTATTCGTCGATATGCTCCTTCTTATAGACACGTATGTTCGGCACGCCGAGTCCGTTGAGATACTCGCTGGTACCGCCGGTAGCATAGATGGTATAGCCGCGCTCAACAAGGCGCTTGATGGTATCCAGCAGGTGCGCCCGCTGTTTAGGACCGCCGATTGCAAAGAGGATATTCTTCTTCGGGATACGCATACCTACCGACAGCATGGCTTTGAGCAACGCACAGTTGGCATCCTCGCCCAGACAGCCCACCTCGCCGGTCGAAGCCATATCGACACCCAGTATCGGGTCGGCATTCTGCAGACGGTTGAAGGAGAACTGAGAGGCCTTCACGCCGACATAATCGAAGTCGAAGAGCGATTTATGCGGACGCTCTATAGGCAAGCCCAGCATGATACGCGTGGCTATGTCGATGAGGTTGATTTTGAGCACCTTGCTCACAAACGGGAAGGAACGTGATGCACGGAGGTTGCATTCGATAACCTTAATCTCATTCTCACGCGCCAGATACTGGATGTTGAACGGACCGGAAATGTTCAGTTCGCGGGCAATCTGACCGGAGATACGCTTGATACGACGTACGGTCTCGACATACAGTTTCTGCGCCGGGAACATGATGGTGGCATCGCCCGAATGGACACCGGCAAACTCCACGTGCTCGGAAATGGCATAGGCGATAATCTCGCCATCGCGAGCCACTGCATCCATCTCGACCTCCTTGGTATTGGTCATAAACTTGGAGATAACCACCGGATGCTCCTTGGAGACCTTGGCGGCCAGTTCGAGGAATTTATGGAGTTGCTCCTCGTTGGAGCAGACATTCATCGCCGCACCCGACAGCACGTACGAGGGACGAACCAGCACAGGATAACCGACGCGACTAACGAATTTCTCCACGTCGTCCATCGAGGTCAGCGCACTCCACTCCGGCTGGTCCACGCCGATACGGTCGAGCATAGCGGAGAATTTATCGCGGTCCTCGGCATTGTCTATCGACTTGGCCGTCGTACCGAGGATAGGTACTCGCTGCGCATCGAGTTTCATCGCCAGGTTGTTCGGAATCTGGCCTCCGGTAGAAACAATTACACCGTGCGGGTTCTCCAGTTCGATGATATCCATGACGCGCTCAAATGTGAGTTCATCGAAATAGAGGCGGTCGCATACATCATAATCGGTAGAAACGGTCTCCGGATTGTAGTTGATCATGACCGAGCGGAAGCCGTTGTTGCGGATGGTGTTGAGCGCTTGGACGCCGCACCAATCGAACTCAACCGACGAACCGATACGATAAGCGCCGGAACCGAGCACGATGATGGACTTGTGGTCGCCGGTATAATGCACATCATTCTTGGTGCCGCTATAGGTCAGATAGAGATAGTTGGTTTGTGCGGGGAATTCACCGGCCAGCGTATCTATCTGTTTGACAACAGGCAGCACGCCCAATTGCTTGCGGTATTCACGCATCCTGAGCACCGCCTTGTCCATCGGCATGGTTTGTCCCAGACCGACCGCACGGGCAATCTGGAAATCCGAGAAGCCGAGTTGCTTGGCACGTAATAAGAGGTCGTAGGACAGATGTTCCAGACCTCCGAGTTGCTTGAGTTGGGCATCCAGCTTAATGATATGCTGCAAGCGTTGCAGGAACCAATTGTCAATCTTGGTCAGCTCGTGTATCCGCTCTACGCTATAGCCCTCGTACATAGCCTGAGCGATGGCGAAAATACGTTTGTCGGTAGGTGCTTTGAGCGCCGCATCCAGGTCGTCAACACGCAGGTCCTTGTTCTCCGTAAAACCGTGCATACCCTGACCAATCATACGCAGACCCTTCTGGATAGCGTCCTCAAAGGTTCGTCCGATAGCCATCACCTCGCCCACTGACTTCATCGAACTACCCAGCTCACGATTGACTCCACGGAACTTACCCAAGTCCCAGCGCGGTATCTTACATACCACATAGTCCAACGCCGGCTCAAAGAAGGCCGAAGTCGATTGAGTAACCGAATTGGTCAACTCAAACAATCCGTATCCCAGACCGAGTTTGGCAGCTACAAAAGCCAAGGGATAGCCGGTAGCCTTGGAGGCCAGCGCAGACGAACGGCTCAAACGAGCATTCACCTCGATGACACGGTAGTCCTCCGACTCGGGATCAAAGGCATACTGGACGTTGCACTCACCTACGATACCCAGATGGCGAATGATACGAATCGCCAGCGCACGCAAATGATGATACTCGGCATTGGTGAGCGTTTGCGAAGGAGCTATCACGATGGACTCGCCGGTATGGATTCCCAGCGGGTCGAAATTCTCCATGTTGCAGACCGTGATGCAATTATCATAGCGGTCGCGTACCACTTCATACTCTATCTCCTTCCATCCCTTGAGCGATTTCTCGACCAGCACTTGCGGCGAGAAGGAGAACGCTTTCTCGACCATGGCATCCAGTTCCTGCTCATTATCGCAGAAGCCCGAGCCCAGACCACCTAAGGCATAGGCGGCACGAATGATAACCGGATAACCCAACTCAGCTGCAGCACGACGTGCATCAGCCGGGGTCTCACAGGCTTCGGACTTGATAGTCTTGACATCAATCTGGTCCAACTGGCGCACGAACAGTTCACGGTCTTCGGTATTGATAATCGTCTCGACAGGTGTTCCCAATACCTGCACCTTATACTTATCCAGCACGCCTGAACGATAGAGCGCCACGCCGCAGTTGAGAGCAGTCTGGCCACCGAAAGAAAGCAGAATACCATCAGGACGCTCTTTCTCTATCAGTCGCTCCACAAAATACGGCGTCACCGGCAGGAAGTAGATATGATCGGCTACACCCTCGGAGGTTTGAACCGTCGCAATATTGGGATTGATTAAGACAGTCTCTATTCCCTCTTCGCGCAAGGCTTTGAGGGCTTGTGAGCCGGAATAATCAAACTCGCCGGCCTCGCCAATCTTCAACGCGCCCGAACCGAGCACTAAGACTTTATGTATATTTTCCAATTTCATGTCGCTACGATTATTGGTTGAGAAGCTTGACAAACTCATCGAACAGGAACTCGGTATCCACAGGCCCGGAACATGCCTCCGGGTGGAACTGGGCGGAGAACCAAGGCTCGGATATATGCCGGATACCTTCGTTGGAGCCGTCGTTCATATTGACGAACAGGGGTTTCCATTCCTCCGGCAATGTATCTGCATCCACCGCATAGCCGTGGTTCTGTGAAGTGATGAAACAGCGGTCGGTGCCAACCATGCGCACCGGCTGGTTGTGCGAACGATGGCCGTACGGCAATTTATAAATGGTAGCTCCGGCGGCTTTGCCTAAGAGTTGATTTCCCATACAGATACCCGCGATAGGTTTATGGGTCTGCATATAGGTCCGGATATGCTCCACCAGCACTTGGCAGGTGTCGGGATTGCCGGGACCGTTGGAGAGGAACAGGCCGTCGGCCTCGATAGTATTGAAGTCGTAGTCCCAGGGTACACGTATCACCTCCAGACCACGGGCAATCAGGCAGCGAATGATATTATGCTTCACGCCGCAGTCCACCAGGATCACTTTCTTCGCTCCGCCGGCGTTGTATCGTATCACCTGTTTGCAGGATACTTGTGCCACGAAATTGACATCCTCGTACTGCGCTTCGGGTGCGGGTGCACAACCCTCTATCTCTATCGAGCCCATCATCACGCCGTGCTCACGCAGCAACATGGTCAGCGCTCGCGTGTCAATACCCGTGATACCGGGAATCTGTTCCCGCTTAAGCCAATCGGCAAGTGTCTCATGACCATTCCAATGGCTGTACTCGCCGCTATATTCGCTGCAAATGATTGCTCGCGCATAGATACGGTCGGACTCCATATAGGTAGCCAGCCCGTCCGGTCGGAAAGAGAACTCCGGCACACCGTAGTTGCCTACCAGCGGAAAAGTGAGGGTCATCAACTGACCTGCATAGCTGGGGTCGGTGAGGGATTCGGGATAACCCACCATGGCCGTATTGAATACCACTTCGCCACTCACCGGCACATCCGCTCCGAAACTATAGCCGGAAAAAGTGGTTCCGTCACTAAGCCTCAAAATTGCTTTTTTAATCATCTCCATATAGTTGCTTCACGATCAGGCCCCACAGAAATAATCTTAATCGGGGTAGCCAATTCACGCTCCAAGAAATTTACATAATTGATAAATGCCTGCGGCAATTCCTCCTGCTTGGTACAATGCGTCAGGTCGGTCTGCCAGCCCGGCAGTTCTTCATAGACAGGCTCCACATTCTCGTCGATGGAGAACGGGAAGTCACGTGTCAGCTGACCATTGACGCGGTAGGCCGTGCAGGCCTTGATAACAGGAAAGGTGTCCAGCACGTCGGATTTCATCATCAGCAGTTGGGTCACCCCGTTGAGCATGATGGTATATCGGAGCGCCACGAGGTCAATCCAGCCACAACGACGCTCACGTCCAGTAACCGCACCGTACTCATGACCTATATCCCGCATCTTCTTGCCCGTCTCGTCGAATAGTTCAGTCGGGAAAGGACCGGAACCTACACGCGTGCAGTAAGCCTTGAAGATGCCGAACACTTCGCCTATCCGACTTGGAGCCAATCCAAGACCCGTACATGCCCCGGCGCAGATGGTATTGCTGGAAGTGACGAAAGGATAGGAACCGAAATCGATATCCAGCAGCGAACCCTGCGCACCCTCACAGAGGAGTGACTGACCAGCCGCCAGGGATTGATTGACGAAATGCTCGCTATCAATGAGGCGGAACTGGCGCAGATAATCGATACTCTGCAGCCACTCTTTCTCCAGTGCCTCCAGACCGTCTAAGGAAACCGGCGTACCGCCCTTCAATACGGCAGACTCGTTGAGCGAATTGATCATCTCTATATGGCGGTTGCGTGCCTGCGCATATTTCTCAGCAAACCCGTTCAGGATATCTCCTACGCGCAAGCCGTTGCGGCTTACCTTGTCGGTATAGGTTGGTCCGATACCCTTGCCGGTTGTGCCAATCTTCGCTTTGCCCTTGGCGGCTTCATTGGCTTGATCCAACAAGCGATGGGTAGGAAGAATCAAGTGTGCCTTCTTAGAAATATACAAGCGCTCATGCAGGTTATGACCGGATTGAGCCAATTCCTCCGCCTCCTTTTGGAACAAAATAGGATCCAATACCACACCGTTGCCAATCAGGTTGATTTTACCACCCTGGAAGATACCGGAAGGGATACTGCGAAGCACATATTTCTGCCCCTCGAATTCCAGCGTATGACCTGCATTGGGACCTCCCTGGAAACGAGCTATCATATCGTACTTGGGCGTCAAGACATCTACCATCTTGCCTTTGCCTTCATCGCCCCACTGGAGTCCTAAAAGAATATCTGCTTTTGTCATAGTCCTAATTGATTAAAGATATAATCGACATTTTTCATATAATACTCGAGCGTGAAGCAACCGTCTATCTCATCGGAAGACAGATATTGCATCACCTCCGGAGTCTGCTTGAGCAATTCCTGCATTTGACCGCCCTCCATCAAGGTACGCATTGCCACCGGCTGTACCAAATCATATGCCTGCTCGCGCACCAAACCTTTCTCGATAAGCGCATTCATCACGCGTTGCGCGAAAATAGCGCCGTGAGTCAAACCGATATTATGCAACATATTGTCCGGATAGACTACCAGATTGTCGAGAATGCCCATGAGACGCGCCAGCATGTAATCCAGCAGCATCGTGGCATCCGGCAGCACAATACGCTCGGTGGAGGAATGAGAGATATCCCGCTCATGCCAGAGGGCGATGTTCTCCGAAGCCGTGCACATATACCCGCGCATAACACGTGCGCATCCGCATATATTCTCCGAGGAGATAGGATTTCGCTTATGCGGCATAGCGGATGAACCTTTCTGTCCCTTGCGGAAGGCTTCCTCTACTTCTCTAACCTCCTGGCGCTGCATGTTTCGAATTTCGAGTGCAATCTGCTCCAACGAACCGGCTATCACCGCCAGCGAAGATACGTAGAAGGCATGGCGGTCGCGTCCGAGTACCTGTGTGGCTATCTTGGCTGACTCGATACCCAGGTGTTCGCAGACATATTGCTGTATAAACGGTGGTATGTTGGCATAGTTGCCTACCGCACCGGACAATTTCCCCGCTTCTACGCCCTTGGCTGCCAACTCAAAACGCTCTATGTTTCGCTGGAGCGTGGCGTACCACAATGCCCACTTGAGACCAAACGACGTGACGTCGGCATGCATACCATGGGTACGGCCGATAACCGGTGTGAACTTGAACTCATTGGCACGCTTCTTGAGAACCGCAAGAAATTGCTGCAGGTCATCACGCAAAATAGCATTGGCCTGCTTGAGCAGATAGCCGTTGGCCGTGTCCACTACATCCGTCGAAGTCAGACCGTAGTGCACCCACTTACGTTCTTCGCCGAGCGACTCGCTCACGGTACGAGTGAATGCCACTACATCATGGCGGGTGATTTCTTCAATCTCATGGATGCGGTCCACATCAAAGGTAGCCTTAGCACGCAGTTTGGCCACATCCTCTTTGGGCACAACGCCCAATTCCGACCACGCCTCAGCCGCCAGAAGTTCTACCTCCAGATAAGCCTGGAACTTGTTCTGCTCTGTCCATATATTGCGCATTGCTGCGCGAGAATAGCGATCTATCATTGGTAATGGTTATTTAACGGTATAAGAGATACATTTATATGCCTGCTCCGCTTTTGCGAGTGCTTTCTCTACCGTCTCGTCGGTGGCCAGAATGACGCCATAGCGACGATGGCCGTGCACGGCGGGTTTGCCGAACAGGCGCAGTTGAACACCCGGAATTGCCAGGGCCTTGTCCAGTCCCTCAAAAACGACCTCCGTGCCTTCGCCTTCGATGACGATAGCCTTGCTGGCCGACGGCTGGAAGAAACGTATCTCAGGAATAGGCAGGCCCAGAACGGCGCGTGCATGGAGTGCAAACTCACTCAAGTCCTGGCTAATCATCGTGACCATGCCGGTGTCATGCGGACGCGGACTAACTTCGGAGAAAATAACCTTGTCGCCTTGTACGAACATCTCCACGCCGAATATACCGAAGCCGCCGAGAGCGTCAGTAACCTGCTTGGCTATCTGCTGCGCTTGCTGCAGAGCCTCGGTGGTCATAGCTTGCGGTTGCCACGACTCGCGGTAATCGCCCTCCACCTGATGGTGTCCGATAGGCTTCAGGAAAGTGGTGCCTCCGGCATGACGCACGGTGAGCAAGGTGATTTCATAATCAAAATGAATAAATCCCTCTACAATCACTCGGCCGGCACCGGCACGTCCGCCCTCTTGCGAGATAGCCCATGCCTGTTCCACCTCTGCCTCGGTATGAACGGTCGATTGACCATGGCCGGAGGAGGACATAATCGGCTTAACCACACATGGGATGCCTATCTCCTTGACCGCCGCGATAAACTCATCGTGGTTGTCGGCGAACTTATACGGCGCTGTAGGCAAGTGCAACTCCTCTGAGGCCAGACGACGAATGGCCTCGCGGTTCATCGTGAGGAAGGCCGCCTTGGCAGTAGGAATAACGCGATAGCCCTCTTTCTCCAATTCAACCAGCGTAGGAGTGGCGATAGCTTCCACTTCAGGAATGATGAGCGAAGGCTGCTCAGCCTCGATGATTTCGCGAAGTCGCTTTCCGTCCAGCATATTGAATACATACGAGCGATGTGCCACCTGCATAGCCGGTGCATTCGCATAACGGTCACAAGCGATGACTTCTACTCCATAGCGCTGGAGTTCCATAGTAACTTCTTTGCCGAGTTCGCCGCTACCAAGGAGCAAGGCGCGAGTGGCAACTTGAGTGAGTGGAGTTCCGATTTTCATTTGTATGTACTATTTATTGGTTTATACGTTTCTTATAACAATCAATGGTATTACGCATCAGCATGGTGATGGTCATGGGGCCTACACCTCCAGGTACGGGCGTGATAGCCGCAGCCACCTTTGAGACGGACTCAAAATCAACGTCCCCGACGAGTTTGCCATCCGGCGTACGATTGATGCCGACGTCAATAACTGTTGCACCGGGTTTGACCATCTCCGCCGTGATCATATGCGGACGACCGACTGCTACCACCAAGATATCAGCTTCGCGACATACGGCAGCCAAATCAGCCGTACGGCTATGTGCGATTGTCACAGTGCAATTCTTGTCCAGCAGCAACTTGGCGATCGGCTTGCCGACGATATTGCTACGACCTACTACTACCGCGTGACGGCCTTCGAAGACTGTGTTACACTGTTCCAGCAAGGCGATGATGCCCAACGGAGTGCAAGGGACGATAGCCGGTCGGTTGAGCCATAGGTTCGCCACGTTGGACGGATGAAAACCATCCACATCTTTCTCCGGCGCAATGGCTTCAATGACGCTCTGCTCGTCGATATGTGCCGGCAAGGGCAATTGAACCAATATACCATCCACAGCCTTGTTCCGGTTGCGTTCGTCAATGACTCGCAGCAACTCCTCCTGGCTGACCGTAGCAGGTAGTTGGATGAGTTCGCCGTCGAAGCCGCAATATTCGGTCGCCTTGATTTTGCTACGTACATACGACTGACTCGCTGGGTTCTCACCGACGATGATGACATCCAGACAGGGTTTGCGTCCGTATTGACGCACCAATTCAGTTACCTCTTGACGCAACTCCTCCTTGAGTTGTTGTGCTATTTGTTTACCGTCTATAATCATAATGCCCAATGTGCTATATCTTTTCTATAAAAGAGATTAGAGCAATGGATTTTCTCTATCTCCGAATACACTTTCTGTTGCGCAGCGCGGATGTCCTTGCCGTGTGCGATACACATCAGCACTCGTCCACCGTTGGTCAGCAGACGACCCTCCTTGATACAAGTACCCATATGCATCACTTGTCCGTCATACTGCTCCACACCAGTTATCTCTGCTCCTTTGGTATAAGCGCCCGGATAACCGCAGGAAGCCATTACCACTCCCACTGTCGCCTCGTTGCGCCACGCTATATTGTCCAAGACTGCTCCGACTGCGACAGCATGGAAGACCGTGTAGGCATCGGTTTCCATGAGCGGGAGAACGACCTCCGTCTCCGGGTCACCGAAGCGGGCGTTGAACTCAATCACCTTGATGCCGCCGGCTGTCTTCATCAGTCCGCCATAGAGCACGCCGGTTAAGGGCTTTCCTTCTGCCACCATCGCTTTTGCCACGGGTTGGAGAATATGCTCCATCGCCCATTGTTCCTCTTCGGCGCTGATGAACGGTAGCGGTGTATAAGCACCCATCCCGCCTGTATTAGGTCCTTTATCGCCGTCATAAGCGCGCTTATGATCCTGACTCAACGGCATCGGATAGACGCGGTCGTGGTGGACAAACGCCATAAACGAGAACTCGGGTCCTTCCAGATACTCCTCGATGACCACATTGCCTTTGCCGAAGGCCTCACCCACCAGCATGTCACGCAGTGCCTGCTCAGCCTCCTGCTCGTCTTGAGCGATGACGACGCCCTTGCCGGCTGCCAGGCCATCATACTTGAGCACGGTCGGATAGGTGTTACGTGAGCGCACATAGGCGAAGGCTTCATCGTAATTTGCAAAACTGCGATAGGCCGCCGTCGGGATATTATAGCGAGCCATCAGTTGTTTGGCGAACTCTTTGCTGGACTCAATCTGCGTAGCTGCTTTGGTGTGACCGAAGACAGGAATACCTGCCTCTCGGAATATATCCGCAACACCGGCTACCAGTGCAGCTTCGGGACCTACCACGCAGAGGTCAATCTGCTTTGCCTGTGCAAAATGGAGCAGTTGTTCCACATCCGTGTCGGCAATGGCCACACACTCTGCCAGTTGCGCAATGCCGGCATTACCGGGTGCACAGTAAATATGCCCCACCTGCGAGCTGCGACTCAATTGATAAACAATGGCGTGCTCACGTCCTCCGGACCCTATGACTAATACGTTTTTCATCAGTGCTTGAAATGTCTCATACCCGTAAAGAGCATGGCTATTTGGTGTTTGTTGGCGGCATCAATACTCTCTGCGTCGCGTACGCTACCACCGGGTTGAACGATTGCCTTGATACCGTATTCCGCAGCGCTCTCCACGCTGTCTCCGAAGGGGAAGAACCCATCCGAAGCCATCACTAATCCCGCTTCGCGGATATCTTTGCCTTCTGCAGCCAGCGATTCCTGAGCCTGCTTGAGAGCGATAGCGGCAGAACCGACACGGTTCATCTGGCCGGCACCGACGCCATACGTCCGACCGTCTTTGACCACCACGATGGCATTCGATTTCACATGTTTGACAATATGCCAGCCAAACTGCATATCACTCATCTGCTCCTCCGTCGGCATGGTTTCGGTCACACACATATCAGCCTTGAGTTGTGCGGTTTCTATATCCAATTGCTGCGCCAGCAGACCACCGTTCACCGATACGTACTGCATCTGCGGAGTAGTGTCGGCCGTCATATCTACCTCCAGAAGGCGCAGGTTTTTCTTGGTCTCCAGTACTGCCAGAGCCTCCGGCGTGAACTGCGGCGCCATGATGATCTCCAGAAAGATAGGATGCATCAGTTCCGCCATCTCTTTGGTCACCACGCAATTGGTAGCCACTATACCGCCGAAGATAGACACTTTGTCGGCATTATACGCTTTGGTCCATGCCTCCACGCCGTCCTTGCCGATAGCAGCGCCACAGGGGTTCATGTGCTTCAGCCCCACACAGAAAGGCGTCTTACCGAACTCACGCACGATATTCAACGCGGCATTCGCATCCTGAATATTGTTGTAGGACAATTCCTTGCCGTGCAATTGACGAGCCGAAGCCAAGGAATAAGGCACCTTCTCCATCGCGGCATAGAACTTCGCATCCTGGTGCGGATTCTCGCCATAGCGAAGACCCTGCTTGAGGTCGTATTCGAGGAACAGTTTCTCATTCAGTCCGGCAGCCTTGCGCATGTAGGTCGCGATGCACATATCGTATTCAGCGGTATGGGTGTAGGCTTTCGCGCTCAACTCAAGTCGAGTCTGCTTGCTGGTATTGCCTTCAGCCTGGATTTCACGCAACACACGTGTATAATCATTCGGGTCACAAACAACCGTCACGTCGTTCCAGTTCTTGGCAGCCGAACGTAACATCGACGGACCGCCTATATCGATTTTCTCAATAGCCTCAGCCATGGTCGTACCCTCTTGGGCTATCGTCTGGCGGAAGGGATAGAGATTGACGCATACGAGATCTATCAGTCCTATGCCGTTTTGCTCTAAAGTCTCCATGTGTGAGGGCTCGTC
>Ga0265298_10004260_pt1 | contig 18377 bp, 21 predicted proteins | sample AusTroGonzalo_MG_3_FD_193486 | JGI IMG/M metagenome (GOLD analysis project Ga0265298, IMG submission 193486) | Bovine rumen microbial communities from tropical cattle in Woodstock, Queensland, Australia - Gonzalo_01 | ecosystem: Host-associated > Mammals > Digestive system > Stomach > Rumen ... | reverse complement strand
ATCTTGCATTCAAGCCAGGGCCTGCCTATTGTGAGGCAGTTGGTGCACACCACCTGGTCAAACACAGGCTGGCCTTCCCTCTGTGTCTTGCAGCCAATCCTGTAGATGCCCCTCTCCTTCTCCTCTTCCGTCTGGTTGATGGTCACAAGTTTGGTGACATGGGCCAGTTTCCTGATGTCCTCTGCAAGGTTCTTCTCAGAGGCATCCTTGGCACCATCCACTGTCTCCCTGTTGGACTGGGATGCTGTGGCAATCACACACTTCCTCTCCATGGCAAGCCCCCTGAGACCTGCCCAGGTCCTGTTGAGCCTGTCCCTCTCTGATTCTCCCCTGCCATGGTCCATGATGTCAGCATAGTCCACACAGATGAGCATGGGTACAAAGTTGCTGTACACTTCCAGTTTCTTCAGTTCATTCCTGAGGCCTGCAACAGAGAGTGAGTAGGTTGGGAAGGACATCAACTCAAGCCTGCCTCCCCTTGCAGTCCTCCTGAGTGACTTCTGCATCTTCTCAATTGCACCATCAGCCAGTTCAACCCTGTCAGTGGGTTTTACCTTGTCCTCAATCTTGAAGCCATTGCCATCCTCAATGAACACTGGCCAGGGTGCATCCTCACCATACCTGGATGTGCCTGTGAGCATCTGCCAGAACCTTCTCAGCATCTGTGGCTCAGGCATCTCAAGGGACACAAAGAGCACACAGAGCCCCTGCAGGGCTGCAATCATGGCCATGGCCATCAGCCACCATGTCTTGCCCCTCTTTGGGGGTGCAACAAATGCAATGAAGTCCTCAAGTATTATTGAGCCAATCACCCTGCCAAGGTATGAGGGGAAGGAGAAGAGGGACTCACCCTGTGAGGTGAAGGCCTCCCTGATTTTGACTGCATCCCTGAAGATGTCCACTGCACTGCTCTTCACAACCTCTGGCCTGGTGAAGTCTGCCACATGCCTGTATCCACCATCAATGTCATCAGCGGCAATGTCCCTGTCAAGTTGGTCCCTGAGCAGGACCATGGCCCTGGTCTGGAAGTACCTGACAGCCATCTTCTCTGCATACCCCAGATTGGATGGGAGCCACTCATCTGAGGCCCTTGACAGGAATGCATGCACCATGGTCCTGTCAGCATCCTGGAGTTCATGTATCCTCTGGGCATAGACATCCCCAATGGCAGTGCCTGGGGCCACACCACATGCATCATAGAAGTCCCACACCCACTGTGCAACAGCCTTGCCCATGGTGGACTCAAAGAGGGATGGGCTGCCCACATTCCTGCATGCAGCAAGCAGTTGTGTGCTCATGATTAGGTTGGAGAGCACCTTCCTCTCCATTGATATGTCAATCTTTTCCCTGTTCAGCATCTGTCTATCCTATTAGGTGCAGCCATGGTCATCCTGCAGCCCTCTTCAATCCTCTCCTCTCCAGCAGTTCTGTGAGGAGGTCAATGTCTGCAGCCTCCTTGCCATCCAGGACACCATCCAGCATCTTGGCCCTGTCATCCAGGACCTCAACTGCATCCATGTCCACAGTGCCAGGGGCCACCAGGTAGTAGGATGTGACAGAGTTGTGCTGTCCAGACCTGTGGAGCCTGTCCTCTGCCTGCCTGTGGTAGTTGGGTGTGTGGCTGAACTCTGCAAAGGCCACATCAGAGCACACCTCCTGGAATCCATCAATGCCCACACCTCCACTCTGGATGTTGGCCACCATCACCCTGCATGCAGGGTCACTGATGAACCTCTGCCTCATGGATTCCCTCTCCTGGTTGGACATGCCACCATAAATCTTGGCAGGGCTGTAGTCCTTCAGGGCCATGTAGATGAGGTCCACCACATCCCTGTGCCAGGCGAACAGCAGCAACTTCCTGCCAGATTCAAGGAAGTCCAGCACCCACTGCATGAGTGCAGGCTCCTTCAGGGCATAGGCAGTCCTCAGCAGGCCTGCAACCCTCTCCCTCATCTCCTTGTCTGAGACTCCCTGGTCATTGAAGGCCTGGGCCTCCTGCCTCCTGTACTCGTTCATGGCCTCCACATCAACCTCAAGGGGCACCACCTCCATCACCTTTGGGGGAAGGTCCTTCATCACCTGGTCCTTGGTCCTCCTGAGCATGCAGGAGACCAGGAGGGCATGGAGTTCCTCCACATGGGATGCACCATTGTAGGTCATGGAGAACCCATTATGCTTGGGCTGGCAGTACCTGTTGAGGTACCTGTAGTAGTTGCCAAACTTCTCTGGCTCCATTATGTTGAGCAGGCTCCAGAACTGGGCAGGCTTGGACATGGCAGGTGTGCCACTCATACCAATCACATGGGGGATTGACTTGGAGAGCCTGATGAAGGACCTGGCCCTCTGGCTCTTGGGGTTGCCTATGGCCTGCACCTCATCACCAATGAGCAGCCTGAACCCCATCTTCCCCAGCCTCTCCTCCCAGTCAGACAGGATGTCCCAGTTGATTATGTAGGAGACACCCTTCTCCAGCAGGTAGGGTGTCCTGCCACTCAGCACACCCACCCTGGGGTGCATGCCAGGAACAGAGCCCACCCACCTGTAGTAGGCACTCATCCACTGCAACTTGGTTGGGGCATTCACAACTATGAGTGCAGGGTCCGCCTTGGCATAGACCATCCATGCAAGGCTCTGCACAGTCTTGCCTGTCCCCATGTCATCGCCCAGTGCAACCCTGCCATGCCTGATGGCAGCAAACTTGATGAAGTCAACCTGGTAGGGCCTGAGTCCTGGGATGAGGGTGCCATCTGGGTCAAGTTCCATGGCCTCAATCCTCTTCCTCTGCTCCTCTGCAGGGTCCACCTTTGGGAGGTCTGACTCCTTCTTCACTGCAGGTGCAGCAGGGGCAGGGAATCCTGCCATGGACAGCCACTGCAGCAGGTCTGGCTTTGCAGGGACCTCCCACCTCTTGGTGGCTGCATTGTACTTCCTGCTTGGGAGTGCCCTGACAGCCTCAAGAATCTGACCCCATGCATCAGAGCCCTTCTGTGCATACCATGTGATGGAGACAACCTTGCCAGATGGCTTCATGTCAGCCACATACTTCACACCAGGCAGGGGCTTCAACTCTGGGAGCCCTGGCTTCATGATGATTCCCATCTACCAGGCCTCCCTTGGGATGGTCACACCCCTCTCAACCTTCAGCCACCTGATGAATGATGCCCAGGCAGCGGAGTCTGGGTGGATGAACCTCACAGGCATGCACCTGTTGCCAGATGCCTCGGCCCAGGCCTTTGCAAGCCCTGCCATGGCAGCCAGTGTGTGCACCCTGCACCTGTTCTGTGGGACTCCCATGAGCACATCCCTGTTGGCCCTGTACCACTGGCAGAACTTCAGGACACCTTCCCAGTAGGCCTGCCTGCCACCGATTCCCAGGGAGGACAGGAGGGTGGATGCAGCCTTGATGTCCCCTGCAATCACCCTGACATTCCCAGGGATGGCTGCTGCCATTCCCCTGGCTGCCATCATCTCCCCATACACCTCAATGAATGGGGAGTATGCACAGCAGTTCCTCTTCAGTGTGTGCAGGAAGTCAAGCAGCGAGACCTTCTGGAGCCTGCCATTCCTCAGGGGTGGCCACCAGTAGCCACCTGCAGACTCCCTCATCTTCCCGATGTAGTTGCAGCACTCAATGACAGCACTGATGGCTGCCTCTGTGCAGCCCATGCCCTCCCTGATGACACCAGGGATGCCCCACCTGTTCTGCACTTTCTTCATCCAGGCCTGGTCCCAGTTCTGGTCCATTGCCATGAACAAGCCACTGGAGAGCCTGGACAGTTGCAGGCAGGTCTGCTGCCACACACCGGAGCCCTGCCTTGTCTGTGTGAAGAGCCATGGGAATGCCTCAATGGCACCCCTGAGCCTCTCCTGGTCAACCCCTGCACATGTAGGGATGAGCCCCACACCCTCAAATCCAGCCTTCCTGGGGGCCTCCTGGGCCCTTTTCTGTTCCAGGGGTACTTCCACTGGGCCAGGCACAGTTACAGACTCCTGGGTGCCTCCCTGTGACACAGGGAAGGCCTCTGCAAGTACATCCACTGGCATGAGCCTCACCTCCATGGCCAGCCCGTCCTTGACAGAGACATGGACACTGTACCCTGCAGGCACTGTCCTGGACATCTCCTCCCTGATGGTGCCTGCCATGCCACTGAGCCACTCACCTGCCTGCATGGGATGCCTCCCAGTCCCTCAGGACCCTCTGCTGGGCAGCCTGGCTCTCTGGACAGGCCCTCCTGAATATCTGCCTCCACTGGGCAGGGCTCATGTCATCCATCTCCATGAAGCCTGCAGGGGCAGGCTCCTGGCCCCTCCCCCTGTAGCAGGGGTCAAACCACACCCTGGAGGGCTTCCAGCCCCTTCCCTGCATCTCCCTGATGACCCTGGCATGGTACCATGCCAGGCACCCCCAGGGCAGGTTGTATGCCCAGGAGCCTGCATGCCTGGGTGCCTTCCAGGGCCCAGACCTCATCAGGCAGATGTCCCTGTGGAGGGCACAGAGCAGGCTCCCTGGGAGTACCTGCAGCAGTTCTGGTTGCCAAAGTCTCATCTTGAATCTCCTTGCAGTGTTTCTCCTGCAGTAATAGGCTGCACAGGGGCCATCCTCCAGGTGGGGATGTTAGCCACCCATGTCAGGAGGATTCCTTCATTCAGGAGGATATATTGTAGGCTCTTACATGAAGACATTGTGGCCATGTTTTCCCTCAAAAAACGTTAGCCCCCCTCGCCAGTTGCGTATTACTAATACAAATTACACGGGGGGCTAACGCAAAATGCTGTTTTTTGCCTGATTTGGGCATTTTTGGCATTTTTCAGGGGAACAGTTCCCTGTGCTTGCACCTGAACACCCTGTCAGCCCCTGTGAGTGCCCTCCCAGAGGCCATCCTGGCCTGTATCCTGGCAGCCCTCTCAAGGTTGCCCTGCATGGCTGCATCGGCCTGCATCCCCTCCTGCAGTTCCCTCCTCTCCCTGCCTGTGTAGGGGATGAGGATGGGCTCCCCGTTGTTCATGGCCAGCAGGGCCCTGTCAGAGGAGAGCATCCTCTCAATGGCCCTGAGTGCAGATGGCTTCAGGGCACCCTCCTGGGAGAGTTCCCTCCTGAGCATCCCCCTCTGCTCCATCCTGGAGCCAAGGCCACCAATGCCCCTGGCCACAAGCCTCATGCAGACAGCCCTCCTGAGGGCCCTGTTTGTGCAGGTCCTCCTCCCCAGGCTGTTCCCCAGGGAGTCCTCCAGGAGCCTCATGCCCATCCTGTTGATGGACCTGTCCTGCACAGTGCTCACAGACATGAGTGCCCCATGGCACATGGACTCCACTGCATCAGATGCCCTGTCCAGCAGGTCAACTGGGCATGTGGACCACTCCTTCAGCATGTGCATGGCAGTGAGCCTTGCAGCATTTGGGTGTAGCCTGAGCCCAGATGTGTGGATGGCCATGGCAGCATTCCATGTGATGACCCTGGACAGGTGCCTGAGGGATATGGGGCCAAACCTTGCCCTGAACATGGAGCCAGAGGCCCCCTTCTTCACTGCAATCCTGAACCACAGTGTCCTGCCCTCATGCTCATACCCCACCATCCTGGACCACTCCATGTTGGTGGTGGGAATCCTGGGGAGCCCAGAGGATGAAAAAAGGCCGGAGGGGTCCTCCCCCTCCATGCCTGCATATTCAGTCCTGGCCATTGCCTCAATCCTGCAGATTGCCTCCTCCCAGGTGTCCCTTGTCACATTATGCCTTGACAGTGCCATGCTAAAAACAGCCTCCTCCGACTTGTTGGGGTGTACCCCAGCGGCATGCCAAGCCAGAGGGGCTCCCCACAATATAGCTCCCTGCAGGGCCATCTGTCAAGAAGGCCTGCCACTGACCTCTGTCATCCTGTAGATGCCCTCCATGCCATTGGACATGGCCCAGAGGACCAGGTCCTGGTAGGTCATGACCCCCAGGGGCTCATAGTCCTCCATGCCATCCAGCATGGCCTCCACATAGAAGGAGGCAGGCTCCTCAGCCATTGCCACCTCCCAGGTACTCCCCTATCTCCTCCAGTTCCTCCTTGAGGTTCTCCTCCACTGTCCTGCCAAACTTCAGGAGGATGTCCCTGTTGTCCTCTGCAAACTTCCTGGCCACTGCTGCATCCTGGGTGTACCTGTACTCCATGTTCCCAGTGCTGGAGTCTGCAGGCATGCAGACAAGCCCCTGGTTCTCCATGGCCACCCCAATCATGCTGTCCAGTTTCTTCTGGATGGTCTCCCACCTGAGGGAGGCACTGAACTTGATGCCAGAGAGGCAGGTGTTCTTCTGCCATCCAGTGAGCCCAGGGGTCTTTTCAGGGAAGTGCCTCACCTCAACCCTGAGGGAGGTGTTTGCAGAGGTGCCATTCCTCCTGTAGACCACATGTGCAGTGACCTCCACAAGGGCCTGCTTGATGCCACAGATGGCCCATTCCCTGCTGCACCCATTGAGCCTCACTGTCTCGTCATCATTCACTACATGGTACATCTCTGCATAGGTGCAGACCCTGCCCTGGTAGTGCTCCCTGATGTACCCATTGCACTTGTCGCAAATCTGGTTGATTTCCTGTTCTGTCATGCACCCTCCACTACAGCAGGATGGAACTCCCCGTCCAGCCCAATCTCCCCCTCAAGGCTGGCCCTGTACACCAGGAGCCTGGCATTGCTGCCAGAGAGGGTTCTCATGTCCCTCTCAGCCTTCCATCTTGCCAGGAACAGGTGCCTGCCAGGCATCCCATCATCCCTTGTGAATGTGACCATGTATACCTTGTCCACTGTCTGTTCTGCCTTCATGATGCACCCTCCCCTAGTCATACAGCCCATGCTTCTTGTTGTACTTGTAGGTGGATTCCCCTGTCCAGTCACCAAGGGGGCTGTCAGAGAGTTCCTTGAATGGGGTCCCATCTGGATTGGCTACAACCCAGCCATCACAGTAGTAGTCCCCAGTGTCATCCATCTGGATGAGTCCCTTCTTTTCCAGGTCCCCAAGGTATCCCTTTATCTGGTTCTCTGTGAGGCCTGCTGCACCCCATGGGATGTCAAACTCACAGCCTGTGTCCCCATAGATTGCATTGATGCAGGCATCATACACTGCCTTTTCATTGTCATTGAGATTGTTCATTGTGGTATCCTCTTGTTGTGTGGTTATGGTACAAAGATACATTCTGGAGGGGAGGGTGGAACTTACATTTTGCTTACATTTTGCTTACATGGGGGGGGAGGAAACTTACAAAAATGTAGGTTTTTGGGCACTTATTAACAAATATTTACATTTTATGGGGGTGCACACCTGCACAAAAGTGTCAAAAATCCAATTTTGTCATCTTTTTATGACACTGTCACAAAATCATGACACCCAAAAAATCCTTGTAAAAGTAAGCAAAAAATAAGTTATATTTAGGGCATGGCTACATCAGACACTACACCCAGCAGCAGACCCCAGCCCATCAGGAAGCCCAGGAAGAAGGCATTCCCCAAGGTCAAGGCTGTCTACAGGCTCCCACAGGGCCTCCAGGCAGAGGACATGTTCCCTGACTGGAAGGACATGGGGGCAACCCTCCCAGAGGTCTATTTTGCTGTAGAGTACCTCACCAATGGATTTGATGCTGTCCAGGCATTCTCCACAGTGTTCCCTGCAGGGACCAGGAGGAAGGCCACATGGGGCGGTGCAGCCTACCTGAGGAGGCCAACAGTGCAGGCCCTCCTCTCTGCATACACAGAGGCATGGCTCAGGGGCAGGATTGCCTACCTGGAGAAGGAAATCATGGACACCACTGTGGCCAGGGCCTTCTATGACCCCTCCATGTTCCTCAACCCTGATGGCTCCCCTGCATTTGACAGGTGGGAGGACATCCCTGCAGTGTACAGGAGGTGCATTGAGGGCATTGACGTCAAGTTCTGGGGCAAGGATGCCAACAGGCAGTCTATCACCTACACCCTGGCCAACAGGTCTGATTCCCTGAAGCAGTTGTCCCAGATTCTGTCACTCATCAAGGATGGCATGGCAGAGAGGAAGGGGGAGGCTTCCACCATGACACCTGACACAGAGATGCTGCTGTCCTCCATATTTGCACAGGGGAGGCAGGTGGACAGGAGGCCCCCTGCAGAGAGGAGGGCCGAACTTGCTGCACCTGTGGAAGTCCCTGTCCAGCAGGAGTCCACTGTCATCAGGGGGCTTGGCTGATGGCATTCTCCTGGACACCTGAACTGGTTGCAAGGGTGAGGGACTACCCCCACCTGATTGGGCACATGGTGGGCAAGAACAAACTGACTGCCATGCACTCTGACTGGTGCAAGATGATATGGGATGCCCCTGGTGGGGAGCACAGCAGCCTGATGGCACACAGGGGTGCCTACAAGACCACTGCCATCACAGAGGTGGGCATCATCTACTATCTCCTGTTTCACCCATCAGAGAGGATTGCCCTCATCAGGGAGAACTGGACAGAGGCAGCCAAGACACTTGAGACCATCAAGCACTACATGAAGGTGGATGCTGTGAAGAGCCTCTTTACCTACCTGCATGGCCACAGCCCTGACGAGGTCAGGAGCCCCTTTGGCTCTGTGACCTACTCCTTCAAGAGGAGCATCACCAAGGAGGGCTCCATAGATGCCTATGGCATCAACCAGGTCCCCACAGGCTCCCACTATGACAGGATTCTCTGTGATGACATCATCACCATCAAGGATAGGCTCTCCAGGGCACACAGGGAGATGGTGAAGCAGGGTGTGCTTGAAATCATGACCAACATCATTGACCCAGGCAAGTCTGTGCTCTTTGTGGGCACCCCCTGGCACCATGATGATGCCTGGTCCATGAGGAACGAGGAGAAGGAACTCATCATCCCAGAGGCCTGGAAGTTCAGGCCGGAGGACACACACATCCTCTCCCCTGAGGAACTTGCAAGGAAGAGGGCAACCACCACTGCCTCACTCTTTGCCATCAACTACAACCTGGACACCTCTGTGAAGGACGAGGGCCAGGTGTTTGACGAGCCCATCTATGGGGCATGGGACTGGACCATCAGGCCCACCAGGGTATTTGGCCACATGGATGCAGCCTGGGATGGATTATGCACCAATGCCCTCACTGTCATGGCACATAGGCCTGATGGCAGGATTCATGCATGGGGCAAGGTCTACCCTGGCACCTTCCAGGAGTGCAAGGTTGATGTGGCCAGGGTCTGCAGGGAGAGGAGGGTCAGGAACTTCTACATGGAGAAGAACCCTGACAAGGGCATGGCAGGTGGTGAACTCAGGAAGATTCCCCAGTTCCCTGCTGTCCACCTGTACTCTGAGTCAATGAACAAGGACATCAAGATTGTGTCATTCCTCAAGAAGTTCTGGCAGCAGATTATCTGGGACCCTGACACAGACCCTGACTACCTGGCACAGGTCATGGACTACAGGCCTGGGCAGGACCCCAGGGATGCACCTGACTCTGCTGCATCCCTGCTGAGGCAGGCAATTTACAAGGGAGGGGGACCCAGCGCCCTCTACACATAAGGAGTAAAACATGATTAAACTCTCATCGCTCTTTAGGCTGGATGGATGGAAGAACATCCTGTCTGGCATTGGGACAAACAAGGACAAGTCCACCATCACTGAGAATGTGGTGCCTGGGTTCCCCAGGCTCATTGACATCCAGTTGCAGGGGCTCTACTACTCTGATGGAAGGATACAGAATGTGGTGGACATTCCTGCAGAGAAGATGGTCCAGAATGGTTTTGAGGTGGAGGGGGATGATGGCACCCTCTACAAGGCCTATGATGACCTTGGAGGCCCTGCTGCATTTGCTGAGGCCCTCAAGTGGACCAGGATGCTGGGTGGTGCCATCATAGTGCTGGACATTGAGGGTGGTGGTGACTGGTCCCTCCCATGGTACCCTGGCAAGGGTGCTGGTAAGGTGAGGGGTCTCAGAGTCTACCCCAGGAGCAGGGTGGAACTTGGCCTCATGGAGACTGTCTCCATGCCTGAGTCCATGTACTTTGAGAACTATGAGAGGTATGTCATCAGGAATGCCAGTGGCACCACCTTCACAGTCCATGCCTCCAGGTGCCTCATCTTCAAGAGCACAACCAGGGTGGACATGGAGTTCCCTGGCTGGCTTGACTATGAGAGGTTCTGGGGCCTGTCTGCCATCTACAAGGGACTGGAGGATGCCCACAACTTTGGCCTCACTGCAAAGGGCACCACCCACCTGACCCAGGAATGCTCCATTGGCAAGTACAGGCTCACCAACCTTGAGCAGTTGGTGGCAGAGGGTGACTGGAAGTCCATTGACAACAGGATGGAGGCCATTGACATGCAGAAGAGCATCATCAATGGTGTCATGCTGGGTGAGGGTGAGGAGTACACCAGGGAGAACTTCTCCTTTGCAGGGCTCCCTGAGATATGGGACAGGCAGATGATGGCTGTCTCTGGTTCCTACAGGATACCTGTCACCCTGCTCTTCGGCAGGTCTGCAGCAGGCATGAATGCAACAGGGGAGGGTGATGATGATAACTTCAACTCCTACATCCAGGGCCTCCAGAAGGTCCAGTTGCTGCCTCCCCTGCTCCAGTTCATGACCATCCTGAATGTCCAGTTGAAGGTGGTGGATGTGTCAGATGGCAGCAAGTTGACCATTGACTTCATGCCACTCTCCAATAGGGACCAGTTGAAGGATGCACAGGTCAAGGAGACCATCTCCAGGGCTGACAGGAACTATGTGGAATCTGGAATCCTGAGCCCTGATGACATCATCAGGAACAGGTTCCTGGGTGGCTACAACACGGAGACATCTGTGGATGAGTCTGCACTTGCTGACCTTGGTGAAGGCAGCCAGGAGGAATAGTGGACCCCACTAGGCAGTTCATCACCAGGCTCTCCCAGGCAGGGGGCATGACCAGGCCCAAGTTGAGGAGGCTGAAGGCCAGGAGGTGGAAGTATCCACTCTCCCTTGAGAGGCAGTACACAGCCTCCATCTCCAGGTACCTCTCCAGGCAGTGGAAGGAGTATGCAGCCATGGCCACCAGGATGATGGTGCCCAGGGCTGATGCTGTTGAGGACCTGTCCCCACTGCCTGGCACAACAGGGCCTGCCCTTGGTGCCATCATGAACATTGCCTCCTCCCTTGATGAGTTCAACAGGAAGGAGATGGAGGCCTTCAGGAAGATTGCTGTGGGTGAGGCCTTCCAGGAGGATGAGCCCTGGGTGAAATCCGTGATTGACACCTGGTCCAGGGAGCAGGTCAGCCTCATCACCAAGGCATCCCAGGACATGAGGGATGCTGTGGCCAGGAGGGTCAGGGATGGTGTCAAGAGGGGGCTCACTGGCAGGGACATTGAGAAGACAGTGATGCAGGAGATGCCAGGCATCTCGTTCAGGAGGGCCAGGGTCATTGCAAGGGACCAGGCCTCCAAGTTGAATGCATCCCTCACACAGGGCAGGATGGCTGATGCTGGCCTCTCCACCTACATCTGGGACACTGCCCAGGACGAGAGGGTGAGGGGCAACCCTGGTGGCAAATACTCCAGGGCCATCCCCAGCCACTGGGAGATGCAGGGCAAGATTTGCAGGTGGGATGACCCCACTGTATGCCTTGATGACAATGGGGAGTGGGTCAAGAGGCCTGCCAATGCCCCATACTTCCACCCAGGCATGGCCATCATGTGCAGGTGTGTGGCACTCCCCAACTGGCAGGAACTGGAGGGTGTCAAGGATTCAGGGCTCCCTGCTGTTGAGCCAGTAGCCATGCCAGCAGCAGTGGAGCCTGCACCTGTGGTGGCAGATGATGCTGCCAGGGTCAGGGAGACAGTACAGAAAATCACAGACACCCTTGTGAAGAAGAAACTGCTCCAGGCACAGTTCTCTGTAGAGTATGCACAGGACCTGGCCCAGTACCTGAACAGGCTCCCTGAGGGCTGGAGGGCTGCATGGATGGAGACAGCATCCACAACGAAGTTGAGGCCCAACAGGTCTGCAGGCAGGTCATTCTTTGACCCAGAGACAGGGGACATCTCCCTCACCTCTGCCAGGTACACCACCATTGTCCATGAGATGGGCCATGCAACCATGGCCAGGCTCTCCGACCCTGCATGGCTGGAGAGGATGTATGCAGGCCTTGAGGCCAAGGGTGGCATCTATGCCAGGTATGCAGATAGGTTCAGGCAACTGAATGGCTCCAACTTCAGGGACAGGGCCATCCAGGTGAAACTGGGTGAGAAGATGAGGGAGGAATGGCTGGATGGCCTTGCCGAGAAGATGAGGGGCCTGACCACAGATGATAGGCTGGCACTCCTGGAGTCCATCCTCAGTGAGCATGGGGTTGAGTCCACCAGCATCATCAGGGCTGTTGTCAATGACTGGATGGGGCTGTCAGGCAGGCCATCCATCCTGCCCAGTCCAGGGCATTCTGGCAGCTACAGGCAGGGAATGGCAAATCTGGCACAGACCTCAGGGGCATTCAACATCCAGGAGTCCCTTGATGTTGCCCTGTCCACAGAGGCTGGTGCAGAACTGATGGAACTGGCAGCCACAGAGAATGGCCTGAAGTTCCTGCAGACATTCCTGCCCAACACACTGGAGTTCTTCAACAAGGAGATAATTGGACTATGACACTTGAAGACTACATGATGGAGATAGATGTGCAGGCCTGGATTGACGCCCATGGATACAGCACCATTGGTGTCTACCCCACAGGGGAGCCCTGGGCAGAGATGGATGGCACTGTCTATGGGTTTGACATCTCCCCAGATGAGTTCCTGCAGTTGTTGCAGGCCTCTGTGGACCAGGACCAGGACTTCATCAGCCCCCACAGGGTTGAGGAAGAGGTGGATGAGGACAGCCTCTCCATCCCTGTCATCTGACATTTTTGTCGGTTTTTCTGTGCCTCCTGGCACATTATTACAAGGTTTCGTATATTTTTCTTACATTTTTGTTATTTTCTACTTATTTTTTATTTATATTTAGGGTATGGCTAACCAATCAGCAAAGAATCTTGAGGCATCCCAGGCCAGGCATGACTGGTATGAGGATGCTATTGACTATGCCACAATGCCTGCAGAGAAGACTGCAGAAGGATTCCTGGTGGCAAGGGCCCCAGTCACTTCAATCGGTGTCTTCACCTACAGGAACCCTGATGGCACCCCCAGGAGGGAACTCAGGCTTCCTGAGGAAGTTTTTGACCCAGACTCCCTTGCATCCCTGAGGATGAAGCCCCTCACCCTCCTGCACCCTGATGAGGCAGTGACCCCTGAGAATGTGGGTGACCTGCAGGTGGGTACTGTTGGCAGTGATGTGACCACTGACTCCTACAGGGTGTATGTGTCCCTGAGTGCAACCAAGGCAGACGGCATTGCAGCAGTTGAGAATGGCACTGCAAGGTCCCTGTCCTGTGGATACAACTGTGACATTGAGTGGACCTCTGGCACCTGGATGGGCATGGACTATGACTGCATCCAGAGGAATATCAGGTACAACCATGTGGCCCTTGTGCCTGTCCCCAGGGCAGGTGATGGGAATGCCATCAGGATGGACTCCGCTGGCACCCCTGGTCTCCCCGACCTGAACAAGCATGACAACAAAACAAGTGAGGAAAAAATGAGTCTCAAGACCATTCACCTTGACGGGGCTGATTATCAGGCTGAGCCCCAGGTAATTGCAGCCTATGACAAGGCCTCTGCCAGGGCAGACAGCCTTGAGAAGGAACTCAACCAGGCCAGGGAAGATGGCAAGAAGGCCCTTGATGAGGCCCTTGCTGGCAAGTCTTCTGCTGAAGCCGAGAGGGACAGCTACAAGGAACGCCTTGATGCCATGGAGAAGGACATGCCCAGCAAGATTGATGCTGCTGTCAAGTCCAGGATCGCCCTCTGTGGCCAGGCCCAGAAGGCTGGCGTGGAAGTCAGGGATGACATGTCTGACATGGACATCAAGAAGGCTGTCATCCTCAAGAAGTTCCCCTCTGCCAACCTGGATGGCAAGGATGAATCCTACATCCAGAGCAGGTTTGACTGCTCCTGTGAACTCCTTGACTCTGATGCTGAAGCCCAGAGCAGGAGGGACGCTGCTGAAACTTCTCCCCACAACATGAACCAAACTGCCCAGGAAAAACTTGAAGCATCCAGGAAGGCCTACAATGCCAGAATGGATACTGCCTGGCAGGACAACCAAAACAAGTAAGGAGGCATAAATATGTCTGCATACGGAAATATGGATAAGGGCCTGCCTGGCGACTTGGTGGGCCTCACTGTGACTCACCAGATTGACTCCAGGATGGCCAAGGGTGCTGTGCCCTTTGGTGCTGTGGTGTTCGGCACTGGTGATGGTGAACAGGTTGAAGTGAATGGTGACTCTGCCATCCTCGGCATTGCTGCCAGGACTGCCCTGGACACCCCTGAATACAAGGACAAGGACACTGTCAATGTTGTCAGGACTGGCAAGGTGTTTGCAGAGGCTGGTGAAGCCATCTCTGCAGATGCTGAAGTCTCTGTCAATGGCAGCACTGGCAAGATTGTTGCCAAGACCTCTGCTGCTGCAGGTGCCAAGAGGACTGTGACCATCACTGTGGCCAATGCCTCTGCTGCCAGCAAGGTTGTCAGTGTGTTTGTTGGAGACAAGGGCATCCAGGTGAACACCACAGATGACCTCAAGTCCGCCAATGATGTGGCTGCTGCCATCAAGGCAGCCCTGGCAGAACTGGACATCCCGTTTGTTGCAACCGTGTCCTCTGCAGTTGTGACCCTCACTGCCAAGGCAAAGGGTGCCAGCTACAACAACATTGCTGTCACTGGCTCCACCACTGACACTACCCAGACTGTGACTGTGGCTGATGGCACCTCTGGTGCTGATGCCATCCTGAATCCTGGCTGGTTCGCCCGTTCCACCGCTGAACAGGCCGATGACCTCGTCATCGTTGACCTCGGCTAATCAAAGGAGAAAAGAATCATGAATCCGAACAACAATGAAATGAGACTGGATGCAGGTGAACAGGTCTTCTTTGATGAGCAACTTGCACTCATCAAGAGCAGGACCTATGATGTCCAGCACAAGGCCCTCAAGGCCCTGACCCTGCTCCCTGTGAGCACTGAACAGGACCCTGGTGCCACCCACATCATCTACAGGTCCTATGACAAGGTTGGCATGGCCAAAATCATTGCCGACTACGCCAATGACTTCCCCAGGGCAGACATCGGTGGTGTTGAACACTCCAGCCCTGTGAAGGACCTCGGTGTGTCCTATGGCTACTCTGTCAAGGAAATCAGGAGGGCCCAGAAGGCTGGTGTGGCACTTGATGCCAAGAGGGCTGAAGCCGCCCGCCGTGCCATTGACGAGAAGCAGGACACCATTGCCTGGAAGGGTGATGCCAAGTCTGGCCTGCCTGGCTTCTGGAACCATGAAGGCATCAGTGAGTATGTTGCTGCCATGAATGCTGGCAACACCTCCAGGGCATGGGCTGACAAGACTGCAGATGAAATTCTGGCAGACTTTGCTGGTCTCATCACCACTGCCCCCGAAAACACCAACGGCATTGAACAGCCTGACACTGTCATCCTCCCGTTGTCCCTGTACAACAAGTTGATGACCACTCCCTATGGCTCCAACAGGGACAAGACCCTCATGGGCTTCATCAGGGACAACTTCCCGCAAATCACCAGGATTGACTGGGTCTCCGACCTGTCCACTGCTGGTGCTGGTGGTGGTTCCAGGGTTGTGGCCTATGCCAGGGACCCGTTGAAGGTTGAAGTGCAGATTCCGCAGAGGTTTGAACAGATGCCTCCGCAGTTGACTGGCATGGTCTATGACATCAACTGCCTCCAGAGCACTGGTGGCACCCTGGTGTACTACCCCATGTCTGTGGTCTTCTGTGATGGCCTCTAGTTTTCTCCTGTGAGAAAGACCCCCAGCAGACGGGGATAAATAGTCTGCTTTACCTTTTACATGAGGGTGCATGGTCTTGCCCAGGCCCTGCACCCTTTTAAACAATGGGCACACCACATTATCTACAGGAGATAATACTATGCTGGTAAACTACAAGAAGGCAAACATCATCACCATTGAGAGGGGAGAAGGCAAGGCCAAACTCACCCTCAAGCCTGGCATCAACGTCATTGATGACGAGGCCTGGAAAGAAGCAGAGAGGAACCTGTCTGGCCACATCAAGGCAGGCCTGGTTGTCCCCATCTACAAGGTGGAGAAGCAGAAGGTCAAGGAAGAGGTCAAGGGCAAGGATGGCAAGGTGACCACCAAGGAGACAGAGAATGAAGTGAACCTCCCCTGTGGCCCTGATGACATCCCCAATGACAAGATTGACGAGGTTGTGGCAGAGATTGCATCCGAGGAAGAAGCTGACAAGTTTGTGGCTGCATCCTCCAAGGAATCTGTCAGGACCAAGGGCATGAACAGGAAGAACAAGATTGCCCAGGAACTCAAGGACAGGGAATCCAAGTAAAGGACTGAACCATGGCAGAGCCCCTCACCATCCAGCAGTACATCCAGGCAGTGGCTCCTGCACTCATGCAGGACCCTTCCCTTGCTGTCTACATTGAGATGGCAGAGGAGAGGACCAGCAGGCAGTTCTATGGCCCCAAGTACAACCAGGCAGTGGCCCTCATGGCTGCACACATTGCATTCAGGCTTGGTGCAGGCACAATGGGTGCTGGTTCTGGCAGTTCCGAGGGAGGCTCCACAGGTTCCATCTCATCCAAGAGGGAGGGTGACCTGGCTGTCTCCTATGGCTCTGGTGCAGTTACATCTGTGGCAGGCCTTGGGGACACGGACCTCTCCCAGTCCAGGTGGGGGCTCATGCTCATTGCCCTCAGGAAGGGCTGCAGGCCATTCATGGGTGTGATTGCAGGAGGCAGGTGATATGTCTGCTACCTTTGAGCACAGGGACCTTGGCAGGAAGGCCATAGAGAGGGAGGTCAGGCTCTCCAGGAAACTGGTGGCCCTTGTTGGCATCCCTGGTGATGCCCAGAGCCCACAGGATGCTGAAGGCAACCCTGCATCCATCAACATGGCATCCCTTGCCTACATCATGGAGAAGGGCAGCCCTGTGAACAATATCCCTGCAAGGCCCTTCATGGAGCAGACCAGGCAGAAGTCAATGAAGGAGGTCATGGGGCTCATGGCCAGGTTGCAGAAGGCCATCTCCAATGGCTCCCTCACTGCCATGGCTGCCATCAAGAGGCTTGGTGCAGCCTATGAGGAGGAGATGAAGGCCATCTTCACCACTGGGACCTTTGCACCCAACTCCCCCATCACCATAAATGGTGGCTGGATGAGGAACAGGGTCTCTGGCAAGGCCTTCAAGGTCAAGGGCAAGGGGAGCAGCAGGCCCCTGGTTGACACCACAAGGCTCAGGCAGTCCATCATCTTCAAGGTGGCCAAGGTATGAGCACTCTGTTTCCACACACAATAGCTGTATTGCACAGGACTGGGGCCAGGGTATCTGGCAAGTGGACAGAGTCCTCCACCGCCACCAACATCACAGGCTCTGTGCAGCCACTGAATGGCAAGGACCTCCAGTTCCTCCCTGAGGGCAGGAGGGACACAGGCCTGGTGAAGGTGTACAGCAACACTGCCCTGTCTGTGAGCATTGAGGGTACTGACACCCCAGGTGATGTGGTCATCTGGGCTGGCAAGAAGTGGGAGGTCGTCCAGGAGTTGGTATTTGCCAATGGGCTGATTGACCACTACAAGTACCTGGCTGCATACATAGGGGAGGCCACATGAGTGCAAAGACTGCAGAAGAACTGTGGAGTGCCCTCTATGGGTGGGCAAGTGGAGTGCTCACTGGTGTGGAAATCATCCAGAGCCATGAAAATGCACCCAGCCCCTCTGGCACCTATGTCTGCATTGACTACGCAGGCACATGGAGGATGGCAGGCACCTCTGCATCCAGGATGCTGAGTGGGGATGTCTCCAGGCCCAGCCCCAGGGTCTACACCTACAGGGGCACAGTGCAGGTCAGGGAAGTTGATGGGGATGGCGAGAATCTCATGCTCCTCCTTGAATCACTGGAGAACATTGATGTGCAGGAGGCATTAATGGAGGCAGGCATCTCTGTCCTCAGGACACAGGGCCCTGTGATGATGCCTGCACTGCAGCAGAGCGAATGGAGGAGGGAGTCCCTCCTGACACTTGAGATGTCCTGGGCCAGGGGATATGCTGGCACCCTGCTCACAATCAGGTCTGTGGATGTCCAGCAGGAGAATCACATGGGGACCATTGACAGCAACATGGACATTGTAATTGATGACTCCAGGGGCATTGTGGAGTCAGTGGAACCTGTAAACGAGTTTTCAGTCATAACAGAGGAGGCCTAAATGGCACTTAAAGACATCATCAATGTGAACATCACCAGGGAGACCACTTCTGTGGCTGTGGCTGCCT
>Ga0265298_10004259_pt1 | contig 18380 bp, 12 predicted proteins | sample AusTroGonzalo_MG_3_FD_193486 | JGI IMG/M metagenome (GOLD analysis project Ga0265298, IMG submission 193486) | Bovine rumen microbial communities from tropical cattle in Woodstock, Queensland, Australia - Gonzalo_01 | ecosystem: Host-associated > Mammals > Digestive system > Stomach > Rumen ... | reverse complement strand
TGTCATTTAATTCTGGAAATAGACACGCTTCACACGGTTGGAGACACCGGTGAGAATCTCGTAGGGGATGGTGTCGGTGATGTCGCTGAGCACGGTGACGGGCAGATGCTCGCCGAAGATTTCCACCTGATCGCCCTCACGACAATCTATGTCCGTGACATCTATCATCGCCACATCCATGCAGATATTGCCCACATACTCCGCCTTCTGGCCATTGACCAGACAATAGCAATGACGATTGCCCAAGTGACGGTTCAAGCCATCAGCATAGCCGATAGGTATGGCAGCGATAACGGAGTCGTGGTCGATTTTGCCCTTGCGACTGTAGCCAACGGTATCGCCCGCAGGCACGTGACGCATCTGGAGAATCGTGGTCTTCAGTGTAGAGACGGTCGACAGCATACGGTTGGTACGGGGGTCTACGCCATAAAGGCCGAGACCGAGACGGCACATATCCATCTGACGCTCCGGGAAATGCTCGATGCCAGCAGAATTGTCCATGTGACGCAGGATCTTATGACTGAAAGCCGATTGCAACTGCTGACTGGCAGTATCGAACTTCACAAATTGCTCAGCGGAAAAAGCATCGAAATTGTCACTGTCGGAGCCCACGAAATGTGAGAAGACCGAACGTGGAATGATGGCTTGCTGATGCTTCAGACGGTCGATAAGTTCTTCCATATCATGTTCCGGATCGAAACCTAAGCGATGCATGCCGGTATCGAGCTTGATGTGTACTGGCCAACCTGTGATTCCCTCCTTTCGGGCTGCACGAATCAAGGCATCGAGCAGGCGGAAGCTATACACCTCTGGCTCCAGATCGTAGTCGAACATGGTCTTGAAGGCGGTCATCTCGGGATTCATAATCATGATATTCGCCGTGATGCCAGCCTTGCGGAGCGTGACACCCTCGTCGGCCACCGCCACAGCAAGATAGTCGACATGGTGATCCTGCAACGTCTTGGCAATCTCCACAGCACCAGCCCCATAACCGTCGGCCTTGATCATACACACCATCTTCGTGTCAGGCTTGAGGAACGAACGGTAGTAGTTCAGGTTCTCCACCACCGCATTGAGGTTCACCTCAAGGATGGTTTCGTGCACCTTCTGTTCCAACTGCTCGGTAATCTGGTCGAAGCCGAAGGTACGGGCACCTTTCAGCAGGATGAGTTCATTACGCAACCCCGCAAAGGCCTCACTCGACAGGAAGTGTTGCACATCGGCAAAGAACTGTTTGTCGGCTATGAGAATCTTGTCTGCCTGGGCCGTGAGTTCCGGTCCGATGCCGATAAACTTGCTGATGCCACGCTTGACGCAGAGGTCAGAGACTTGGGCATAGAGCGTCTCGGGGGACACGCCGGTCTGGAAGATGTCGCTCAAGATTAGCGTCTTGTTCAGACCCCTCCTGGCCTCCCCTGACTCAGGGGAGGAATTATCGCGACGGTTCATGAAGTCGAGGGCGATGTCGAGGGAGTTGACATCGGAATTGTAGGAGTCGTTGATGAGGATACAGCCACGCTGACCTTGTTTCACTTCGAGACGCATGGCTACGGGTTCCAGCTGAGGCATGCGCTCAGCCAGTTGTTCAGGAGTGATGCCAAGGCAGAGGGCCGTAGCTGCACAGGTGATGGAGTTCTCTATACTGGCCTCATCGATGAAAGGAATCTCATAGGCGTGTTCCTCACCTTGCCAGACATAGGTAATCCTGCCTTTTTCCATTGCCTTCACAAACAATGTCGCCTGTTCATCACACTGTGACCAAGAGATTTTCTCGCCCTGATAGTGCATCCGACGGATACAACGGCTCACGACATCATTGTCGGAGCAATACACCATCGCCTGGGTGTCGTGCATCAGTTCCAGTTTCTCCATACATTTCTCCTCCATCGAACGGAAGTTCTCCTGATGGGCACTTCCCAGACAAGTGAGTACACCGATGGTGGGCTGGATGATATCCCTGAGGGCCAACATCTCGCCAGGCTGACTGATGCCAGCCTCAAAAATACCCACTTCCGTCTGTTCGTTCAACAGCCACACGGAGAGAGGCACGCCAATCTGGGAGTTATAGCTGCGAGGGGAACGCACAATCTTCTGCGAAGGCAGGAGCAACTGATAGAGCCATTCCTTGACCATCGTCTTACCATTAGAACCCGTAATACCTACCACAGGCACGTCAAACTCATCGCGATGGCGCTCTGCCAGTCGTTGGAGGGCTGCTAACGTATGGGGGACGCGGAGGAAATTCGCCTCTGGGAAGCGCACTTCATAATGCTCTGGCACCTGCTCCACCACATAATGACGCACGCCACGACGGTAAAGGTCGTCGATATAACGATGACCGTCGTTGCGCTGAGTTTTCAATGCAAAGAAAAGTGTTTCCTCAGGGAAACAGAGACTGCGACTGTCTGTCAGCAGCCAGCGGATATCGCCTTGGTGTGTACCATAGCGACGGGCTCCGATGAGCGTCGCCACCTTCTCAATCGAATATTTCATTTCTAATGTATTATTGTTTTAGAGTGCAAAGTTAGGATATTTTTCCGATAACGCTGCTACTTTTAACATTGTTTTATCCATCAAGGCCTTATAGTCCTCGGAATCGGGATCAAACGGCTTGTGATTCAGCACGGCTTTCAAAGGTGCCCACTCCTTGAGGAAGGCCTTGGCCTCATCACTCAGATAGACCTCTGAGAACCGTTGCCAGATATATTCCACCGCCTGATCGGAGGGGTGTAGCATATCTTCCTTATAAAAACGGTAATCGCGCAGTTCATCGTTCACAATCTCGTAGGCTGGGAAGTAACTCGCACCTGCCACTTGGCGGGTGGCGAGCAGCAGAGTGGCCTTGGAAAGCTGAGAACCATGATAACCATATTTGCGATAGCGGATAGGACTGACAGTCACGACGATGCGCACCTCGGGATTCATCTGGCGGAGGATATCTATCGACTGCTGCAGATAGTCGGCACATTCATCCACCGTCAGTTCTTCCTCTGTGAAAAGCGATTGCGGGCGCTTCTGGCAATTATCAACGATTTCGCCCGTTTCCTTCAAGCGATAAATATGATTGGTGCCGAGGGTCAGGAATGTGAAACAGGGGGACGGTTTCACCAAGCGCTGGATGGTGTGGAGGATGGAGGCGGGATTGTACATCACGCCAAAGGGATTGACCACCGCCCGGAACTTCTCTTCCTGAAAGCGACGCCCGATGCTGTCAGCAAAGCACGAGCCCACGAAAAGCGTCTTTTCGCAAGGACCAATCCTAAACCCCGGATCGGGAATATCCACAATCGTCCTAAACTCCACTATAAACTATAAACTCTAAACTATAAACATCCCATCAGCTACGACTGATTTGCAATCCAGTTGTCGAAAGCGACATTTCCACAAAACGTGCATTGGCATTCAAGCCGTTCTGTCCCAAAATCTGTTTGATACGGACAGCAGCCTCCGGATCCTTGGCAATCATATAGAGATAGCCTCCACCTCCGGCACCTGGCAGTTTATAACCCCAGCAAAGATCGTCAATCAGACGAGTAAGTGCAGCCACCTGTGGCGGATTTGTACCACTATCGAGGGTCTGGTTCTGCTGCCAGGTTTTTCTAACGAGCGAGCCCATCTGCTGGAAATCATTACGTTGAATGGCCTCATACATCTCCATCGTATGCGCCTTCATCTCGCGCAGCATATTCAGTTCTTCATGATGATTGAGGAACATCCTGCGTACAATCTCAGCAAGGATGCTCTTAGCCGTACGGGTAATGCCCGTATAATATAATAGGTGACAGGTCCGATATTCCGGCTGTGTCCATAAGTCGTTCGGAAGCCAGCGCACCAAAGGACTCTGGTCGAAGCCCCTACCCGTCTGCAACAGTTTCACGCCACCTAACACACCTCCGAACTGATCCTGCCAGCCACCGCCTGTAGTGAGCATCTGCTCCAGCATCAGCGTACGACGGCCTATCTCGTTCTTATCCCAGCCCAAGCCACAGAAGTCGTTCAGTGCTCCTAACACTGTCGAAGCCAGAATACTCGATGTGCCCAGTCCGCTACCAGCGGGAATGGCCGAGAGCAAGGTCAGTTCGATGCCAGCGCCGAAAGCTTCAAGCTGAGCGCGCAAAGAACCGGAAATATCGGAGACTCCAGATATTTCGGATTTTCCAGGCGTTCCAAAGCCCGCGAGGACGAGGGCTGCTTTCGGAATGGAGAATGGCGAACCGACGTGCATGAAGTCCATGAGCTGTTCGTTTGTCTCTATCACCTCCATCGCCCCGAGGTCGATGCTACGCAACACAACACGAAGCTCTTTCGACGGTTTGACATAAGCCTGCAAAGGTGGCTGACCATTGAGTTCGATGGCAAAGTTAATCACGTTTCCACCCTCCATCAGACAATAGGGCGGTGTATCCGTCCATCCGCCAGCAATATCAATTCTCACTGGTGAACGGCCCCAGACGATCTGGTCGTCAGCAACACAGAGGGATGGCTGCTTCTGATCAGCAGCAGCATCATTACATAGACCTTCACGAAGCAAAGCAAAGGCCTTTTCGCTGTCGCCAAGGAACATCGCATTATGAATGCGCGTCATCAGCGGGGCATCTTCTCCGAGAGGTTCTGGTAAAGGTATCTGCTCTTTTTCAAACGCCTTTGCGGCATCGGCCAGATCAAGCTGATAGAATACACTATGCCGCCAGTTGTTGGCCAAAGCGAGCCAGTTGTCCTTGCGATATTTCCGTCTCTGGTCAAACAAGCGTTTCAGATTTGCCCGTTCAGCCACTTCATTACTATTCAGTGGTTCATCAATCCGATAGCGGCGCACCTCGTAGTCGTCCTCACCCACAGGCACCACATCAATACACTCGCCTGGCTCCAAAGTGATTTCCCAGTCATTCTCCGGCACTCCCGTAATCACATGGTCGTGCGTCAAATGCCACCGAGGACCGATATAACTGTTCTCCACCCACACATTCGCATTCTCCTCTGTAAACGGCACCTTCGTTATAGAATTCTGCACAAAGATGGAAGGATGAGGCTTACGGTCGATATGCATAATCTCGCGCTGGTCATTCACCAGATTCTGCAGACGCAACGTCGAGGCTATCATCTCCCGGGAAGTACCAAAATGGTAGAATTCGCCACCTGCCAAAGGCAGGATGGCCACCTTCAGCGATGACACCTCATTGTCGGGTTTCGAGGGGTCGGTGCCCAAAGCACAGCCAAACTCAGAGTAGAGGTCGTACTCTCTGAAGGAGTCGCCGGATAGTCCGGACCCCCCGGATATTCTGGATTCTCCGGAAGACTGGCTGCGCTGCATCAGCAGCGCAACGGCTTTATCGCTGAGCAGCCAGACACCGATATCCGTGAGATAGAAATGATCTTTCTGCAGCTCAGCAAGTGTTTGCACCGACGGTTTCTGGAGCATCTGCTTCAGTACGGATGGCGACCGCCGGTCGCTGACGAATACTCCGTGATTCTTCGCCACCGAGGCATCGAGCCAGAGACCATAGCAGACCACATCCGCATCGGGAATAGGTTGTAACGGCTGGGTGGTACGGATCAGTACGTCACCACTCACCACCATCGTATGCAGGTGTTCGGGCGCAGCAGCCATCATCTTCTCGTACAAGGGTAACTGCACACTCATCAGATCCTGTGAGAGCTTCTGTCCCCGTTCCCATCGGAACACGGGTAAGGGCATCAGCACCTTCCCTGAGACGGCATAGCTGGGCAGGCGTTTGCTCTGACCACCGGCATGAATCAGGATACGCTTTTCCCTTGAGAGCCATTTATCAAATTGAGTAAACTCTTCACTTCTCATGGCCTCCTGCAAAAGCCAGGCCGTGCCACCACCACTGCCGAGACGATGCCCGACAGGATCGCACGTACAGAAATACTCCTCACGGCTGAGTCCCGTTACGTCATGGAAACTCCCCACCAGATTCGGGGGCAACGATAGCAGTTTCTTCATTTCTTACGACGACGGTATTCCATAAAGGCAGCGCCCAGCACCACCAGAATCAGAATGACATATGAGACATAAGCGATAGTCTCTGTTGTATTCACCGACTTCGGTTTAAAGGTCAGCACCACATCGTGCTTACCAGGCTTCACATTCAGGGCGCGCAATATATAGTTCACACGACCTAAATCTGCAGGCTGTCCGTCGACGGTAGCCGTCCATCCTGGATAATACACCTCAGAAAAGACAACCACACCACCCTTGCTGGAATTAACTTCATAGGTCAGTTCGTTGGGCTCGTAGGCCTTAATCGTAACAATGCTGACGCTATCCTGCTCTACGGCATCACCGAGTTGTTCCTTAAATTTTGCATCGGCTACAGCCTCATGACGCAGGTTCAACCGACCCACAGCTGCTATCTCCTCATTGGCATTGGCCGCATACTGGAGTTTGTCCACAAACCAGGCATTACCATAGGTATAGGGATTCTGCAACGGCACCGTCTGACCACCCTGCAAGGGGAATATCATATATTTCGTGTTCAGCATATTAAGCACGGGCCAGATACTGTCGCCATTGATTTTCGTCATATCGCCACCAGCCTCCGAGACAGCCCCGAATATCTGCTGCATCTCAGGTGAGATATACTGTTCTATCATCTCCTGATAACGGCGCAGTTTGGCGGCATGGTAACCACCAATGCTCTTATGATAGTAGGAAGTCTCATTTTCATTAAAAGTATTTGATGCAAGATTCAGCACACGGTAGTCAAGACCCTTATCATGCAAAATCTGCTCGTCGGCCTGCGTCATCTGCTGGGGTGCCTCACGCTCACTCTTCGGTACAAACATCCCGTCGTTGAGGTAACGCTTGTTTACTGTCCAAAGATCCACAAGACAGATCACGAGGATGATGGCCACGGCATATTCCTTCTTCAGTTTGCCAAAAGCGAACGCCAGCAGGATGCCCGTTCCTACCAAGATGATATAAAACGAGCGCAAGGCGTCGCTTGTAAACATTGCCTGACGCATCTCCGTCAGATTGGCCATTATCGGCTGTATGTACTCAGCAGGCAGGCCCTGAAGCGCCTGCATCTCACTCGTCGAGATAAAACTGCTGAAGAATGTCGATGGTGTCATCGAGAACAGCAGGGCAACGACACCCGTCAGGCAGAAACTGACGAGGACGTACTTCATTCTCGGCTTGATCTGATCAGGCTCATCAAGGAATTTCTTCAACCCCAGCATGGCCAGCAAAGGAATCGTAAACTCTGCTATCACCAATATTGATGCCACCGTACGGAATTTGGCATACATCGGCACATAGTCGAGGAAGAAGTCAGTAAAGCCCATAAAGTTCTTTCCCCACGACAAGAGAATCGACAGAATCGTCGCAGCTAAGAGCGCCCACTTCATCGGTCCCTTCACGATAAACAGTCCAAGGATGAAAAGCATCAGCACAAATGCGCCCACATACACCGGGCCGCTCGTGCCGGGCTGCTCACCCCAGTACTGACCGATCTGATTGTAGATATCCATAAAGTTCGGATCGGCCTTGGCCATCGCTGTCTCATTCATACTCAGAGGCACAGAAGCACCCCCCTTAGTGTTAGGCACCAACAACGTCCATGTTTCACCGATGCCATAACTCCACTGCGTGATATAGTCACGCTCCAGACCACTGCTTGTCTGATTTGCCGAGTTCTGTTTCACCAGTTCACTCTTACCACGCATCGACTCCTGACCGTACTGCCAGGTATGATAGAGGTTCGACAGGTTCATGCATACACCCAGGATACCAGCAGCCAAGCAGACACCTGTGGCCTTCACAAATCGCATCAGCTGTTTTTCACGCAAGGCTTCCACGAGCCAGGCAATGACCATAAACAAAATGATAAACAGATAATAATAGGTCATCTGCACATGGTTGGCATTGATCTCAAAGGCCGTAAAGATGGCGGTCACAATGAAACCCGCCAGGTATTTCCCGCGATAAGCCAGTACGATACCTGCAATCATCGGTGGCAGATAGGCCAGTGCCCATACCTTCCATATATGGCCGGCAGCAATGATAATCAGGAAATAGGTACTGAAAGCCCAGACGATGGAGCCCAGCGCAGCCAAATACTGACGGAAGTCGAAGGCGCGAAGCAGAATATAGAAGCCCAGCATATAGGCAAAGACGTACCACACATTCTCAGGCAACCATAGGTGATAGGCTTTGATAGCCTGCGTCATGTTGTCGGTAGAATGATACGACGGTGCCATCTGGTAGGTGGGCATTCCACCAAACAGGGCATTGGTCCAACGACTGCGCTCTCCGGTCTTCTGTTGATACTCAACACCTTCCTGACCAGCGCCTCTTCCTGCCGAGGCATCATGACGATAGAGAATACGCCCCTCAATATCGGCGGGGAAGAAATAAGCGAAGGCCAAAATGGCAAACAACAGCACTGCCAACACGTCTGGCAGGCACTTCTTTAATAATGTCATAACTTGCAAGTTTATTATTCTGCGTGCAAAATTACAAATTTATTATGAATTATGCATTAATAATTATGAATTATTTCGTATCTTTGCAGTCGAAATATGGAAGATAATATCATTACCAGTGTCCAGAATGCACGTGTCAAGCACGTTGTGGCCCTGCAACAGAAGTCCTCTCTCCGTCGCGAGGAGGGGCTTTTCGTGGTCGAGGGTCAGCGCGAAATTGAACACTGCATCGCCTGCGGATACGAGGTGGTGGAGATGTTTAAACGGGATGAGAACGTGAGTCCACAAGTTTATGAGAAAATGGCCTACCGCGGGAGCACCGAAGGTATCATAGCCATCGTAAAATGTAAGGAGCACAGCATATCATCTGTAAACTATAAACTGTCAACTGTAAACAACCCGCTTGTGGTCGTATTGGAGCGTGTGGAGAAACCAGGCAACTTGGGGGCCATTCTGCGCACCGCCGAGGCCGCTGGTGTCGATGCAGTCATCGTCTGCGACCCGCTGACAGACTTATATAACCCGAATCTCATTCGTGCCAGTATTGGTGGCGTTTTCAGTGTACCCACAGCTGTCTGCACATCAGAGGAGTGCATCGCCTTCCTGAAAATGAACGGGATCAAAATCCTTACCGCTCAGTTACAGGACTCCTACGAGTACTACGATTATGACATGACGCAAGCTACCGCCCTCATCATGGGTACCGAGTCGACGGGACTCACCCAGCAGTGGCGTGAAGCAGCCGATGCCCATATCCGCATCCCGATGCTGGGACGCCTCGACTCGCTCAATGTCAGTGTCAGCGCTGCCATCCTCATGTACGAAGCCGTGCGGCAAAGAAATGGTAAAATTGTAAATTATGAAGATAGGAATGATTGTAGCAATGGAAAAGGAGTTGAAGCAACTCCGTCCATTATTCTCTGAAGACAAAGTGATTCTTCAGAAGAGTGGAATAGCCACCGTCAATGCTGCCATACAGGCAGTAGAAATGATCCGCCAATACAAACCCGACTGCATCATCTCCAGCGGCTGTGCAGGCGGCAATGGTGATGATATCGAACTGCAAGATGTGGTGGTGAGCTCCGAACTTACTTACCACGACGTGTATTGTGGCAGAGCCATCGACGATACCACCGTATATGGACAAGTGCAGGGCCTGCCCGTTCGCTATCAGGCCGACCCATATTTGCAGGAAAAGGCAAAACTGACGGGAGCTAAACCTGGACTCATCGTCACGGGCGACTGGTTTGTAGATTCCAAGGAGAAGATGCGTGAGATTGTCGGGCACTTCCCTGATGCGAAGGCCGTCGATATGGAGTCGTGTGCCATCGCACAGGTATGTTATATTTATAAGGTGCCCTTCATCTCTTTCCGTCTCATCAGCGATATCCCTCTGCGCGACACCGATGCCTCGCAGTACCACAATTTCTGGGACTCTGTCGCCGAGAAATCCTTCCAAACCACAAAGACCTTCATCGAAAGCCTTTAAGAATTGAAGAATTGAAAAATTGAAGAATTGAAAAATTGAAGAATTGAAGTTATGGAAGTTATAAAGAGTTTCACCATCGATCATACCCACTTGAAACCAGGTATCTACGTGTCCCGCGAGGATAAAGGTTTTACCACTTTCGATTTGCGTATCACAGAGCCTAATAAGGAGCCTGCTGTTGCCCCTGCTGCCATGCACAGCATGGAACACCTCATGGCCACATGGTTCCGTAACAGCCGGGTTAAGCAGGATGTGGTATATGTGGGTCCCATGGGCTGCCTTACAGGCATGTATATCATTATGATAGGCACCTACACCGTCGAGGATATGCGCCAGCTCACCATCGAATGTCTGAAGTGGATACTCACCCAGGACGAAGTACCTGCCACACAACCGGAGTCCTGCGGCAACTACCTGCTTCACGACCTCCCGATGTGCAAGTGGGAAAGTGCCCGCTACCTCGATCGTCTGCAAAACGATTTCCACAGCGAGTACACCAAACTTCAGATTACCCTCGACGACGGCAAGCTCTTCGCCGATGCATAGCAATATTTTAATTACACATATCAACATGAAGATTAACTATTCATACTACATCATTCTGGCAATGGCTTCCCTACTGACAGTTTCCTGCAGCGACGAGAAGAAAAAGCCTCACGATGCCGTGCAGTACAAAACTCTGGTGGTGAGTCAAAAGGACATGACACTCACCCGCCAGTATAGTGCCCGACTCACAGGCCGGCAGATTGTCGAAGTCCGTCCGCAAGTCTCTGGCTGTATCACCCGCATCTTGACAACCGAAGGTCAGGCTGTCCGTCGCGGACAGACGCTGTTCATCATCGACCAGGTGCCTTACCGTGCTGCTTTAGAGGTGGCGGTGGCTGCCCGGAAAAGTGCCGAAGCAAGGTTAGCAACGGCGAAGATGAACTACGAAAACGAGTCACGCTTGCAGATGGGCAACGTCGTAGGCGACGTCTCGGTACAGTCGATGCGCAACGCCCTACATGAAGCCGAAGCCGCCCTGGCACAGGCAAAGGCCCAGGAGACTAATGCCCGCAATAACCTGAGCTATACCGAAGTGAAGAGCCCTGTCGACGGTATGGCCTCGATGATTCCCTGGCACGTGGGTTCACTCGTCAGCAGCAGTATCAGTGAACCACTGGTCACCGTAGCTGATGACCGTGAGATGTATGCCTACTTCAGCATTACCGAGAACCAGACACTCGACCTTATCTCGCAATATGGCTCCATCAATGACTTCATCGCCAAGGCCCCTGCCGTCAGTCTGCGTCTGAGCAATGGCAAAGATTATGACCAGCCTGGCCGCATCAGTGCCGTCAGTGGTATCGTCGACGGACAGACAGGTGCCGTCACCTTACGTGCCACCTTCCCCAACACGGGCCATCTGCTGCACAACGGTGGTAGTGCCACCATCGTCGTTCCCACCCAACGTTCACAGTGTATCGTCATCCCTCAGGAGGCTACCTATGAACTGCAGAACCGCTCGTTCGTCTACCGCGTCATCGACGGCAAGACCAAAGCCACTGCCGTTACGCTATTCCCTCAGAACAACGGTAAGGAATACATTGTGGAAGATGGTCTGAACGTCGGCGACACCATCATCGCCGAAGGTGCAGGACTGCTGAAAGACGGAATTGAAGTGAAGGAAGAGGTAAAAGGGAAGAAGTAAGAGGTAAGAAGTATGAACGTTAGAACTTTTATTGACCGCCCGATATTATCCGGTGTGATTTCGGTGCTGATGGTGCTCGTAGGTATCATCGGACTGAGCCAGCTCGCCCTCGAGCAGTTCCCGGAGATAGCTCCCCCCACCGTCCGCATCATGGCCAGCTATACCGGCGCCAATGCCGAGACAGTGCAGAAGAGCGTCGTCGTGCCCCTTGAAGAAGCCATCAACGGTGTCGAAGGTATGATGTACATGACTTCCAACGCCTCTAACAACGGTTCCGGCTCCATCGGTATCTTCTTCCGTCAGGGCACCGATCCCGACATGGCGATGGTGAACGTACAGAACCGTGCTGCCACCGTACAGGGCCGTCTGCCCAGCGATGTAGTGAAGAGCGGACTCACCGTACGTAAGCGCCAGACATCGAACATCAAGCAGATAGCTATCTACAGCCCCGACAGCACCTTCGACCGCTCGTTCTTGGCCAACTATACGAAGATCAATATCGAGCCGCGCCTGAGCCGTATTCCCGGTGTGGGCGAAGTCAACGTTATGGGTGCCGACTACTCCATGCGCATCTGGCTCGACCCGTTGAAGATGGCCCGCTACGGCCTTACACCCAGCGACATCACTCAGGTGCTCAACGAGCAGAATGTGGAGGTGGCTACAGGAACTCTTGGTGCCGAGAGCTCCAACACCTTCCAATATGTATTGAAATACCGCGGCCGCTATGAGGATGAGCAGGGTTATGAAAACCTTGTCATCCGTTCGCTGCCCAGTGGCGACGTGCTTCGCATCAAAGATATTGCCCGTGTGGAACTCGGCTCACAGAACTACAATATCATCGCCGAGACCAACGGCTCGCCAGGTGTCAACGTCTCCATCAACCAGGTGGCAGGCTCCAACGCCAATGAGATCATCAAGCAGATCGACCGCGAGATAGAGGAAATCCGCGGGTCGCTGCCACCGGGCATCGTCATCGAAGACCTCGAATCGAAGAAAGACTTCCTTGACGCCTCTATCACCAGTGTGGTAGAGACCTTGCTCGAAGCCCTGGCACTGGTCATCCTCGTGGTATTCCTCTTCCTGCAGAGTTGGCGCGCCACTATCATCCCCGCTGTGGCTATTATGGTGTCACTTATCGCCACTCTCGCCGTCATCTATGCCATCGGCTTCTCACTCAACATGCTGACACTCTTCGCCCTCGTGCTGGTCATCGGTACGGTGGTCGACGATGCCATCGTGGTGGTAGAGGCTGTTCAGGCAAAGCTTGACGAGGGCGGACAAAGTACCTACAACGCCACCATCTCTGCGATGCACGGCATCACCTCGGCCTTGGTTACCACTACCCTCGTCTTCATGGCGGTGTTTGTACCCGTCTGTTTCATCGGTGGCGTCACCGGAACGTTCTATACGCAGTTTGGTCTTACCATGGCCATCGCCGTAGGCATCTCGCTGTTCAACGCCCTTACACTCTCCCCTGCCCTCAGTGCCCTCATCATGAGGCCCAATACAAGCCAGGCAGAACAGACTAAAGGCTTCAAGGCGAAGTTCAATGCCGGCTTCAACGCTGTACTCAATCGTTATAAGAGCGCTGTTACCGTGGTCATTCCCAAGCGCTGGCTTGCCGCTGTCCTCGTAGTGGTAGCCATCGTCGGTCTCGGCTGGATGATGCGCACCACAAAGACCGGTCTTGTGCCCAACGAGGATATGGGTACCGTGTTCATCAACGTACAAGCCTCTCCGGGTTCCAGCCTCCAACAGACCTACCATATATTAAAAGAGGTGGAAGAGCGCATTAAGGACCTGCCCCAGCTGCGTATCTACTCGCTCATCGCAGGTAACTCGAACAACTTCGAGCAATCTTCATCCAACGGTAACTTTACGCTGAAACTGAAGAAGTGGGGCGAGCGCAAGGGCAAAGGCGACGATGTACAGAGCGTGGTCGATGAGATATACCGTCGCACTGCCGACATCGCCAATGCAAAAATCCAGGTGAACACCCAGAATATGCTCCCGGGCTTCGGACGTATCAACGGTTTCGAACTCCACGTGCAGGACAAGCACGGCGGCACCATCCAAGAACTGCTCAACCAGACCAACCGCCTCATCGCTGCCCTCAACGAGCGCCCGGAAATCAGCCGTGCCTTCACCAATTTCTCGCTGAAATATCCACAGTACCGCGTCGAGGTCGATGCTGCTCTCTGCAAGCGTCACGGCGTATCGCCCAGCGATGTGCTCTCGGCTCTCAGTGGCTATGTGGGTGGTTCGTATGCTTCCAACTTCGTGCGCTTCACCAAGCTTTACCGCGTCATGGTACAGGCCTCACCCGAATACCGTCTCGACACCGAGTCGCTCAACAATATCTTCGTGCGCAGTTCCTCAGGTGAGATGTCGCCTATCGGTCAGTACATCACCTTGACGCGTATATACGGCTCCGAGACCCTCGCCCGCTTCAACCTCTTCCCGTCCATACAGTGCGGAGGCACCGCTGCAGAGGGATACAGCTCCGGACAGGCCATCGACGCCATCCGTGAGACAGCGGCAGAGGTGCTGCCCGAGGGCTACGGCTATGAGTTTGGCGGTATGAGCCGTGAGGAAGCATCGGCCCAGAACACCACAGCTCTTGTGTTTGTTATCTGCATCGTGTTTATCTACCTCATCCTCTGTGGTCTCTACGAGAGTCTGTTCATTCCTATGGCAGTCATCTTGAGTGTGCCCTTCGGACTGGCAGGCTCGTTCATCTTCGCTCATCTCTGGGGATTGGAAAACAATATTTATATGCAGACAGGACTCATCATGCTCATCGGCTTGCTGTCGAAGACGGCCATCCTCTTGACAGAATACGCCTCTACGCGTAGGCGTCAGGGCATGGGCATCGTCGAGGCGGCCCTTGATGCTGCAGCCGTCCGACTGCGCCCGATCCTGATGACCTCACTCACGATGATCTTCGGTCTGTTGCCTCTGGCCCTCGCCACTGGCGTCGGTGCCAACGGCAACCGCTCACTCGGTGTAGGCGCCATCGGTGGAATGCTCATCGGCACCATCGCCCTGCTTTTCATCGTACCTTGTCTTTTCGTCATCTTCCAGACTATCGAAGAGAAGGTTTTCGGAAGAAGGGCAAATAATTTCTAATAAATTTGGAGGTTTGTTTGGAAAGTCGTATATTTGCAAGCAAAATATATCATTCGACTAACAACTGACAATATGAGAAAGGTTTTATTTATGATGATTGCCACCATCTTTACCTTCTGTGGCACAATGAGGGTTCAGGCTCAGGTGATGAAAGCAGCCGACCTGGAAAAGTATGCAAAAAACAAGTATGGTGACAAGTGGCTCGACGCTGCAGCAAATTTGAGCAAGGGCCTGACATTTGACAAGAACGAGGCCCTGACCTACCAACAAATAATCGAGGCACCAGGCAAAACGAAAGAACAGCTCTACGTGGCTTTGAATTACTGGGTGACGGCAACATTCAAGGACAAGCAGGCCATCACACTGAACGATAAAGAAGCGGGGTGTATCATCGTCTCGTCGACCATCGATGCCATCGCCGACCATACGGGCACGCTCTTCCGTTATGTGGTGAGTATCACACCAGTGATCAAGCTCGACATCAAGGAAGGCAAGGTTCGTGTGACTTATACCGTGCAGAACTATGACATTCTGAAAGTGGAGGATGGCGGCTGGTTGGGCGGCATCGGCAGCGACAAAGGTGACCAGAACAGACGGAACCAGACCATTTACAGCGACGGCAAACGCCTGAAAAACGATAATACCGACCGTCGCCTCTACGATGAGCAATGGGAAATCACCAAGCACTATCCCTTCGTGGAGAAAGATGCCCAGAAGCGCACCTGCTCGAAAGCACTCGTCATGACACACGCCTACTCGAACGCCATCATAGACAAAGTAGAAGAGGCGCTCAAGAACGGCATCACCGGTGCGGATGACGACGATTGGTAATACTTTCTAATCTCGCTTAATCGCAGCCTTTTTGCGCTGATCGTGGTCGAGGATGGTCTTACGCATACGCATCGACTTGGGAGTGACCTCAACGAGCTCATCCTGTTTGATATACTCCAGACACTCCTCGAGCGACATGACGGTCTTGGGCACGATGCGGGCCTTCTCGTCAGTACCTGAAGCACGGACGTTAGTGAGTTGTTTAGCCTTGCAGACGTTGATGACCAGATCGTTGTCATGGACATGCTCGCCCACCACCTGACCGGCATAGACATCCTCACCCGGATCGATGAAGAACTTTCCACGATCTTGCAACTTGTCGATGGCATAGGCAAAGGCATTACCTGTATCCATCGAGATCATCGAGCCATTGACACGACGCTCGATCTCGCCCTTATAAGGTTGGTACTCCTTGAAGCGGTGGGCCATGATGGCCTCACCCTGAGAGGCAGTGAGCACGTTAGTTCGCAGACCGATGATGCCACGAGAGGGAATATTGAACTCGATATTCACACGCTCGCCCTGGTTCTCCATCGACGTCATCTCGCCCTTACGACGGGTGACCATATCAATCATCTTCGAGGCAAACTCTTCGGGCACGTTGATCGTCAGTTCCTCAACAGGTTCGTATTTCACACCATCAATTTCCTTATAGATAACCTGCGGCTGACCTACCTGCAACTCATAGCCCTCGCGACGCATGGTCTCGACGAGCACGGAGAGATGGAGTACGCCACGGCCAGAAACCACCCACTTGTCGGTAGAATCCTCGAAAGGCTCGACATGCAAGGCGAGGTTCTTCTCAAGTTCCTTCTCCAGACGGTCGTTGATATGACGTGAAGTAACGAACTTACCTTCCTTACCGAAGAAAGGAGAGTCGTTGATGGTGAAGAGCATAGACATCGTAGGCTCATCGATGGCGATGGGTGGTAGCGGCTCGGGATTCTCGAGGTCGCAGATGGTGTCGCCAATCTCGAATTTCTCCAATCCGATGACAGCACAGATATCACCGCAGTCAACGCTGTCGGTGCGCACGTGACCCATACCCTCAAAGGTGTGGAGTTCCTTGATTTTGGTCTTCTCCATCGAACCGTCGCGATGGGCAATCGTCACCTGCATGCCGTCCTTGAGCTGTCCGCGATGCACACGACCCACGGCAATACGACCCTGATAGCTCGAATAATCGAGTGAAGTGATGAGCATCTGAGGCGTGCCCTCGATCTGCTGGGGTGCAGGAATTACCTCAATAATCTTATCTAATAAATATGTAATATTGTCGGTGGGTTTGTTGAAGTCCTCGCCCATCCAACCGTTCTTGGCTGAGCCGTAAACCACTGGGAAGTCGAGCTGGTCTTCGGTGGCATTGAGCGAGAACATCAGGTCGAACACCATCTCGTAGACCTCCTCAGGACGACAATTGGGCTTATCCACCTTGTTGACCACCACGATGGGTTTCAGACCTATCTGAAGGGCTTTCTGCAGTACGAAACGCGTCTGGGGCATGGGGCCTTCGAAGGCATCGACGAGCAACAGGCAGCCGTCGGCCATATTCAATACACGTTCTACCTCGCCACCGAAGTCGGAGTGTCCCGGGGTGTCGATGATATTGATTTTTACACCTTTCCAGTTGATACTGACGTTTTTCGACAGAATAGTGATGCCACGCTCGCGTTCGAGATCGTTGGCATCCAATACCTGATTGCTGAGATTCTGTCCCTCACGGAAGAGATTTCCAGCGAGCATCATCTTGTCGACGAGTGTTGTTTTACCATGGTCGACATGCGCTATAATTGCAATATTTCTGATATCCTGCATACCTATTTACTTGTTTTGCGGGTGCAAAATTACAACTTTTTTCCGAAATATTTGTGGGAATAAGAAAAAAGTTGTACCTTTGCAGCCGCATTTCGGAAAATCCGGAGCATTTGATGACGTAAACCGGCTGGTGATTAGGCAGGAAAGGCGTCTGAAAGATGTATTTGCAAACAACATTTAATCACTTTAAATTATGTATTTAGACAAAGCTAAGAAAGAGGAAATCTTCGGTAAGTATGGTAAGGGTACCACAGATACCGGTTCTGCAGAGGCTCAGATTGCTCTGTTCAGCTATCGTATCTCTCACCTGACCGAGCACCTGAAGAAGAATCACAAGGACCACAACACTGCCCGCTCACTGACCATGATGGTAGGTAAGCGTCGTAAGTTGCTGAAGTACCTCTACAATAACGACATCAATCGTTATCGTGCCATCATCAAGGCCCTGGGTCTGAGAAAATAATAATAATAAAGGTTCGCTACTCGCGAACCTTTATTATTTTCACGTTTTCCTTTGAAAGATTTACACAGTTCGTAAACTCAGCATCCTTCTGAGCATGGATGGTGATGTTCCTCAAATTGATGCGGTCGATGGGCATCTCAGGCAGACCGTTGAACTCCATGGCCCTTCCTGCATTGCTACAAACCACATTCTCGATATTGATATTACGGAAGATAGGCGTTGTCTCGTCAACCTTAACTTTCGTCACATTGTCAGGATGATCGCCATCGGCCAGCATTTCTGCTACCGACTTCCCACCATAATACATATTAAAGGAAATGGCATCAGTGGCGATGTCCATCATTGAGATATCATTGATATAGATATTCTCCACAATACCACCACGACCACGTGTAGACTTGAAGCGCAGGCCCACGTCAGTTCCTAAGAACTGGCAGTTCTGCACCTTGAAGTTACGCACGCCACCACTCATCTCTGAACCCACGACGAAACCGCCATGACCGGCAAAGACGGTG